>Ga0172380_10000952_pt1 | contig 51946 bp, 64 predicted proteins | sample Leawe162metaG_FD_119747 | JGI IMG/M metagenome (GOLD analysis project Ga0172380, IMG submission 119747) | Leachate microbial communities from a municipal landfill in Southern Ontario, Canada - Leachate well 162 metaG | ecosystem: Engineered > Solid waste > Landfill > Unclassified | place... | reverse complement strand
GGTTAATGCCTCCACTGGCAGACCAATACGTTCCGCATTGGTAATAGACTTACTATTATTTAACTCATACTCACCATAAGCCTTTGTCACCTTGGCACCTTTTACATCCCTGCTTGGCTCGTAGTATCCACACTCCAAACAAAGGAAATACCTTTGGCTTAATGGTTGAGTTGTCCGTTCATAACAACACGGACACTCTATCGTAGATGGTGTAAACCTAGAAACTACTACACATGTTTTGAGCTTCTTTAGCTCGCTTTTTAACATGCCTCTTGATCCTATGCTTACTTTAGTTCCCCACAACCGCTGCCATCCTTTTATATTATCATCCTGAATAATGACCTTTCCATACTTGCGCAGTTTACTTACTATTTTCTTTACTTTGTCCTTTTTCCGATGTGTCCAATCTTCATACTTCCGTCTCTTTTTCAGCTGGGCTTTTCTATAGTTATTACTGCCTTTCACCTTCTTGGATGCTTCCATGCATGCCCTCCTTACCTTATCTGGAAACGGCACACTTGTTGAATGAATTACACCATCCGATGTGGTGAGATCGTTCTTTACACCTAAATCACCACCTAAATTTAATGGGATTACTTCATCGGGTTCTTTATTTGCATAAATTAGCACCTTGAGATAGTACCCAGATGGCTTGCTAACCAACTTCGCCTCAGCAAACTCATAAATCCCTTTATACTTCTCCAATTGATTGATTCCATGCACTCGGACCTTCCCTACTTTTTGTAGCTTGAAGAAATTTGGATTCCTACATTGCGTATATGTAACTCCATACTGCGGCAGAGTTACAGCATCCACTGATTTATAGAATTTTATCCTGCCTACTTTTCGTCCGTTCTTCTTAGACCTAGATAAATTTACAATATCTTTCTGTACCTGTTGGACAGATTGTTGCCTTAATTGGCTGCCAATAGTTAACTCGCGTTCTTCTGGGATATTACACTTATTGGTTAGCGGGTCAAATACCATTACGGTTACTTTATCGCTGAGCTTGTAATCAAATGCCCCAAAAGATAGTGCTGCATTCTTTATCCATTTGCTCTCCAAGAAGACCCTTGTAATAGCTTCCGTTTTGGGTTTACTTAGCTTGGATACGTCGATTTTCAGTTCTATTACTCTACGAACCATATTTACCCTTCTGGCTTTGTTTGCCATTCTACTAGCCAACAACGCTTTTGTTCTGGCTGCAATCTTGGCTTGCTTGGTAAGTTCATCGGACATTATCAAAAGTATAAGCTAATTTACCAGCTTAAAACATAAAATGATGATAGAAACCTCACAAAAAAAACGGGTGCAAGCCCCGAGGTATTAAACCCGCTCGCTTCGCTGATAAAACTATGGACTTTACCACATGGCTAAAAAACTACAAAAGATCATCTAAGGATAACGTACTAGGCGGAGTCTGTGGGGGGCTTGGGGAAGCAACAGACATCCCAAGCTGGGTCTGGCGCGTCCTCTTCGTATTGGTAGCCTTCGGAACAGGAATCGGGGCTATTCCATATATCCTGATTTGGATATTTGCACCAATCGATTAATTATCATGATTAACCCCAACAACTTAATGGCGCCAGGAATCGACTTGGTAGAGGAAATTCTAGTACTCAAACAGGAAAGAAATGCTATTATCCTCGCCCACAATTATCAGACAGCTGACATCCAAGAACTCGCTGATTTTGTTGGCGATTCACTGGGATTAAGCTACAAAGCAGCAGAAACCAAAGCGGACGTGATCGCATTCTGTGGGGTCCACTTCATGGGTGAAACAGCTAAAATTATTAGCCCATCCAAGACTGTCGTGATCCCTGACATGAACGCAGGGTGTTCGCTCGCAGACTCCTGCCCAGCAGATAAGCTCGCCGAGTTCCTCGAGGCACACAGGGAAAAGAATTACTACGTCATCGCCTATATTAACTGTAGCGCTGGGGTCAAAGCCATTGCAGATGTCATCTGCACTAGCGGCAACGCTGTCAAAATTGTTGAATCTGTACCTGCAAATAGGAACATCCTGTTTGTCCCAGACCAGAACCTTGGCGCTTGGGTCATTGAGAAAACGGGACGACCAATGGACCTATGGAGAGGTAATTGCTACGTGCACGTTGAATTTACCAGAAACAGCATAGGAAAGATACGCGCGGAATACCCTGATGCCAAAGTAGTGGCCCATCCAGAGTGCACAGCTGCCGTACGTCTGCTTGCTGACGAGGTATGCTCAACCGAGAAAATGATTGGGTACTGCAAAAATAGCCCAGCAGAAGCATTTGTTATCGTCACTGAAAGTGGCATGCTCCATCGCCTAAGAAAAGAAGTCCCAGGCAAGATATTTCTACCAGGTCCAACCGATCTCTGCGCTTGCGCTGATTGTCGCTACATGAAGCTCAACACCCTAGAAAAACTGCGAGACTGCCTGGCAAGCCTGCAGCCTGAAATCACAATACCAGAAGATATCCGGATGAAAGCAGAACTCTCCGTTCGCAAAATGCTTGAAATCTCACGCTAACCTACTACAATGACCACCGACTTAAAAGAGCTAAAGGCCAAACTGCTTCAGCAAGATAACTATGCCACAGCACTGCCGATGTACACAGTTCAACAGAAACGTACCATTATCGGAGTAAGCCCGGACTACACAGAAAAGTTCATCTACGTAAACTCACACGGAGACGAAGTAGACGAAAATGATGACTCCGCCCAAAAAGTAGGAATCGTGGAAATCTGGGAATTCGTTACCACATTCTTCACAGAGGATGCCTGCAAAAAGTACATCGCGGACAACAAGCACAACCTCAATGAAGCGCGCATGTATGTAGACAGCGGATACAGAAACGCTGAATGGGAGCTCATCCGCAACCTTATCCTAAGTACGCCAGACTAGATTTCAAACATCTATATCAACATCCTCCTCGGGATACCCATCTGTGAAATTTAAGGCTCCAGCCCTTACAACCTTAGCAATCACCGCCTCCTTTAGCTCCTTCATTGTTTGACCAGAATTTGGTCTGATTGCATGTAGGTTCTCAGCTACTGCCACTTCAAAATGATAATCCTTAAATAGCTTCTCCAAAGTCGCGTCAAGGCCATCATGGCAATCCCCATCTAGATGCCCAGCCTTTACTTGGGGACCGCATAAGAATGTAATCTCCTTCGGCTCAACAGTGCAAATCTTAAAATACACCTTGCCTGTTCTGTCATCGCCTGTAATCATTGGAAACCTTTCGCTTGGCGCTTCAGTTGAACTCTCAATAACGACCTCTTGCACAGGTTTTTCAGTGCCAGATGGAGCTATGCTCGCACAAACCGCTTTATTCCTTTCATACCATTCCTTCCCTACCACAGATATTACATCCTCGGAAAATTCAACCCCCAAAAGTTGATCCAAACACTCCTCTTCGGCAGCATACTCCAACGCAGTCCTCCCCCAACCATCCTCAACGGTCAGATTTTCCTCAGTTAGAAACTCTCTGGGTACTTGATCTAGATGTCCATTATTTGCCGCGTTATGAATGACGTTATCATTAGACTCATCCATCTGGAGTATGTTTTCTTCCGTTAGGAATTCCTTCGGTATTAAAGACAGGTTGCCACTGGATGCCGCCGCCTGAAACACCGTATTTCCTTTAATAGCCTTCTGCAAATTTGCTTCCGTTAACAATTCCCTAGGTACTTGAGCTAAATTGCCGTACTTTGCAGCTTCAAATATCACCGTACCGCCCATATTTGTCTTTAACATATTCGCCTCAGTCTTTAACTCCTTTGAAATTTGATCCAAGTGTCCAAACCTTGCCGCCACATGAAGCACCGTAGAATGGTAGTCACACCTTTCGAGTACATTCTCCTCGGTTAACAATTCACCTGGCAGTTGATCTAGATATCCAAACTCTGCAGCAATATGCAAAAATGTTTTACCGCAAGTCCTATCTTGCATACTTCCCGCAGTAAATAACTCCTTTGGTATCTGATTCAAATGCCCATGCTTGGCCGCTGTATGATACGTGTTCCAGCCATAGTGGGCTTCCCTCAAATTCTCCTCAGTTAGTAGTCCACTGGCTGCATCATCCTGTGAGATAGCAGCTAATGTACCCTGCTCTGCTGCACGAAGTAATGTCATTTTAGCCACAGATGGCTCACGCAGTCCATATGCCTCCAGCTGCTCCTTAGCAAACCTTCGTTCGTCTGGATTATTACTTGTTAGCATTCTCCCTAAGGCCTTTATAGCAGCTATATCTGGTTGTTTCATTAGTATACTTTAGTGTTTCACAGTCACCCTTCGCAACAAGCAAAACAGAAAAGCATGCAACAATTCTGGAATATCACCATAGTCTCTCTTTTAAACAATCATTTAAACAGGGAAGAGTCATAGTACTTCAAGACTAGAAAATTAGAACGTAATATGTACCAATAGGCAAAAAAGTAAGAGGCTAATTCTTGAAACAAACTCAGTCAGTAAACCTTGACACACCAAACAGTAAGGCACTACTATAGGATGTGATCAAAATCAAGCCAAGTTTGTGCTCCAATAACTACGATATAAAGCATAGTGCCCCTCTGATGCACGGATTACTAATGCTCGGTCTAAAAAACTCCGAAGGTCAGACAGCCCTCCACACAGCGGCAAAAGCAGGAAAACTGAAGTCCTTTAAGCCACAAGCAATCACACAAGAAAGAGTAACAATTTGTGACAAAAAGGGAGTCACGCCAATGCACGAATGTGCAATCAGCGGAAGCCTAGATCAACTGCCGCCAAATTTGTTAACGAAGGAAAACATGCTTATAAGCGACCGACACAAAGTAACACCATTACACCGAGCAGCGTTGGTGGGAAATCTTCATCAGATACCAAGAGAGTTGTTGACCTTAGAAACCTTGCTGGTGGAATCAGCAGCAAAGGAAACCCCCATGCATTGTGCGGCATACGGAAAACATTTGGATCAAATCCCAACAGAGATGTGGTGCCTCAAATTAATAACATGCCGCACAAACGATGGAGAGACATTACTACATTCTGCAGCAAGACACGGGTGCCTTAACCAAATCCCAGAAAAGTTAGTGCTAGATAATCTAGCCCTGCCCAACAGGAATACTGGAAGAACAGTGCTTTTCGAGGCGGCTGAATCCGGCAACATACAACAGGTTCCAACAGCACGGTTAACGGAAGGGGATATCTTTTCTGCTCAAAATATTAGGCCAACCTACTTGGCATTAGCAGGAACGCTGTATAGCAAAGAATGGAAGGACACAACAGTTTGGGAGGTATTGACAAAGGAAGATAGAGATTCCCTTATAGGAATAGAAGTCTCAGAAAAATACAGGCATATCGTAGGAGAAGACTGGTGGAATGCAAACCAAGCAACCATACAAAGCAAGGAAAACCTTGTGGACAAAGCCGGAGAAATCGGTAGTATTGATTTATTCTAATAATTGTAGATGAACTGAAGGGAAAAGATATTGAGATTTGTCAAACAAATGTAAGGAATTCTCATCCAGCGACCTAACTGGAGTTTTGTCAAATTGAGAAGCAGGCTACGCCTGGAACAACAAAAACAGCATCACTCATGGATCTTTCTGATAGCCTCGCACCCGCCAGCAGACTAACCTGCGCCATACCATTAAACACCAAATCTACATGAGTAAGCAAGAACTAGCTAAGGACGCTGCCTCTGCGGCAGTTAGGAAAATCTACTAAATATGGTTGCAAAAACCGAAGAGAATTCCAAAGAGTGGGAGCAACTTGAAGACCACATGGACCAAATCCTCGACCTTGCCGAAGGTCTGCAGAAAGGGGATAAAATCATTCTCGTGGGCCCGAACGCATCTGGTAAAAGTCTCTTTCGAAAACTCCTCAACAGAGGAAGAAAGGATAAACTCACCGTGGTCCATGCCTCCATGCAGTTACGCACAGAATCCAGACCAGATATGGGAGCCTTCAGCTCATTGGCACATGACTGGCCAGAAGATGCGACATCCCAAAGCACGATCCGTGTACTCAAAAAATCCATTCAGTCAGTCAAAGCAAACTGCGCCCTTCATATTGATGAACCAGAAATTGGATTCAGCGAGGAACTCCAGCTCGGAACGGGAACATGGCTACGACAAAAGATTGAAGCTATCGACCCACCACCAGTAATGACAATCATCACTACACACAGCTCTGCGGTAGCATCAGCTTTCAAAGACTGGAGGCTCATCGACCTAGGCTTCCGATTCAAAACCGTCGAAGAATGGATCAAGCGAGAAATCAAACCCGCAGACCCAGAAGCGGTAGAGAATACCGCGCGAATTATGTTCTCTGTCATCCAAACAAGAATCAACAACGGGAAAAATAGTGGAGAACCCAAGTCAAAGTAGGCTACGCCCATAACATTAAAACCAAATCTGCATGACACTAATGATTCTCCAACAAGTAGCGCTTCTCCTTATTGTCACACTAGGGATTATTAGCCGTAATTCCATGCCAGAGCATGAAAAGAATGCATGGTTGGACTTCCAAGCAGGACACTAAATACTTCCAAATGAACCGATACGCCAAGTTTGATGCCCTGAAGACACTCACCGCTCTTGAGGTCGAAACAAAACAACTCAAACTCCACGGGGGAACCGTCGAAACCAAGAACTATGGTAAGCTAGTTTTCAAAGGGGACCTCGAATTCGGCGACTACAATCGCGGTGCTTTCCACCTTGAACTCCAAGTGATCCTGGATGGCGCACTCTACATCAAAGGTCAAACAGACCCACAAAAAGATCCAGTCTGGCAGGTGATGCTTAACGTCACAACCGTAGATGATGGAGACTTGGGTGGGCGCAGCAAACACATGACACTCGAGAAGGCAAACCACCTTTCAGAAACAGTTGCCAAAGAAATCTTCGAAGAAATAGTGGCAATGCCAACTCTCGAAGAGTTCCAGACTCAACTGCGCCCACACGGAATCTACGTAAACTTCTAACACACATCGCATCATTCAAAACATAAATCTATGAGCCGCAAAATCGAAAAATCACACGCGAACAATTCAACGAAGCCGTCGAAGCAGTATGGTCCGAACTGCAATTTCAAGACTCTCTTCCCCGCAGGACCGACGACGAAGCCAAAGATGTTCCAGGGTTCCTCACACTGGGAAGGCGATATATCCGCAAAGTGGAGGACGATTGGGCAGATAACCCCGGTGAAGGAACACCGCCCCAAGTACCCCAAGCATTGCATGGATTGCGCAAACTGGCAGCCATCTTCACACGGGCGATGATCTACAATGGCGTCCTAAATCGCCCCAAGTAACCTGATCATCTGATCCTAAAAATATGAGATTCTATACCTGCCAGCCAGTCATCTACACCAGCCCAGAAGGCGAAAGGTCCAACTGTCAGATCACCCAGGAATTCCACCTGCTTGGTAAGTTCGTTAAGATCAACATCGGCCCAGATGACGAATTCGACGATGCCACCGGCAAATCCAGGAAAACCTCAGGCTTCATCACCGAAGCAACAAAAGAGGACATCATCGTGGTACATAATGAATACCGCGAGCGCGAACGCCAAAAAGCTGCCGACGAACAGGAAATCACCGCCGAAAAACTCGCCGCAGCAGAAGCATGGTATGCCACCTTGCCCGAGGAACAGAAAGTGCTAGCAGCCGCATACTTTTCATTCTATCCAACAAACGAGGATTAAACCCCAGCTAATCTGCAGTATACGGGCAGTAATATTGCAATTAGAAGGCAGCAGGCACAAATGATACGCCCATCGAAAGCACAACTCAAATTAGAAGCCAAATGGGTTGGAAAAAGAGTAATCGCCAAGTTCACAGATTTCCCGCAACAAAAAGGGAACCCTCTAGTCAAATGCAATCCAGAACACGGAGTGGTAACCTGCATCTGCGATAATTCAGCGGACTTGGAAGGAGGAGATAGTAGGTGGCGAAGTAAACCTACTGGATTCGCGATGATTCGCTTAGTTCGACCATCCGCCCAGTTAGAATATGAGATAGACATCAAACTCCTAGAATTGGTAGAGCCAGATTCTTCCAAGTGAACAACTGAGCATGAGTTTCTAAATGTTACCTGGGCTGTTTGCCGGTTAAGGCAAAACAAATTTCCATGAGAAAACCTACAGGTAGAAAGCGTAAAATAGCAAACGTATCGCAGTATACCATAGACCTGCCAGAATCTAAGCTACTTAAAAGAGGAGTAGGCATTCTGCAAGCGAGCGAAGAAAAGCAATTCACACGGCAGCATATAATCTCAGATATAAGGAAGGAATTCCCAAATACAAACGAGTCATTAAAAGTTATTTCCAATGCTGGGTCAGGAAATGGGGCTTTTAAACTGGAAGAGCAGCTCGCTGGGATATACAAGAACATGCAATTCCTTAGCATTGAATTTCTACCTAGTGCAATTCTTGCCACGCAAGAAAGGCTTAAAGCTCTCATTAGGAAATTCGGAACCAGGTTTGGTATCGTACATGCAAAGAACTCAGAACTTGCGGAAGAAGAACACCAGAGCAAGCTCAACCTCAAGGAGGGCATAGACATTATATGGAATGACGGCATGAGTGTGTTCAATACATCAGTAGAAAATGCATTGCTAGCCATAATCGAGGCTCATGTACGCTATAGATGTTTTGACAAATGCTGGAAAAATGGACACTCACCACTAATATTTATAACAGTAGCCCTTAAAGGCATGAGCAAGGCAACGCGACTTAACAAGGAAGCAGAAAAAATGGCAAAAGACGCAGGCCTATCCAGAGAAGCAAACGGGAAGAATGCAAAGACCTTTAATCTGGCCACAGGAATTTGGCTGTACTTTAATAGTCTGGCCAAAGGACACAACCTAAAGTTCCTACCCGTGTCCACTGTGAAATATAAAAGCACACCAAAACTGCGTGGTGCATCAATGTTACTAATGTGCTTTAAGGCGGGCCCACAAGACTTCAAGATAGAGCAGTATTGCGCCGACTTGCCAGAAGTTAAAAACTTCATGGTCGATCATCAAGTAAGATTACTTAAGGAAGCCGCAATCTTAAAAAGGCAAAAAGACCAAATGCGTAAGCATTTCGACAAAAACAGCGATTATAATGCTATAGGCGCGGGCATTAAAAAACACATTCAGGTAACTTGTGATCCAAGCACAGGGGAAATTATAGATTATGGCAAAGTTATCCAAGTCCACAAAGCCATGTTTACATCACACCAAATTAAGCAAGATAATCCTGTAGTTGGAGGCATACCAGTACAAGAAATCATAAACTTAATTACTCAACACAAGAAAACATGAGAACTGTAAAGTTTAATGGCACCGCACTATTCGCAGCAAACAAGGAATACAAAAGAGGCGACAAAGTAACATATAAAAACCGACAGTTTGAAGCAACAAGGACAGTATTGCGGGATCAGGCACCTCCTACTATTAACCAAGATTGGTTGGAAATCGGAACATCTCACGATATCTCAGGAAGAGCACTTCTATAGTAGGCATAAGTATAACCTTGACTGTCGTCGTAAGATCTGGGTACAATTGTACGAATCAAGCTATGCATACAATCTACCCAGTCAACCCCAACCCTCAACCATACGAGTGGACGCACGAGGATATCATAAAGGCCGCAAGCAAGGGAACATTGGGGGAGGTACCCAGGGAAGTGCTAAAGGCAAGCCTGACCAAGGTTTACCCAACACCATTCCCACAGTGGCATCAATCAGTAGTGAGCATAGCGCTACAGGCGTCAAACGAGCACCAGCTTGCAGATGTCCTAGATGCCGAAAACGTGCAAGTCCCACAGCACTATAGCAAGACAATACTGCATCTATACGGGTCGGCCGGCAAAATCAATCAGGTTAAACAATTTGTCACCAGGAACAACCTCATGCTCGAAACAGAAGACGGCACCACGGTCGTACACGAGATAGCAAGAAGTGGAACTCTAGACGAAATCAAAGAGATATTGGAACCGGAAATGCTTTCAAAAACTACGAGAGCCAAATTCACGCCAGTTCACATGCTGGGGTTTTTCGGCAGTTTCGCACAATTAGGGGCACATCTCACCTATGAAAACATGAGCCAAGTAGCAACTGGCAACCAGACACCACTCCATATTGCGGCCCAGCATGTAAGACATAAACACTGGATAAGCGAGGTGGAAAATATCATAAAGGCGCATCCAGAACTACTCACACAACAAAGTATAAAAGGCAGCGTTCTCGAACTAATGGCATTCGGAGATAAGGATATCCCTACCGGAATCCCACTCAAAGATAAGAGAATGAAACAAGAGTTCGAAGACTGCCTTGGACCAGAGTGGATGGAGCGAAACGCCGAGATGCTAAGGGCGATTCGCGAGACAAAGACGCAGCTAGACGAGAGCCAAGAAGCACATACGGATATCGACATGTTTTGAGACACTTAAGTGCAAATCCAGTAATAGACTCTAAATGTACAATCAGTAAACAACCAGGTAATAACGAATTAGACATCTTTTAAGTTACATAAAACACAAAAGCATGGAAAAGATATACCACGTACAAAACGATGACTACCTCGATTCGAAAACAAGGGAACCAATTCCAAGAATAGACTACTTTGAAAAAGGAAAGTTTGGAAGAGAAACTCTTCTTATTAGAAAAGATGCAGAAGACGCAACTCTCGATGAACTCACGCAACTTTGTGACCAGCAAGCAGAAAATTCAAATGACCATGCATTTTGTGGAACCCATGAGGCGCTAGGCAAGATACTCAAAAAGGAAGTTGGCGATAAACTCAGCACCCAAATTATGCTACAAATAGCACTAAAGGGTGGACTTCAACGGCTATAAGGTACCACAGTATAATGAAGAAAAGTATGCCTAAGCAAATTCACATTGTACAGTTCTCATACGATATTATTTTAACGATGCTGACGACGGCAGTGTTATGCTGGGGACGGGCTAAAAATTGTCCGCACGTTTCAAAATTCTGAATTAGCCACCTCATTTATCAAAGAGTGGAATCTAGTGATTGCTTTGGCCGAGAAAGAAAAACACGGTTTTTCCACGCCAAGCAAACAATAAAAAGCTACACCAAGAGTTCGGTTTCGACTTGCACAACATAGATGACGGCGAGAAGTTCCAACTCAAGTTGGAGACTTGGAACGTGACATAATGAACTACCGACTATATGTAGACCTTTATCTGTGGAGCAGTTGACCGCTGTTTATGCGCATTATCCGTTTGAAAAGACACATGATGGCGTAAGTAAGTCCGTTGCGTTGAATATTGGTCTCGTTACCTTGCTATCCGTCATCGCTGTCTTACATCCAAAATCCATGCCTGTCCCTGTTCCTTTTTACTACAATACTAACTTCTTTGGGCACACAGCAAAGAATGTGCAAATAATAACTACTTGGCTTCCTGATAAGTTTGGAAGGTAAAAGATCTTGGAAATGATTATTACTCAATTCAAGGCTACATTTGGTACTTCCGAAGCATATAACGCTTGGTTGCAAAAGGTAACTCCAGAGGATGCAAAGAAGGCATTCATGATACGCAACCAAGCATGGATATTTAAAGACCTAACTGCCTACATCCGAAGGTCCATAGGTTTAGCCTTGCAAATCTCCAAATTTTTATTGTACCACGCATCTCCTACAAATTCCCTAACTGCTTCAGATAACTCTATACCAAGAAACGGATCAAAATTTGGAGCTGCTAGATTGAAAACGGTAGCCCCAAAAGCATTCTTCTTTAGCAAGTGCTCCTCAGTTAAGAGCACCTGCGGCACATGTCGTAAGAAACCACCACGAGCAGCGTTATGAAGAGGAGTATCTTTAATTTCATCTGTGGTTAACATTACATTTTCGGTTAATAAATTCTCGGGAATTTGATTTAAAAAGCCAGCCGCTGCTGCAACATGCACGACCGTATTCATATTGCTATCACAATTTAGTAAGTGGCTCTCGGTTAACAGGTCTTTAGGTATTTGAGAGATATTACCCGTGCGTGCAGCACTATGCAGCACGGACCACCCACCAACACTAGTATCCAGTAATAGATGGCGTTGGGAAGAAGGGCTCAAATTTATCAGACAGCCCAGCGCATCCTTTGCACCCAAAGCCGCACTAATTATTAATCGCTTTCTAGCTTGCGAGTTGGTTACCAGTATATCTTTCAATATTGCGGCAGGAATCTGATCCAAGGAGCCACAAAAGGCAGCAACTTCAACAGGCGAGCATTTCCCAAATTCACGAACTTTAAAGGTATCGCACCAAGCGGCATCCTTTATTCTGTCAGAAAAATTGCCATGGGGAAACTTAGCAGGAGCAGGCCCATTTTTTCTAGTTAATAATTCCTTAGTTATAACATGAGCAGGAAGGTGTGGCAAAAACCCAGACTCTGCCGCAATATGCACAGGCGTACGACCTATACAATCCTCAAAAGTAAGCATCCGCCTAGTCAACAAGTCATGGGGTACATACTTCAATTGACCCGATTCAGCCATTAAATGGATTGGAGCAACACCTTTTGAATCGACAACCATCAAAGTCTCCCTTGTAAAAGCAGAGCTAGGAAGGCTACTAACTTGAGATGGCTCACCAGTTACTGCTAATAATTTTCCTGAACTATTCCTATACCCAAATCCCGACTTTTGAGAAAAAGTCAATCTATAGGTATCCTTTCCAATGCCAAATGCTGTACGAATATCAGAAGTCAGAAGCCCCAGCTGATTTAGATTCAAAAGAGTCGCATTTACATCCAATTTTGCATCAAAAAACCCACAAACGAAGGCATTGGGATTCGTTAATCTCAGTGACTCAAGCCTTTTGAGGTCTGTGCTTGCAGCAAGATGAGACGGCTCGTCTGTTAACTCTAATAATTCCCCAGCACTATTCCTATATCCAAATCCTGTCTTTTGAGAAAAAGTCAATTTGGATATATCCTTCCCAGTGCCAAATGATGTGCGGATATCAGCAGCCAGAAGTCCCTGCTGTTTTAGATTCAACAGAGTTGCATTTACATCTAATTTTGCAGAACCCGCGAAAAAACCACAAACGAAGGCATTGGGATTAGTTAATCTCAGCTCCTCAAGCCGGTTTAGACATGTGTCTGCAGCGCATACAGCATCAGCTGAGATGCTCCTAATTCGATCTGGCGTTTTCGCTAGTTCATGCATAGCCGTAGTAACGGCCCCGCCCTTCAAAGTCCGCTTCTTTGTTAGTTCTGAAGGTGACAAAACAGCCTCTGGAAGAAATTCTGTAAGACCATCACGTATAGCAGTAACTAGAGCCCAACCAGGAGATGGGTTATAATGGGTACCCATACCATAAGACGCTCTAAGAAAATTATCAGCCATACGCCCCCATGTACCAATCCTCTTATCCGCTGTCGTAAGCATATTTGCTACCCTACGCTCTAACGATAAACCCAATTCACCTTTTGGTAACAATACTTCCAACTTATGCAACAATTGCGCTTCTAAACCTAAAAGCTCGTCTATTTTTTTAGATTCAGTTACTAGTTTCCTTTCCTCTCTAATTTTTCCTAGTTCTAACAAAGTTTTGTGTGCTTTATTAGCCCTATCAATAAACTTTATGACCTCCTGTATTTCAGCACCTTTAAATGGAGCAAGATCAAGTTTTGGAAATTTAGACAAATCCATGGACTCCTTATTAAGGTAACCTATAAAAAGACTATTATTAGAACCATCATCGCCCGAATCCTTACCAGCCTCACGCTGAGCTGCCCGTTTTCCAGGAAGATAGTTACCATTCATAGGCAAAACGACACAATTCCTTTTGCCGTATAACCCAGTGATCCCAAGAAACAACCCTTTTGGTGGATTGTCTCTCAAGTTAAAAAGAATGCTAGAAAAGACTGCATCAGATTCTACTGAATGTAGCATATCCATAAGTGCAGTTTCAATTTTGCCACGGATGTCTTGCGCGGCCAAGCCACGTGCAACACGCACTTCCTTGCCGTTTACAGTTCTAACCCCTGTAAGAATACTTGCATTATGCTCCTGCACATAGGCACTAATTGCGGTCAGGTAAGGCACACCACCACGCTTTGGCTCGAACATTTCAACAAATTGCCCAACAACTCCTACTCGGCCCATGGGCTTTGTGGTAAACCCTACATTAAGTGGCAACTCAACCCACTTTTCGAAATCGGGGTCGCCTTTGGTATGTGAGCACCTAAAAACCTTAAATAACTTATGTGGTTTAGACTTGCCATGTCCACTCCATACAAAGGGTTCACCATTAGAATCCTTCGAAAACTCTTCCACCTCTTCAAACCTGAATTCATCGCCTTCAGAAGTCCATGTCCTGCTAAGTGCATATAAAAGTCTAACTACCTTCAATCTCTTTTCTTGAGTATTTGCACCATTCAACCTGTTCAAGAACTTTGGGTTGTTATCTATGAGTGTTTGCAGCCTAGCAGCAGCTATAATAGACTCCTCAGCATCAATGCCAGCAATAGCCTCAGTTAATGAGCGCTGGTCGATTTGTGTTCTTGCCATGCACCATTGTAACAACCTCAAACTAAATTAGTCAACAATTGCCTGAAATTAGTTGGTATTATCAAATTGCGCTAAAATACCATAAACAAAGAAATATGCAAAACCACGCCGCAAAAGTTTTTTCATGGATATCCTCTCTAGACCCAGAAAGGTTCTATGTCTCTTCTACCATCGACGGAATAAAAGCAGACTTCGCAAAAGGCAATTGGGCTGGTATTTCAAAATTTGCAGAGAATGTCACAGAAAGTACTAAGACAATCCTCGTCATACTTCTACGTATGGAAACTGCGACATTAGAAAATGGGCAACCTTGCAAAACCATAATGGGCATGAAATACCACTGTGGCGCATGGGTTGCCATGAATACAAATATTTTAGAATGTTATCATCAAATTAATATGGATACCATTACGCCCCTCAAACCAAAACAAGAAATCACCTATGCAGATATAACTCTGGAGTACACGGATTGTCCAGTAGCAAAGCCTAATCCACAGGATGAAATAGTGGAAGAGGAATTAGAAGAAGGAGAACTAGAGGGTATTGCAGCAAATGAAGAAGATTCCACCAGTTTAGAACACACTAGTTCTCTAAACGTGTCGCACACATTTACTTCAAACCCCCAAGAAATGACAGAATCCTTCGAAAAGATATTTGGGTGGCTTGGAGCACTAGAATCGCAAAAGCTTTTTACAGTAATTAACCTTGGGGGAGAATCGCGACTTTTTGATAAAGATAACTGGTATTGTATTAAAGCCTTTATTCAAGAATATGCACCATGTTTCGAAGCTAGATTTGCCATATTTCGGGACAAGCGAGACATCATGGGAGCAGAATACCAAGATGGAGAGTGGAAAATAATGTCACAAGGGTACTTAAGCAAATTACATACTATAGATCCTGAAAACTTCAATTGGTGCGAAGCAACAGAGCACTCACAATACCGTAATCTGAAGACCGAATACCCTAGTTGCCCGATAGCCCAAGGTAAACTACTCTGACACTATTATACTTACAGCTGAATCGAAAAACACAAAAGTGCAAGAGCCATCACTAAGCGAGAAATCTACGCTGCTTGGGATCAAGTTAGACAGCATCATTTCAGATGTCGGGTCTGGAATAAACTGCAATAAGAAAGTATTGAAACTATTAATTGCACAAGTATTATCAGGCAATGTAAGGCACATTGTAGTAATGCACAAAGACAGGTTGCTACGATTTGGCTATGAAATTATAGAACAATTATGTCAGGCAAAGCGACGATAAGGAAATTCGCGCGTTTGCCCAAGATAAACTCATCGAATTGGGAATGCCCGAAGTTGGGTTGAGTTAAAACATAATTTATATAAGTATTTAAGCACCCGTATCTCATTCGCCTTCTAAGCGAAATTTAGAGTAATCGGAAATAAATGTCGGTTCGAGCCCGACCGGGTGTACCACTAACACTTTTATTGCGTTAGCTCTTAAAAGTCATATAATGTGGTATGTGGCACGTGCACCATACCGTCAAAAAAGGGGACTATCTATACGCTGTAACCATCCTTGTCCCCTACACTGGGACAGTACTACACCCAACAACCACGCAAGAGACTACGGAGGAGACATACCAAGAGAAATTTTAACCTTGGAGAACCTCCTGAAAAAAGACCAAGAAGGTGCCACAGTATTTCACGACGCAGCAATAGGCGGGCACCTCCAACAGATACCTAAAGAATACCTGACCGAGGAAAATCTACTAAAAAGCGATAAGCACGGAGAGTCTGCGCTAGATTTGGCAATAGCCAAAGGGAACATGGACCAAATGCTTGGGGTTGAGTTCTCTGAGAAAACCCTCCTGAAATACAAAGATACTATTCCATACGGGTGGTTTGAGAGTAACAGGGAGATATGTGCAGAACGTAAGCGCTTAAAAGCACAGCTCACGCAGGAAGTAGAGGAAACGAATATCGAACTATTCTAAAGCACCTTTACTAGCTAACCTTGACATTTAGCCATAGAAATAAGTACTATCTACTATGACAGTCACGGATTTCCACCATCACCTAGATTTAGGGAATTTTGAGGTACTTATTAACCTACGGGACGAGTTATCAGAGAGCTTGCTGATCAGCTATGACGATGTGGGCAAGACTGCCATAAACAAGATCGCAGATGCAGCCAAGGTTCACCAGGTGCCAAAGGAATTGCTGACCAAAAAAGTACTATTGGCAGAATCCGCACCCGAAACTTGGATTGACATGAACGGCGAAGAAGAAACAGAGGCAGACTCAGCCATAGATTGCATAATCCGAAGAGATCAATTTTCAGAACTACCAGAGGAATTAAAAATTGCCAAAATACTAATGCACCCATTATTAGGAGGCTGGAGACCAATACACACTGCGGCGTGTTATGGTAAACTTCCCCAGTTGCCACAGAAAATCATCACCAAGGAAAACCTAGCCAAACACAACAACTTCGGTACAAATTGTTATCATTTAGCCGCATGTAACGGGTATCTATCACAAATACCATCGGAATTTCTGACAATGGAAATCTTGTTAGAAAAGGATAAGGAAAACATAACTGTTCTTGAACTTGCCTTCAACAAAGACCAAGAACAACTACTTAGGCTGAATTTAGATGAACGAAGTCGCCCCATCATAGGTGACTTTTTAGATATAATTAACCAGCAACGCAATTTGCCTCAACAAAATGAGGAAAGCCCAGAAATCGACCTATTTTAGGTTATTACATGTTGCCAAAATTACCAAAGACGGCCGAAGCCTAGATCGCCCGACCCAATAAATGCAGAACAAAGCTCACGCTTTAACCATCAAATCAGATAGCATGAACGCAAGCACCAACGAAAACCGAAGGGTTGCGTGAAGCCATTGACCGCGAAACCAACCATGCAAAATTCTTTGCCCGACCATCCAGATTCAAGACCGCGAGAGTCAGATGAAACATCGCTCGCAGTTGCAGCGACAGTTGGGGCTGGAACTGCCGAAATACTAGGAAGAACGCACTACGAAAAAGACTGCTGCTGGTGGATCGTGAAGCGCAGCGACAGGTATTACGCCTTCTTGAATGACATCGGAGGATGGTGCTGGGAAGTGTCTAGTAAATGCGCTGCTAGTTATGTGGAAGTCAAGTAGATGAAAAGCACAAAAATTCAAATCACAAAAGTTCCACTGATGGATTCTCCTCCAGACCAACTGGAAGTACGTAACGGCAAACTGGTTTGCCTAGACGGCACCAAACCTGACTTTTCTGCGATACCGGATGGTAAATACAACCTGGTGCCAAGGGAAAGCTACATCGAAATCAAAACGCTGGCTGCCTGTGCAGGCATAGGATAATTGGGCGAATTTACCAAATCATTGCGAGCGGCAAATTAACCGCATTCCTTTGCGTAGGTTGTTGCAAACCCACACCGATGAACCAGCCGTAGAGGTTGACCGGTTGAACCAATAGGCTGTAGCGGACTTTGCGCCAGAACAAGAATTAGACATATTCTAATTAATATCAGCAGTTTCAGGTGTCATTGCAACTATTGCGCCACCTATAGGAAATGGTCTAGTATCTAGTATGGACGATCATGAAATAAAAATCATGGCAAAATTACTGGCCAGCCCAGATCAAGAGCTTGTCGAGTTTGCCCGAGCAAAACTAAGCAGCCTAGATCTCTCAAAGTTAGTACGTTTTGGAAGGCTTGCACTTGTCCCAACCCAAATAATAATTAGCAACGCATTAGCACATGAGCCAGAAGAACTAAACCTACTAGAAACGGCTGCCGAATTTGGATATTTGTCCCAACTACCCAAGGAAGTATTAAACGATAAAGGGATGTTAATGAGCAAGTCCGAGTACTCTGAGGCGACTATATTTCATCAAGCAGCATTACGTGCGCACCTTGACCAACTTCCACAGCATCTGCTTACACAAGAAACAATGGTAGAAAACAAGTGCAGGGGGAATTGGACACCATTCTCAAACGCCCTTGTAAATGGATATGCCGCTCAAGTCCCACCACAGCTACTTACTACGGAAAACCTATTGCGGGCTGTCGGGCCTGCCAACGACCCGCTCATAGCACTTATAGACTTCAATAACAAACTTGACCAATTCATAGGCATGGAACTATCGGAAGAACTCAAGAAGTTTATCAACGCTGATTGGTGGGCGCGAAACCAAGACACTTTAAAGGCTAAGCAAGAGCTTATTGAACCGAAAAACGCACCTGACATAGAGGTGTTTTAATGCACAGGCAATCACAATGGATGCAAAAGTCACCACAAACAAATATGACAGGTTTGAGCCCAAACTATATAGCGGAACCGTAGAGTTCTCCGAAGAGATTCATATAGGCACCTTGGAAAGCTTGGAGAACTTCCTGTTGGATGACGTTGCCATCTACTCGAAAGAAGGAGAGGAACTATATTCGTGGGACTATATGGAAGATCTCCGCCAAGAAGCCCCAAATGCCACTAAGTATACGGTGCAATTCACCTACGGCAATGGAACATTTTGGACGCAGGTAGAAAACAATAAGTTCCGAAAAATATCATTTGAAATGGAATATGAAACATTCAAGGACAGGGAGTCCTTTGCCGCAGATGTTGAAACCCTAATCAATGATACAAAGGAAAGAGTTGAAATAGTAAGCAAAGCAAAGGAAGGCATCTCTGCGGACGAAGGCAACCCAGACATTGATATATTCTAGCTATAAGAACTTGATTTCTTCACTCAATTACCACTACTATTGCAATGGAAAAAGCAGAACACAACAACAATGTACAAACACACCACCAGTTTCCCAGAACCCATTGACATCTGTGTCCTAGAAACACTGGAAGGTATAGAGTTCGAAACCATATGGTCACATAATGGAATTGTATCGTGGAACTCCATGGAAGAGTTTCGCAAAGGGGCCCCAAATGAAAACGAATACTCAATCTACTTCAAATACGGCAATGGAGATTTTCGGGCAAAGATCGAAAACGGTCAATTAACCCGTATCTCACATGAATCAGAACTACTAACGCCCACACAACTAGCAAATGTTCAGGCTGATGGGGAAAGATTAACAACAGCATTAAAGGATAAAGCCCATACGCTGAGCAAAGCAAAAGACGAACTTGCAGTTGCAGAAACTGATTCAGGAATAGAGCTATTTTGAACAGCGTAATTAACATATGACATCAAAAATCACTAAAGGCACCGTTAAGTTTTCCGAGAAAATTGGGTTAGACATTCTAGAATCATTGGACGGATTCCTGATTGACAGCATAAGTATCCACAATCAAGATGATGATGGAGATGTCTGGTCGTCCATGGAGGATTTCAGGCACGATTTACCCAACGCAGACAAGTTCGCAATCTGCTTTACATACGGGAACGGAATATTTTCGGCCAATATCGCGGCCGGAAAGTTTGACAAAATATTGATCGACCTCGATGAGCCAGAGTTTCACAACCCCGATACAGAGGCAGATGACAGACACAAAGAAACGAATGTCCTACGTAAAGAGCTTGAACTAGCAGTCGCCAAATTGAAGGACATAAAGGAAGTGTTAACCCACACCGACGAGCCACCCATAGAGGTTGATCTATTCTGACATGACATCAGTAATTACCAAAGGCAATGTTAAGTTCTCCGAGAAAATTGGTTTAGACGTACTAGAATCACTAGATGGATTTCAACTGGATGAGATACTCTACAATCAAGAGGGAGTCTGCTCGTACCCCTGTACAGCTATGGACGAGTTTCGCAACAATGTACCTAACGCCACCAAATTCACCGTATTCTTTACATTCAAGAGCGAAAGCCCTGGGTATTGTCTATATTGTGTGGAGGTAGAAGATAATAAGTTCGACAAGATAGAAGTCGAAGACACAGATATGGATGACCTTGGCAAGGTGCGACAAGCAACAAACACCCTAAGTAAAGATCTTAAACTGGCAGTTGTAAAGTTGAAGGATACAAAGGAAGCACTAACCCCCACTGACGAACCAGCTGCAGAGATCGACCTATTCTAAGAAAGCGACGCAATAGCCTTAATAAATGCCAAATTCTTCTCGTACCAGTCCACGGTATAATCTCTTGAGAAAGCTCAATACCAAGCAGTTGGTCTACATGAGCATTTACCACCACCCATGCGCTGAGCAAAGCAAAAGACGAACTTGCAGCTGCAGAAACTGATTCCGAAATTGAGTTACTAGGTTCTAAAACAACTCAATATCAGTGGTTTCCGGTGCCGGCGTCGTAGCCGCCTCTTTAGCATTGAGAATAGCTAAATTCTTGGCATACCACGTATTGCCAACGCTAGGGATAATGGCTTCAGAAAACTTCAGGCCCAGCAGTTGATCCAAATGCCCGTTTTTTGCAGCCATCCTGAACACATTAACACCAACAGCATTCTCTGTTATTAAATTCGCCTCTGTCAAGAGCTCCACGGGTATCTGGTCCAAATGCCCATTTGCTCCGGCATTGTGTAGAGCAGTATTGCCAGTACACTCAGCAAGCAAATTTTTGGCAGACAGCCATTCTTTAGGGATCTGATCCAAGTGCCCAGTTAGGGCAGCAAAATGAAATACCGACAACCCAAACTCACCTTGGTTGGATAGGTGCTCTTCGGTCATCAACCGTTCAGGAATTTTATCCAGCTTCCCAGCTTTTGTAGCTATGTGAAATGCCGTATAGCCAAACTTATCACATACAAGCATGTTTTCACCAGTTAGTATGTCATCTGGCAACATCTCCAAACATCCTCCTGACGCAGCAGTGCGTACCAGATTGACATTAACAGGATTTGGTGTCTTTGGCACAACAGAACGGAAGACTCGTCGCAGTCCAGCCAGCCCGCGTGCCAAAAATGATTCTTTAGAATCCATGCTACGAGCATACTGCATCAAACTGTATATTTGCAACTTCTATGCAAAGAAACATAAAAGCATGTCACTATCTACTCTAAAACCCGCCCTGCAACTTTGGAACCAACTAAATCTATCAGGAAACGCCTGCATCTCCCCACTATCTATTCAACTGGCAATGGCAATGGTATATCTTGGGGCCGATGGTGAAACCAAGAAACAAATCTCCAAAGTACTCGAATTCCCCGAGGACGAGAAATTTATTACCGATATCGACCGAACACTAAAGACAATATCCGGTACAATTTGGGGCAAGTCCGACACCAGATACAACGTAGCAAACAGGCTGTTCGGACGAAATACCTTCACATTCAAGGAACCGTTCCTAAAGCTCACTGCAGAAAAGTTTAAAGCCGAACTTCAGTCGATGGATTTTACCAACCAATCCGCCACGGCAAGTGCCATAAACAAGTGGGTTGAAGAGAAGACCAATAGCAAAATCAAAGACCTGATAACTCCAGATGCTATAACGGATGCTACCACTTTGATATTGGTCAATGCACTATATCTCAAAGCTGCTTGGCCAGAACAATTTGAGGAGTCACAGACAAAATCAGAGCCGTTTACTGATGAAGCTGGCAAGGTAAGGCTTGTTCCTACCATGAACAAGGTGGAAACTTACGGGTACGCCGCAATCAACGGCAGCACCTATGTCTCATTGCCACTAGAAGATGGGTTCGCGTTTAACATCATCATGCCAGACGCTCCAAATAGCTCAGTTACTGAGAAAATGTTAGAAAAGACAAACCATCTAGCGTTTACAAGTCTATCCTTGCACCTGCCCAAATTCAAAATAGAAGGAGAGGCAGTCAAACTAGGTAAAGCAATGCAGGCGCTAGGGATTACTGAAGCCTTCGATGTTCCACCAGGAAGCGCAAATTTTGACACAATCGCCACGAGGAAACCGGACGATTACCTGGCACTTGGAGATGTAGTACACAAGACGTTTGTGGATGTAAACGAGAATGGCGTTGAAGCCGCCGCCGCTACCGCAGCCATGATGGTAAGATGCACTTGCTACATCAACGAACCTGAGCCAATCGAAGTAAAAATCAACAAACCCTTCTACTTCACCATCAGTCACCAAGATTCAAAGACCTGCTTATTCCTCGGAAGGGTTGTTGCACCTTAAATCAGAGCAGGTATGGGCGACATCCATTTATTTTCAGGCAGATGGAACCACGTCATAATTGGAGTTATGTGGTGCTTAGCTATCTATATCGGTGTATCCGCATATAAGCGCATAACGGTCAAACCAGCCAGCAACTATGTGGGCGCTAAATTTAGCATGGAAAACCCAATGAGCAAAAATTACAATTCGGAGCCGGAGGCACATATGACACAAATTGCAGACAGCGTACTATACTGGAACGATAAATCCAGAAGTGTACGATGTGAGGTTATTGAAACACCTCTAACGCCAACAGAATATTTAGAAATAACAGTAGATCAGGAAGCCATTACAAAACGCAACAGCATTACCACCAATAAAGGTACTCTAACAGCAATCCAAACGCAAAAATCCTACAGGAAAAAGCATTCCATCCAGGTGAAGCCTAGGGACATTTGCACGACTGTGTTTTGAGCAGGGAGGAAAGACAATCTTGGTCACACTGCAAGATAAAGTGTGTTACGGAAGCGAGGTACCACAGGATAACCTAACGCATCTGGAAAGACTACCTAAGATCATAGAGTCAATAAGAACACCATAGTACAACTTAGCACTCCTTGCATTTACAACCATGTTTGGGTTAGAATAGAAAATGGTTATCAAACTAATTCCCGACCTTCATGCACGCGCAAGAAGACAGCAATTGTACGAGTTGCCCAAGGTATGTTTTACACAGGAAAACCTGCTCGAGAGAAATGTATTTGGTCGGACAGTATTCCACGAGGCCGCAGAGCATGGGTGCCTAAATCAAATACCTTCAGAACTGCTGACCACCGAAAACATGCTGTGTCTCAATGGAGCCGGGGAAAGTGTACTCGGACTAGCAGCAAAGAATGGGAACCTCGACCAGTTACCTTGGAACGTGTTAACTCAGGAAAACCTCCTGACTAAAAACCGTAATGGCAGGTCGGCATTCCACGAAGCGGCAATGGAAGGAAACTTGGACAAAATACCAGTGGAGCACCTGACCGAGGAAAATCTACTCCAAGGCGATGGAGATGGCAGGACCGCGATAGACGAAGCAGTAGGATATGGAGGAGTAGAGCAGCTGTTGGGTGTGGAGCTCTCCGAGGCGACATACTTAAAATTTGATCACAAGCCGAACGAGTACGTAAAATACAGAGACATACCAAAAGAGTGGGCTAAGGAAAACAGGAGGGTCTGCGAAGAGCGCAAGCGAGTAAAGGCACAACTCGCAGAGGAAGAGGAAGTAAATCCCATAGACATATTCTGACGTTCTTAGTCCATAAACACATTGTTCGTGAAATCAGTCAATGTGTCTACGGCAATGCCAAGGCAAACTCTAATCGAGATCGGGAATTGCTGTGGACTTGGGTGCCGGAACTGCCCATACATCCCGAGAGGCAGAAGAGGCTCGACAAAAATCAGCAAACACAAAACCATGAAAATAGTACAAATTCTAGATATCGAAGCGGATCTAAAGGAGGAATGGGGAGAATACTTCATCAATCATCTAGAGCTAAACGGCAAGCTACAAAAAGAATATTCAGGCGTATCTAGAACGCACTCTGGGGATACACAGATTAACTTTGAGTGCGGGCCGGAGACCACAAACGGGTATATGTCCGATTCGGTATTTTGCGACGAATGGTTATCCAGCATTTTAAAGCCACTCAAAGCGACCCTATTTCCAGATGGTTGCCTCAGTATCCATGATGCCGAAAACAGTCACAGCATCTACTATTTTCATCCGGCAGGGGCTAACGTCACAGACGAACAGGCAGAGGAAATCTGGAAAGCTATTGAAGCGAAGATAGACGAGGAATTTGATAAACTGCCGGATAACAAAAGTTAAACGTAGGCAATTTCGCCGTTATCAGGGATGGCAGAACTCCACATATTGCTGGAACGCAAATTAAGCACCAAAGAATCCTACTTTGACACCCTCAGATCTCAACCTTTTGGTAACCTGCAAGCTTGTTACAACAGCCACGACAAGCGCCACAATTGGTATGAGCGATACTATACATAGTATGATTGTTTTCCAAAGCTCCCTGCCGAGGCCTATTCCTGCCAGCACTATTCCTGCCAGCACTATTCCTGCCAGCACTATTCCTGCCAGCACTATTCCTGCCAGCACTATTCCTGCCAGCACTATTCCTGTAATTATACCTGCTAGGCTAAGTAATAAGCAACCAGATATAGCGAGGGAAAGCAGAACGACCACGATACTGGGCTCTACGTCCCCATGAACTGCCTGCTGCGGGATAAGCACAAGACTTACTAAGTTTATGATAAATCCAGACTACGGTGCCAGGCTGGACCTACCGGCAATAGAGAAGCTAATAAAGACACTATCGCTACTAAGAACTACCCTCAATACACCATTCGTACCAAAGGGATTGGAGCAGGATCACAAAGAAGGCGGAGACATAGAGCTTTACTAAAGCATCCTTGTATTTACACACGCCCCTATGCTAGAATAATGTATGACTCCAACAGCCCTTAGTGCCATCCTAACACAGTCTCCAATAGTCATAGCGCCAGTTGAATTACTGATCTGCTGGACTTCTGAGGAAAAGCTACTCCTTGCTTATAGTAAATCTGCCGACAAAGAAAGTTTCTGTGTACCATACAAGGATAAAGAGATATGCCACTTCGGTGGCATCCAGATCGCACATTATGTTAATGACGAGATCGACCTGTTTCTACCAACTGATGAATGGGGCTCAAATTATTGCTTGGGCACCCTAAGCAATAAAGGAACAATAACCCACAAGCCACATCAAATCCCTAAGGCATTAAAATCCCTACAGGCATTTCCCAAAGCACAACAAGCGCTCAATGAATTACTCGAAGTTATCGAAGCAAGTGCATCAATAAATGATATATCTTCATACTTATTAGCAAATGCCGAGAATTGGGGGCTTATTCACACGTCGCTAGATCGCAAACCATGGAAGATTAAAGGGCATGCAGCAAGCCTTGAGGAACTCATAAAGCCAGGGGTCATTATACCTCCTGCACCATTAGGAATAGACTTTCACGCCAGCGCAAAAAAGAGGGTTCTTGATAAGATACCCAAGGAGTATTTCACGCAGGAAAATCTGTTACGGAAAAATGCTTTTGGAAATACCGTATTTCACGAAGCAGCAGCAGTGGGCTGCCTAGACCAAATGCCCTTAGAATTGTTGACAGCTAAAAATATGATGAGGCGTAACGCAGCCGGAGAAATAGTATTAGAGATTGCAGCAGGACACGGCTACTTAGATCAGCTACCCAGAGAAATACTAACCCTAGAAAACCTCCTAAAAAGGGATAAAGAAGGAATAACCTCCCTTCACTATGCGGCTTTAGAGGGAAATCTCCATAAAGTACCAGAGGAGCACCTAACTGAGGAAAATCTACTGCAACGCGACGGGGATGGAGACTCAGTGATAGACCTAGCAATAGCCGAGGGAAAATTAGATCAAATGCTAGGTATAGAGCTTTCCGAAAAAACATGTCTAGAATACAAGAACGGCATACCAGAGGAGTGGTTTAATAGAAACAGGGAGATATGCGCAGAACGCAAGCGCCTAAAGGAACAACTTTCCGAGGAAGTTGCAGGAAATGATATAGAGATATTCTAATGGCCAGATGTTGCATTGTCTGCAATGCAGGTACCCGAATCACTGGTGCCACGCCATATACCAAAATAGAAGACGAGTAATTGCGCTTGCAGGTTTAAGTGTGGTACAATTGAAAATGAACCACCTCCGAATTATTTTCAAAGAGCTACAAAATGCCAAACACAGAGAAATAAAGGAGTCGCCAAGCGTTTCACACATCCAGTTTAAGGCAGACAAAGCAACACTAGAGATAGAAGAAAATGGTAAGACATACACCCTTCCGATCGATAAAAACGACACTGGGCTGGATACGCTATTAGGGCATGACATATTTAAGGATCGTTACAGGTGTTCCGGCAAGGCACTATTAGAATTAGAAACCGATGAGGTTAAGGTAGGTGAAAATATCACCTTTTGGAAAGACATGTCCATATTCCGACATTTTATCGACGCGGAAAGCAAATGGTGCGCCTCCGGATATTCTGTAGGACCAAATATTAACCGCAAGTTAAACGGGATAAGCAACAACCTAACAAGTTTTATAACGGAGGGGGAGGTACTGCTAGACGACAAGGGAGTCTCAATAATCTGTACTATAAAGCTACCAATTATGACACCGAAGTCACAGGGCAAAGACACGGATAAACTAATAACGGCAGTGAATAGTGGGTTATTACCAAAATCAGAAGCGTTAGTCGCAGGAGTACGTTCGAACGATAACCAGCTTGTAGAATTTCTAGTAAATTTGGTGGAAGGAGATGCAAGCAAATGTGGAGTAGAGTTTCAGAGTAACGGGGAAGTAGCAAGATTCCATAATATGAAAGGAAACAAGAACTTACTAGGATTGTTCAATCCAAGTGTGGAGTTGCTATTATACCTAGCTGGAAATGATTTGGGGGAGGGTGTTTCTTTCCAAGAAGCACAAGGTATTACTTGGAAACGCCTACCAACACAGTACAGTTATGGATCTCAACTAACAAAAGGGCTAAATAAACTAGCCTTGTATCTCACCCCTACTAAACTTGAACTAAAAGGCAAACCACTAACTGGAGGGCTTGGTGAGGAGCTGATTAAAATAGCTGCCAACGAAAGCGCTAACTTCAGCTATATTTCCCCAATAGTAAAGGTGCTACTGGAGGCAGGTGCCGACCTTGAATACGGGGTATCAGAATATTCAAAATCTGGTCAGGGACTAGCGCTAAAGCGCGCACTTCTAGAACTTCCCGAGCATAGCGGTAAGTATTTCAAGAACCCACTGCCAGAAATAAAGGCTGGTATACTAGCGTCAGACGAGATCCTAAATAGTTTGGTTGCAAAAGCAGAGTTTGCAGCAGCAACACCTACAGCCGATATCCAAGAAATAGACCTTTTTTAACCTAATAGCTCTAGGCATTCTCTAAATCAAGAACTGAAAATAAAGCCCTCTTAGACTTGCTCAAAACATAATTTTTACGTCATGCCAAAAGCTCAACGCTACAACGTTTCAAAGGCAGCCAAAGAAGGAACGTTAAACAAGATACCACTAAGTGTACTAACCATTAATCGCATACTACGGCGTGGGCACCACGGAAACACCCCGATGCATACCGCTGCGGTTTACGGCAACATACATCAGCTCCCTCCACACCTTCTAACACGACAGACACTGCTTATTAAAAACGAGAATAACTACACGCCACTTCACAAAGCAGCCCGCAAAGGTTGTCTCGATCAAGTACCAACGGAGTTTATAACAAAAGACAACCTAACAATCAAAGCCTGCGATGGAACGACAGCGCTCCAATGGGCTGTAATCAGCGGAAAAGTAGGCCAAATAATGCCATTCCTGTCAACAGAAATCATGGTTATAGCCGATAACTGGGGCAGAAATTTACTACACTGTGCCGCTGCACACGGTCACTTGGATAAATTAGCTGGAACCTTTACTATCCATCAACTACTGATTAAGGATACCGGAGGGCTTACCGCAATACATTGCGCTGCAAAGAATGGACGCATTATGGATATTCCAAATGAAGCCCTGACAGTAGAAAATCTGTTGCTCCAAGATTTTGCCAATATGACACCACTGCACCATTTAATTAATGAGAGCTATCTGGATCAGTTCCTAGGATTCGATTTTCAAGATAACACTATAGCCAAAACCATAGTAGGGGCAGAATGGTGGGAAAAGAATAAAAAGCTATTATTGGCAAGAGTCAAGCTAGATATGCACCAGCCCAGTTCGGAAATAGACCTATTCTAGGCCTCAAAAAACATAATTTTAGCTCCAAAACCAATGTCCAAGACCACTAAGGAAGCATTCAAACACTTTTTCGCGGCAAACGAGACCTTCTTGCTCAGGAGCCACGGACTGATAAACGAGGACCACTTCTGGGTCATCCGCGTCGGGAAAAATATCAAAGCAGCCATTGAGATGCTCAAAGAAGACCCACAGACTTGGGGATTGGATTTGGATAAACACGCTAGGAGTATAAGCCCGCAAAGGGAGATAGCTGTATGCGGAGTCCTAGGAGGTTCAAACCACAGCTCTTTCTCCTATGTTATAGAAATGACCGCCATGGTAGACCTTGAGGCAATCATAGCAAGATTCTTTGCCGAACAAGGGGACCTCAGCGTGGCAACAGCCCAAAACAACCTAGAGCTATACTGATGACTTGGCAAGAATTTAAGGACAGCCTGTTGAGCAGGGACTCATTTCTTGAGATGCAAGATCGCGGGTTTAACAGAACGCCATTCCTGTGTATAACAAGTCGGCCATTTGCGCCCACCAAGAAGTTCCTAAAGATCAGAAACTCATTTGGGCATACCATGCTCCATTACGCAGCAGTCGGAGGGTGGTTAAAGGAGATACCTATCGAGTTGCTCACCCCAGAACTGCTCTCAATGACAAATAACTACGGGGAAACGCCACTTCACTGGGTGAAAGACTTCAGTACAGTCCCAGCAGAAATTATCACTCAAGAACACATGCACGTACCGGACAAAAACGGTATAGCACCAATAAACAATTTGTTCAACTACTTATCGCGCGAAAATTTCGACGCGCTACCTGACTCCTTTGTTTCCCAAAACGGAGAATGGTTCGCAAAGATCCTAAGACGCAGAGGAGAGCAAGACATGCTTCTAGGTAGGAAACTACCACAATCTGCCCGGCCAATTACTGGCGAAACCTGGTGGCAAGAGAACGGCATCAAGCTGTTCGAAATTGAAAAGCAAAAGGCAGTGCTTACCGTCGAGCCGGACAGTTCTCATCACGAGATCAGCCTCTTCTAAGCTACGCTTAGAACATCAAATCCTATAAGTATGAGCAAACAAACCAAACTCAGTCGTAAATCAACACCTCGCGAGGAAAACCGCATTACCAGCATCGATCAGCTCCTTGAGCATACAAAGGTCGATACAGACATCTGGGAACCCAAGAACGCCAAGGTCAACAGCTGGCAGGTGGGCACCGCCGAAACCGAAGAGACTCTCATTCAGGTTGAGGTTCAGCTTCTGCCCTATGAGGAGAAACCCGAGGATGAAACCCTCATTGGTCTCCTCGAAACCGATCTCCGCAAATACTCACCCAAGCGTTTCATCGCTGCAAAGGGAGCAAAGGATGGCAACCTCCTCGAGCTCAGCCTTCCTGACTTCCTGGGCCTCACAGTCATCGAAGACAACGGCGCGAATATCGAAACGGCCACCAAGCTTGGTACCGACAAATGGAATCAGGCAGTCAAGGAAATGCTCACTCGGGCCAACGGCGCGAATGTCAGCCGCATCCTCCTTCCCATCTCCTCCACCTTCTCCCTCGTGGATCTCAAGAAGAACAAGGGAGGCTGGCTTCCCACTTTCATGAACGGAGCCAAACTCCTCACCGACGCCATCGAGAAATTCGCTCAGATCGCCCCAGTTGATGTGCAGGTGGTGTTTGGAGACAAGCGCAGCACCCGCGATCACTTCATCGGAGCTTATCTCTCCACTTGGTTCAAAAATCACAAGGGTGTGACGGTGGACAACAACACCCTCGAGCGCAAGTATTATCGCTTCCAGAAGAACCTGATTGGTCTCACCGGAAATCAGCTGAACCCAGGCCGCCTCCCAAACATCATGGCCACCGAGGTCAAATCCCTGTGGGCCGAGACGGAGTTTCAGGAATGGCACTTCGGCGGCAAGGCAACCACCAAGGAAACCGCCCGCGAGCACAATGGCTGCACCGTCCGCCAAGTCTCCTCTCTCACCAAGGCCGATGCCCTTGCTCCTCACAAGGACAGGATCGTCGACAACGCCAAGGTTGAAGCCTTTATCTACCGCCCCGAGGGTGGAATCATCGGCAACTTCTACGCGAACTAACAGCAACAAACCCGCACAACCACCACGACACAGATGAACTGGACCGTTAAGTGGAATGAAGGAAAGATGAGCAGCATGTATTCTGCGACCTTCCAAGTCAAAGCCCGTAACAGGAATGAAGCTTACAAGCTGGCTCAAATCAAGATGGATGCAATCGAATGCAGGTATCCTATCTTCTATTCCATTACACGGGTCAAGGCAAACATCCTCAAACGTCTGGTGGCTGCGGTGCTGTTTGTTCCGACCATGCTGCTGGCAGCGCCCATGATATTCAAGACAGCACGAAACAAAGAATCCATCAAACTCGCCAAGAAACACTGGAGCGTCAGCCCATATATGTGGAGCCACGGATGGGCCGTCCTCAATGGTAAATTCGAAGAACAACGCTGGTAACAGAACTAATTGGCTACGCCAAAATCATCAAACCACAATAGTATGAGCAAACAAACTGCCAACTCAGAAAAGGTCTCGAAACTCCTCTCCAAAGGACTCACGAATACCGAAATCGCCGAAAAACTTGACCTCAAGGTCGCAGCGGTCCGCAAGATCACTGCCTCTCTCGATGAGAGCAAGCGCGTTATCAAGGACAAGGCTCCCAAAACCCAGAAGCCCCGCTTCAATTGCACCGACAGCTCCGGTGAAGCTTCTGCCGTCACGACCACCATCTCCAGCCTCGAACAGCTCCTCACCACCTGCGAAGTTGATCTGAAATACTGGGAGGTCTCCCGCTACTTCGTCAACAAATGGGAAGTGGGCATCAGCGACGGTGAAGGTGGAATCTTTGTGAAACCCCTCTTCCAGGTCAAAGCCTTCCTCAAGAAGCGCGAATGCCGCGATGAGGCCACCAAACTCGCCGCTCACTTCGAGAAACTGGTCAGCGAGCACAAACCTACACCAGTCAAGATTGAGACTGCCTCCCGCGAGGCTTACCTCTACGAGATCAGCATCCCCGATCTTCACATCGGCAAGCTGGCTTGGAGCGCTGAGACTGGCGACGAAGATTATGACAGCTCCATCGCCTGCGCTCTCCTCGAGAATGCCTGCAGGGAACTCATCAGCAAGGCTCCCAAGAATCAGATCGACAGGATCCTCTTCCCTCTCGGCAATGACCTCTTCAACGTGGACAGTCTGAGCCGCGAAACTACTGGTGGAACTCCTCAGGATGAAGATGGCCGCTGGCAGAAAACCTTCACGGCGGGAGTCGACATCGTCTCCAGTGCCTTGGAAGAACTCTCCAAGATCGCCCCAGTGGATGTGGTTGTGGTTCAAGGCAACCATGACACTCAGCGCAGCTTCTACCTCGGTGAGTCGATCCGCAACCGCTTCTACGGGAGCCGCGCGGTCAACGTGAACAACAATCCCACCTTCCGCAAGTATTACAGCTACGGGAAAAACCTGATTGGATTCACACACGGCGACAAGGAGAAGATCTCCATGCTCCCTTCCCTCATGGCCAAAGAACAGCGGGCCCTCTGGTCTGCCGCCGAATTCCATGAATGGCACTTGGGTCACCTCCACACCGAGATCAACCACCGCATCAATGGGTGCAACATCCGATACCTCTCCTCCCTCAGCTCGGCTGACGCCTGGCACGCTGGGAAAGGGTTCGTCGGAAACACCCGCCGGGCAGAAGGGTTCCTCTACAAGAAGAGCGGTGGGCTCGCAGCCAACTACTACTTCCTCAAATGAACTACCGGATAGGAGAGCCTATCGGTTTCCTACTTCAACACAACTGACTTATTATAGCCATTATCCTTCCGAGGATAATGGCTATAAACAGTGGTCAGCTGCTCCATAGATAAAGGCGTGCGCCCCGCGCGCCTAGGCTTTACGCCCGTTTCCAACTCATACATACCATAGCAATAGATGCACTTGGCACCCTTTCTATCTCTTGGTTCCTCGAAACCGCACTTAGCACACGTAAATGTCCTTTGTGATAATTCAAGCTTAGTCTTCGTAAAGCAATCTGGACACTCCTGAGTTGTTGGGAGATAACGATCGATTACTATCACTTTCCGTCCATCAGAGTCGAGTTTCTTTAGCTCCTTCTTCAACTGACCGACTGCACTTCGTGATATCGTCTTACCGTATCTTCCAGATTGCCATCCTTTTATACTATCATCCTGCAATACTATCACATCGTACTTCCTGTACTTATTAATAGCTTTCCTCACCAGATCCTTCTTACTGTTTGTTACATTCTCGTAAATCTTTCTAAGCTTATTTGCATCCCTAGTGTAATTCTTCGAGCACTTAAAGCCCTTAATGGGTTTGAGTTGACAAGCCCCATATTTTCTAGACCGCGCCTGTTGCACCTTCTTCAGCTGTTTAGGCAGATCAATACATATCTTAGTTTCGTTACCCTGGATATCTGTCATCGCTGTCTTGCAACCAAAATCAACACCAGTTGATGAGCCCTTCACAATAACCTCAGACTCCTTTGGTGCATAGCAAAGAATATGTAAGTAATAGCCACTTGGTTTCCTAACCAACTTAGCTTCTGCCATTTCATAGTGTTCTTTTATCTGTTCAGCACCTGAAACACGTACCTTGCCAATCTTCTGTATTTTGAAGTAATTCTTATTGGTAAGTTGTCGATATGTAACACCACACTGCGGCAATGGAATACAGTTCTGTTCGCTGGAAAATTTACGGGATCCAATTCGCAACCCAGCCTTCTTTAATTTCGATAATGATACAATATCATTCTGAACCTGCTTAACAATGCCCTGCTTCATTTGACTGCCAAGTGTTAATTCCCGCATTTCCTCCACATCACATTTACCAGATGCTTCGTTATACATCATCACAGGAACAGTGGGGGTAGGAACATAATTAAAGATATCCCCAGAGCCAATAACAGCATTAGTCAGCCACTTTGTTTCTAGAAAGAACTTTCCAAGCATAGCTTCTTGTTGCTTGTACAATTTGTTTGCTACAAACTTTAATATCACCACTTTCTTAGATAAGTTTTTGCGACGTATAGCATTAATCTTCCTTGACGTTTTGGCAGCTTCTATTCGAGACTCAATAGCTTCTAGCTTAGACTGCTTTGAAATTGCCTTACTCATCTATACTATTATATCAGATAACTACGCGAAAGACCAAAGTGACGCACGCGCATCGCGGAATTGCCCGATAAACATAAAATCAATGTATCGAACAGCCCACTCTTCTAGCCATTATCAGGGGCTTGGCGAGAAACTATGCATAAATGGATGGAGAAGGCTAACCACCAGAGAAAGACAACTCATTCTTGCAAATATACCAGCCGTAGCGCCGTATGCAAGAGTATGGCAGATTAAGAGTATTTGCAGAATTTTTAGGTTAAACTATCCAGAAACCACACATATCACCACCGGCAAAGAGAAGCTAGAGGAAAAAATCAGGCAGTATAAAAAAACAAGCTAGAGCCCAACTGGCTCGGCAAATGAACCAAGTCTCGTATGATTTCGTAGACTCCAAGCTAAAACAAAAAGATATGACACTCGCACAGGCCAACCTAAAGTTAGGCACATCACTTCTAGACGGAACCAATCACCCAAGCTGTATTTCGCCAGCATCAATCTACTTGGCCATGCTCATGACTTACGTTGGAGCTGCTGAGGCAACCAAGCAGGAGTTTGAAGACGTATTGGGAATGTCCGAAGCCCATCTCGACGAAGCAAAGAAGTTGCATGAGGAAAAGGGAATCAAAATCGCCAACCGCCTTTATGGTTCGCCAAAGCTTGCCTGCGAGAAGTCATTCCAAGAAACCCTGCTACAGACATTTGCTGCAGAGTTACAACAGGTAGATTTCACCAAGCCGGAGACAGTCAAAGACATCAACAAGTGGGTCAGCGATAAAACCGAGAACCGGATTAATGAGCTGATTAGTCAAGGTAGCCTAAATGCGACAACCATGCTCCTACTGGTCAACGCCCTTTATCTCAAGGTTTCATGGAGCAAGGCTTTCCAGAAAAGCAACACGAAGGACTTGCCATTCAAGGGCGCAAAGGGAATGAGCCAGCGTTCTACTGTCTCTATCCCAACAATGTTTGGCAGACAATCGGCAGGACTAGAACAAGATGACCTCTTTACCAAAGTCACTCTCGACCTCAAGGAAGACATGATGTTTACGGTATTCATGCCGGAGGCCTTCGAAAGCTATAAACTCAAAGAAACAGATCTGGCACCAGTCATGCCACGAGCATCTGTCGACCTATACCTGCCAAAATTCAAAATCACCCCAGATACGCTCAGCCTCAGGGAGGCACTAATCAAGCTGGGTCTGAAAACAGCCTTCGACCTACCAGCCGGATCAGCCAACTTCTCAAAGATGGGTAAAGTATCGGACGGTTATCTCGCCATCTCGGACGTGTCACATAAGACCTTCATAGAGCTAGACGAAGTAGGAGTAGAAGCCGCCGCTGCAACTGCAGTGCACATGCTATACCGTTCATGTTGCATTATCACCGAGATTCCTGTTGTCAAAATCGACAAGCCATTCTACTACTCCATCCAGAAGCGCAATGGACCAGTACTATTTATGGGCGCCTTTGATATTGTTTAAGCCCCATGGAAATCGAAACCACAGAACCAAAGAGATCCTGCAAAGGATCAATTGATGTACCACATACACATACCGAATCGGGAAACCTATTTTGGAAAAAGGAACCATGCACCCATGAGCCACTCCCAGATAGCGAATTCTGCAGCTGGCACCAACCTCCAGCGCCACTATCCATCAAAAAGATCAAAGGGCTCGCTGAAGCCCTCGAAAAGGCGGGATATTATTATGATTAACTACATATCGTTTTAAGGCATATGACACTGCTTAACCTAGTAGTTCTTCGTGTTCCCGACATTGAGCTCGGAGCTGAATTTTACACGCAGCTAGGACTAACATTCACTAAGCACTCGCACGGCAAAGGCCCAGAACATTATGCTGTTGATATCAATAACGTGGTATTTGAACTTTATCCACAAATAGAGGTAGAGAAATCTACAAGTAATGTCAGAATAGGGTTCCAAGTGACTAATGCTCTCGCGACGATTGCAAAATTAATAGAAAACGGAGGAAAGATTGTTTCACCGCTAAAAGAATCACCTTGGGGATTGCGTGCTGTCATGGAAGATCCGTTCGGTCACCGAATAGAACTTACAGAGGCAAAGAAATAGGAACCTTCCACCATAAGGTCGGACACCAAAATCCTTTTAGAACACTTCAATATCTGGTGACTCATCAACTGGCTCCAAGGCTTTATCCTTACTTGCCAAAACTTCTAGCGTTGCCAAATATCTCTCATAAAATGCAGAACCGAGTATAGGCATCATGTCTTCTTTAACATCACTAGTAGCCAGCATATCCAGTAACTTTTCTTGAAAAATCCCAGCCGCCTTAGGTTGCGAGGCCTCCATTTCTGACATAAGCCTAACAATAACCTCCAACTCACCTCCCTCCATCACAAAGAACGCATTATCCTTCTCGCCAAGATTACAAATAAAAGCCTTCCCATCCTTTAACTTCGCAACCGTATCAGGCTCCAGATCATCACCTTGGTCAACCGAAAAAGTATCCAGGCACGATTCCGAAAGAAAGAAACACACCATATCCTCATCGTCCCCATCTCTTTTTATCATGCTTTTTAACACAGGATCAATGTATTTGCTAAGCGAACTTGAATACTCTGCCTTTATACTTTTAAGTGTTTTCATTTCCAATACTACCCCATAGTAGCTTAATATGTAAATAACCGCAGCAAATATTGACTGAACCAAAAGCCATAAACTATAATACGCCAATGTCAAACTACACCAAAATCGCACTCACAGGAGGCCCAAACGGAGGGAAGTCATCAAGCTTAGCCAGTATAGCCGAACACCTGCAGGAAAGAGGGCACAAGATATTCATTGTCCCAGAAGCTGCAACCATCCTGTTGGCTGCAGGCATAACCCCAAAGCAGGTAGGAGGACTAAAGTTTCAGGAGATGGTGCTCGACACAATAGTGCATCTAGAGGGACTTGCCGATATAGCAGCAGAAGCTATTTATAAACAAACAGGCAAGAAACCAATAATCATATGTGATAGGGGAGTCATGGATGGAATTGCCTACTGTTCAAGGGATGAGTACCTAAAAATCCTAAAAAGTAGAGGGCTAAATTCTCAGACGGCTAGAGATGAGAGATATGATGCTGTTATACACATGATCACCTCACCAGAAGCACATTACAGCAACGCCACCAACCAGCACCGCAGCGAAACCTACGCCCAAGCAGTAGCATTGGATAAAAGAACCAGAGAATCATGGGTAGGGCATCCGCACTTCAAAATAATAGACAACAGTACTGACTTTCCAACCAAGCTAAAACGGGTAAATGAGATAGTGTGCAACGTCCTGGGGGAACCAATACCACTAGAAGCGGAAAAGAAACTACTCGTAGAAATACCAAGTTTGGCAGACCTCGAAAAGGAAGTAGGGCACATAGAAGACTCACTCATCTTACAGGATTACATGCTAGACAAGGGAGCAAGAGTACGCAAGCGCACTACTGAAGGAAGCACCATCTACACCCATACCGTAAAAGGCCCCCAGATTAGTGCAGGTGTCAGGCCAGAAGAGGAGAGGATTATTTCTAAGGAAGAATACAACCAGCTCCTGAAGAAAAAGGATCCAGAGAAAGGAACCATTATCAAGACCCGTAAATGCTTCGTATATGAAAATCATCAGTTTGAGCTTGATGTTTACGAACAGCCAGATGGCCTAACAGTACTTGAAATCGAAGTCTCCAATATAGACGAAAAGATTGAACTACCAAAGTCAATCTTAGTTATCAAGGATGTAACCACCGACGAGAGTTACTCCAATAACGCGCTAGCATCGAGAGTGTATCACGATAACACACCTAGTCTGTAAAAAAAAAACTCTAAAGCACGCCTTTCATTGGCTAACGCCAATAACATCTAACAATATAGTTAAGATGAGAAAGATCCGCACCTTATCCACGCCAACACTATGAAGCTTTTGCTTTTTATTCTTGCTGTCGTTTTCCATAGCCCACTGTTCTTTACCTTATGGATCATCTCACTCCTCTGTTCAAGTTCTGAGACAAATGAATCCTAAAACACTCATTGCCATCCAGAGAGAGCTAAAAATCTTTGCTCTGCTGTTGTTTGTTCTCGCACTCACCGGATGTTCCACAACCGAGGTCACAAAGAGCGGAACATCATTCTTCGAGTATCACGGCTTCTTGCAAATCATAGGGTGGCTAGTATTTCCACGGCTCATGTTCATTTTCTTCTCCGCCATGACAGGTGGGTTTTTCTTCTGGGCAGGGGTCATCTGCATCCCGCGTATCATGATTGCCTTTTGGGCAACAACATACTACTGGAATACCAACCCAACACTATGTGTGTTCGTCATTATCTGGGCCTTGGTTGGCGAGACCGGTGAAAAGGTAAAAACCCTAATGCATTTAGCCAAGAACTACTGATGAAACGCCACACAAAGCTCGCAAAGTTCGCCGCTAAAAGGATTGCCACATCCTTGGGGACTGCCGTGCTGTCTGTCACCAACCCAGATACAGCCCCAAATCGCCAGAGGGGAGCAAATAGGTTCAGGGACACAATGTTCGAGGAGCTCTGTAAAGCACTCATCATAGGAATCAACCCAGAGCATGAAAGTTGGGCCAGCCAAATCAAGGTATTTTGGAACCCAAGAATGCGCAGCACAGCAGGAATAGCAAGATACCAAGAGATGTCAATCTGCCTTAATCCAAAACTCTGGCACATCTCAACAGTGGAAGTTCAACGTGCACTTCGCCATGAGCTGGCACACTTACTGGCATGGAAAACGCGCAACCGTAAAGGAACCTTTACTAATCACGGGCAGGAATGGAAGGACGCCTGTACGGCACTGGGTATCAAAGGGGAAAAGGTATACCATCACTTTCCACAAATTAAAGCCACTAGGCAGGCACCAAAATACAAATATACCTGCCCACACTGTAATACATCGCTGTATCGAGTCAGGCCGGTAAGCCACAAAAGGCTCATCGCATGCATTGCCTGCTGCAAAAAATATAACGGAGGCGCATATGCCCCTGTTTATCGCTTCAAACTCAGCGAAGTCCTAGCACCAAAAACATAATTGATATGATCAAACTCTCCAACAATCAATGGGTATGGATAGCTGCCGCCATGGGAGCAGTTTCAGCAATAGCCGCCATCGGATCCAGTTGGTACGTGATCAGCCACGGGCTCATGAACAAATAAAACATAAAATCATGCCAGATTTTGAAAGAGTTTTTCGCGACTTGGAGCTACATGTTACTAACGACCCACAAGCCAAAGAGGTCGTTAAGGCTCGCCATGCTGGCGAGGATCACGCGCGCAAGCAAATTTTATGGATAGCCTTAGGGCTTATTAGTCTTGGCAGCATCGGATATATTATCACTCATATGGTATGAACCTCTACCTACCATGGGTGGCTGCCATCGTTGCAAACATCATGTTTGTAACAATCAGCTATAATGAGTCAGTGCGGTTGGATGCCGTGAAATCTTACTCTATCGGCATCATTGCATCTGTCATTGCAGTTGTAGGATGGCTTTACCTCATCCGCAACACCGAGCATAAGAACATCTTCTTTGTCAACATCCTATGGGACGTCGGAGTAACAGTCCTATGCGTCATACTCCCAGTGCTAATGTACAATATCAGGCTAGATACCAAGGCCATCGTAGGTACAATCATCGCCCTAGTAGGAGTTGCAATCGTCAAATCAGGTGCAGCAGGATAGGCTACGCCCAAATAAACAATAACCAAGTTGTGTCCAACGCATATTCGCTAAGCCGCGCCCTTAACCAGTCCAAGCAGGCTTCAAGAGAAAAGATAGCTGACGCCATCATGAAATCCGAGTCAGCCAAAAAGTTTATTCACCACCTAGGTGGGCAGCACCCAAGTACACCATTTGAAGACTGCTTTCCCAATAACCAAGACATGGTGTGGGCCAGATTCGAAAGGAAGCGGAATACCCCATTACCTAATCGGTACCGCAGACTTAGTTTGCCAAATCCAGCCATATATTTCTACGATAAGCCAAAGCTTCCTACGAGGAATGAACTCGGGTACTTTGTCAACGCCAAAATGTTGGATCGTAGCTCAGCACTTGCCGAGCTTTTCCCAGAATACACTCACTATTTTTGGTACGACCTTTGTGGTGCACCAACCAAAGAAACACTTGAGGAACTTTCAGATCGGATTCTTTGGTTAATCGATACAGATTCAGACCAACCACTCAATATTCCGCCAAAGAATGCAGAGTTTTTCATAACTTTTTACATGAACCACAGAGGGAGGCAGAGTATTAGAGACATCATAGGTGACGGAACTCTGGAGGAGAAAGCCATAAAAGTCAGAGACTATTTTAATAGTGATGGTGCATTTGACGATAACGGTGTATGGCAGGCTGGTAGTTACAATACAGCCACTTGCGAAGTGTTGGACACCTACATTAACGGGGTTGCACCAATGGCAGTATTCAGAATATTCAACCAAAAACCCAGAAGATACCTACCATCATCCGAAACAGTATGAACACCCTAAACAATTACAGCCGCAAGATGCGCCAGTTGAAAAACTTAATGAAGCAAGGTGCCATTACACCTACAGAAGCCGCAAACATTCGTACCAGCCTTGATCAGCTACAGGTTGGAATGACGGTGGACGAGCAGATCAGTGCAAAGAAAATTTCATCATTTGTGTTTGCCACCCAAGTGGCATCAGCGGTTTAGAACAAGTCGATCTCTGCGCCTTCTACCTGATTGTTCAGGGTCAGCTTTTGCTTCTGTAGCGCCAGAATATCATCTAACAGGTCACCAAGTATGGGCCGACAGCGTTCATCAACAGGCATATTCATCACCTGAGCTTGCTCCTCCTCCAGCGCATAACATAGCGCAGTTTTATCCTCTTTATCAGCAACCAACAGCGCTTCTGTGGAAATGCAGTCCAAAGGAACAGCATCCAATAGTTTATTCATCGCCGCCAAATGAAAACAATTCCTACCGTCTGACTTAGCAACCAGCAAATCATCTAAGCTAAAGAAACCTGGAGGAAACTGATCAAGCGTACCAAATGCTGCAGCAACTTGCAAACTATTCCAACCGCCAGCTTGTGGTCGCATCAATAGAGACAGTGTTTGGAACCGAGGAGGAAGCATATGAAATTGTCTATTTACAACGATAGCATCCAACGGAGTCCATACCTCATCAGGCACATCATCCGGTTCAGATAACATAGAACAACTGGGCTGAAACAAGAGTTTCTCAGTTACAAGGGTCTCCGGTATCAAATGGAATTTTCCAGCCTCAGTTAGTTTTCCAACCGCCGATTTGCCATCAGCATCGTACGACATTAATAACTTCTCCGTCATTATTAACTCAGCATATCTTTCCTGCTTTATCAGTTTATGAAATTCTGCTCGTTCCATGCACGATTATAAAGCATTTGCTAAAATAAGTCCAACCCAGCAGAGTTATCCAAGTTTAATCCGTTCCTTCCAGCCGTCACCAAATCATCTTGATCACACCACTCCTTACCAAAGGCTGCACGATACGGCTCAGGAATCCCCATACCTAGTAACGGATCCAACGCAATATTAGTATGATCTGCAATACTAGCAAATGTACTCAAGGGAGTATTTCCCAAGTTATCCTCTACCATTAATCCGTCCAATGTTATGGCCCCATTAGGGAGATAATTCAAATAGTAGGACATGTAGTGCATGGGGGTCTCCCCATTAATATCCATCACTTTCAAAGCTGCAGGAGTGATAGCATCACCCAAATATTTCAACGACTCAGCTATGCCAATATTGCCAGAACTAACAAGCAAAAATAAAGGGCTTTTACCAGTCTCATCAGGCACAGATATATTCTGTTCTGAAAGAAACCTAGTTGGCATATTTCCTATGTTTCTGAACTCACACGCTGCATGAACTGGACTTCGCCCGCGCGCATCCTTAACAGTCATCATATCATCTGTCACCAACCCATCTATCTCGTGAAGCTTACCGCGTTCAGCCACCACATGCAGGAAAGTCCTATTATCAGCAGCAGGGTCCTTAACTGCCATCAAGGTACGCAGAAACTCCGGCTGTAGTTGTAGTATTTTATGTGAACTTGCCAGCGCATCCCATACTAAGCCAGGAGCTTGTCGACGCAACTGTGTTTTTGGTTCAGGTACAGGGAAAAATGCCTCACGCAATATTTTCTGTGGCAGCGTGTTAAGATGCCCACTCCTAATTGCTTCCGTCATAGGACAATGGCCAGATACACTTGTCCACATCAAGTTTCTCAGAGTCCTCAAATGCTCAGGAACAAGCGCTATCCTACCCCTACTTACCAACTCATAAAGCAAATTACCCCCATCACCAGGCATCTTGAGAAACTTCGCATCTACAGCATTCATCCACAAGTATAGCCTAAGGAGCCCTCACCAATCAATGCTCAATATCCAATAATAAGGTAACTGGCAACCCCTCATCTAGACTACCACTCCATTCCTCTGGCTCCATACCAGCTATGGTTGTGGTGCCCTTTATTCCATCCTTAGCAAACTCCAGCCTATTTGTAGTCATAACAGTAGCACCAGTATTGTCCACCACCGGAGCATCCCAAGTTATAACTTCTCCCTCCCTGGTAAATATAGTTCCAATATCAGCACTCTCATTTGGAGCAACCCGCAGGAATACGCCCAAACCACCCTTAGTTGGCATAAAGGACAAATGAGCATTATTTAGTACACCTTTGCTTGTTAGGCAATAATCACTAATAGTGTTTAAAAACGGGTCAGCAGATAACTTTGTACCCTCCGGCAACCCACCATAGCTTACCCAATCCCAAGTTGACAGAGCACTTAATTGGCCAGCCTTCTCCACCATTACACTCTGTTCAGCAGAAGCATTATTCATGTCATCTTTTACAGGTTCAACGCCAATAGAAACAATCCCAAGGCTCTTGGTAGACAGCAATTCATCCTTTTGCACTTTGGCATCAGAATTCTTATCCTGCCAGACATAAATATCATTCAACTCGTCCGAAGAAAGCTCGCCATCATGGCTAATATCAAGAGATTGGAGAGCCTCATAACCATTACCCCATGATTTGCCGAAGGTGTGCTCTCCAAACAGATCGATACCTGTGATATCAAAAACATCAAGATGTTTAGGATTCCACACAAGTAACCCGTCACCACCTGCAACCCATTCCCATAATTTATCTGTTATACCATCCATTTTAAATAACCTATAAGCTTTCGAGTCGGGAATCCTATTCTTAGATTTACCCCATTCTGGACCAGCTAATAAGTCAGGCATTCCATTGAAGTTTAGATCCACTATAATGGGAGTCTGTTTCCCCGAGGATGACTTAGACGACGTTGAGGAACTCGAACTAGATGTTCCACCAGTACCGTAAGAGACCCCAACAATCTGCCCCACATTTGCCAATACCTGACCGACACTTTGCACCTTATATGGTATCACGCTAGCAAGTGCTCCAGTGTCAGCATCAAGCAGAACAACATTTGCAGATCGAGCACCACGGGTTGTCACGGTAGTTGTGGTCGTAGTCGTGTAAATCCAAGTATGGTGATCATCAGATCCCTGCCCCTTTTTCGATGTTGAATTGGAGGATGTTGAAGAAGAAGATCTAGAAATGCCAACGGAACCCAACCAATTTGAGACTTGTGCTGGAGTCACAACACCCTTATTAACTGCACTAGCAAAGGGAACTCCGGAAACCGCGACAGTTGATGCAGGATAAATATTTCCAGTTCCAGTAAAGGAATTCCAGTATGCCACTAAAGGGCAATACCGAACAATTATATCAATAGCCGTATCCTTGAGCATCTTAATCTTCACGCTACCTCCAGATCTAGCTAAGTCAGAGTTAATTGGCGTAACTAAATCAGCGCCATTAATACTGTCTATGACAAATCCTTTCGCAGGAGTTACGGTGTATACTACCTCCTCTCCTACCACATAATCTTTTTGGTCAGCTGGAGTTACGGAGAATACCACGGAACTGGCAGGCGCAGGAGTACCATTTTTAAACTTCACAATATTCTTAAGGGTGTATACGTCAGTAAACACCGCACGTATATGACTGTCAGCCTTAATCGTAAATACCAATTCCGAATTACCATCCAATAAAGTAGACCACGTGGCCCCTGCCGCATCAGTACTTAATTCCCAGCGCCTAAAGCCAAACGGTTTCTTAGGATCAGCACTCGTCTTTGGAGTTCCAGACAAAGTCACCTTCACCCCTTCATCATATATTCCAGAAGGCAAAGATGCTGTAACATCACCCATGCTGGGATTAACGGACTGGCTTAGATCGAATTTAAATTGTGGCTTAAATACTGGAGTAATATCAACAGAACTACTCACTACGTGAGTATAAGCTTTCGTAGGCTCGGAAGCAGCTCCTATGCTCCAGCTAGCCCACCTATATCTAGGTTGTCCCCAAGAATCAGACCAAGTAGGATACGCATCCAGAGGTATCTTGTCATCAACTACATGCTCATATTTTTTAGGTGCGAGATTGGTAGTGCCACCAACACCGGCTATAATATTTATTATGTAGGCAGACCGCTGAAAAGTGGCCACAGCAACTAGGTTCTTTTTAATGTTATCAACCTTGCCAGAAGCCTGAGTTGGAGATGGGAAAGTCGTAAGGTAAGGAGACGGGCCAGGTACAGCCGCCCAACTCTTGAAAGCCCAGCCGGCAGCTGGAGTTGCCGAATAACTTACAGTATCCCCATATTTGTAAGCACCGCTACCAGTTACAGTACCAGCAATTGGGGGGTTAGCAGATAAACTGACTGTTAGATCACCCTTATCGGCTGTCAACACCCCTGTAATAGATTTCGCCACAGTAAAAGAGCCACCAAGCTTGGTACTGCCGCCCAAAAGGGCAGTTAGTTCAGCATCCCACGATGCAGGTACATATCCTGGGTTCAAGGTCACTACCACGTTAGCTACAGCATTTGGAGCATAAGTCTTCGGGCTATTTGCTCCATTCAACTTAATCGTTCCAGCCGCTGGCGGGTTTAAGGTTAACGTAACTACATTGTTGTGAGCAGCAGGTGGCGTAGGAGCAGCCAAAGTAGGTGTAATACCAGTCAGACTACCCTTTACAAAACCTACAATGCCTGATCGCCCAGCGGCTGTTATAACCTCAAATCTTCCACCAGTTCCTTCAGCTATGGCCCGTTCGACATTAATATTCCTAGCCCCACTTGCCGATTTAGTAGGTTTATTAGCAGGCAGATCAGCCACACCATTTATCCACACCACCCTAGGACCAGTTCTAGCCATCACAGGCTCTTGCCAACTTGCCACCAACTGACCAGTTTGATCACCATTAACATTAAAGGCATTGCGTAATAGATTCAAAACTGCCAACTCAGGGGTAGGATCGGACTCATGCACTTGAGCAGACATTAATCCTCCTAACTGATCATATTGTTGGACAGCGGAATTTAAGGCCGCAGCATTCCTCTCTGCTACACTTGCCTTACTGCCCTCGGACATATTTCTCATTGCTGGTAAGGCTAAAACTGCTAAAAGCAACACAACACCCACTACACCAAGAACCTCTAAAAGCGAAAAAGCACGAATAGAACTCATGACCAAGTATATACGATTTAGAGAGCGCAGGCAAGATTTTATATAGAAATTATACATATTTGACTTTTCCCCCATAGAACTGCCTCCACCAAAACCACCTAAAGCGGAAAAGGCTACGCCAAAAACAAAAATAAAACCACTTATGAGAAAACCCAACACATGCCGGGGACTGATCATCACCACCCTAATGCCACTCATCGTGGTGCTCTATGTTCTATACCAATTTATCTGGCCGACTGATAATGCTGGGAAACAAGGAAACCCAGACAATCCGAATAAGGCGACAGAGCATCAAAACAAATAATGGATAGTTCGTCCATTGAAGGATTTATCTGTCATACCTTGGGCATGTTACGCCAAGAGGGAATTTACAAGTTTGCCCTATCAGTTGTGTTTAGAGGGGAAATTGGTACGGAGGATGATTACGTAGAGATAGATAGTCGTACTGCCCATGTATTATTTGACTGCAGCGAAGGTTATGTGGGAGTTTGGACCTGCATCTCCACAGATAAGATGCTTCTAGAGGACGTCAAGGAGACAGATTGGGTGTTTAGGGCATACCACGATTCCTGTTGGCGCAGCGACGGTATGAAATGGGTCTTTGATACGTACATTTCCATGCGGGACGAGTTGGCAGAGGTACTAAATCAATTCATGCCAGATTACAAACCCTCAATCCACGAACTCAATGGGCACATCAAATGCGGGCCAGCTCTAAACTGGTACCACAAAGTTGACTTCGCAAATATCCCCACAAAGGATCAAGGAAACATAATTAAAGAATTTAGAATCTTAAAATAACATGAAAGACGAACAGATTAAAGACCTCGCTGAACGCAACGGATGGAATGTGGAATGTTTCAGCCCACTGGAACTCGCAAATCGACATGGTGATTTCATAAGCGGAGGCGCAGCACAAGCCCTACTCCTCTCCTACGAAAACGAGCCGCAATACATCACAGCCGGCTACATCAGATTCTTCCGCAAATGCCAAAAGGAGGGGTGGAATAAGCCAAATACATTTATCACTATCCGCCAAGCTTCGCTCAAGGGTCTTATCGCGGTTTTAAGCAAGGCACTTGCTGGAGAACAGTTGTGCGACCATGACAGCGGAAGTACATATAGTGAATTTGGTGGAGATGTAACAATCACAATTCAATCATCACCCGACGAAAATGTTTTGGTATTCCCCTGTCACCAAGCCACATTGGAGTGGCTCACCGGAAATCGATGAAATAAGTGACCACAAGGAATATCATTTTAGAGTTAGCAAATGGTAATCCGGGAGCCCTCAGTGTCTGTGCAACATTATCGGAACACAAAAGTTGGAATCGCATCTCGCATATTCTTCTAGAAAGTAATCTGCGAGGATCAGATATTTGGGTGTTATTTAAGGACAAGAACGCATCCAGCATTGAACTCACGGCACAAGCTATTCTCCACATGAGACCACCAGTGGAAATATTAGACTTTTAATGATAGGCTACGCCTCAAATAATCACTAAACATATCATGAACATATTCAAGCTCTTGGGTATTTTTCTCGTAGCATGCTTTGGGTTTTGGGCTATCCAAAATCAGTTCACACCTTGGTTGCTCCAGTACGCCAGTCTCGAGTCAGGAATCTGGTACTGGGTAGGCATAAGCAAGCTACTTACCATTGTTTCAGCTATTAGTTCATTCACCTGCCTGCTTTGGACACTGTGGCAAACACCAAAGACTTCCACCGCAGGCACCTTCACCTTTAGTGAGGAATAGTATGACAAAGAACTTCAAGATTACACTTACGCTGATTGGTGTTTTAGTGCCTTTGATGCTGAATCCCATCGTATTCAGCGGATTATCGCTGGTCCTTATTTTGAAAATCAGCGTTCTGGAAAGCCTCATTAGCGGAGGCCTCCTTTATATGCTAAGCTGTGACCTCGTATCACGAAGCAAAATCTGATTAGGCTCCGCCTAAAACATCAACAACCAACAGTGTGGATTATTTAGAAAATCTAAAAGAAGATTTCAAGCGCCAGAAAATGTATTTCTTGGCCACCGTTCAAAACCACAGGCGCACCGTAGCCTCCGTTTTCAAAAGGAATACCTATTATGTGTTCGTTGATGGGTCATACCGCAACGAGATTGGCGTAGGATACGGTGCAGTTATCATGAAGGGTGGAAAGGTAGTTCATCAGATTGTTGGCAACTTCCAAAACGTGCCGCTAGCCTTGCAATCACTGGGCGAGTTCACAGCCGTGATCAAATCCGTTGAATGGTGTGAGCGCAAAAATGCCAAGAACATCATTGTTCACTATGACTGCGAGGGAATCCGCCACCTAGCTAACAGGTGGAAGCCCTCCACCACCAAAGCCCAGCTTCAAGCAGCCTATCAAGATTATCACGAGTTTATGAAGCCGAGGCTGACACAGAGTGGCTGCCACATCGAACTCCGTAAAGTCAAAGCACACAGCTGCGACTTCATGAATAACTGGGCAGACCGGCTCGCAAAGATGGGACTGTACCGGCTGACACTCGCGCAGGTTCGGAAAGAAGTTGGTATCCCAAGGCAGACTGGCAAGCACCTCCTTCGAATGCTGCATCACATCGAGAGCAATCCACTGGAGCTACAATATGCTTAACGAACACATCGAGAGCATAGAGGAAGAAGTTCAAGGCCGGAATATCCTTAAATTGGCGATGATCCTAAATTCGGTACCCGCCGTTGCGGCGACATACAGCTCCAAAGGGATCAGGCTGCACCATGAAAATATCGTTGGAGTCGAGGAATCTGCCCTGAGTCAATACCTGCTGCGCTTGGACATCAGGGCCAAACAAAAAACAGTGGGAAAAGAACTTTTCATGCCAGGCTTATGAATATTATTCTACTATTGCTAGTTGGGTTATACGCGCTAATCGGGTTGGGATATGTGTTAACTTATCTATTCTTGGCAGCCTCCAACCACGTCAAGCCAAGCTCAGATGACTTCAAACAGGTTCTACTGGCAGGTGCGTTATGGCCGGTACTGCTTGTCCAATCATTTAGAAAATAACTGTGCCAGCACCGTATACAGAAAAGTCTAATACTCTGAGTGGAGGCATTAGAGTAGAAAATACCGTACCTAATGGCATGGTAGAAGTCTTGTGTAATGCAATAGTTATCTGGGGAATAAATAACACGGTTTACAGCAGCACAAAAGTGCAAACAGGATACAAATTTTATGCCGCCGGAGCCGCCGGGAGTGGAGCATGGCATGACGTACTACCACTGCACCATGTAGAAAATAACCAATATTTCCGACATATAGGCAATCCAATGCAAGAACTTGGGTACAGCCCATCAGGTGATGAGCTGATAGCTGACAACTGGAAAGCTGGATTCACGCTGAAAGAACTACGCCGGAAGGATGACAAGAGCTTCAACTGGAAGAAAATCCTATATACACCTTCTGCTGAACTCCTCTCTGGCTTGGACTAAAACAAAAAGGAATGAGCAATACATGCCAGAGAACTTATGCAAGCCTCCGAATACAGCACCCGACGGAAAGCTGCGAAGACCTATCAAAAGTTCTGGGAATTCCAGCATCTAATGCCGGTGAAAGGTGTTGGGTATTCTCAACAGAATGCAGCACCAATCCAGAGTTGGACGATCATCTCTTCCTAATTCTAAAGGCACTAGAGAACAAAGAGAGGCAAATCAAAGAATTACAAGAAGACGGATACCAGATTGACATCTTCAGTTACTGGTTATCCAAGAACGGGCACGGAGGCCCAGATATTAAACCCGCCACTATGCTTGGTCTAGGGAAATTGGATATCCAGCTAGGCATCGACTTTTACACCAAATAGGACTACGTCCAAACCATAAAAAACCATAGCATGCAGTGGATCATCCAGAACAATATTGCGGGCGAGGACGGGTACCCACAATTGCTGCAGGCGCTAGCCACCATGGGGATCAAGCATTCTGTACACCAGATTATTCCCTTCACCAGTCTATTGCATCCCGCACCAGAAATCACAGAGGATAAGGTAATCTGCATGGGATCCTATTCGCTATTACGTGCAGTAAAGGCAAACAACTGGAACCCTGGAGTCTATGACCTTTCGCATATCACACACAAAGATATGTTCTCACATTGGGGTAACCGAATGCTAAATACCGGCAGCCACGTGTCATTTGAGAATGTTCCACTTACCGAGGAGTTCAAAAACGGGGAGTTCTTCTTGCGACCAGCCACCGACGAGAAATTCTTTGTAGGCAAGGTATTAACATCCGACGAGTTCAATGCTTGGTCCCAAGACATTGTTGTCAACAAGTCGGACTACGGAAACGGGCTAACCAAGGATACGCCCGTACTTATTGCAAGCCCAAAGAAAATCTATTCAGAATTCAGGACATGGATTGTAAATGGCAAGGTCATTACCGCCTCCAGCTACAAGCTGTTTGGAAATCTGCACACCAGCCTGCCAGTTGATCAGGAAATAGTGGATTACGCCCATGAATGTGCAAACATCTGGAATCCACACGTGGCATACTGCCTTGATGTCTGCAAAACCTCTGACGGTCTGTTCATAGTAGAACCCAATACAATCAACTTTGCAGGTTACTACAATGGCAACATGGGAAAGATAATAGACGCACTCGAGACGCTCAACGCATAGAATTATGAAACTAATCACAAGAAATACCTACAATACGGCAGCCAACAGAAAACATCTCGCCGAGTTTCTCTCAGCCACAATTGAGGGTGACAGCAGCAGGGGTTTCAGCCCATACAAGCCCAACGAAAAGGATGATACGTTTTGGACTCTCGACTCTGGCAATGACTGGAAAGTCAAATTCTATCCAGAAAGCCCAAACATCTTCGAAATCATCTACCGCTATCAGTGCCCAGCAAATCAGTTCGAAGAAGCACTGGCCGGATGGCTGAAGGTAAGAATGTGCGCCATCACAATGGAAGAATATATGGTTAGTCAAAAGTTTCCAAGCAAGTTCTAAAACAAGTCTAGCTCCTGCGGACCATCCAAAGAGCCAAGGCTTTTACGTTCAGAGATCAACCTCTCATTCTTCGCCCACCAATCAGTACCTATAACGAACTTGCAGGTTTGGGGAAACTCAACCCCCAGCAACTGATCTAAATGCCCCTTATTTTTGGCCAAGGCCAAAGCCGTATTTGCTATCTCCAAGGATGTAATCGGCAGCCCAAAATGGCGAACTTGATGACCGATTAGCAAATTACTCCATGTTAAAAAGTCCGTAGGAATCTGATCCAAATACCCACGTGACGCGGCATGGTGAAACAGCGTAAAACCCCCAACATAATCAGGAGCACTACCAGCTGTTGATAGTCGAGCCGCAGCATCAGTAACACATCCCCACGGAATCTCCGTCAGTTTACCACCCACAGCTGCCATATGCAGACAATTCATTCCGTTTATATCTCTAAGGAGCAAGTTTTCCAAATTTGAAGATCCTTTGGGAAGCAGTGCAAGATTTCCTGCATACGCAGCCCTATGGATGCTATTCACACTCCTACTATCTGCTATTTTCAAGTTCTCAACAGTTAAAATGCTAGCAGGAACACAATCTATACTACCATGGCGAACCATATTGTGTAACGGCATCACACCCTGATTACTCTTTTCCAAAAGATTTTCACCAAGCAAACCTTTTGGTATTTGACGCACAGAACCAGTAATAGCTGCGACGCTAAGAGGAGAACAACCGTCTTCATCCCTAATTGCCAAGTTCTCAACGGTAAGTAAATCCGCCGGTAAATTGCTAAAGCCGTAGTTAGCAATTGTATGCATCAATGTTGTGGAGCCAGAACCCATGACCGAGATTTTCGACAAAGGCCTAGTAATGTACTTCCTCAAGATATCCAGAGGTATCTGCTCCAAAAACCCATGGGACACCGCCACCTGCAAAGGAGTATTACCATTTAAATCATACCTCAAAATGTCACTTTCAGTGAGAATGTCCCAATTTACCTTATTCAACATGCCAGCACGTGCTACATTATGCAGATCCTTGGCTCCACTCATTATATACTTGCCCATGTTAAAGTATACATACTTAGCCGAGATATTACAAGAGTCCGGCTACGCCTTAAAAATAAAACAAAGTAGTGTCATATGCGCTGAAAACAAAACTTAAAAATGAAGAGTTCACTTTCTCCTGCAGATTTCAAGGCGCTTATCGAATTGTTCCCACCCATCAATCAATTTGAGTTGTGGACCGACAACTACCTTAACTGGCAGAGAGAAGCGCGTGAGGCACAAGTTATCACGACTAACGACATTTTCCCAAGTTTCCAGATTCTCCACAATTTCTCGAGGGCATTTATAAAACCTACCGCATGACAGGAATTAAAAAAAACAAAGCGTGGGTTGTGACAGCCCTAAAAATATGGATATAATGCCAGACATGTTTGACTCTGAGGAATTAAATCCAGAACTACAAGAATATCTAGATTGCGAAGCAGGATTCACATGCATTCGGCATCCTCTGGTATACAGCATCATGCATGTACCCCCGCTCAACAAGCTCATGAACCAAAGTCTCGGGCACAAGAAGCAAATGCTATCCGAGGCACTAGAGAAAGGCGATTGGTCAAGAGTTGTATTCTTACATGAACGACCATATAGAGTGAACTACCCAGCCAAAGGGCGCGAGGCATCCAGTTTCAATGGCGCTAACTTATATACTTGGCCACTACGATCTCGGTTGAAATCATAGCCCTCGTATACAGTGGTTAATGCCTCCACTGGCAGACCAATACGTTCCGCATTGGTAAT
>Ga0172380_10000951_pt1 | contig 51959 bp, 37 predicted proteins | sample Leawe162metaG_FD_119747 | JGI IMG/M metagenome (GOLD analysis project Ga0172380, IMG submission 119747) | Leachate microbial communities from a municipal landfill in Southern Ontario, Canada - Leachate well 162 metaG | ecosystem: Engineered > Solid waste > Landfill > Unclassified | place... | reverse complement strand
TACTGATGGAAATCTTGCTACTCATCTTAAAATGCTCCAAAAGGTATGTTTTATAAATGACAAAAAATCTTTCATCAATAATAAACCTAATACTAAATATTTTTTAACTGAAAAAGGTAAGAAAGCATTTAATAATCATCTAATTACTTTAGAAAAATTTCTTAATTCACTAAAATAATTATATGGACACTCAATCAAATAAAATAAAATTGCAAAACCTTATTTCGCTACTAATAATTTTCTTCGGCTTTTTATTATTAGTGTTAAATATAACGTTTGAAAGCGAACCGGGTGCAGTACCTTTATTTATAGTAATTGTAGGTACAGGATATTATTTATATATTAAAAAAAGAGGAAATATGTTAAGCGAATTATCAACGATAATTAAAAAACCTATAAGTATATTACAGTACGCCTTAAGCACTGCCTTACTATCCGCATTATTACTCATTATTCCTTTAACTGCCAAAATAATTTCGGACGAAATGAAATGGAGCATTTTTGATTTTTTCGCTGCATGGAGTCTAATTTTTACAGCGAGTTTTACATATAGACTGGCTTCAAAAAATGTGAACAATATCACTTATAAAGCAGCGATTGCGCTTTCAGTATTTTCAGGTCTTTTTCTAATCTGGTCTAACCTTGCGGTTGGATTAATAGGAAATGAAAATAATCCGATTAATTGGGTATATCCGGGAGTCCTCGCAATCGGCACTTTAGGTGCCATTGTTACTCGCCTTCAACCTCGCGGTATGGCAATAGTATTGTTTATAATGGCTTTTTCTCATTTAATAATTTCGGCCTTAGCTCTTATTGCAGGTATGCAATACGCTCCCGAAAGTTCGGTGACCGAAATATTAGCCGTGAATGGTTTTTTCGCATTTCTTTGGACTGCATCGGGACTGTTATTTCTCAATACTGTAAAAGAGGATGCTAATTCTAAAGTTTAAATAGAGTTATTAAAGAGATTTATAAATAATAAAAAAGCCTAAAATTATATTTAGGCTTTTTATCATCTACTTGTGCTTCATTAACTTCTTCTGAGACTCACTCTCTATTTATTCTCTTTTACTTGAACGACAGGTGTAGTTCTCTATTAATTGAATAATTTTCCCTGTTATTTTAGGTCATATTATTTTCCATAGGTATCTCCATTATAAGAAATTCCGAATCGTTATTCGCTTTAAGAATTATACTTTCTGTATCTCTTATTCCCAATCCATCACGTGCATTTAATTCTTGTTCGTCCACAGAAATATCTCCGCTTATAACAAAAACGTAAATACCATTTTCTTTGGATTTACGGTTATATTTCACTTCAATATTCTTATCAAATTTTCCCAGATGGAACCAAGCATTTTGATATATCCATACACCTTCATCATCCTCATTAGGCGAGAGGATTTGTTGTAGTTTATTATGCCGATCTTCTTGACTCAATGTAATCTGATCGTAACGAGGGATTACATCTCTTTTATTTGGAAAGACCCATATCTGTAATAATTTAGTGCGCTTATCGCTATTACTATTAAATTCACTGTGTGTGATACCTTTGCCGGCACTCATTACCTGTACATCTCCATATCTTATTACACTCGCATTTCCCATATTATCCTTATGCGCGAGATCACCTTCCAGTGGAATAGTTATAATCTCCATATTATCATGAGGATGAGTACCAAATCCCATACCCGCTTCAATAGTATCATCATTTAATACACGTAAGGTGCCAAAATGAACTCGCTCCGGATCGTAATATTTTGCGAAACTAAATGTATGATATGAATCCAGCCATCCATGATTTGCATACCCTCGAGTTTCGGCTTTATGTAAAATTTTATTTCCCATTTTACCATTCCTATTTTTAATTTTTTTAAATTCATTTGATTCTCTATATCAGTATCATTCATTCTCATTTTAAGTTAGGAAAGAAATGTTTCCTTCTCTCTTTAAAACTCTAATAAATAGCTCTATACTGTTTCAGATAATTGTTTTACGAATTGAATTTCAGCGCTAATTTTCACTTCATCATCTACTAAAACTCAGCCGGTTTCTAAAGCTGCATTCTATGCTAAACCCCATTTATTTCTCCATATTTTGTTCTTTAAATATTAAATTTTTCTAATATTTTTATATATAAAAATACGAAGCTCATTAGCAGATTGCATTCACATAGGTTAATAAATAAAAACAAGACAATCCAGGAGTTATCTTTTAATAGATAACTCTTTGCGGATACGACTAAGAGATTGAGGGGTAATCCCAAGATAGGAAGCAATCTGATTTTGAGGAATGCGCTGTACTATTTCCGGATAAGTGTCAATAAATTTTAGGTATCGATCTTCTGCTAACGTACCAATCAGATCTGATATTCTCCTTAATGATGCACTATTTGTTTTTTCTAATAAAATTCTAAAATATTGTTCACATCTTGGTATTGTATTGCAAAGAATTTCGTATGATTTTTTTTCTATTAAGAGTAGTTCCGAATCTTCTATTGCATCAATATTATTTGCCGCCGGATTGCCTGTCAAGAAACTCTGAAGATCGGAGATCCACCATCCTTCCAAGGCAAATTGTATAATATGCTCTTCCGCTTTATCGTTTGTTGAATAACAACGAAGTGCCCCATTAGATACAAATGCTAAGGACTTACAAACATCTCTCTCCTGAAGAAGATATTGCCTCTTTCTAATTTTTTTCGAAACAAAATATGTTTTTGCAAGAGTAAATTCTTCTTCAGTAATATTCACTCTTTCCTGCATGTGCTTTTTTAATCTCGTAAACATATTATAGTTATATCTCTTCTTTTAAGATAATTAATCTTTTTTAATAGGGAGAGAAAAATAGAAAGCAGCACCTATACCTAACTCCCCTTCAGCCCATATTTTACCTAAATGCTTGTGAATTATTCGTTGTATATTTGCCAATCCTATTCCATTACCTTCAAATTCTTCAGTAGAATGCAATCTTTGAAATACACCAAATAGCTTCTCGGAGTATCTCATATCAAAGCCCACACCATTATCTTTGATATAAAATACTATATAATCTTTTTCATTATAATAACCAATCTCAATAGTAGTAGTCGAATTATTACGTGTAAATTTAATTGCATTACTTAAAAAATTTATCCATACTAATTTAATTAAAGATCTATCAGCAAATACAGAAGGAAGCTCCTCTACTATTAAACTAATTTTTCTTTCGGTAATCTGTTCTTGGAATATCTGAAATGCTTCTTCGAGAAGTTTTTTCATATTGAATTCTGTTTTTTTTATTTCAATTCTTCCTGTTCTCGAAAATTCTAAAAGATTATTTATTAATTCATTCATTTGATGAGTTGAATCTGCAATATTTGATAAATACTCTTTTCCTTTATCTGGCAATAATTCATTGAATTTTTTTGATAATAATTCGACATATCCGCTAATATGCCGAAGTGGTGCTCTGAGATCGTGCGAGACTGAATAGCTGAAACTTTCCAATTCTTTATTCGCGTTCTCCAATTCTGCAGTTCTTAATGATACCCTTACTTCTAATTCATCCAATAAATTTACATTCTGAATTGCTATCGAAGCAGCATCGGCTAAAGTCTGTAATAGCTGAATTTCTCTTTGGTTTGGAGTATAGTTTTGACTCCAATAAATACCAATAGCAGCTATTGGTTCAATTATATTTACAGGAACGATTGCTAAGCTTTTGACGTAAGTTGGTTTGTACATTTCAACCAGAATTCTATCATCAAAATATATATCATTTATAATAGCATGTTGCTTATTCAACATAGCCCATCCGCAGATGCAAGAATTGATTGGGAAAGATTTCCCTTTCCATAAGGGTTCAATAGAATCCTCATCAGCGTAGTAGCAATATTCTCCTTTTCTAAGAACAATTGTAGCCCCGTCAGCCCCAGTAAGTTTGCGTGCCGAAATGGATACTATTTTTTGTACTTCATCTAGCGTATGAGCAGAAGATAATTCCTTTATCGAATTTATTAAAAGATAAAGACGATTATTTAAGTATTTGATTTCGGATTCAGCTTTTATTCTAACTGTTATATCATTTGAAACACTACCTACCGCATAAACATTTCCTTGAGAATCAATTAAAGGAAATTTCTCGGTTAAATAATAGTGGACTCCATCAGATTCAATATTTTCTTCCTCGAAGCTTAAAGTCTTTTTTGATTCAATAACTGCAATATCATTTTTTCTATTCTGATCTGCAATCGATGGAAACATAAATTCATCGCGTTTTTTTCCTATAAATTCCGTTTCCCCATTCTTAAATAAAGAAAGAAATTTTTTATTTACATGATTACATTTGCCTTCTATATCGAATACATAAATAACTACGGGACTAAAATCGATTATATCTTGCAAAAGTTGTTTATTATGGAAAAGTTCTTGTTCTGCCTTTTTCCTTTCAGCTATATCTCTAATATTTGCCTGAAATACATAATCGAGATTATATAAATTTCTCATTAGATTAACACTAATCTCAACCGGAATTTGAATTCCTGATTTAGAAACTAATGTTGCTTCAAAAGGAAAAACATCTTCTCCATTTATTAATTTTTTTATTCTAATTGAAGAGATTGCCGAATCTTCATCAGGGAATAAAATAGAAAATGAAAAATTCATTGCTTCCTTTTCAGAATATTGGCTTATTCTAATTAGCTCATTATTGATTGAAAGTATTTTTTTGTCTTCTGAGAAGATTATTATTCCATCTCTAGATAAATCAAAAAATGATCTATATCTTGTTTCAGTCTCTTTTAATTTTTCATCAGCCAGTTTACGACTTGTAATATCTTCAGCGGCAGACCATATATATTTTTCACCATTTCTTTCTATTATAAGTCCTCGAAGAATTACATTAATTAGAGATCCGTTCTTATGTTTATATTCTTTTTCATAAGGTCCATAAAAACCGTCACTTTTTAATTTCTCCAATAGCATTAATTCTTTTTCAATATATGATTTTGGGGTTAAATCCCAATATGTGAGATTTAGCGTTTCATCTATTGACCGACCTATAATATTTGCAAATGAATCATTTACATCAACAAGCTTTCCATCCATTTTACATAGGGCTAGACCAATAGGTGATTTGTTGAATAAAAGTCGATTATAATTTTCCGATTCTTTTAATAATTCAAGCGTAGCTTTTCTTTCTGATATTTCACTTTCTAATTGGCTGTTCTTGGTCGTTACTTTATTTTCGAATCTTCTTATTAGTAAATAAATAAGGAGTGTACTAGAGAGTACAAAAAACCAACCTTTAATAATAGATATAGAAGTATATGCAGAAGAGCTTAAATTCAGACTTTCAACAAAGCTATCCGTTAAAAGAATCCAAAGAGATCCAAAAATAAAATAAATAGTTGCAATTAAGAATGCATACTGGATAAAAGGATGCCGCCGTAAATATGCCATAAATAACCTGTCGATATTAATCTAATTATACTTTATGACGGCATAAAAAGCAACTATTATTTATACATAAGAGATTACTGTTTATAAACGAATCCTTCCTTGCCAAAATTAATGAGACAAAAACTGGTAATTAATGTAACTCACAAATGCGAGTAAAGGAGCATATTAAAATGATGCAATCACGGAATGGGGAGTCTCATCAGAAAATAGAAACGGAAGCAGCCAACTCACGATGAAGCTTTATCCATTACCGAAAACTTAATCAATAAATACAAGGGTGATCCTTTAGTAAGTGTTTCGATTTCTGCTCATTCTCCATACAGTTGTTCACAAGAAAATCTCCAAAAAGTAAAAACTCTATTTGATAAATATAACGTCCCGATACATATTCACCTCTCGGAAACTCAAAAGGAAGTGAATGATATGCTATACGCACGGAACATGAGACCTCCTCAATTTATTAATGAAATCGGCTTATTAACCGAGAAAACTATTTCGGTACATTGTATTAGTTTAGATTCTACTGATGTAAATTTGCTCGCCGAAAAAACGTGGGCGTGGCTCATTGCCCAACTAGCAATATGAAATTAGCCGAAATGGTAAAATTGTAATGAAAGACCGAGTACTGCAAACACTTGATAAGAAAAAGGTGATCGAAGATGCCAATAAATGGGCGGATAAATTAAAAACAGATTTAGCAGAATATAATTATACAAATTCAATTCTTTCGTCATTCCATTTATCGCAAAATTACCCAAATCCATTTAACTCAAATACTATAATTAAATATAATGTACTTGAAGAGAGTTTCGTCGAACTGAAAATATATGATATACTTGGAAGAGTAGTCTCAACTCTTATAAGCAAACAAATAATACCCGGTAATTATGAAGTAAAATTTGATGGGACGAATTTTCCAAGTGGAATTTATTTTTGTAGCATGACTGCCGGAGAATATCCCCAAACAATAAAACTTATTTTACTGAAATAGAGCAATACCACGAAATTATATTGCTCTATTTCAACAGTATTAACTTCTTGCTCGCAGTGTAATTACCTGCAGAAAGAGTATAGTAATATATTCCACTCGGATATGATTTTGCATCCCAACTGACTGAGTGCAATCCACCTTCGATCGTGTGATTGATTAATTCCACCACATTTTCTCCGAGTGAATTATAGATCGTTAGCTTAACACTCTCTTCATAAGGGAGCGCAAATTTAATTATTGTAGAGGGATTGAATGGATTGGGATAGTTTTGGAGAAGTGTGAAATTATTCGGCTTATTATTCTCTCCTTCTATATCAGTCTTAATATCATAGGTAACAACTAACTCCAACCGATTAATATCCCCATTCGTAAAAGTGTATGAACTATTGCCCGAAAGATTTTGATTAATAAATATACCACCAAAGGGGTCTTTCAAAACGGCAGTAATTTCATTTGGGAAAGTCCATTCAATTATTACACTAGTTCCTTTTCCTCTCTGAATTAAAATTTCATAAGTGAGAACTGCATTAAAAGGAGGATTTGTACAATATCTATAATCGCGTGTTGAATATTGGTAAGCTGAAGTAGGGAGCTTTAGCCGCACATCTAAAATTTCATTAGGTGGAAGTGGAGGGAGGTCTGCTTCATTAAGAGATGCATCTATTCCATCGGTTGCAGAAGGATCGAGCCCGATATATAATTGCTGATAAGCACCGTGATTATTACTAACCTTTATCGGTATAGAAATAAGTTGAGCGAACGATGCGCTCGTAATAACAAAGAAGAGAAGTATAAAAGTACGGGTCGTAATGCGCCACATTTTATCCCACCAATAACTTTTTATTTGAGACTATATTATACCATAATATTTTAAAGGAATAAACTTCATTCTCCTTAGTCTAAGGAAGATATTATTTTTATACACGCATAGCCTCTTTAAAGTTTTCTGTTACTACTCTTCCATCAAATAAATGGATGATTCTATTTCCATATTCTGCATAAGTTGAAGAGTGAGTAACCATAAGAACAGTTGTCCCCTTGAACAAATATCCAGTACTATTGCAAGATAGAGCCAGCCTTCTTCTCTCATAAATACCTTATATCTAATACCCATATTTTGTTGATTTCTTCTACCCTAAAATTCCGGCTCGACAAATTCGCAAACTTACTTTCGTTTTCAAATACTTATGACATCCGCTTCTTGATACTTCCAGTACTTCGCACATCTTCCCAAGTCTGAAATCTGTTTATTGGGCACAATTCAGAATTATTTGGTTTGAATAACTATAGATTTTATGAGCAATTTAAAATAATTAATTGTATTTATGGAAGAAGAAAAAAAACCATTCCGTGAAACTATTTGCTATGTATCAATTTTAAGCGTGTTCTATGAGAGGCTCCTAATTTATTTTAAGCGTATAAGATACTTTGGATAATTAGTGATTATTAAATATATACAAGTCTGTAATTGGAGTTCAAATGAAACTCTTATTCAAAACATTAGCAATAGTTCTATTTGCAACATCAATTAGTTATTCCTGGGATTTTAATGAGCACAAAGAACTTGGTGATGCCGCCTTTTCTAAACTAATTAAAAAACTGATCGAATCAGGATACTTCAAAAATTCATCCGAATCATCCATCTTTCTCGAAAAATTTTTACAAATGAAATACGATTCGAAGATGAAAAACCCCTATTTCTTTAATCTCTCTCATGAAGACAACATCATTACTTATGGAACTCTTAATGGATTATCTGGTGATCATACCGATAACCCTCTTAACCTGAATGAGTTTTTGAGATACCGCTCCTCAGTGCTTAATAGAATTGTAAAATTGCAGAGTGATTACTCCTCGAAATATGAAACGGGTGCCGCTAATATGGATGTACTAAGCAAAGATTTTAAGTATCTTTTGCTCGCTCTTACTGATTTATCGCACTTTCATGATTATGGCACACCATTCTTAAAACAACTAGCGGAATTCGATAAGAAACTTATCATTAAATTAGAAACCCCCTCCGCTGCCGATACAGTTATGAGCGAATTGAAACATACAAATTCCATCAACAAATATACTTCATTACATACTTTTGCAATTTACCTTGCTGAAAAAGCAGGAACATATCTTGCCAACGATGTAGAAAAATCCAAATTGTTTATGTACTACGCAATAATATTTAATTCTTATGCAGATCATTTTTTGGGAGATAGTTTCGTATCAGGGCACATGGTTGTAAACCGTTCAATACTTAGTGGTGCAATTAATAACAGAGCATTACATGATTTTTATAATGAGGAAGGAGTCCACGTTGCGAATCTTAGAGGTGAAACATGGAGACAGTATGGCGATGGTTCATTAAATAACCGATTTTCCTTTTGGAAGACAACATCAGATTATTCGGACATAATTTATACTGAGAATTCGTTAGACACAGAAAGAATTATTGATGCCATTGAAGAATCAATTGGAGATTTATTCTATGCATTTAAATTAGCATCCGAAGATATAAACCGTAAACAAATATTTGACCGAATACCTGATGACAAAATGACAGTTGGAAAATTCTTTATCTCTGAATACAAATCACTTACGTATATCCCAATACCATTCAACACTGACATGAGAGAATTTAATTTACCTTATAATAACATTGATGAGATAAAAAAAAATACTTCGCTTCTTACTAACTGGAGTTTTGTTCGCAGCAGAGTTGCTAATTCAATCTCTCTCGGATTTAGTAATCCTACGCAAAAAACCAATTGGCACGAATATGATTTAAGAATAGTTTTCGGCTCAGAAATCTATTCTTATAATTATAATTATGACGGGACAAAAGCTTGGAACATGGATTACTGGTTCGGAACAACGGCTTCATTTGCATTACTAAAAGCCAAGGAACAAAATGTTTGGGCACACATTCTAAAAGGCGGTTTGTCTTATGACTTCGATTTATGGATTTCTGAAAGTAGGTTTTTAGGTATTTATGGATTTATTGAAGCCGGATGGTTTAAAGAGCATTCATTTACAGCTAGAATAGTAAGTCCTATGGGTTATTATGTGAGCAAAAATATTCCTGGTGAAGATCATTTTTTATTTACTCCATCAATTGGTCTTCAGCTCGGCTCTTTAATTGGAATACAATACCAGGAGTGGCCTATCTGGCTAAGAGTTCCGATACAATATTTACTCCCTTTGAAATTCAGGTATTCATCAAAAATTATGGCAGGAACTTCGCCTGAATATCAATGGATTTTTGAATTGGATTTAGCTTTTTAATTTTTTGCAGGCAAATAAAAATATTTCGAATAGGTACTCTATTAAGGAGCGCAAAATGTTTTCTAAAAAAAATAATAACTTCTTCTATATACTCTTAATTTTTTTATCCCAGATTTTAATTTTTTCATGTGAAGATGAGTTTGTTGAACCTCAATTAAGCATACTAACGAATGAAAACATTGCTAAACTTCAGTTAGCCGCCGATAATATTATAAGGGATTACAATACTCCCGGCTTAGCTGCTTATATAGCAGTGGAAGGAGAAGGGGCTTTTACAATTACTCGTGGTGTGAGTAATATTACTACTAATGAACCTATGAGTGTTAATAACACTTTTAAAATTGCCAGTATATCAAAAACATTCACAACCGAAGCCGTTCTTATACTTGTAGATCAGGGGTTAATTGATCTTAACAAATCAATTCAGTTTTATTTACCGGAAATAAAATTACCTCATGGTGCCGATAAAATAACCGTCAGGATGCTCGGCAATATGACTAGCGGACTTTTCAATTATACAGATTCTCTGGAATTTTTTGAATCATGGTATGCTACTAATGGAGAAACCGGCTACACTCCGCAGCAGCTTGTTGCTATTGCAGGAAATAGAACTGAATTGAATTTTACACCCGGAACTAAATACGAATACAGTAATACCAATACTGTTTTACTTGGTATGTTAATTGAAAAAGTTACCGGGAAAAAAGTGAGAGATGTATTGAGCGAAAAAATTTTCCAACCACTCGGGCTGGTAAATACTCAATGGCCTCTTTCTCAATTTTTACCTTATCCATATACACATGGCTACACTTATTCACCTTATACCCATTCATTTATCGATTGTACAAATTGGAATATATCCTGGGCAGATGCTGCCGGCATGCTCGTTTCTAATCTGCATGATTTACAGATTTGGTCTAAAGAACTGATTGAAAGAAATCTACTTTCTCAAAATTCTAAAAATGAAAGATTTTTATGGAATATGGGTGGATATGGGTTTGGTCTCGAAAATCATAATAACTGGATTGGACACCCCGGAATTATAGAAGGATATAATTCTCAAATATGGATAAAACCGGAAAGAAAAATAACAATCATTATTACAACTAATTCAGCTATCGATCTCCCGGCACAAAATGCCATGGCTGCATTTGCTAAAATTCTTAATTGAATTGATTTTTTTAAGATATAAATTCATCTAATTTTAAACTGAGGGAATTATGTATGCTAGAGGAAGTAAATTGTTTATCTCCATTTTATTCGTAACCTTTTTAATTATTCTTGCCAACTCCTGTACAGATAGTATAACCGAACCACAACCCTCATTTTTAACAGATGAAAAGATTGAAAAATTGCAGGCTGCTATCGATAAAATAATGATGAAATCGCAAGCCCCCGGAATTATGGCTTATATTGGTACTGAAGGAGAAGATTTATATATAACGCGCGGCGTAAGTAATTTAGTAACAAGTGAGCCGATGAATATTGATAATTATTGGCGAATCGGAAGTATAACAAAAACAATAACCGCCGAGGCAGTTCTGATATTGGCTGATGAAGGGAAAATAGATATCAATAAATCGATCTCTTTTTATTTCCCAGAATATAAAATTCCTAGTGGAGATAAAATCACAATTCGAATGCTTGCAAATATGACCAGCGGTTTATATGATTATACTGCAGATGTTGATTGGTACACATCATTAATTAGCTCTAATTATCAAAAGGTTTATACTGCCGAAGAACTTGCCGCAATAGTTTTCAATAATTCAATACAATATGAACCGGGCACTAAGTATTATTACAACAATTCCAATTTTCTTGTCTTAGGATTATTAATTAAGAAGGTAACCGGAAAAGAAATAATAGATGTTTTTAATGAAAAAATATTTCAGCCATTAGGAATGAAAAACACATTCTGGCCAAAGACACGCTACCTGCCTTTCCCATATTCTCACGGTTATTCACTTGAAAATAATGTAATAACGGATGCAACAAACTACGATCCATCATGGGGAGATGCTGCCGGAATACTTATTTCAAATATTTCCGATCTTAAAATATGGGCAAAAGAATTGGGTGAAAGAAAATTACTTTCCGAAAAAATGAAAAATGAAAGATATGGATGGGTTGATTCGGATAGCCCCGGTCTTAAATATTCCGGTTTTGGACTTGAGAAAATTTTAGATTGGGTTGGGCATCCGGGTGCTATTTTTGGCTATAACAGTCAGATATGGCATAATCCGAAAAAGAAAATTACTGTTATTCTTACAACTAACTCTATGGAAGGTTATCCTACGGATCAAGTGATCGGAGATATAATAAATATCCTTACTCCGTTTAAATAAATAGAAAATTAGGGTTGGGAGTAGAGTAATTTTTCCCCTTTGAAAGTAGTGGGAGTTGCGCCACTACTTTAAGGTTTCTGTTTTCACAATCAACTGTTGTTAATATTTTATTGACAAATGCCTTCACTGTTGATATAAAATATTTGAGTAAATTATTTTTTTAACGGCTTTTCCGGTTTGGGAGTCAGTTGAAGGCTAACTTCTACATCCTCAGGAAGTAGATTATACATAGCACCGGTTACCATATCTATTAGCATTCCGGGTATAATTCCATTCAATACATTTCCCCAAAACCAAAATGAAATCTTACGAGTAACCTGCATTTCATAAGCATCAAAACCATCCGCTTCCAGTTTAACAACATGATTGCTCCCCCGCTCAATATTAACTACTTGCGGTGTCGTTCCAAATTTCTTTCCATCAATTGTTATTTTAGCATTGGCTGGTTCTGTTTTAATATTAATTTCCTGTGTAGTAGAATTCATAAATGTGGAACAGGCGTTAAATGCCAGGGCAAATATTGTAATTACTACCAAAAATACTTTCTTGTTCATAAAGTGATACTGTTTTTCTTTGCATAAAAATTTATTTATTGAAATGAAATACTTCATACTAACCTCAGGTTTATTTTAAACTGTTTTATTCCTTTCTATACAAAAAAACATAAAGTTAAATATTGTGAAAGGTGAAAATGGATAAGATTATCCATCATTGAAGTAGTAACTTACGAAATATTAAAAAATATTCAAATATCTATTTTTCCCTTTGCCTACTTTTTGGTGAGAGGATTACCATCACTAATTGGCAAGGTAAAAATAAATTTACTACCTACTCCCATCAGCAGCTTTTTCATCTACATAAACAATGAAGTTTTCTTTAACTCCATTTTTTAAGAATATATTTTTATTTTGCGCACTTGTTTTAAGAAGATCTGTTATTTTAATACTTGTATCATAGAAATCAATGCTCTTAAACTGATACTCCATTCTGCCGGTTTGAGTTCTTGCCCATTCAAGTAAATCTTGTAACAAATCAAAAACCTTAACAGATGAGGTACTCAATATTTGAACCATTTCTTTAATCTCATCAGAAGTTAGCTCATCATAATCAGAAACTAACATCTTGGTTATTCCAAGAATACCATTAAATGGACTTTTTAAGTCATGAGAAATAATGGAAAAGAATTTGTCCTTGTTCGCATTTGATTCTAATAATTTTTTTTCAGATTCTTTGAGTAATGCTTCTGCCCGCTTGCGATTATCAATATTACGGCTAACGGCTACAAATTCTATTTCACCGCTTTCATTCATTATTAAGCAAATTTGTAACAAGCTCAAGCGATTCGGGAGTTAATGCATCATTTATGTTTTCATTTAATGCTTCTTCAACGGTCAGACCGCGTAATCTGTATATTGCGGGACTTATATATTTAAATTTTTGTTGGGTTAAATTGAGTACCAAAATTACATCTGAAGAATTTTCTGCCAGAAGGCGATATTATTCTTCACTTTCTTTAAGTGCTTGTTCTGCAAGTGTAATATTCTTTTCATTTTCAGACAGATGCGTTAAAATAAAAATTCGTTTTTCAAGCTCCTCTCTCTTACGTTCGCCTAAAGAAATATCTTTTTTATACTTATTTTTTAGGCTTTCATGCACCTGTTGTAGATGATACAACTCTTGCATAAGTTCTTCATTTGTTTTGAGAGCACGACTCAATATTGCCTCCGCCTTTAAGTAAATCTTTTTACTGATTTATTTAAATAAAACTTTTGTATATCTGTTAGACTAATATAATAATTTGCCTTTACTCTTTGTGTACTTTTCGAGTGGGGGATCACACCCACATAAATGACAAGACCCCATAAGTAATAATAACTTATGGGGTCTTTGCGGAGAGTCAGGGATTCAGCGCTATGTATGATTTTTATTCGTTTTTAGCTCATAATCATCTTTTTTTGAAAGTGTTGTCCTAAAAGTGTCCTATGATTTTAACTATCAATCAATTCATTCATTATGTTATTCTTAAATTGCTTTGGACTCATTCCAACTTCTTTTTTGAACAGACGTGTAAAATATGGTGGATTCTCAAAACCAAGTTGATATGCAATTTCAGCAATACTCTTATTCTCTTCTACCAACATATTCTTTGCTTCGGAGATTACATACAAATGAATTAATTCTATTGCGGTCTTTCCGGTTTCTTGTTTTAATAAATCGCTTAAATATTTAGGTGATATATTTAATTGTTCAGCCATCAAATTGACAGAAGGCAATCCTTTTTCTTCTGACTCACCAGTGTTAAAATATTTTGTTAATCTTTGATTGAATTTTGTTACTGTCACACCTGAGAGAGGTTTACGATCTATGAACTGTCTTTTATAAAATCTTTGGGCATACTTCAACATAGAATCAAGATGAGAGAGAATAATTGTTTTACTAAATTCATCAGGATTATTATGGTATTCTGTTTCCATTTTGTTAAACAGAGACCACATTATTTTTTCTTCTTTAGGAGTTAAATAAAGAGCTTCGCTTGTTTCATAATCAAAGAAGTTATATTTCTTCAATTCGCTGAAAAGAGGATGCCCCATTAAAAAATCTTCGTGGATCTCAATTGAGAATCCTTTCCCATTTAACTGAACATCATGAAGTGTAATTAATTGTCCAGGTTTCATAAAATACATTAATCCACTATCGCTATCATATTTCGTTTTACCATACCAAATATTTCCCGTCTTGAGTCTCTTAAAGCAGATAAAATAAAAATCATGAGATACAGCGGTAATTGATTCTGGAGTTGTTCTTTTTTCTAATTGCTTTAATCCAAACAGCGGATTTTCCGGCAGTGGATACCCTTGTGCGTTATGTAATTCACTTATTGTTTTGAAATGTTTTATACTCATAGCTTTCACAGAAATATTTATTATCGTTTTCTAATATCAAATTTATTTTTGCTTCATTCAACTTTCATAAAAATAGAAAATGTTTTTTAACTCTATTAATGCGACGGCGCATTTAGAAGCTTTGTGAATGATAGAGAAGCTAATTTCCATTTTCCGTTTAGATGTACATAAACTTCTGTAACTTCAAATGGATTGGTTACTTCATTTCCGCCAACCTCGGCAATAAGTGTAATTGTATTCAAAAGAACAGCAGTATTATCTACTATATTTACAAATACTTTATATATATCGGCTTTCTTATACCAAATCCCTCCACTCTTGATAATGCTTAATTCTTGTTCTTTACCCCAGGACCCTCCCATATGGACAAAGACAGCTTTTTGATGAAAGAGTGAATCTAATTGCTCAACATTTTTATCTGACATCCACTGCCATTTATCTTTTGAAAGAGAAATAACTTCTTTTTCTAGTTTAGGATTATTAGTGGATATATTTGTTTTCGATTGCTGTGCAATGAGCAATTGTGAACATACTATTATAGAAAGGAGGCCTTGTAATAACACTTTCATTTTAACTCCGGTTTTTGATATAAAAATCATTTATTTATTCTGTTTAATAAAATTATTCATTAATTACACTCAGTTTATACTTTCTACTTCCAATACCAATTTTGTCAGCATGTTCCAATGTGTGTATTGCGTGTCTATCTTCCATACGTTTAATAAGGTCATGTCCATCATGAGCTTTATAAACTAAATCGACACAAGCTTGATCTAAAGCAACAGGATCAAGTGAAGCCAAAATTCCAATATCTTGCATAGTTGGGTTAGCCGGATTTGAAGAACAGTCACAATCGACAGATAGCTTATTCATTACACTGATATAAAGAATATTTTTGCCCATGCTATTTATTATTGCGCCGGCAGCTTCTGCCATAGACTCCAGGAATTTATCTTGTGGAGTTGTGAATGCTTTGGCAAAGTCACTTAATTTATCTGTCAACCCTGCTGTATGAATCCACATTTTACCTTTTGGCGACGCTATTCCAATTGACATATTTTTAATAGCTCCACCAAATCCTCCCATCATGTGACCCTTGAAGTGAGAAAGAATAATGAATGAATTATAGTTCTTAAAGTGCGATCCGACATAATCTTCTTTTATGTTTTGTCCTTGAGAAAATGGTAATGTTATGGAGCTATCTTCATCCATTATATCAACAGGAGCTATTGCAGTAAAACCATGATCTTCAGCTGCTTTTTTAGATTCTTCAGTTTTCGCACGTTTGCCTTGATAAGCAGTATTACACTCAACAATAGTTCCTTTTACTGTATTAACTAAATCTTTAATTAGATCGGGTGATAAATAATTGTTGCCTCCAGGTTCACCGGTACTTATTTTTACTGCGACTTTACCAGGTAAATCAACACCAAGAGTTTTATAAATATTCACCAAAGCACCTGGGTTAATATTTTTTATAAAATAAACAACCGGTTGATTTTCATTATTATTTACTCCCTTTACTTCTTGAGAATACACATTGCCGATAAATAAGGCCGTAAATAATATGATAATGTTTATACGTAATAATTTTCTCATTTCTTACTCCGCTATTTTACAGTCAGTAAATGCTATGCAATGCACAATTTTCTTTGAACACTTTAATTAAAGATGTCTTTTTATTAATGTTACTACTATATATCTAATTTTCTGCTGGTAATCCATTTAATAATTTCCGGATCCCGATGATCAAAGAAGCTGCTCTTGTTCATATCTAACATGCTAATTCTATTCATATCGTCTGGGCTTAATTCAAAATCAAATATGTCGAAGTTTTCTGCTATTCTTTCTCTACGAACCGACTTTGGAATTACAATAATATTTCTCTGCGTTAGCCAGCGTAATATCACCTGTGCAATGCTCTTGTTATATTTTTCCGATATTGGTTGTAATATTTCATTTGTAAAAATATTGTTTTTCCCTTCAGCAAATGGTCCCCACGATTCCATTTGAACATTATTCTGAATCAAAAACTTTTGAGTCTCAGTTTGCTGGTTGAACGGATGTGTTTCTATCTGATTTATAGCTGGTATTACTTTATTATGCACAATAAAATCCATAACACGATCTGGCTGAAAGTTAGATATACCAATTGCTCTTACTTTATCTTGTTCATAAAGCTCTTCCATCGCTTTCCATGAACCAAAAACATCCCCATAAGGTTGATGTATTAAATAGAGATCAAAATAATCTAAGTGCAATCTCTTAAGTGATTTTTCAAATGCGCTTTTAGTTTTATCATAACCAGCATCTTGAACCCAGAGCTTAGTTGTAATAAATAGTTCTTCTCTTGCAACTCCACTTTTAATAATTGCCCTGCCAACTGTTTCCTCATTTAGATAAGAAGCTGCTGTATCAATCATACGGTAGCCGACTTCTATAGCATCCAAAATGCTTCTTTCACATTCTTGCTGATCAGTCATTTGAAAAACACCAAACCCCAATATTGGCATCTTTATTCCATTATTTAACTCAACGTCTTTCATATTTCTACATTTATTTTCGTTTATTATTCATCTGTTTTTTATCTATCAATCATTTTTTGAGCACCTTCCGAATACCTTTCCCCCTGCACTTTAATTTTCGAAGCCTCTGCTTCTATTTCATTCAGATCATCTGACGTAAGTTCAACTGAAATGCTTCCAATGTTTTCTTCCAAACGATTCAACTTTGTTGTACCAGGAATTGGAACAATCCATGATTTTTGTGCTAAGATCCATGTAAGTGCAATTTGTGCTGGTGAAGCTTTTTTCTTATTGGCAATACTTGTTAATAGATCTACCAATGCTTGGTTAGCTTTTCTGTTATCGATATTAAAACGGGGGACAGTATTACGAAAATCATTTTTTTCGAAAGCTGTATTCTCATCTATCTTGCCTGTCAAAAAACCTTTTCCAAGAGGACTAAACGGTACGAATCCAATACCCAGTTCCTCAAGTGTAGGAATTATTTCCAATTCTGGCTCCCGCCAAAACAATGAGTATTCACTCTGAAGAGCAGTTACTTGTTGAACTGCATGAGCCCGTCTAATTGTTTTAGTTCCCGCTTCAGATAATCCGAAGTGTTTCACTTTTCCTTCGTGAATTAAATCTTTAACCGCCCCTGCAACATCTTCGATAGGAACACTTGGATCAACTCTATGTTGATAGAATAAATCAATTACATCTGTTTTTAATCTTTTAAGTGATGCTTCGGCAACTTGTTTAATATGTTCCGGTTTGCTATTCAATCCGGGTAACTGTTGTCCGCTTTGGAAATCTATATTGAATCCAAACTTTGTGGCTATAACTACTTTATCTCTAAATGGAGAGACAGCTTCACCTACTAGTTCTTCGTTAATGAATGGACCATATACTTCAGCTGTATCGAAAAATGTAATTCCATTTTCATACGCAGCACGTATTACCGGAATCATTTTTTCCTTTTGTTTTGCCGGACCATAACCAAAACTCATTCCCATGCAACCTAATCCAATACTAGATACTTCTAAACTACTGTTACCGAGCTTTCTCTTTGTCATTGTAAAATCCTGCTTATTTTTTCCAAAACGATTTATTTTACTGATGTAAAAGTAAAATGGTTAAAACAATTCCAGTTATACAAAAGGCGGAAATACTTATACACTTTTCAGAAGGAAATAAGGAAAGGATTTAGTAGAGATTTTTTCTAGGTAATACATCACCAACAAGATACATGTAACAATGAACTAACAACGAAGTTTGAGATTACGATATTACAACCTTCTGCTTTTAAGATGATGAAATTGCGTAGAAGCACTTTATCTCACCTCATATTTAAGAATAGTTCGAAATTTGATTAGATTCTCACTTTCTAGTATTGTGATGTCCTGAAAGTGTCCTTAATATGTCCTAAGTGGATTAAAAAAGGCAATAAGACAGGGTATAAAAGGAATGAATATTAAGGAAAAAGCCTATAATCGCACGATTATAAGCTTTAAACTTGAAGCGGAGAGTCAGGGATTCGTTGCCCGGGAGAAAATACTGTGAATTTAGCTTACAAACGTAACTTTTCAGAATGTTGTGACCAAAAAGTGACCGAGACATTTCTAACTACACAGAGTACACCGGATACACAGAATCCGGTGATTTTCACACCTCTCCCCTACTCCAATATCTATATAATTTACAGGCGGATGAAGTATTCAATAGCAACAAATCCTTCTCGATTTCCTTCTTATCAAGTCTTAATTGACCGGTGTATATCTATTTGCAGTAAAATCTCTGCCGTAATAAATATTTTGCAATCATAGTCAGCCATAACAACCGGTGTTTTCAATTTCTATAGATAAAAACCAGCTCGATTTTCAAGTCAATAGAGCAATTTTAGCAGCATTTTGAATAAAGAATATGGACAATAGACTTATTTTAAAATACCCTTCCAAATGATATTCCGACACTATTTTTTAGCTTTGGATTAAGATTTGCACAGGATATTTTGCACTACTTATCTTCCTGTAACCTGTAGGTAAGTTTTTTTCTTTACCATGTAGCTAGCTTTTGCATCTGTTAATTGGTCTTCAGCTTGTTGCAATAATGCCTGCGCTTCCAGTAAATCCGAAATATTGCTCAATCCGTTTTTATAACTGTCATCATTAACTTTCAGGTTTTCTTCTACCTGCGCTTTGGATTCCTGGCTTAGCAGATATTGCTTGTATGCATCGGACAAATCCTGCCATGCCTTTTCTATCTGTAGAACAAGAAGTTCGGAATTATTCTCAAAATTATTCTCTGCAATTTCCTCCTTAATGCTTCTTTCCTGTAATTCATGAGAACCTCCCCACCATCCGGAAATAGGAACCGAAACTGTCCCATAAATCATTCCCAATGTTCTATCCTTGCTATCATCAAATTTCATATACATTCCGTTAACACCAATCGCCGCCGCCGGAAGATACTCACCTAGTTTCAGACGTGTCAGCAATCTTTCCACCTCAACAGATTTTTCCAGCAACGAGTATTCAGTTCTTCTTGTTAATGCATCATTTTTATCAATATAAATAACTTGAGGAACCGTGGAAATCTTTAATTCATCTTTTAATACTAATGTGGAATCGTATGGAATTCCCATATGCTGGCAGAATGCCATGGCTGCAAGTTTTCTTCCATTATTCAACTTGGATTTGTTGAGCAGAATTTCATTCAATTTTAATTTCACTTTAAGAACATCATTCTTCATTACCATACCGGATTTAAATGCATCTCCTACCTGGAGTAATAATCGATTCAACAACTCTTCATACTTGTTTACTGTCTTTGATTTCTCTTCAAGGGAAACAATCTGCCAGTAATATTCTTCAGTTTTTAGAAGTATAATATCTGTAACTAGTTTGTCTTTATACTCCGAGGCTTCTTCACCAAGTGATGCAAGTTTATTTCCATTGATAATTCTACCGCCGGCAAAAATTGGCTGCACAACATTGATATAACCAATTTTCCCTTTTTTAAGCAGTCCCATTGTTCCGCCGGGTAAATATGCAAACTGAGTTGCGGTAGCAAGATTTGCCGGATTACCATCATAAACGGGAAGTTTTCCGCCGGAAGTTTCTATTTCCATAAGGTTTTTTTGTGCACTCCACATTAAACCTCCCGCACTTATATTTGGAAAGTAATTAGTTAATGCGGATTTCCTAACCTGGTGCGCAGCCTCAATTTCAAGCTTACTGTTTTTACTACTGGAATTATTCAGAAGCGTAAGCTGCTTGCTTTCTTCCAGTGTTAATACTCTCTGAGCAAAAATATGATTGATACTTAAGAGCATCATCACGAGAATAATTAAATTTATATTTTTCATGCTAATTCAGTCTCCCCAACTTTGTCAAAATCTTTTCTGTGGAATAAATAATAAAGAACCGGAAGAACTATAAGCGAGAGTATCAATCCGAAGGTCAATCCAAAACAAATTACAGCACCAAGCGGACCCCATAGCGGTGAGCCGCTTATAATCATTGGGATAACGCCAACTGCCGCAGCCGCGGATGTTAAAAATATTGGGCGCATTCTTCTTTTTGCCGATGAGATTGCCGCTTTTTCAAGTGAATGACCGTGTTCTCTGCGAAGTTCCTCGGCATACGAGACATAAATAATTCCGTTACGAACTACAATTCCCATCAAACTGATTATTCCAATTAATGCAGTTACGCCGAACGGGTAACCGGTTATCTTAACTCCTAGTGCCGCACCGAAAATACTTAGCGGCATTGTCATCATTATTAGTATGGATGTTTTTGTGTTTCTGAATTGGACTAACAAAATGATGAATATGAGCGCAATAGTAATTCCCATCGCATAATACATCGGAGTCATTTCTTCAATGCCCATTTCATATTCTCCACCATAATTGATTTCAACGCCTTTGGGTAATTTCATATTATCAATTATCGGTTTTGCTTTGCTAAATATATCGTCGGCATAAATACCTCTTTCGACATCTACCTCCACAGTTATCGTGCGGACTCCGTTTCGTCTGGCAATTTCTCCTTCAGTCCATTCTTGTCTTAAATCAGCCAGTTGTCTTACTTGCACTGATGAAACCAAAAACGGCGAGGTTACATATTGATTCATAATATCATCAACACTGGTTTTTACTTTTTTATCAACTCTTAAATTCACATTTACCGGGTAATCATTTTCCCAAATAGTTGAAACCGGAAATCCTTTTGTTCCTACCATCAGCGAATAATCAAGAATTGTTTTAGAATAACCAAGACGGCTTGCCTCATCTTGTTTAATATCTAATCTTACTGATTGAAGCGGCTGTTCATAATCAGTTCTAACCCATTTTGCACCTTCAATTTCACGCATAGCATTCGAGACTTGTGCAGCGACAGTTTTTATTGTGGAAATACTATCGCCGGAAATTTTAATTTCAATTGGCGCTTTACTAAAACCCATTTCAAGTTGTTTCCATTTAACATGTGCATTCGGATTTGAGTCGCTGTATTTATTACTGTATTCATCCAGTATTTCTTTTGTTGCTTCACTTGATTCCGTTATTACAAGCAACTGCCCAAAATGTTTTGCCGGAAAATTCGGCGCGTAAAGTGTGTTGAATCTCGGCGAGCTTGTTCCTACAAATGCGGCTACTTCTTTTACACGTGAATCTTTTCTTAACTTATTTTCAATTTCTTTTAACACCGCATCGGTTTGCTTTAATGAACTTCCAACCGGCAGCGAAACTTCAACCGCGAATTGATTGCGTTCAAAAAACGGAAATGGCTGTTGTGGAGTTATCATCATTATTAATAAGCCAAATAAAAATGACGCGGCTCCAACAATTACAACAGTCTTTTTCTTCTTGAATGATTTTTCTAAAGCTTTATCATAAAAAGATTGAAGCCATTTTAAGAACGCCGCCTTTTTACCTTTATTATTTTCTGAATTGATGCCTTGTTTAATAAAGATAAAACACATTAATGGAACCAAAACTACAGATACTATAAGCGAGACTAAAAGAGCAAAAGCAACTGTTTGAGGTAATGATTTAATAAAATCTCCCGCTAGACCGGTCATCATCATTGCCATTGGTGCAAAAGAAAATATAAGAATTAAGGTTGCAGAAAAAACCGAACCGAAAAGATCAGTAACACTTTGCGATGCCGCGTCGTGAGGTGATATACCGTGATCAAGTTTTTCTACATAATTATCTATTATAACTATCGCGTTGTCCACAACCATTCCAAGCACAATTATCAAACCAGCAAGTGAAACTGTTTGAAGATCCATTCCAGTTGCCCACATTATTCCAAGTGTAATCAAAATGGAAATTGGAATTGCAGATGCAGCAACAAGAGCTACTCTTCTAGGCAACAAAAGAATTGTTACTAGGATAACCGAAAATATTGCAAGTCCGAATTCTTTAAGAAAATTTAGAATTGATTTAGAAACGAAACTCGGCATATCAGAAATTAATCCAACGTGAACATCGGAAGGGATCTCAGATTGAAATTTTTCTATTTCTTTTTTTACTTCGCCGCCATATTGAACAATGTTATTACCGGGAAGCATCTCTAATGAAACGATTAAACATTTTTTACCGTTAAGACGTATATATGATTCCGGCTCTGCATATTCACGAACAACTTTTCCAACATCTTTAACCCGAACAACATTTCCCATCGGATCAGAATAAATAATTTGATTAGCAATATCGCTTTCTGTTTTATATCCAGATGGAATGTGAATTGGACGAATGAATTTTCCATCATCTATTTCACCTGCAAAATTAATAGTCCCCTGCGGCTTTAGGGCTGCGAGAACCATAAGTGGTTTTATGCCGTAATTTGTAAGCTTTGCGTCGTCTATGTAAACATTGATTTCTTCTTTCTGTAATCCAAAATGTTTTACTCTTGATGTTGCCTGTATCTTGCGAACACTGTCTTCAAACTTTTCAATATATTTTTCAAGTTCTTTATATGTTTTCGTTTCTGATTCAACTGCAAGCAATACGGCAGATGTGTTTCCAAAATCATCATTCGCGTATAAAGACATTACTCCGGATGGAAGTTCTCCCTTAAATTCATTTAGCCCGTGCTTAAGTTTTGCCCAGAACGCTTTTGGTTCTTTTTCTTTTTTATTTACTTCTACATATATCACCATCACATTTTCTTTCGAGATGGAATGGGTTTTCCTTTTATCGACCGATTCAAACTGGAATAAATAGTTTTCAACCTTTTTGGTTAGCTGTTCTTCCACTTGCTCAGAAGTTGCGCCGGGGAATACTCCAATTATTAATCCCTGTCGTATTTTAAATTCCGGGAACTCATCACGTGGCATTTTTATCAGTGCCGCTACTCCAAACAATACCAGTATGCTTGTGGTTACAATTATTAATTGTTTATACCGGAGAATTATTTCTATTAGAGTCCTTTTCATTTTCATAAATTTATTCCCCCTCTAATTACTATTAACTATTTGTATTAAAGAATTATCAACAAGTTTCTGCTGACCGGTAACCACAATCTGTTCCCCTTCATTTATTCCGCTTGTCACTTCTACACCTTTTCTCAAAAGTCGCCCGATCATTACATATTTTCTTACTGCCTTATTTTGATTTACCGCGTAAACAAAATTGCGCCCCTTTTCATCAACCAATACTGCTCTGCTTGGTACCAACAAACCCGAAGCTCCATTTTGCTTATTAATTAAAACGTTACAAATCATTCCCGGTTTCATTTCTTGGTTTCTATTTACAATACCTAATTTGATTTTATATGTATGAGCCAGTGGATCAGCCATAACACCGATCTCCTCAACTGTTCCAATGAACTCAGCATTATTCAATGCTGCGATTGTAATATTCGCTTTCTCTCCTTTTTTAATTGATGCGATTTCGTTTTCGGCTACCGGCACACGCGCAAATACCTTTTCAATTTTCACAATATTGATAGATGTTAAATTTGGTATCGCGGTCATTCCCGGTTCGATTGCTCGTTTACCCACAACACCATCAACCGGCGAGTAAAGGTTACAATCGTCTAGATTCTTTTTAGCGATTGATGTCGCAGATTTTGCCTGCTGCAAACCGGTTTCAACTTCCACTAATTTTATTTCCGGAAGGTTGCCGTTTTTATACATTGGCAATAATCTTTTATAAGCATCTTCCGCTTGTTTCTGGGTTGCCAAAGACATTTCATACGCGTTTTTATAGCTCTCATTATTTATTACTGCAAGTAGCTGTCCCCTCTTCACAAAGTCTCCATCAGAAACGAGAACTTTTGATACACTTCCAATAGTTGAAAAACTTAATGGAATCGATTCGGATTCTTCGATTGTTCCGCTGTATGAAAATGTTTCGCCGCCATCTATATTTTTTGTTTTCTCAACTTCAACGTTCACAATAGCATTGTTAAGTGTGTTATCTGTTTTATCGTCAGAGCATCCTTGAAAAAAATTAACCGCGCTTACAAGCGTGATAAGGATTAAGATTTTTTTCGTTTTCATTTTAATTCCTTTTTAGATTATTAGACTTATTTAGTTTTGCGGTCGAAATCAGTTTAAAAAAATTTACCCTCCATCCGCTATTAATCTTGCAGCAATGCCGATCATTTCACTATCATCATTATCAAAAAAGAGATACATACTCAATCCCATGATAATCCCAACAATTACACTTGCGGCTTTATCTATTTCGTCTTCGCTGAAAAAATTGAATTCTCCGGACTCGAGACCTTCTTTCAGAATATCCAAAATTACTGCTTCTTCTCTATCCTTAACTATTTTACTCATTCTTGATAAAAATTCGACATTTCCTTTTACCTCTCCTGTTAGTATGGGATAAATACTTACCGATTTATTGATTTCTACCAGCAAAGTAGAAAGATATCTTTTTAGCTTTTCCTTTGAAGAAATTAAATCAGTAGTAGCAGATTTTACCTTGTTCATAATATTATTCAATTCGTTTTTTACTACTACTTCTAATATTTCATCTTTGCTTTTAAAATAATAATACAATGTACTTTTACCCTTCCCGGCCTCGTGGGCAATATCTTCCATGGAAGTTTTGTTCAAACCCCATTTTTGAAAAACCCTTTTTGCCGCTTCGAGTATTGAGTTTTTTACTTCGTCATCTTTAGTGTTTGTCATCTGTATAGACCATTTTCGTTTTACAGTCGAAAACTACAAATAATTATTCAATCATGCAACATTTTATTCAATCGCTCAAATCTAATTTAACGGGATAGTCATTCTGCTGATTACAAATCTATTTTAAACAAAAAAGGCTCAAAACGTTCTGTTTTAAGCCTTTTGCGGAGAGTCAGGGATTCGAACCCCGGAAGGACTTGCATCCTTAACGGTTTTCAAGACCGCCGCATTCAACCACTCTGCCAACTCTCCAGTTGCTTCTATGTTAGTCTGTAAATATAATTATTATCGCAATAAATACAAATACCCTAGCAAAAAATAATAGTTACTCCTGATTTAATAGTCGTCATAAAATCTCTGTTCATATGAGTGCGGGAGAGGGCAAATGGAACCAGTTATAAGCTAGCCGGTGTAAGAAAATGCAAATGGAAGCCACAATTGGCGAGCCGGTGCAAAAGAGTGCGATTGAAATCAAAAATGGGCTATCCAGTGCAGAAGAGTGCGATTGAAACCAATGATGAGCTATCCAGTGCGGAAGAGGACAATTGAAATCAATGATGAGCGAACTAGTGCGGAAGAGTGTAATTGAAATCAGAAATAGGCTATTCGGTGAAAATGAGTGCAATCCATTACAAGAGAGTGCAATTCAGTGCAGGAAGGGGAAATTCAGTACAACAATTGCAGGATGAATATTTCTATACCTTTTATACAATATACCCAGTAGCATTGATTTCACCCATGTTCCGCCTAGTAAAATCATTACTGTTTTTTCCCCATTTTCAATATTCTTTAACCTGATTACTAGTGATTGTACTTTTCAACAGCAATTTCCTATTTGTAACAATATTTCTTTTTTTATAAGTTTCTTATTCACAACCGGAGGAGTTTCAATGAGCAATTTTTCACGCCGAAATTTTCTTAAACTTTCTGCTTTCACATCCGCTTTCTTTGGTCTTAATTCTATCGCACCCGCAAAAAGTAAAAATGAAATCAATGATATTATCGAGGAACTAGCCCTCACACCAGCCGCTAAAGGCAAATCAGTTATAGGTCTAAAATCTGATCCGATAAAACAAGTAAGAGTAGCGATGATTGGACTCGGAAATCGCGGTTCGGGAATGATTGAACTCGTTAATGCACTCGCTCCGGATAAAGCAATAATAACGGCTATCTGCGACATTCAAAAATCGAAAGTAGATGAAGCAGTTGCTGCATTAAACAAAACTACAAATGGACAGAAGCCCGATCTTTATTTCGGCAAAAAAGATTCGTGGAAAGAGATGGTTAAGAGAGATGATATTGATCTCGTAATCATCTGCACTCCTTGGGAGGACCACACACCGATGTCGGTATTCTCGATGAAGAACGGCAAGCATGTTGCGTGCGAAGTGCCTATCGCGCTTACGCTTGAAGAGGCATGGCTATTGGTCGATACCGCCGAACAGACGCAAAAAAATTGTATGATGATGGAAAATGTTTGTTATGGCGATGAAGAACTTTGGATATTGAATATGGTTAAAAATGGTGTCTTTGGCGAACTCACTTATGGCGAAGCAGCTTATATTCACGACTTGCGCGAACTCAATTTTAGCGAAACTTACTACTATGATTACTGGCGAATTAAGCATCACGAATCGACTGACGGAAATCTTTATCCTACTCATGGCTTAGGTCCGGTGGCGCAATATATGGATATTAATCGCGGCGATAAATTCGATCATCTCGTTTCGATGAGCACTCTTCAAGCCGGAATGAGCGAATATGCAAAGAAAGTCGATCCAAAAAATCCTTATTATAATAAAACTAAGTTTAGACACGGCGATATGAATTACTCACTTGTTAAAACAAATAAGGGAAGAGTGATTGTTGTCGAACATGATGTAGTTACGCCTCGTCCGTATAATCGGATCAATTCACTTGCGGGCACAAAAGCGTTTCATGTCGGCTATCCAAGTCGTTTATCAATTGAGCCGAATGGACATCAATACCTGAAACAGCCCGAGTATAAAGAGTATCGTGAAAAATATAATCACCCGATTTGGGCGAAGCTTAAAAATGAAATTGAAAAATACGGCGGACATGGCGGAATGGATTTCGTGATGATATATCGCTTGATTGATTGCTTAAATCAAGGAGTTCCGCTCGATATGGATATTTATGATGGAGCTGCTTGGTCGGCGGTAACTCCACTTTCGGTGAAGTCATTAGAGTTAGGAAATAATTCAGTTAAGTTCCCTGATTTTACACGAGGCAAATGGAAAGAAGAAAGAAAACTCGGAATACTAACGGTATAAAATTGACTTAATACAGGTTACTTTCTGTAACAAGCCCGTTTATAAAGCCCATTAGAACATGATTAAGAGTGTTGGTTTTCTGAAATTCTTATGAGTAGATGCATTTTATTCGACTTAAGACGACTTAACATACTATTGATTTTGCTCGGAAAATATTATTAAGTAAACTCCTTAGCAATAAGGAGTTTTTTAAAATATAGCGTATATAAAGGGTGCGATTGCACTTCCCTGCGTTAGGATTATTAATCCTCCTAAGAGTACAAGAAAAAAAACTATCGGAAGAAGCCACCACTTTTTTCTCTCTCTCAAAAATTGCCACAACTCTTTCATTATAGAAAGTTTACTCATTTATTTCTTTACCCTTCTAATATTGTTTTTCTGTATTTTCCGGTTTATAATCACCACTACTTTTCTTTATCCAATATGAATTTTTTGATTTATCCCATTTCATATCGAGTAAATCTTTTCCGGTTAGACGCAAAATTATTCCAATCGGAGTAATAATAATATAGAACAAAAGCGATAGTATCAATCGGGTCATTATAAAGCCAAGTATAGCTGCTAGCGTCATCCAAGCGATATAAAAATATTTTAGCGCACGAGGAGCTGCGAATGCCAGAAGCAACAGAACCGCCGCAACACCAATAAAATAAGGATAAGCAGGCTTATTGCCGTACATCAATAATGCACCGATAGCCAGCAGAACAATCCCTACGGCGTATCCGGCTTTTTTCTGCTCTTTAATATCGGGCTTAATATTTTTTATCTCTTCTATCAGCATTAGTCTCACTTAGTCTAATTCAAATTCCTTTTTCCAATCGCTATCTTTTTCGATCGATTTCTGTTCTTCTTTATTTATAATAAAATTTCCCATTACTAGATAATCCATTTCGGTGCGCATGAAACATGTAAACGCTTCTTCAGGACGATTAACTATCGGCTCACCTCTTACATTAAACGAAGTATTTACTATTACTCCGCAACCCGTTATCTTCTCAAATGCCGCAATCAAATCATGATAGAGGGGATTAGTATTTTTATTCACCGATTGAATGCGTGCCGAATAATCGACATGCGTAACGGCAGGAATATCGGAACGCACAATATTAAGTTTATCGATACCCCATAATTTTTCCGAATCATCATTCATCGGAATCTGCCGTTCTTTTTTCACATCTGCAACCAAAAGCATATAAGGACTCGGTCTATCGATCTCGAAATAATCTGAAATCCGCTCTTCCAAAACTGATGGTGCAAATGGTCGGAAACTTTCTCTAAATTTAATTTTTAGATTCATTATCGATTGCATTTTAGCAGAGCGAGGATCGCCAATAATAGTGCGGCTTCCAAGTGCACGAGGTCCAAATTCCATTTTCCCTTGAAACCAACCGATCACTTTTCCCGAAGCAATAAGTTCAGCAGTTTTATTTATTAATTCTTCACGGTCAGCAGACTTATAATAAGGTATTACTTTAGAATCAAGATAGATTTGAATATAATCATCGCTATAATCCGGTCCGAGATACGACCCCTGTTGAAGATCAGGATAACGCTCAGAATTGAGGGAACGGGCGTCCACTGTAACTGGTATTTCACTCTGTGATGATTTCAAATCTTGTTCTGGAATGGTGATCTTGTCTTCTCCGGAAGTGGGTGTTCCATTCGTTAGAGATTTTTTAACTAAAATTGATTCATCATTATGCTTTAATAAATTCCCCAACGATTTTTCACTTTCGATAGGAGCTGAATCTGAACTTGTTTTACTTATTTCACGTGGATTTCCCAGATACTGATACCACGCAAAGAGTGTAGCTCCGAGAGCGCCGCCGGCATCGCCCGCCGCCGGTTGAATCCATATATCATCAAAAATTTTTTCTTTTAATATCTTCCCATTTGCTACACAATTGAGTGCCACACCGCCGGCAAGTACCAAATTCCTTTCACCTGTTTCTTTTCTAATATGCCGCGCCATCCTCAGCATAACTTCTTCTGTAACGTCCTGCACAGATCTAGCTAAATCCATCTCCCTTTGAGTTAATTTCGATTCAGGTTTACGTGGTTCACCTCCGAATAACTTATCGAAATTTTTATTTGTCATCGTAAGTCCAGCGGCATAATCAAAATATTTCATATTCATCTTGAACGAGCCATCTTCTTTCAAGTCCATAAGCTCACTTAAAATAAGATCAACATATTTCGGTTCTCCATAAGGAGCGAGACCCATAACTTTATATTCGCCAGAATTAACTTTAAAACCGGTATAATATGTTATCGCTGAATAAAGTAAACCGATAGAATGTGGAAACCGAATCTCACTATCGATACTGATTTTACTGCCTCTTCCTGTGCCAAAGCTAGTAGTAGTCCATTCACCCACACCATCGATTGTAAGGAATGCTGCACTCTGAAATGGAGATGGGAAAAAAGCACTTGCCGCATGAGACTCGTGATGCTCAGGAAAAATTATTTTCCCATCGAACTTCAATTCATTCTTGATTAATTCTTTCATCCAAAGCTTTTCTTTAATCCAAAGTGGCATCGCTTTTATAAAAGATTTTATTCCGATTGGCGCAAAGGCAATATATGTTTCCAATAAACGTTCAAATTTCAGAAATGGTTTATCATAGAAAGCAACGATATCGATCTTTTCAATCGAAATCGATGCTTCGTGCAAACAGAAATCGATAGCATTCTTCGGGAAGCGGTGATCGTGTTTTTTTCTCGAAAAACGTTCCTCTTGAGCGGCGGCAATTATTTTTCCATCACAGATTAATGCCGCTGCGCTATCATGATAATATGCGGATATACCTAAAATATTCATAAATTTAAGATACGATTTTTACATCTATCTTTGAAAATCCATTTTAATATTTGTGGTGGAAAAATGAATAAAGAAACAAGGAAAAAAGCTCCGATTTGGTTTTATTTTGTATTGATCATAATTCCGTTGCTATTGATAGTATTGCTTGAGATCGGGCTAAGAGTTTTTAATTATGGAAAAGACTATTCTCCATTCATCACAATTGACGAAAATTTTTCGGAATTATATTTCCCTAATCCTGATCTAACGTTCAAGTATTTTAAGAATGTAAAAAATCCACCTTCCGTAATTTATGACAGCTTCACAAAAATTAAAGACGAAAACACTTACCGCATATTCGTACTTGGCGGAAGCAGCACAGCCGGCTGGCCTTATGGCTTTAATGTCCCTTTCCCTCGCTATATCAAAAGACGCTTAGAGCTACTCTATCCCGATAATAATATCGAAGTCATCAATCTCGGAATCACGGCAGTTAATACTTATACCATACGTGATCTTGTTCCTGATATACTTGAGCAAAAACCCGATTTAATTTTAATCTACGCCGGGCATAATGAATTCTATGGTGCGCTTGGTGTCGGCTCTAATGAATCGATTGGCAAAAGTAAAACGATAATTAATATTGTCTTATGGCTTCGTAATTTCAAAATTACTCAGTTGGTAGAAAATCTTATCTCTTCTTCCGCACAATATATTGCGGGCGATTCAAGTGAGCGAAAAGCACAGAACGAAACTCTTATGTCCAAAATGATTGGCGAAAAAGCAATTCCTTTTGGTTCTGAAGATTATAAACTGGGTCTTGAACAGTTTGAATATAATATGCAGGATATTATCGAAGAGATAAAAGCAGCGAATGTAAATTTGATTATCGGAACGCTTACGAGCAATCTAAAACAAAAACCTTTTATTTCTGAAAGTATTACCCCATACGAAAAAGCTGATAAAGTGTATGAGCAGGCAGAGCAATTAGAATCGGCTCAATCATTCTTAGAAGCAAAGAAAAAATATTATAAAGCAAAAGATTTAGATGCTCTCCGCTTTCGAGCACCTGAAGATTTCAATAAAACAATTTTTAATCTGGGTAAAAAATATGGAGTGGCAGTAATAGCTATCGACTCCATATTTAATTCCAAAAGTCCGAACGGCATTACCGGCTATAATTTAATGACCGATCATCTTCATCCCACAGTGCAGGGTTATCAATTAATTGGAAAAATATTTTTTGATAAAATGATTTCAGAAAATTTTCTACCCAAATTCATAAAGAAAAATATCTCTATTGCAGTGCAGGAAGAATATATGAAAGATACTTTTCCTTATACACCCTTGGATTCAGTAATTGCAGATATACGACTACGAAAATTATTAGGCGCATATCCATTCGTGCCAAAGAACAGCGAGAATGAGCTGATTAAAAATTTACGAATTAACAATAAAATCGATAGTATCGCAGTAGAAATTTATAATCAAGAATTAACATATTCTGAGGGGCATCGTGCACTCGCTAAACATTTTTATGAAATCAATGACGCTGATAATTTTATAAAAGAGATGAATGCGGTAACCAATGATCAGCCATACGTATCGCAGTTTTACGTGCTTGCGGGTGAATCACTTATTAATATGAATCGTTTCGATGATGCTTTGCTATTTTTGAATAAGCTAATAAAATTAGAACGGAACTCATGGGTAACGAAGTGGATAGGGTCGATTTATTTATCGAAGAAGAATTACTCAGAAGCTGAGAAATATTTGAAAGAGAGTGTTTCACTTGATCAAAACGATGCGCAAACATTATATAATCTTGCCGGAGCTTATTTTTATACCGGTAAAATAGATGAAGCAATTGCGGCTACTAAAGCTTGCCTATCAATTAATAATAATTATCCCGGTGCTCGTCAATTCCTCAGTGGCTTAACCGGATTGAAGAATAAGGGAAATTAGTTTTTATTATACGGTAAGTCTATATATATTTTACCAAGATCGGATAACTCGCCATCACGGGAAGTAAATAGATATGTGAAATGATTATCGGGAGAGCCGCCTCTTCCATAGAACCACGCATAACGGAACACATCATCGCGGTTTTCGCAAATTGCTACCATCTGCTTCATCTGTTCGATTTGCTTAGCATACGAATTTATCTGCTGATTCCAATTTGCCATTTCCGTTATCCAAATTTTCTTATTATACTTTTTCAAACGGTCTAATTGTTCACTCAAACCATAGTCATACCAATGGAATGCGAGATAATCAATTAGCGGTTCTCTTCCACCATTTGCCGATTTATATTCACTGATAAAAGCATCGAGCCATTTAACGGGATCGGAAAAATTCGCCATCGTTCCCCATGTCATTGCAGGTCCAACGAGTTCAATATCTCTTCCTTGTGCCTTTAGATCATTTATTACTTGCTCATATCGAAGCCAATCAGTTGCAGCCTGCGTAGGTGTTCTATTTGCTTGATCGGTTAAGTTCGGTTCATTCATTACTAATAAATATTTTATTTCTGGGCGAGAAAGGATTATACTTTTTACTACTGCCATATCGTTCGCACTAGTATTTCCGCCCCATAACATTGGAATAAAATCAACAGCATAAGTTTTATTAAAATTAGCCGGAGCTTTTGAATTGTAGCTTGTTCCCCAATTGTAATACCAGCTAATCCCTTTTGAAATTGCGGCAAAGTCTACTTCGGAAACGAGATCGAAAGCGATCCCTCTTTTAGGGCTTTTGGTTATTGCAGAAGGATTGTCTCCGCCCGGAGCAGTAGCATCATTCTTACATCCCGAGAAAAGTCCCAATAAAATCAATATTGCCAACGCACTCTTTAAACCGTTCGTTAAACTTTTTAGACCAATCGCCGAAATCTGGGATGCACTCGAAGGGCTATTTAAATCACCCTCCACACGTTTTTTTACAATCAAGATTTCCCCTATTGTTTTTTCTATCAATGTATTCTGCTTCATTATTATTACTACTCCAACATTTTAAACTAAGCATATAATTTAAGAAAAATATTTTCTTATTTGTGGATTTTACCACGAGAATATGAAGCGAAGACCCCTATCAAACATAAAACACTAAACAAAATAAACGCTACATGCGTACTTTGTAAAAATTCATTTTGATTAGCAACCGTTATCTGTCTGCCACCGATATAGATCGTAAAAATTACAATCACGATACCCATACTCATCATCTGTCCGATAAGGCGAACCAACGCTAAAGTAGAAGAAGCAATTCCATAAAATTTCTTTTCTACCGAACTCATTATTGCATTGGCATTAGGGGATGAAAAGAGTGCGAATCCCAATCCGAGCATTGCAAGATTACCAACAATAATCACGAAACTAAGACCCGGACTTAAAAAGACAAACACAATAAGACCAACAGTAATTATCGCCATGCCTGAAGAGGAAACGATTCGTGGCTCGAACATATCGGAAAGCTTACCTGCAAGTGGAGAGAATATTGCCTGAATAATAGGCTGTGTAATTAATATTATACCTGCCTCTTTCGGGCTTAGCATTTTAATACTCTGCAAATAAAAACTCATTAAAAATGCAATAGCAAAAGTGGCACTATAATTTATTAATGCTGCACCGCTCGATAAAGTAAAAGTCCGATTCTCTTTGAAGAGAGAAATATTCAACAATGGATTCTTAATTCTCAGTTCGTAATAATAAAATCCGACCCCGGAAATTAAACCAAGCACTATTAAACCAAAACCTAATAATTTAGGAAGCAGCGAAATCCCCACCATAACAAACACGATTATCATTAATAAAATTAGGCTTCCGGTGAGATCAAATTTTCCTGTACGCTCTTCTTTCCATTCTGCTTTCAAATAAAATGCAGCAAAAAGAATAATTAAAACGCCTATAATTGCAGTAATAAAAAAGATATACTCCCAGCCGAAGAGATCAGTGATAAATCCGCCTATAAAAGGACCAGATGAGAGACCTGTATAAACTGCCGCAGTATTGATGCCGATTGCCTTGCCTCTTTGATTCGGTGGATAGACTAATACGAGTATCGCCATTGATGTAGTAAAGATAGCCGCTGAACCAATACCCTGCAATCCGCGGGAAATAAGTAACATCAATTCGCCATGAGCAAATCCACCTAGAAGTGAGCTAAGTGTAAAGATTATAATTCCAGCCTTGAAAAATAACGTTCTGCCATAAATATCAGAAAGCTTACCTGCGGGAACGAGCAATGCCGCTGTTGTTAATAGATATATAGTGGATATCCAGCTAAGAGTTAATGCCGAAGAATTAAATTCTTTGCCGATAATAGGAAGTGCTACATTAAGTCCCGATCCTACAAATGCAGTCATAAACGAAGCGAGAGTTGTAACAAGTAGTACTTTAGTTGGTGAGTTTTCTGAAGAAATTTGATTCATTGATAAATGTGATATCTGCCCCGGCTCCTGATTCTGCTCCGAGTGTGAATTCCCTCCTGTATTTGACGGCTCGACCGGATTATGTCTCATTTTTAAGTAAAGTTCCGAATAATTTTAAAAAACCGATACAAAAATACGAAATTATAGAGCTATATGAGCAGCTTAATTGTTACATATCTTATTTATGCTTATTTTTGGAGATGATAAGTACAAGCAAAATAACCTTACGATTTGGCAAGCGGATATTATTCGAAGATGTAAACCTTAAATTTACTCCAGAAAACTGTTACGGCATAATAGGAGCTAATGGCTCCGGCAAATCAACATTTATAAAAATACTTTCCGGCGAGATCGAACCAAGTTCCGGAGACGTAATTATTACACCCGGCGAACGCCTTACTACATTAAAGCAAAATCAATTTGAGTATGATGAATTTGAGGTAATAAAGACAGTCATAATGGGGCATCAAAAGCTTTATTCCATTATGGAGGAGAAAGATGCACTCTATGCAAAGCCCGATTTCAGTAATGAAGATGGAATGCGTGCGTCTGAACTTGAAGCCGAGTTTGCCGATCTATCAGGCTGGGAAGCTGAATCAGAAGCCGCCGAATTACTCAGCGGTCTCGGTATAGCTGATGAACTTCACAACAAATTAATGAAAGAACTCACCGGCAACGAGAAAGTAAAAGTTCTCCTTGCTCAGGCACTCTTCGGTAATCCTGATATACTTTTATTGGATGAGCCGACTAACCATCTTGATATTATTTCAATCGGCTGGTTAGAAGATTTCCTTCAACGATTCAAAAATACTGTTATCGTTATCTCGCATGATAGGCATTTCCTTAATCAGGTCTGCACTCATATTGCCGATATTGATTTTAGTAAGATTCAGATGTACACAGGCAATTACGATTTCTGGTTAGAGAGCAGTCAATTAGCAGCTAAGCAGGCGAAAGACTCAAATAAGAAAATCGAATCCAAACGTGCGGAGCTTCAAGAATTTATTTCACGCTTTAGTGCAAATGCTTCTAAATCAAAACAGGCAACTTCACGCAAGAAACAACTCGAAAATCTCACACTCGAAGATATAAAACCATCATCTCGCCGCATGCCTTATATAGCATTTAAGCCGGAACGCGAAGCAGGGAATAACATACTTGAAATAAATAATATCACTAAAGATTCTCCTGATGGACTTTTGCTGAATGATATTACATTCCGTGTGGAGAAGGGTGATAAGATTGCTTTCGTTGGACCAAATGACCTGCTAAAGACAACACTCTTTGATATACTTACTTACGAATCGAAGCCCGATAAAGGAAATTTCAAGTGGGGCGAAACAACAAGAACCGCTTATTTTCCAAAAGAGAACGCAGAATTTTTTGATGTCGATCTTAATCTAATTGATTGGCTTCGTCAATATTCTAAAGAAAAAGATGAAACATATATACGCGGATTTTTAGGCAGAATGCTTTTCAGTGGTGAAGAATCACTTAAGAAAGCAAGCGTTTTATCAGGCGGTGAACGTGTCAGATGTCTTTTCGCGAAGATGATGCTCACGGGTTCTAATGTGCTTATTTTGGACGGTCCTACTAATCATCTCGATATGGAAGCAATCTCAGCACTCAATAATAGTCTAATCGATTTTCCAGGTTCCGTTTTATTTAGTTCGCACGATCATCAATTTATTCAGACCATTGCGAATCGCATAATTGAAATTATACCCTCAGGGATAATCGATAGAAGTATGACCTTCGATGAATATATCACGGATGAAAAGATAAAGAAAATTCACATAGATATTTATCACGCCTCTGCGATAGATCTGTAATTTCATTATCTATTAGTCCACACATTAGGGGGGATATTACTTTTATGAGCTGGTTTTTTTCTAGATGACCCACTAGCCTTATTTGAGCGATCATCTTTTGAAACTTCTCTACGTGAACCACTTTTCTCGGCATCACTCTTTGAGCCACCATTTTCCACTCTATTCCTATTTGATCCGCTTCTTTTTGGTACATCTGCTCTTGAACCATTTCTTGTAGATTCATCTTTTTTGAAACCATCCCTTTTTGCATTAGCCGTCCTAGATTCGTTTCTTGTATCTCTATCCCTATTCGGTCTGACATTATTCTGTCCGTCATTCCCTGACCAAATCTTATTTGATTCGTCTCTGCGTGAACTACCGCTTTCAGAGCTATTCTTTCGAGAGCCATACTTTTTTGCTCCATATCTTTGAGATTGTTCGATAGGAGGATTTTCATTAAAGAGATACCCTTTCCGTGGTGCACCCTTTTGGGGTTTTCTTTCATCAGCTCGGGCAGGATTATTAACTTGGCTCACACTGCCGTGCGTACGAGTTTTCGATTTCTCATGAGAGTTTTCATTTTGAATTCGAGATTTCTCACGAGAGTTAAAAGTTGGACTATTCTCATGCCGTGAACCCTTTTTATATTCGGCACTCTTATCATGTCGCTCGCTATTATTATGCACTGAATTCTTATGTGGTGATTCGCTCTGTCGTGATCCACTCTTTTGATTCGATACACCCTTTCTATGCGGCGTGCTCGAAGTATCAGTAGCTCTACTCCCCTTCCGATGCGGTGTGCTTTTTTTCGCCGGTGTTTCTTTTGGTGTATCTATTACAGTCAGCTCATCAAAAAGAAATGGATGACTTTTCACTATTGGTATATGCTTACGTATAAGTTTATTAATATCCTTTATATAAGCTCTCTCTTCTTGATCGCATAGAGAAATTGCGATACCGCCGAGTCCGGCTCTACCCGTCCTGCCAATTCGATGAACATAAGTCTCAGGTATATTCGGTATATCAAAATTAATTACGTGCGAAAGTTCATCAATATCAATTCCACGAGCGGCAATATCAGTCGCCACTAATACTCTTATATCTCCATTCTTAAAATTACTCAAAGCTCTTTGACGCGCATTCTGTGCTTTATCGCCATGAATTGCTTCTGCCAAAATATCAGCTTTTTTCAAAAACCGAACTACACTATCCGCACCATGTTTAGTACGAGTAAATACAAGTGCAGAAGCTATCTCCGTATTCTTCAATAAGTATGTAAGAAGTTTTTTCTTATCAGCTTTCGCTACGAAATAGATACTTTGTTCAATCAAATCCACAGTCGGAGATTCGGGTGTAACTTCAATTTTTACTGGTTCGTGCAAAATAGTATTTGCTAATTTTATAATATCCGGAGGCATCGTAGCCGAGAAAAATAATGATTGTCTTTTCTTCGGGAGAAGTGCAATAATTTTATTTACGTCATTTATAAATCCCATATCGAGCATACGGTCTGCTTCATCGAGAACAAATAATTTTATCTGTTTCAATGATATGAATTGTTGATTAATAAGATCAAGCAGTCTGCCCGGAGTGGCTATTAGTATATCGATACCTCTTCCCAGCTTATCGGTCTGTGCTTTTTGCGATACACCGCCGAATACTACTGCATTCTTTAGCCCTGTATATTTTCCATAAGTATCGAAGCTCTCGCCGATTTGAATTGCAAGTTCACGTGTAGGTGTAACGATAAGTGCATGAACATCGCTTTTCTTTTTATTTGTGCGCTCCTCATTAGAAAGGAGTTGAAGAATTGGAACTGCGAATGCGGCAGTTTTGCCAGTTCCTGTTTGTGCGCATCCAAGTAAGTCCCTTCCTTCTAGGACTACGGGTATTGCTTTTTTCTGTATTGGTGTTGGTACTTTATATCCCTCTTCTAATAATGCTTTATGAATCGGTTTAATGAGATTGATTTTCTCGAAAGACATTTGTTTCCTTTTAATATAATTATAATTTGCCTGCGTCTGCGATTTCCTATCAGTACCGGAGTTTCCAATCGTTCCCCAAGTGGCTTACAAATGCTGCCCATTGACGAATGGCGATTCCTGAATTCCAAGAACATCACTAAAATTCTTGATAGAGTACCGTGAAAAAAAAAGCCGGGCTTATTCAGTCCGGCTTTCTTTTCAAAATTCGACTATGTAAAGTTACGAATTATTTTACAAACATCATCTTTTTGGTGATTGTTTGGTTATTTGTCGATAACTGATAGAAGTAAATTCCACTTGATAATCCATAAGGATCAAAAGTAACACTATAGGTACCTGCTGATTGTGTACTATTAACCACGTTAGCAACTTCCTGACCTAATGAGTTAAATACTTTTAATGTAACAAAACCTTCTTTTGGTAACTGATACTGAATGGTTGTTGTTGGGTTAAAAGGATTTGGATAGTTCTGTGATAATGTAAATGAAGATGGAATAGAATTATCAACTTTTTCAACTGAAGTTAATATAGTCAACCAAGTATCATTAAGTTCGGTGATAATGTCACTTTCTTTAAGAATAAACGAATGGTTTAAACCAAAGCCATATTCATTATCCATAGGTGTACTAGCACTTACAGATTCCATACCTTCATAAGCAGCACCATATTTGTATTCAGCTTTTCCGCCCGGAGTACCGGCAGCAATAGTAAGTAATTTTGACCAAACTCCATCACCAGACACTTTATCGCCATTTTGACCAGCATCATTTAATACAACCATTAGACCTGTTGCTGTATCAGCGGCAACCCAATCTCCAGCCCAAGCACCTAATTCAGCTAAAGCACCTTTCAAACCAACGAAAAATATTTTTTCGATTGGAAGACGAGTACCGGCTTCTTTTGCAGTTCCAGCATTTGCAGGAATTGTTACTTGGAATAAAACATATTGATCTTTAGTAATAGCAGGATTTGAAGGTGTAATATTAGGAACGATTGGATCTAATGTAACTTCTGCTCCATTAGCTCCCATAGTATATACTCTATTAGCTCCGCTATCCCATCCGCCATCAGAGAAACGATTTTCAGGAAGTGCTCTAAACTTCCAATTAACATTGCCTCCAATAGGGGCTTTAATAACCAAAGTAGTTTTATAAATTACACCAGTCTGGAATTGATCTAATACCATTTCTCTGTTGCCCGAAACGATAACTGAACCATCGCTATCCCATCCAGCAATACCTTGAATAGTCATTTGGTCGGTAGCTGAATCAAAGAATCCAACACCTGTACCTGCAATATTTGTAAGGTCTGCTTGAAATGTTACAGTATTATCGGCAGTTGTATCAACCACTTCATCGTTATCAAAATAAACAACAGGCATATCCATATTTGGAGCAGTTACTGTAAATTTACGATTATCAACACCTTCCCAACCGTCAGATGTTCCAATATTAACGAATTTGTATTCGTATTCAGTACCTGCTTTATCATCAGGAAAGTTTACTGTAATAGTATAAATTCCGTCTGCGTCTGTATCCATTAATTCAAAGAAAGTTCCGCTCCAATCCGCTGCATCTCCTGCCGCTGTTTGGAAAGAACCTCGCATAACAATTTTGCTTACTCCTACTTCAAAAGTGCCTTCAGTAATTTTTACATTCATATTAACACTGAATTTTACAGGAATTGCTGCATAAGTGCTACCTACAAATGCTAAAACAAAAAGCATAAGTAATATTTTTTTCATAGTGCCTCCACTAGTTTTGTGTATTATTTTGTTATTATTTTTATTGTAATCTTAAGAACGTCGTAAGATACAAAATGTGTTTATATTTTCATAAAAAATAGTTTATTAAAAACCTATCGTTAAAGCGTATCTCGATATTTCATTAAACATACCGAAATCCATATAAGAATAATCTACGCCCAATTTTACACCTGCTATCTCATAATGCAAGCCGATACCGGCAGTTAAACCTTCTTCAGCATCTTCCTTCAAAAGTGAATTATAACCAACTCTTAAATAAACGATTTTGTTCCAACCTATTTCTGTACCCACATTTAAGTGAGAAGTCTGATTATTAGGATAAAGAGCATCCGTTGCTACTGTCCATTTCCACGATTCATTGTCAAGTAATTCCATACCAACCCCTACTTGAAAATTAAGCGGTAGAGTCCATGAATCAGTTTCCAAAGAAGAAACTATATTAGCATTGTTTCCGGTATTTGAAGGATCGATATCAACAGGTTGAAGTAGATCCTTCCCTGCTAGTTTCATCTCTGTTCCGAAATTAGCGATATTCATACCAATGCGCAAGCCATTAAATTGTGTCCTAAATAAAAGACCAATATCCACAGCAAATGCTGATGCACTCACGTTCCATATTCTTTGTTGGATATATTTAACGGTAGTGCCGATAGAAAAACGGTCGGTAAGATTACGTGAATATGAAAGTCCGAAAGCTACATCCATAGCATCCCACCTTTCGCCTGTACCATTTGGCTGAGTAGCAGTAGTGATCTCTTCCTCGCCATAATCTAATTGGTTCAAGCTTATTGCCACAGTCTGATCGTCATCTAACTTGAAAGCTAAACCGATCCAATTTAATTTTGTATCTACTAACCAATTGGCAGTAGATGCAGAAAATTCATTTCCCTCGAGACGTGCAAGTCCTCCCGGATTCCAGAAAGCGGAAGTAACATCATTAGCCACGGCTACGAATGCGCCTCCCATTGAAGTTGCTCTCGGTCCAACTGGTATATTTAGGAAGTTTGCGGCAGTAGTACCCACCTTGCTTTGTCCATATACCGATACCCCGAAGGCAACTAATATCAAAAAGAAAATTTTTATTCTATTCATATTAAGCTCCAGTATTCTAAATTATTTAATGATAGCAAGTTTACCGGTTTTCTTTCCACCTTCGGGAGTTTCAACCAGATAAAAATAAACGCCGTAAGCAACATCAAGACCTTCTTTAGTTCTTACGTCCCAGCTAACTGTTCCATTTAGCAGGCTGCCATCATGTTCAAGAGTTTTTACTAATGAACCGCTGGAAGTAAAAATAGATATCTTACTTTGAGGCGGAAGATTAATAAAATTAATCACTCTCTCGCCTCTTCCTCTAATTTGTGGAGGTAGTGGCGATTCATATACGTTAGTAACGATATATGGATTAGGTACTGCTTTTATTTTGTCTAAATTATTCTTTGCTTCTTCAGCATTAAAACTAGCTGCAACTGAAGTAAATGTAAATTTATCTTCTTTAGTAATCGGTTTTAGGAAATTAATCTTAAGAGTATCGCCAGTACCTAAAGACTTTGTACTATCGCCTGTAAATGATACAGACCAAGTCAATCTCTTAGTTTGATAATCTGATAAGAAAATTCTATCCCCTTTATTTAACAAGGTATCATTAGTAATCCATGCGAATGGTACTAATCGAGGATTAGATTTTTCAGTAAGATCAAATATTTCGAAATTCCCCCTCTTTGCAGCTAAAGGTAATCCCAATAAATTAGGAGTAGATGACTTATCAAATTTATTATAGAATATAAAGCTATAATCGCGTGCATCTTTTACGCCTTCCGGGAAACCGGGAACAGAGAAAGTGGCAACCGAATAATTAAGTGTTTTAATCGGTTTTTGAGAGTTCCATCCCGTTGTAGTTTGATTGATCTTAACGCTATCAAGTGTCTGGTAGCTTGGATCAATCGATAAATTAAGACCTTCGAATACAGCACCATTAGTTGCTTTAATCGGCATTGGAGCATTGAACATCGTCTGCCCCGTAACTTTATTCGTAACGTTATATCCAAAAGCAATCGGAGTACCTTTTACTAATGAATCAACGAATGTAACTTCATATTGAGCATCGCGAACTTGATAAGGATTCATTACTTCATAAGAAGGTTTTATTTCAGAGCCACCACCTATTCTTGTTAATTCTTTACCTGATTCAGGAGCTACATAACCGATAGCAGGTGCGTTAGGAACAACAGCAACAGTATTAACATCTCTTACTATTGTACCAGTTACATCTTTAGAGATACGCTTAGGAGTTTCAGCCGGGAAAATATTTCTGCTTGCATCACCTCTATCATAAGCTACCACTGCATAATAATATGTTCTTCCATTTGTTACCTCTGTATCTACCCAAAAATTCTTAAGACCGGAATCATCTCCTAGATAAAAAGGAACACCAAGCGTAGCTTCTATTACTTCAGGAGTAGATGGAAAATAACCTGCAATTCCGTTCTTCAAATCGAATTGAGCTACCGGTTTATATCTTTTTGCGTTTCCTTCACCATCTGAGATATTATATGAATCGATAAAATCAGGGTCTGTACCTTTATAAATCAAGTAACCTTCAAAATCTTTTATCTTAGTTAATCTATCAATTGTCTTTTCAGCTACATCATCCCAATAAAGAGTTACTTTACCATCGCCCGGTACAGCTGTAACGTTTGGCTTATCAGGCGGCTGAGGGAAATTATAGTTAGCATCATAAATTAATTGTGCTGTTCTTTTTGTTTTGATTACTCCTCTAAGATCATTACCGAATGCAAGAGCAAGGGAGAATCTTTCGATACCACCGGGAAGAAGCGGGAAATAACCTGAACCATAAACAAAATCGCCATCCTCGCCACGTATAGCTACGTTATTAACAATAGAACTTGGCACATCGAATGAACCGGGACGTAATCTCTTCCACATATCATCTTCATTCGACATGGTTATATCGCCTGCGGGAACGAAATACTGGAAGTTAGTTAATCCAATCTGATCAGATTCATTTACGTCAGTTTTATCGAAATTTGGTTCGCCCTGAGTTGGAACTCCATCGCCTTCACCAAAATCTTTTGTATTTGGTTTACCATCTGCGCCTAGATCATCAATTTGAGCATTCCAATCTCTATCGTTATCTTTTAAGTCTGATCTTGATTCATCAATCATATCATCTGTAACGCCAAGACCTTTTGCGAAGTCTTTGAATTGAACCGGATTAAGTGTATCGATTAATATAACCCCTTTGCTATCAGCTTTATACTGTCTAAAATGTACTTGATAGTTTTCATCGATTAAACCATCGAGATCATTATCAATTCCATCATAAGAATTTTTATTTAGTACAAAACCTGCATTGCCGCTAATAAGGTTACCTTCAGCTAAAACAGTGGAATCCGGGACTAATCTAAAATTTCTTCCCATTGAAGTTACATTAGTAACTGAATTAGGCATTGTGAAAAGGGTTCTTTCATAATTATTTCCAGAATTGATTAACACTAATTTATCATTTGCCTTAAGAGTACGAGGCTGAAAATCATTCTCAGTAAAGTATGGAGCAGAAGAAGGGAAATTCCTTTGATCACCATCATTATCAATACCATCGACAGAATTGCCCGGAGACTCTAAGAATGCGTAAGCAATATAACCAACTTCATTAGGGTTCGGTTGCCATCTTGGATTAGCCGAAGGTCTGATACTTTTCTCAAAATCCCATGAATATGTAATAGCATCTCTTACTTGGAAGAAAGAAACATCATCATTCCATTCATCACCATCAGCGCCAACGAATGTACCAACGATAGTTCCGAATACGGTCTGCTCATAAGTAGTAGCACCAATATTCTCAATTTCGTATAACCAGAACATTACGTCTTGAGCTAGGAATTGAGACCATTGCATTCCACGAACACCCATTCTAATTGCCTGACCTTTTCTTGATGGGTCATTAGGATCGGGTAAAAAACCGTAACGGTCAAACATTTTCTCATCTTTACTATCATCCATCATATAGTAACTTTCTTCATCAGCACTTTCCTGTCCGCGACCGAAATAACCATTCCATTCAGCGATTCCATTAGAATCTACCCATGTAGGTTGATCAGGCCAAATTGCTGGCCAGGTTTCAGGGAATACATTCATTGCAATACCTTTACCGGGCTGATTAATTGCCGGATTAAAGAATCCGGGAATCGGCTCGAAAGTCCATGATGTACCACCACCGGGAGCATAATCACCGCCGCCGGGACGAGATACAGGGGTGATAATTACTGAATATATTGTATCAGTTAAACCATCATTTGTATAATCTTTTATCGGAAGTCTAACACCAACTAAAGGAGAGACATCACCAACGTATCCATTTGTATCATATTTCCATGCAGCTCTTGGACCTTGATCACCAGGTTGAGCAATTACTCCCCAGTTACCAAAAATCGTTCTTATCTGATTACCTTTATGCACTCCGGTTCTTCGGGCTGTTGGGTCTCCCCTCTGAATCTGTCCGAATGCATAAGAAGTAACAAATAGACTTAGTATTACTAAGGTTATTAATTTGTATGTTCTATTCATAAACTTTACCATTTATTTTCATTATTTGATTACCAATTAATTAAAGTATAGCGAGAAACCAAATTCCACTCTTCTAGGTTCTGAGTAGAAATCAGCTCTTCTATAATATTCATCCAATGTATTTACAATCTGCGGAGAGCCGGATTGCTTTCTTAAAAATTCATCCAATGTAAAATCCGCCGATCCGCTATCCTGATAAACGTTAGTCTGATTCTTTATATCAAATAGATTATAGATACGCGCGAAGAAACTAAGTCTGATTTTCTCGGCTAGATCTAAATCATAAAAAGCTCTTAAATCAGCATTGAATGAAGAAGGTTTCAGTTCGCTATTAGTTAATAGTTTGGAGATATTCAATGATTGAGTAGGAGTATATGGGAAACCACTTCCATATTGTGCGATCATACTAACTCCCCAACCTTCGGGTGCTGAATAACTAAATGTAGCATTGATTGTATGTGTTTGATCCCAATTCAATGATACGAGCTGAATCTCCGGCTGTTCGCCGCTTGCCAACTGATTACGAGTAGCCGCAGGGTCAGAAGCATTTCCTTTTGCTGTCTGAAGTGTATAATCAAGTGTAGCTGACCAGTTATTCATAAAACGTTTTGAAACTGAAACAACGATACCTCTCACGAAACCAAAATCACTATTTACGTATTGGCTATACTTACCTGCACCGCCATAAAGAATTATTTCATCGGCTCTTGTACCGGTTAGATTTCTGATATCTCTAAAGTACCCGGTTATATCAACTGTTAATTCATCTGTTAATGCTTGCTGAACACCAACTTCACCGCTCACAGTCTGTTCCGGTTTTAAGTCCGGGTTACCTGCTATGCCTAAATTATCTGTACCGAATCCAAACTTATAATCAGGATTTGAGTAAAGATATTCGTAGTTAGGAGTCTGGAAAAAGTGTCCATAAGAGAAATGAATTACGCCTTTATCTGTAATAGGGAATGCAACACCAAGACGAGGAGAAAACTGCATCTTTGCTTCTGCATCTTTATACCAATAGCCCAATCTTTCTTCGTAGGTCTTTGCAATATTTGCAGGGTTTCTTGGTCTATAAATATCAGGGTCTGTTCTGTCTGTTAAGATTCTTCCATCCGGTGCAAAATAATCGAAACGAACACCTATATTAACAATCATTTCATCTAATTCTAATTTATCCTGTAAGTAAGTAGAAAATTCAACAGGTTTACGTTCATATCTATTAATAGAAAGATTCTCATCCGGATTATTAATATCCGGGATTCTCATATTGACGTAAGGATTAAGGGAAACTTGCGGATCAGGAATTCCATCTTCGCCCGGATCGTAAGTACCATTGCCATTCGCATCTATATATTGTAGTAAACTTGTATCATCATAAGAAACTCCATTTTGATTTAATTCAAAACCGAATTTCATTTGGTGAATACGAGTAACTTGCGAAGTAAGATCAAGCTTCAAACCATAACTATTAGTAGTACGTTTGAAATGCTGTGATTGTGTTCCGCCAGTCTTAAAGCTTGGGCTTTCTTTCGGCTGTTGATCTAATAATAGATAATGTGTGTAACGTGGGTCTCTATAATCTTCATAGACAAAATTTCTATACATCTTATAAAAATACGAACCGCTTAATTGATAGAAAGTATTAGAGCCAATTGTGTGAGTCATACTTAATATACTCGTAGCACCCGAACGCTGTCTCTGAAAATTTCCATCAGGATTTAATTCAAAATCATGATTATAATCTTGATAATGTACTCTATCCATTATATAGTTATAAGTAAGTTTTATCTGAGGAATCGGTTTATAAGTAAGTTTGCCTTGAGCATAAACTTTTTCATTCCAGTTCATAGGAACGATCTCTTTATCTCCGGTTTCCTGAATTGTATAACGAGTTTCTACCGGTTCAGATGGACCTTTATTTACAGTAATATCCCAAGGATTATAAAGTCTCTGCCCTTTCATCCAACCATCAAAATAAACATAACGTGCATTGGTATAGAAATAAAGGGTATTGGGGATAATTGGACCGCTTAAGCTTCCTTCAAAATTCCTGATTGCAGTTGGATTAAAATCTTTACCGCCGCGGAATACATTATCGTTGGTAGTAAAATAATCGCCGAAATAAGTAGTAACGCTTCCGGTGAATCTATTATCGCCTTCTTTGGTTGCAAGATTCACGAATGCCGAAAGAGCTCTTCCGTATTCTGCATTGAATGCACCGCTTATGAATTGAAGTTCCTGAATTGAGCTCGCATTAACGTCAACAACAGTAGAACCATCATAAACGTCAGTAACGGGAACGCCATCGATAGCATAAACAACTTCACCTCTTCTGCCGCCACGTACGTTTCCGCCCACAACACCGGCTTGTAGTTCTAATATCTCGCTAAATTCTGTAACAGGTAAAGATGCTATCTCATCAGACCCGATTAAGGAAGTCGATGCGGTTAAGTCTTTAGTTACTAAAGGTTTTGATGCAACAACTACAATATCCTGACCAAGCTCAACGCTCGTCTCGGATAGCTGTACATCAATTTTTGTGGTTAAATCGATTGAAACTCTTACATCCGAAAAAGTAACCGACTGATAACCGATTGCAGATATTTTAATCGAATAAGTTCCGGGTCGTACATTTAATATTGAATAATATCCTTCAATATCGGATGCAGCTCCGGTAGATGTTTCCAAAACAATTATATTAACAAACGGTAATGCCTCGCCGGTATTTTTATCTAATACACGTCCGGCAATTTTACCTGTCTGCGCTTCTATATTGCTGAAAAGTAATAAAACAAAAAATAGAAAAAAGTACGTAACCGGGTTACGTGCTGTAAAAAAGTTCATGGTGCCTCCCACTAAACAGGGTAATATTTATATTATTCGTGAAAATTAGTAAAAGTTACTTAAAAGAAAAAATTATATCTTATAATTAAAATCTTTTTACTCGTAACAATTTTTATATTTGTGTTGTAAAAGTAGTAAAATAATATGCGATTATGATTTGTAAACGTTTACATTGGAGAAATGTGAAAAGATATATTAAAACCTTAGGTATTATTTTCTTTGTATTCTGCCCCACTAATTTTGCTCAAAACTCCTCGCAGGATAAAATTATTGCTCTTATCGGCGATAAACCCATATACGAATCTGAGTTTATCGAACGATTTGAATTTACACCAATTCAGAAAAAACAGATAAAAAAACTTATTCCTGAGCTCAAACTTGAATTCCTTTATACACTTATAGCCGAAAAGATTTGGGCAAAATATGCGGCAGAAAACAATTTCGATACAACCGAAGCAATTCGCTATGCAGAGAAATCAATCGAAAAAATGTATCTCCGCGATGCTCTCTTTAATAAAGAAGTAAGAGAGAAAATTGTTATCGATAATAAGATGGTCAATACGGGAATGGAACGTTTTAATAACCGTCCGGTTATCCGTTTTATTACTTCTCTTGATTCAACTGAAATTTTTAATCTTTATGAACTCCTTAAATCGGGAGCGAATTTCGATACGCTGCTTTCGACACGCCCTGAATTCAAAGAGCAGACCGAACCGCAATCAATAAAATTCGGAGCCCTTCAAGATTATGTAGAAGAGCAAGTGTATAAACTAAAGTCGAAACAATTCACAGCTCCTATTGCCGCACCCGATGGCTGGTATATTTTTTATGTCTATAATATTAAGCGACAATTAGCCGCAAACTCTAAAGAGACAACCACTCAATTAGAAGAGATACAAAAAATTATAGAAGATCGGGAAACACAAAAAAACTATGATACTTTCGTTAGAAGTTTTTTCACCGGTAAGAAAGTAGATGCCAATAGTCGGTTATTTAATCTTCTCGCAAGTGAACTCGAAAAAGTTTTTAAAGAAAAAGAAACGATGCGGCAGATCGATAGCTCAGGGCTTTATAACCTTAATCAACTCGATGTAATAAAAATAGAAAGCGATATTAAGAATGACCTCTCATCCCCATTTATTACAATTGAAGGAAAAGAAATTTCGCTTAAAGAATTTTTTCGTGATTTCGCTTTTGATGGATTGGCTCTCGAAGCAGTAGATAAACTATCTATATATAATAGTCTTAATAATCGAGTGAAACGATTTATAGAATATGAATTACTTGCAGATGAAGCCTTTCGTCGCGGCTTGCAATATACTCCCGAAGTAACAAATGCAGTCCGGATGTGGCGTGATAATTACTTGGCGCAAGCAGTTAAGGCAAATACTATCGAGCAAGTTCAAGTCTCGGATTCGGCGGTAAAAGAATATTATTCTAAACTATATAAGAAAACTGAAATTCCTGTTCAGGTAAATATCATCGAAATCTTTACAGATAAATTAGAAGAAGCAAATCGTGTTCTGCTCGATGCCCGCAATGGAGTTGATTTTAGATTGCTCGCAGATAAATTTAATAAACGCGAATGGACGAAAAAATCACACGGAGAATATGGCTACTTCCCTGTTAATACATTTGGCGAAATCGGGAAAGCGGCTTCATCAATGGAGATCGGAGATATCTTCGGTCCGATAAAAAATGATGGAGGTTACTCGGTTATAAAATTAATCGATAAAAAGAAAAAAGAATTTCTGCCTGAAACAAAATCTTTCGATGAAGTGAAAGAAGATTTAAAAAGAAAAATCGCAGTTGAAAAAGTTACTAACGGTATAATAAATAAAACGGCGAAGCTAGCTTCCGAGTATGGAATAACAATAAATAGAGATGCACTGAATGCAGCGGAAGTAACAACAATAAATTCATTCGCAATGCGTATAATGGGATTCGGGGGGAAGATAACCGCAGTGCCATTGGTATCGCCTGAAACGGATTGGGTAGATATTTGGCTAAAGAAGAAGGAACCACTCCCATAATGGAAACCACCCTAAATAAAATTTACTGTAAATACGGAGATAATCTGCTTATATGAGTGTTAAATCAGAGGCACTTTCGCAGCTTAATATAGCTGTGGACGTTTTGAATGAGAATAATTTTTCCTCCTTGGAAATTATTGAAAAAGATTATCATTACGAATCGACTATTCAGTATGGAACGGATAAATTCAAACTCCTTTTTTATTTTGGCAAGAAGGGTGTAAAAAAAGTAATTCAGGGAAATAGCAGCTTACCGGCATATAAAGAAATAGAAGAGCTCATTTCGGGAGAGATGAAACTGGGGCTTGCGAGTGGAGTTTCCGGTAAAGATATAGGTGGTGTCTCAGGTGGTCGAGCAGGCACTCTTTCCGGTGGCAACCCTCTCCCTCCGGTATTCGTAGAACCTGAGTCCTACATCGGTACTGATGAATCGGGAAAGGGTGATTTTTTCGGTCCGCTCGTATCGGCAGCATTCTATGTCGATAGTCTCAAATCGCAGGCTCGTCTTAGATTGCTTGGAGTAAAAGATAGCAAGATGCTTTCAGATAAACAGATCAGAGGGATTGCCGTTTATCTCCGCACTGAATTTGAAGGATGTTATAATATCATCTCAATCAATCCCGCACGCTATAACGAAATGTATCCGAAGATTATGAACATAAATAAAATCCTGAATTGGCAGCACTCGAAAGCCATTGAAGGATTATTGGAAGTAACAAAATGTAAGACAGTAATCACAGATAAATTCAGCAAGCGAGAACTTAACATTTCGCTTAAGAGTGATAATAGCGATATTGATTTTATTATGTTAACGAAGGCAGAACGTTTCGTAGGAGTGGCGGCGGCTTCTATACTCGCACGTGATACTTTTAATCTTTGGTTCGAGCGCGAAGCAAGAGAAGGAAGAAAACTTCCGAAAGGCAATGCCGCAATTGTGGAAGAAGCTGCAAACAAAATTATTGATGATCTAGGGAAAGATGCGCTTAATAATTTTGTTAAGCTTCATTTCAAAACCACACTTAAATTAAAATAATTTTATAACTTTGTGATACTATATAATATCGTCATTATTAAATGGAGTAACGAGTGGCAGCAAAAAGTGTAAAGCGAATTGGAATACTTACAGGCGGCGGCGATTGCCCCGGACTTAATGCAGTAATACGCGGCGTTACTAAGCCCGCACTCGATTACGGACTTAAAGTTTTCGGAATACTCGATGGCTTTGAAGGATTAGTAGAAGGAAGAGCGCAAGAACTATATAATAAAGATGTTTCGGGAATACTTTCGACAGGCGGCACGATCCTCGGATCATCAAATAAAGGCGACCCATTCCATTGGCCCATTAAAATCGATGATAAAGTCCACATCATGAATAAAGCAAAAGATGCTATACGGAATTATGAAGCATGGAATCTCGATGTGTTGATAGCAATTGGCGGCGATGGCACGATGCATATCTGCAATCAATTAAGCCAGATGGGACTAAATATTGTCGGAGTACCAAAAACAATCGATAACGATCTCGAAGCAACCGATCAAACTTTCGGACATGATTCTGCTGTATTCGTAGTCTCCGAAGCATTAGATAGATTACATACAACTGCATCATCACATCATAGAGTGATGGTAATAGAAGTAATGGGAAGATATGCAGGATGGATAGCTCTTAATGGCGGAATAGCAGGCGGCGCTGATATTATTTTACTACCCGAAATGCCATTTGAATGGGAAGCAGTTTATGACCGTGTATTGCAGCGTAATATGATGGGCAAAAGATTTAGTTTGGTA
>Ga0172380_10000950_pt1 | contig 51966 bp, 45 predicted proteins | sample Leawe162metaG_FD_119747 | JGI IMG/M metagenome (GOLD analysis project Ga0172380, IMG submission 119747) | Leachate microbial communities from a municipal landfill in Southern Ontario, Canada - Leachate well 162 metaG | ecosystem: Engineered > Solid waste > Landfill > Unclassified | place... | reverse complement strand
GCCGCCGAAGCCATCGGTCTGCTGCCCGAGGAGGTCAAGCAGGTCAAGGATGCTCCGGTGGATGTCCGAATCGTGCTGGGTTCTGATGTTCCGGCTCTGTGAGAGGCTCTTCCTTTGAACTCCCTTCCCCGAAAGGACTGTCTTGACTGCGACCGATGAGGCCAAGAACCTAGCGATTCAGGCCGCGCTTGCAGCCTCAGACAAGTTGGCAACCGACATTCTCGCCATCGATGTGAGCGAGCATGTGGTGATCACCGACGTCTTTGTGCTGTGTTCGGCCGCCAACGAGCCGCAGGTCAAGGCTGTGGTCGATGCCGTGCAAGAACGTCTCCTGCAGCACGGTGCCAAGCCGCTGCGTCGTGAGGGAGAGCAGCAGGCTCGCTGGGTGCTCTTGGACTACGGCGACATCGTTGTGCACGTGCAACTTGTGGAAGAGCGCATTCATTACGCCATTGAGCGACTGTGGAGCGATTGTCCGCTTATTGAACTGCCCGCAGAGGTGAGATTGCCGCGACTGGTGCAAGGTCTCGCAGAGTGATCCAACCTCGCCGGGTGCTGTTCTTGCGACATGGTCGAACCAACTGGAATGCCACATCACGCTTCCAGGGGCAGTCCGATATCGACCTCGATGAGGTTGGCGTTGCGCAGGCAGCCCAAGCTGCCAAGCAGATTGCATTGCTCCAGCCGACGCTGGTGATGTCCTCTGATCTTCGTCGCGCGCATGACACTGCTCGACCCCTTGTTGCACTGCTTGATCAAGAGGTGCTGCTCGACCCAGACCTCCGCGAGACCTTCGTTGGGGTGTGGGAGGGCATGAAGCGTGCCGATATCGAGAAGGAGCACACCGAGGATCTTCAGCAGTGGATTGCCGGAACGAATGTACGGCCCGGCCTCCACGGTGAGACGCGCACAGAGGTGGCATTGAGAGTGCGTGCCGCGGTGGATCGTGGGCTCGACAAGATCGGCCCCGGTGAGTTGCTCGTCTGCGTCACCCACGGTGCTGCAGCAATGTCCGGCATGGCCTCGCTCCTGGATTTGCCACTCGAGCATTGGCCGATCTTTGGTGTCGCGTCGAATTGCTCTTGGTCGATTGCGGTGGAGGCCAACCCCGGTGTTTCAATGAAGTGGCGACTGCAGGAATACAACGTGAGAGTCCCAGAACTCTGATCCATGGGGCCAACCGGCAGCCGGTTGGCCAAGGGATATGCTTCTCACTCCCGTGTCAGCCTTGCTGGCATATGGGGCTGTGGCGCAGCTGGTAGCGCACCTGCATGGCATGCAGGGGGTCAGGGGTTCGAGTCCCCTCAGCTCCACCAAAGAAAGACCTGCTCAGAGGACCTTTCCCTGCAGGGAGGGGGCTTTCGCCATTGAGTGCGCGAGTGTTTGACCACAATTTTGACCACAACTGCCCATGAGGCAGTTCTACACGCCCATGGCCGAACTCAGCGCTTCCATGGCTGATCGGGCGGCAGAGTCGGTGACGTGACCGTAGGTATTCGCCGTCATGCGGATGTCGGTATGGCCCAAGAGATCCGAAACCGCCTTCAAGTTGACGCCGGCCTCGATCATGGAGGTCGCGGCTGAGTGTCGAAGGGAGTGGATGCCTACCGGCTCTTGAATACCTAGGCGGCGTGCTGAACGCTGGATGGCTCGCAATATGTTCCTGGGGTCTGCAGGGGCTCCTAGCTCAGTGCAGTACACCAGATTCAACGACTGCCACTGATTGCCTGCCCGTAGTCGCTCGACGTTCTGCTCGGCCTTGTGTTCGCGCAGGAGCGCTGCCAAGGCATCGGTCATCGGCAAGTTACGGCGAGACTTCTGAGTCTTGGGTTGTGTGACGACGATAGCCCCGTTCACGCGCGATAGCGTCTTCCTCACGCGAATGGCATCTTGCTGGAAATCGACATCCTCCCAAGTCAGTGCGAGGGCTTCGCCTCGTCTGAGACCTGTGGCTGCAATCAGCGACAGCACTGGCCAGGCTCTGGACGCCCTTGCATCTAGCAAGATGGCTCGAACCTGTTCGGCCGTGAGGAAAGTGGATTCCTTCTTTGGCACGCTCGGCTGCTTGACCAGCCGGGCTGCATTGCGCCCAAGCAACCCATCGCGCACGGCTCCATCCAGGGCCATCCGTAGCAGCACGAAGATCCGCTGGACAGTTGAAGGGCTCAATGCCACGTGCGTTGGTTTGCCGGCTGCGTCGGTACCGGTTCGACGCATGCCCACCTTGGCCTGAAGGTGCACAACGAATCTTTCGACATCAGTTGCCCGAAGCTTGCTTAACTTGATCGGCCCCAGCGGCTCGCTCAGAATGTGCTTCGCCAATACTCGATAGAGAGCCTTTGTGCTGTCTTTACGCGGCGAAGCCTGCATTGAAGAGTCCATCCATCGCTGCACCCATGTCGCAACAGTGATCTCAGAGTCTTTGGGAGGGGCGCCGTTGGCCAAACGTTCGAGAGCCTCCTTGCGTCTATCCCTGGCCTGGCGTGCAGTTGAGCCATAGACGGAAGCGTTCTTCGACTCTCCGGTCTCCGGATGGACACATGAATACCGTGCTTCCCAGCGTCCATCACTGCGCTGTCGAATCGTGCCTTCGCCGTTTTGCCGCTTACTCATCGCGGAGTCCTCCAGAATGTCGAACGCCTGGCACACTCGACAAGATGCACGCTAACCCCTAGCACCGACACCGGCGAATGGGGAAACGCTTGCAGGTCAACGACTATTGCTCGAAGAGTCCGCATGGGATCGCACACGTACGCCAGACTTGAACAGTGGAACCGCACACAGTCAACCCAGCTCAACTCGCCGTGCTTTCCTGGATCGCTGATGGCTGCCCGCCGGGAGTCATGGCAGATTTTTCCTAAAAGACCCGGGCCGCTGCACTGAAGCGACGTCGGCTGAATAAGGAGTCCGGATGCCGTGGACTAGCTTTCGTCGTCGCGATTCTCGAGTGGGGCCGAGGTCACCGTGATGGTGGTGTAGTTAGTCACTGTCGAGATCGCGGGCGAACCGGCACCAGTGGGACCACCGGAGGCTTGTCCGCTCATCGCAAGCCGCGACCTCGTCTTAAGATTGAGCGCCCCAGCGTCATTTAGGTAAGGAAGTAGAACTTCCGTGAGGGCTGCATCGAGCCCAACACTCCAGTCGGCCATCGCCGTGACTACGGCTTCGCTGAGATCCAGCAGGGGCCAGTGGACAGGGCCCGTGGCTCGATCCCATGCAAGGTGGGCAACGCGGCGATTGATATCTCTTCTGCATTCTTGCAATGTGTTGACTGCTTTTCTTGCGTTCGGCGAGCGTTTCCGGGATACACGTAAGCCTGCGAAGTCGATTTGGTGGATGTCGGATCCATCGTCTCGTTCGATATCTGTGAGAAATCCATGGATGACTCGGGCGTGGGTGGCAGCGGACTCGATGAGGGCGTTCTTAAGGACGAGATTGTCTGTACTTGCCCTGCTGTGGAGTTCAGCGGCTGCGGCACTCATCCAAGTCTCGTAGCCGACGTGATGGAGAGCGTCTACGAGGTCATCGCGGCTGCGCACCAAGCGGGATCGGATCGGGCGTAGCCATGTGGCCGCTCGAGAAACCTGGTCGTATGCGAATGATCTGGCCTTCAACATTGCTGCCCTTCTGCGTCCAACTTGCTTGTCGTCGCGTGGCGGAATCGCTCCGAGCGTAGAGCGGCAGTCGAACGTGGGCACGGACCGTCCAGCACAAAATCTGCTACGCAGGCTTGAACTGGCATGCGGCGGTATGGGATGCAACCTCCGTTTGCCTCACGAGTCGGCGTTCCTTCTCACACGAGAGCGTCGAGGACTCACGTGGATGCTCAGCGCAGCGCTGCGAAACGACTGCTCCGCCTGCGCAGCCTGAATTCGAGATGCTCGAAGACCAAGCCCACGAGGCTCGCCTTGCGGCTTCGAATTTGCATGTACTTCACCGTGCAGATCGAGATGCTACCGACGTAGCTTGGCTCGGCCTTACGGGCATGTGTAGGTATACGGCCGAGATTCCAAAAGACGCTCCTATAAGTGCGAATGCCGTACCTGTGATGTATGCACCGCTCCCAGCTAAGAGCAACGTTGCGACCACGCAACTCGCGCCAATGGCTGCATGTAGGCGACCGGAGTGGCGGTTACCGCTGTCTTGAGGACGCTTCGGGGTACGCAGGAACTGTGGCGGCTTACCGATCGATGCCATCAGCCAAGCGCTTCCAACTGTCGGTGGAAGTATGAGCGTTGTGAGCGTGGCAGCTAGCATGTCGATTCTCGAGCGGCGCAGCCAAATACTGTAGATCAGGCCTTGCCTCATTACTATGTGAGCGAACAACACAATGACAGCCCACCCCCATAGCGGTGCAGCTTGCGCTGATCCAATAATGGCCGTGGCGAATGAAGTAGCGAGAACAACTGGTGCTGTCAGTAGGAGTAGAGCGTCTCGGACCCAAGGGGCCCACCCTCGCAAGTAGTGAAGCTTCTGTGGGGCAGTGAGGCTATGTTGCGTCGGAAGAAATTGGCGCCAATGCTTGGCGAGTGTCTGTTGACCTCCGGCCACCCATCGACCTCGTTGTCGAGCAAAGTCTGAGAACGAGAGGGGGACAAGTCCGCGTCCCAAGGTTCGATCGCGATAGGTTCCTTTGAAGCCGGCGGTTAGCAGCCGCAGACCAAGTTCCGAGTCTTCCGTGAGACACCACTCCGACCAACCACCGACGACTTTCAACGCTTCCAGGCGGATCAGCGTCATCGTGCCATGCATCAGTATCGCGTTCTGGCTTTTCCTTGCGCGCATACTTACTTCGAAGAAGTCGGCGTACTCGAAGTACATCATTCGGCCAGTCCAGCAATCGTCCCAATCGCGATAGTCTTGGGGTCCTTGGACGAATCCCACTCCGTCCTCGAGGAGTTCGGGAACAAGATCTGAAAGAAATTCTGGACTGACCTCGTAGTCGGAATCAATGACGGCTATCGCCCTTGCGTGCTGCGAAGTATTAGCTAACGCAAAGTTGAGTGCTCCCGCCTTCTTACCGGGACAGGTCGCTAGATGGTAGAAGGTGAACTTTGAGCCAAGTTCGAAGCACAGATCCTGGATCGGTTTCCAAAGCGTCTCATCGGCCGTGTTGTTGTCGACGACGACAACCTCGAAGTTTGGATAGTGGAGGTCAGCCAATGCCCTGAGCGTGCGAGATACGAGTTCGGGGGGCTCCGAACATATCGCGACGTGAATACTCACAAACAAGGTGTCGTTGACCAGTGCCTTAGACGGACCAGACATTTCTATGAATGGCACGTCGACCAGCTCGAGCGACTCAACCGCGACCAGAAACAAGAGTGCAGTACCTGCGATCCATGGCGCCCAGGTCCAATATCCGGTCCCGATGGAAGGCACGGTGACGACAGCGCAAACCACTACCAAACTGCCTAGGACAACGATGCCGATGCCCATAAGCAGGCGATGCCTGCTATTCACTTCAGTCTTGGACAAGTGTCATAGCTGTCAGTAGTAGCCTGAAGTCGATTCGAAGTACTTGTCCCTTGCCGCGGTCCGCTACCCAAAGTCGACCATCTTGATCAAAGGCAAGACCGAAGGGTGAGCCGATCCAGTCACCGGCGATTTTTGACACTAGGCATTCGTGGATGCCGTTGGGTAGGCGACGCCACAACTGTAGACGCTTGTTGTACTCGTCGGCCACGAACAGCCAAGAGTGCCAGACTGCAAGTCCTACTGGGTACGCGAATTGCCCTTCGTCGTGACCGAACTCGCCGAAGCTCCCAATGGGCTCCAAGTCGGGACTCAATACGACGATGCGGTGGTTGTAGGTATCGGCCACGTACACATTGGTAGGAGTAGCGAGGACGGCGCACGGGATGTCAAACTCCCCCAGCGCTTGTCCGGACGACAGATCATCGCGCCCGACCGAACATAGCAACGTGTGGCCGCGAATCTTAAGTACTCTGTGGTTGTCAGAGTCGCTGAGGTAGTAATCACTTGGCGTGTTGGAACTTAGGCCATGCGGGCGCTTGAAATTGAGAGAACCGATGTTGGAAACTTCCTCAATGATCGTCAATTCGCGATCTAGGTGGAGGACTCTTCCATTGCCTGTGTCTGTAGCGATGATGGTTGAGTTCATGACAGTCAGGTGATGAGGAGCGTCGAGGCCGTCAAGTACGCGATCGGGTTCACCGTCCGTAAGACGCGTTATCGCCCCCGCCGCATGATCGACCACAAATAGGTGGCCCTGATCAACTGCAATGCCAGTAGGGCGACAACCAAGGGGCAAGGTGATGCGCTGCACCCAGTCGGGCTCTTCTCGAGGGCTGCCTGGAGCCTCGCCTTGAATTGCTGCTATGAAATGCGCCAACGCATCGGGGTCGCTCAGGTCGGAGCGAGAAAAGTCAACCCAAGTATTCAATTTAAGGAAATCGGGCATGCTGTCGCCGTCTTCCGCGCGCGCGCCAGGTAGAAGTACTGGAATCACACGGAAATCTGCCGCGGGATCGGTGACTGCGCGAGTTAGGCCGACCTGCCACTCAAGGTTCTGCCAAGGCCGAATACCTGAAGCGCCAATGAAAACTGCAACACAATTCGACACTCGGATCCCCTCGCTCAGGGCGGGGATAAATGGTTTACCGGCAACCAAGCGCCATCGATCGAAGTAGACGCGAAGGCCAGCTGATTCTGTGCGGCGTGCAAGGCGCTCCACAACTTCGCGCTCAGGGCTTGCGTACGAGAAGAACACGTCCCAACGCTCTGAATCAGGCATCGCATTCGCTCACATGGCCTCGCTCTGCAACCGGGTTCAACGGGAGCGCAAGAGTATCGGCAGAGCTACCAAGAATGACAATTGTCTTTCATATTCAGCACATTTGGCGGGAGGTACACAAATCTTGAGCTCTTTTGAGTGGAGCGGGGTACCGATCCCGTGAACCTGCAAAGTGCATGCACGGCCCTAGGTGAGCTAGATGTCGTATCGGATCAGGTCCGATACTGTCCCGCCCTCGAAGGCCCTTGTCTGGTCTAAGTCGGATTAGATTCCTCCACCTTAAGTGACAGCTCCGGTAAATGAGTACCGGCCCATCGCGCCGAGCAACCCCGAGCGGCAGGTCAGCGTCGCGGACATTCCATAGTCAATGTAATTGGCCCGGAATCCACCGACGGAAGGCGTGAGAACGCGGGCTTGCTGCACGGCAATGACGTGGAGGTTTGCGCGCGCTCCGCACCCTTAACCTCGACTGAGTCCAGTCGCCTTCGAGGAGTGCACGCAGTAGGTGTCCCATCGGATACCTGATCCGATAGAGCGCGGACCTTAGTCGTATTCACCCGTGCAAATCCCACCGTTCAAGCGTTGATCTCACGCATTGTCGGGAAGGTGCCTACGCAGGGTCCTGCTTCATGTCACCTGCCTAGCGGGACGTCGACAATGACCGGCAGGTGATCCGAGAGTCCTCCGCCGAAGATCACCTCCGGATCTCCCAAGCTGACTGACGTTCCCTTCAGTTGCCATTGAGGCGGAATGAAGACGAAGTCACAGTGGAACGCTGTGGTTGGTTGGTTGGCCCAGCGCAATGTTGTGGGTACCTCATCAGCGTCGGCATGGCCGTGGCTCCAGTGGTAGGCCGATTCGAATCCGCGCTCCCGGAGCTTCGCGATGTTCGCCAGATGTGCCTTGGCAGTGCCCTGGTGCGCGGAGGCATTCATGTCGCCCGCAATCACGAGAGGGCCCAGGTCTGGTCGCGCGTAGCGATCGATGGTGGCTGCGAGTTGCGCGCTGTAGGCAGGGATACCAGCGCTGCGCGAGAGCGCCCACATCGAGATGAGATGGAACTCAAGTCCATCGCCTTGGACCTTGACCGGAACGCACCAGGGGAGAGGTGTTTCATCAATGTCGCTGAGGTAGAGGCCAGCTCGAACGACCACTCCGAACGTCTTTCCCGATGGGGCCTGTCGCCACCGTTCCCGATAGGCATCTCCGGACGCAACACCCAGGTGATCGTGATGGACCTCCTGCAGGACAAGGATGTCTGCGCTCAACTGGTGCAGGAGATCAATGCATCGTGGCGTTCGCTTGTTCAGGTTCCACGTCACCAGTCGCATGTGTGGTCCTTTCAATTCTCATTTGGACTATCGGCGGGGCAATGAAGAAGCTCGACAACTGCGATGAGGACACAGCGTGACATCGGTTGTGCGAAATGCAATCTAGTTGTTGATTGCGCTGAGGTGTTCCAAATATCGCGCCTGTGCTTCGCGAGGTGTCCACTGATTGGGGTAGGAGTGCAGTTGCTGTTCCCACCCGCATTGGCACACCAGTTCGCAGGTATTGCGTCCGTCTTGGCTGCCCATGATGAACTCGACTGAGTGTCCCGGACGCGAGAATCCTGTCTTGATTGGTCGACCCATTTGTGCACCTACATCATCGCTCGCAATGAAATCGCATTCGGACAGTCATACGGTTGCATGCGGGACTGACAGGGCGAAGATTCTGTGATGTCAGAGTGTCTGCCTAGATTGCCAGTATGAGAGTCCCACGCTTGAACTATCGAAAGACCAGCGACCGGCCGAACTATGTCGTGCGGGTGGAACCGGAAGGCGATTGGCTGCTGGTGCAAGTCGAACTCCCGAATCGGACCTATGTGACGCAGGCTGTGGATCTGGGCGAAGTTGAAGCACAGGCCAGGAGTCTCATCTCCCTCATGCTGGAAGTCCCCGAACCCTCATTCGACATCACCATTCAGGCATAGCCCCAAGGGCGGACTCATGATGATTAGCTCGCCTGAAGGCATTTCGGATAGTGGGTTTTGAACCATCCGATGATGTCTCTGCGTCGTAATGGCTCATCCAGTGCACTTGCGCATTCTGCGAGCCGATTCCAGATGGCGGGCTCCCCCTATGCCATCTGCGGTGCGATCACAGCTAACCGACAGTGGTGCCGGTGTCAGCCACACGACTTAGCCTCTGGACATGGGATTGATCGCGGCATTGCTAGGAATCAGGCTAGTCACTGATTCCGTCAACTCGGCGTTGTCAACCTTCGCGACCGAGGACCTGCCAGCCAATCAGGCTGCGGCGTTGGACGCACTGATCCGCGGCAAAGGCTGGACCATTGCAGGGGACGTGCAACTGGACTCCAAAGGCACACCACAGCTGCCCGCCATGCCTCCCGTGCCCGGCATCCGCCGATACGACATCTTCGCTGGGCAGGAAGCCCACGAAGTCCACTTGGCGTCCGTCGAGAACCTGCACGAATCCCTGATCGTGGCTTCCGAGCGTGACCAGGAAGTGCTGACGGAGCTCCAGGGACTGATTGCTGCTGGCCAGAGCATCCGATTCTCCTACCTGGACCGCGCCAGCCTGGGCGGAGTGGAGCTTGACCTGGCGACGATCGATAACCGGCTGTGGCTGACACAGGCACTTGGTGAACGCGCCCAGAAGACAGGCGGCTGGGAGCTGGTGTCAGCGACCGGAGAAGAGATCCAATCGGAGTAGTGATCCGGTGGAGCTGCTGGTCACCTCAAGCAGCATCCTTCGATCCCACGCTCTATCCCACTGATCTCACTGGATGAGTTGCAAGTCCGCCTGTCGAGAACTCGACTACAGCCACCGCCTGGCCGTGCCCGATTGGCAGGCCGTGAGATTTGCGGAAAGGAAGGCGAGATCGTGCCTCAAATCGTGTGGGACTTCCAACTTCACCGGATAAGGGCTCCGATTCGCGCAGGCATGCTAAGAACCTCGTTGTACCGGGTTCCGTGCAGCCCGGATCTTCGGCCCTATATGTCCAGCATTCATTGCTGTCAACGTTCACGATCTGTTGGCGAGGTCAGCGAGGAGGAGATATGGAACGTAGCTCACTACGCCGCCGCCGGGCTCATCGGCAGCAAGAACCTCTTGGAAGTTGGCCGCGCTTTGCGCCTCGCCCTCAGCGAGCCCGTCATGAAGCATCACGTGAATCTTCGGGAAGGCCTTGATCGCCACGCTAAGGCATACCTGGAGTTGGTCGAGTGAGAGATCGTCGCTAATCTCGAAGCCGGCTCGTACAACCCAACCGGGAAAAGGGGCGAACAGCAGACCGGACAACTGTCCGTCCACGACCTTGGGAACGATGACGTCGTCCAAGATGTACCACTCAACGAAAGGGCTCGGCAGCAATTGAGTTGGGATGTCCGCCCCTGCGTAGGCAATGGATCGTTCTAACGCATACAAATGACCTGCACTAGGAAAAGGTGTCTCGGCGAGGAAGAACGCGGCCTGTATGACCGCGGGAACGTGAATGAGGCGCGACTGCAAGTACTGCAGGTCTGGCTCGCTGATGTCTAGGTCCGCGAAGCAGGCCAGAAGATCTGAGGTCCAAGCAATAGATGCTTTGCCGTCGTTCCCGACCCAGATGCTGCCGTACTCGATGATGGGGCCTCGTGGGGAGGGAAGTACGCACAGCACCTCGTTACGGTTGTCGTTCATGTCGTAAGCGATTCCCATTTGATCGAGCAGTTCGAGCAGCGTTATTCCCAGATCGTGATCCTCGCATCGAACAGAGGTACGTCCCGATACAGGAACTTGGCGAAACTGATCATCGGGTGTGGGGAAACCGAATGGCCTTGCGAATTGCCAGTCGTCGGCAAAGGAGTAAGTGTTCGACAGTGTCGCCAACTCTGGAACTTGCTCTCGCGCATCCGCCACGCCTTGCAGGGGGTACTGCGAAAACCACTGGGCGCCCACACTCCGGTCTAGCGTCGTGACCAACTGACCCCATGTGAAAGCAACGCTGGCAAATCCCGGGAATTCACCTTCCTCAGTCTGCACATTTCTGTCCACCTATGTTCCGTCCCCATACTCGTCCAAGCATTCTTGACGACCCTATTTCCTGAGTGTGACTTTCTGTTTTGCTAGTCGCGATGGGCAAGCCACTGTGCGCGCGCCAGGAATCGGTGACACACCTCCGTATGTCAGTGATGCACGCTAGATTTGCTCGATTCGTGAATAACGGGCTCGCGGGGGGCTGAGATGCAGACCGATACTTGGGACGAATACGACCGATGGAACGCGAGCATTGCGGCAGCACTGTTCGGTGCTGATCAAGCTGAACTTCCGGCCTACGTCAATGCCGATGACGAGCATCTGGCTGGGTGGGCTGCACCCTTGGGTATTCCGGCGGAACTTGCACGCGACGCTCTCATTGCGGCTGTCGTCCCTACCCTGGGTCTTGATCTAGGACGTCGTCCTCTTGATCAGCACACGCAGCGATTCTCGACCTGGCGCCGAGCACTGCTAATCCAGGAGCGTCAGCGCTCTCGGGGTGAGCGTCGAACGCCGCCGCCGCCGCCAATGGTTGCTCTTCTTGCGGTCTGTGTTCTCGCAGCTGAGCGAATGGGTGCCGACGCAGCACTTGCGGTTAATGCCTATTACCCGCGCCTGACGGAGACTCTCAGGCTTACGCAGAAAGAGGGCGAGCGTCTACGTCACGCCTTCCCAATCACGGAGCGATTCTGGCAGGGGCTCAATGAGTACCTTGACGCGAATGAGGGGAGCATCGGCCTTCCAACCGCGTACGCACTTGGTCATCGCTACGTTGGCATACCTCAATCTCAAGCACTGGTTCGCGCCGGCGATCGCGCAAAATTCCCCGAATTCTTCCGGAGGTTCGGCTTCTCGCCCGGCAGCGAACTAGTGCCCTCAGACCTCGAGAGACTTCTTGACGCTTGGATCGGCGGCACGCCTTCCCCGGTTTCGGCAAACCTGCAGCGGCTATGGAAGCGCGAGTCGGTTCGCGAACGCGTTGCAGGAGTGGCGGCAGTCGAACTCGCGCACTGGGACGGATCCATCAAGCAACGGGCGGGCGATGGACACACCGGCGAGAGCGACATTCAACTGCTTGCCTTGTTAAGGCAGACATTCGCTGGCCGTGCACTAGAACTTTCTTTCGCGGCCCGCTTCGCTTCAGCTGTTGATACCAGTTCTCTCCGTGCGCTATCGGCCGAGGGCGCACCGCCAATCTCAGTTATGCCAGCTCCTGGTGCGCGACTTCGCCCCGAAGGTGGAACAAATCTCGATGCAAGTTCCCTGCTGGGGTCCGTCGTGGAGTTCGAGAATCCAGTTTCCGGCGAGATTGCGGTTCGCCGCCCTCGGAGAGTGGTGCCTCTGCGACGCGACGAACTGTTGGGCGCGCTTGTCGAGGTCGATCGCCTCCAACTTGCGGACGACTCGCTGATCCTGATCAAAGACGAGCCTGGACTGGTCGAAGGGGCATTGGCGATCCTCAAGGAATTCGGCCATGTGGGCGACCTGTATGCAGCGACGCAATCGCCTGGGCGCTCAGTTCTTCCCGGTCTCCCAGAGGGTTGGATTCTTGTTGATGACGTTCAGATGTATGGAGTGCCTCAGGACGTCAAGCGGATGGACCTCCATTGCCTCATTCCACTGACGTCTGCGCAACTCGTCTTGGCTGGCGGACTGAAGATGCCAGGCAACATCCGTCGTTGGTCCCGTCTGCGGCCTCCAGAGTTGCGAGCGGTCGCTGAAGGTGCAGATCAGGTTCGAGTGACGATTGCCGAACTTGGGGAGGAGAGCATTCTCCTAGAGGATTGGATTGAACCTGGTTCCGTGCTAGTCAGATCGCTAAGTGAACTTGCATTGGCCGACGGTAACTACGAGATTCAGATGTTCCCCAACAACGAGACCGTACCGATTACCTCTTCGACCTTGCGGCTCCGCTCGGCAGATACCCCGGACGTTGTCAGTTGGGAGACTTGCACGAGGCTGAACTACCAGTTTGACATGGGCCCGACGGCGGCACTCACAGCAAGCCCAGCTGATGAGGGCAGCGTCATCATCGTTGATGGGTTGATGGCTTCCGGCGAGCAATCAATGCTTGTGCCTCGAGTCACCGCACCCGTAGGGGCTTCTTGGGCGGCAGTTCGCTCTGGGCAATCAAGTACTCGTCCAACCATCATCCTTGGAGTGCCGGACCCCAACTCATGCGTCCTTACTGGAGCACATCGCATAGTTCTTCCGCTATGGATGGGCGGCAAATCAAACGGTCAACTTCGAGGAGTCTGCAGCACATGCGGTCTGACGAAAACGTATCCGAGTACTCCGCGATGGAAGTCCACTTCGTTGACGAAGTCTGTTGTAGCAATTCCCGTGGCGTTTCGTGACCTCCCGAGCCATACCGACCTGGGGGCGTCCTGGGACCACTGTCTTGATGCACTCGTTCATGTCGGTGGCGGGTCGATCGGAGCCTTGGAGCGCATTGCAGTGCAAGCGGAAGGTTCGAGTTTGTTCGTCGACGACTTCGTACGCACGCTTGAGGCCCTCGGGCACATCGATGTTCGCCGGGACGGCAGCCTTCAGCCAGTTGAATGGGAGGCCAATCCCGCCTTCCTCGCAGAGACCTGCGACGGCTCGTTCGTGCTTGCTGGAGTGTGGTCCTCGTCGACGCGGCGAATCCTTGAAGTAGAACTGGCAGGCTCTGGGGGCGAACTAGTTCGAGTTGATAGCGAGCGTGGCCCTTCAAGTTGGTTCGTCAGGAAACTTTCGGCAGAGCGTCTGGAGCAGATCGTGGATGCTACGGACCTTGACGCGTATGTCGTAGCAGATGCAGTAGACCGAATGCTGGCTGTGTTGCCGGCCTTGAGTGAGATTGAGGCCAATCTTCCTAAGGGACCAATACCGGATTTCAACAAGGCGACGATTTTCGACCTGAGGGACGCTAGCTGGTCTTCGGTACCCGGCATAGGCCGACCGGGTGCATACCGCCTGGAGCAATCGTTCAGGCGTATCTCGGTTTGGGTGGATCACGACGGAGCAATTAACCGCACTGCTCGCGAAGGTAGCGTCCAACTCGTCAAGCACCTGGCCGCGCTCCATGCGCGTAGGCCGCTCACCGGATATCTCGAAAGTCAATCCATGCTGGTGGTACCGCTTGGAGCAGACCTGCCGGGAATATTCGGCCGAGTAGCCACACTGTGCTCAGGCCGGCCTCCCTTGGTTTCACCCAAGACACGCGCGCTTGGGTATGCCGGTGTTCCGCGATCAGTTGCCGATCGACTCACTTCGCTATTGCAGGCCTAGGAGATATACGTGACAACCACGCCACTGACGCTGCGAGACGATCTGGCCTCGGCATACCTGCGTTACATCGACACGCAATACAGGCTTCGAGATTCAAGGTTGCGCTCAGAGCGACGAAGATTGCTGTCCGAGGGTGACCGGCTCCTCAGTGAGTGCCTCATCGAGCCGGTCTTGCCGTATGAAGCCACCGAGGAACTCATGGCGGCTGGGCGTGCGGCAGGACTATCTGACGTCGTCATTGAGCATGTCGGACGTGCGCTCTTCGGATCCTTTACGCCTGAAGGCCAGCCGATTCGCCTCCGGGCCCATCAAGCGGATGCCGTCACACACCACTTTCGAGGAGGGCAAACCGATGGCAGAAATGTCGTCGTGACCTCCGGCACAGGCTCGGGAAAGACAGAGGCCTTTTTGCTTCCCACGCTATTGAGACTGGTGCAGGAATCTCAAGCCTGGGCTGCGCAACCTGCGGCGGACATCTGGTGGAACGATGCAACGCCCGTCTGGCGCCCGCTCCGGCGTGCCGAAACGCGTCAAGCTGCAGTGAGGACTCTGATTCTCTATCCGACCAACGCCTTGGTCGAGGATCAGATGACCAGACTTCGCCGCGCCATAAGGCGTCTCGGCATTTCCGACCCGAAGCGGCCGATTTGGTTTGGTCGCTACACAGGAGTAACGCTGGGTGCGACTAAGCGTCCCGCCGCTCGAACGCAGTCTCCTGAGTTGGCCGATCAAATTGCAGATCAGGCGCGAGAGTTTGCGCGATTGGCGGCAGAGAACTCAGTCTCAGAAGAGGACCTCTCCCAGTTTGCCAACCCTTCGGCTCACGAACTCCTTGTGCGTTGGGACATCGTCTCGACTCCGCCGGACATACTCGTCACGAACTACTCGATGCTCAATGCGATGCTCATGCGCTCGCATGAGGACGAACTTTTTGAGAAGACGCGCTCATGGCTCGACTCCTCCAGGAGCAACGTCTTCACGCTTGTCGTGGACGAACTCCACCTCTATCGCGGAACTTCTGGCAGCGAAGTCGCCATGATCGTCCGCAACCTACTCGATCGGCTCGCCCTCACTCCAGAATCCGAGCAGTTTCGCCTGATCGCTACTAGCGCATCGCTTAACGAAGACGAGACTAGTCTGGATTTTCTGGAGCAGTTCTTCGGCGTTGGACGCGACAGTTTCTTCATCACTGCAGGCCGCCCTGTGACGCTGCCCATTCTGGAACATATGAGCCGTGACGAAACGATCACTGGCGCAACGCCCGACGCTGCCGAACTGTCGCGCCAGGTCGCCGCTGCGTGCGTAGATCCAGAGACCGGTCGAGCGCGCGCAACTGGGACGGAACTTCTCGGCGATCGCCTATTTGGCGAGAAAGACGATAACACCGAAGGAATGAGAGCCGTTCTTCGCGCCATTGCGGTTGGGGAGCCAGGCGGTCGAGGCATTCCACTGCGTGCGCACCAATTTGTACGCACGATGCGAGGAATGTGGGCGTGCTGCAATCGAAATTGCACTGGTGTGGACGAAGTCGATCGTGAAGACCGACGAATCGGAAAGCTCTTTGCCATTCCGGCGACATCGTGTGACGCCTGCGGATCTCGGGTACTTGATTTGCTCTACTGTTTTACCTGCGGTGACGTAAGCCTCGGCGGCTTCATCGTGGGTCGCACCGAAGGACCCAATGAGCCTGCGAATGGCGTTGTTTTAGGGAGTGCCAGCAGCGACGGCAGTCATGCATCGGGAAGGCTTGTCTTCAAGCGGCTGCGCGAGGAATACGTATGGTTCTGGCCCGGACAGCGCCCCCACAACGCGGAGAAGTGGACGAAGTCAACTCCGGATCGGAAGGCGTTCGTGGACTTTGCCTTTGCTCCAGCGCGACTGCATGAATCCGTGGGACTCATCGTCCCTGCTGACACACAGCACAACGGCTGGGTAGTAGCGGCGAGTCTTTCACCAGCGAATGCTGACCTCAGGATTCCCGCCTTACCCGATCGGTGTCCTCAGTGCGACACTGAAGGCTGGAATCCCTCTGACAAGTTCTTCGCCGGCGCGGTTCGTAGCCCAATTCGGGCGCACACCACTGGCGCCGCGCAATCGACGCAGCTGTACCTTTCCCAGTTGGTCCGTAGCATGGGCGCGACTCCCGAGGAGTCGAGAACGATCATCTTCACGGATAGCCGTGACGATGCCGCGCGCACGGCGGCGGGAGTCGCGCTTAATCATCATCGCGACGTAATTCGCCAAATAGCTCAGCAACTTCTCAACAACGGCCCAACAGACGTCGCCGACATCATTAGTCGGGGAGCGCTCAACAAGCCGCTAACTGACTCTGAGTCAGCGGTCTTCGAGGAATTTAAACGAGCACATCCGACAGTCGCACCGCTCATTGCCAAACAAGTTCACGTTCCACTGAACTTGGACGAACAAAACATTGTCGACAAGGCCTTCTCCTTGTTGGAGTCCCATCTCGCTTGGCCGGATCTTCTTAGAGGGCTGGCCGATCGGCTTGTCGAGATTGGGATGCCTCCGGGAGGAGCGGGGCCGAGCGCTGCGGTCAACTCGGACGGCAGTCACTGGTGGCAAGCGTTCGAACCGCCGATTCGAGGCGAGTGGACTCCAGTCCCTGCCGCCGCTCGTGTTCAAGAGGCAGCTAGCCAACGCGAACGGCTCGCTCAGGCCGTAGCCGAGTCATTGTTTGCAAGCGCCGGGCGCGATCTGGAGTCCATGGGCCTTGCCTCATTCTCTGGCCCCATGGCCACTGCAGAAGGCACTTTGGATGTGGAAGCCTCCAACGAGGTCCTGCGTTCAATCATTCGTATTCTGGGAATACGTCACCGCTGGATCGGGGGCGAGAAGAAATCGAGTGCGAGAACACCCAAGGCCGTGAAGGACTATTTGAGCGCGGTGGCTGATCGCTGGGGAGCAGATCTAGCCGATTTGGAGCAGTGGGCCCGAAACGAACTAGAGCGCGGCGGACTGGTCGTGGAATGGCTACTTGACCTGAAATCACTATCGACCCCTTTGCGACTGCTTCCTATGGAGCACGAGATCTTCGTATGTAATCAGTGCAATTTTTCGCACGCCCATGGTTCCGCGGGCGTATGCGCGAACTATGGGTGTGCCAAGCCTCGACTGGAGGCGCGCAATTTCAACCCCGAAGATCATGACGCTGACTACTACGCGTGGCTCGCCAGGCGGGAGCCCCGAAGAATGGCAATCGCTGAACTGACCGGACAGACAAAGCCGCTTAGCGAACAGCGACGTCGTGCTCGCGTCTTTAAGGGAGTTCTGCTCCCATCGCCAGACGAGAACCGACGAACTGTTCCCCTCGATGTGTTGAGCGTCACGACGACGATGGAAGTTGGCGTTGACATCGGCTCGCTGCGATCCACCCTTATGGCAAATATGCCTCCGCAAAGGTTCAACTACCAACAACGAGTGGGCCGAGCTGGGCGAGCAGGTCAAGCTTTCTCATACGCCGTGACAGTCTGTCGAGACAGAACACATGACGACGATTACTACTCGATGCCTAGCCGAATGACCGGAGATGACCCGCCGCAGCCATTCCTTGACCTACGCCGACCACGCATAGCGCAGCGCGTGATCGCTGCGGAGTTGTTGCGGCGAGCCTTTCGCGCACTGCCCGACGCTCCCGAATGGACCGCGGCAAGCATCCACGGAACTTTCGGGACCGTGGGCGATTGGTCGACGCGTAAGGATGCGGTTGCAGCCTGGCTGGTTGCCGCAACTTCCATTCCTGCGATCGCGGCTCGGCTCACTGCGCATACCGGTCTCTCCCAAGGCCAGATTGCCGAGATTTCCTCATGGGCGAGCGCCGGCGGTCTTATCGACGCCATTGAGATAGCCATCGAACGCGATGGGGGAGCAACCGACGAGCTCAGCGAACTCCTTGCCACTTACGGAGTCCTTCCAATGTTCGGGTTTCCGACCAGAGTTCGAAACCTCGTCAGCAGTGCTCCCAAGCAGCGTGAAGATCTCGACCGGGTTGTCGTGTCGGACCGATCGTTAGGGCAGGCCGTATCGATGTTCTCGCCGGGCGCACGCATTGTCCGGGACGGATCTGTCCACGTCGTGGCCGGATTTGCGAACTGGAAGCCCGGAATCAATAGATCGATGCGCGCTGTTGATCCGCTCGGGAGCGCAAGCCATCTGGGGATCTGCGAGTCGTGCACAGCAACGTTCATCGACCCTGCTGGAAACGAGTGTCCAGTCTGCAGGTCAGGCCTGAGAACGTTTGACATGTACCAGCCATCAGGGTTTCGAACGACCTACAAGAAGGCCGACTTTGACGACGAGCAAGACGAGTCTCCAAATGCCGGTCGACCTTCAATAGCAATCGCCGATCGACCCGACACTGAGGCGGCTCTGCTTGGAGGCCTTGTCACTACATACGAACAGGCGCGTTTGGTCCAAGTGAACGATAATTCTGGGCGACTGTTTTCAGTAGGTCGCAGCGGTGACCAGAGCATTCTCGTTAGCGATCAGGAGCTCTTTACTGACGTTCGTAACTGGCCTCCAGCAAATCTGTCCGATACGAAGTCCATAGCCATCGGTGAAATCCGCGTAACTGATGTACTCACCGTCGCCTTGAACACGAGCCACGCTCCTGGCGGCTTAGTTCCTTACGCAAGAAGACTGCTGCCCGCTGGTCTGCCAGCTTATTGGTCGCTCGCTGAGGTTCTCCGGCGTGGAGCTAAGCGATTGCTGGACGTCGACCCGAGCGAACTCGTGTTCGGTCTGTACCCCCAGAGCGACGGCTCGATGTCCATCTTCATGGCTGACGCCCTGGACAACGGCGCTGGGTACGCGGATGAACTCGGCAAGCATGAGAATTTCACCAAGCTTCTTACCGACACCCGTGAGTCACTCACCGATGAATGGACCCACAAGTCGCATACCGCCTGCACCTCATCGTGCATCGACTGCCTTAGGTCGTACGACAATCGCAGCCTTCACGGTTCGCTGGATTGGAGGCTGGCACTCGACATGCTCGACTTGCTGGCAGGCGATCCACTAAAGAACTCTCGCTGGTTCGAGCTCGGTGCCCAGGTGGCCGCCGGAATGAGCACAACAGAGCTTCTGCCACTACGCGCGGGGCAGCATGAATCCGGAGTGCCGTTCGTCGCAAACGACAGATCAGGGCGGGTGGTCATGCTGGGACACCCGCTCTGGCAGCGAGACGAAGATGCTGCCGTTGAGGCGCAGATTGTCGCCAAGGACGACATTGAGGCCGAATTCGGAATCAACGGCATCGCTCAGAGCGACCCGTTCGAAATCTCCCGACACCCACTGCTTCTCTTGCGCTGGCTCATGTGACAGCCCTCGACTGGCCCGAGCCAACGCCTGTACCTCTTGATCGGATCTCCCCGTCGTCGCTGAACGCATTCGATGAGTGCCCGAAACGTCTGGGGTTTCGTCGCGATCCTCAGTTTCGACAATGGAGCAGGCGAGCCACCAGGACGGCACTCGGTATCGCGGCTCACGCTCTGACTGAAGAGGCTGCTCGAGAACTGCCTTCTGAGGAGCCAACCCGCAGAGAGTGGCTCGAACTTTGCTGGGACCGGCTGATCGGTGAGCAAGTTGCGCAACTTCGCGTGGATTGGCCTGGACGACAGATTCCAGATCCCGCCACGTGGCGCGGTTACGTAGCTACGCGCACGCGGCTACTTCGGCGCCTCGAGAAGGCAGGTGGCATTCCCAGTGCTCCAGCACCTCGCGGTGGAGGCGCGGGGCACCCTCCGTTGCCATGGGTCGAGCGCACACTCTTGGACGCATCCACTGGAATAGTCGGCACTCCCGACAGAGTTGAGTTTCGCGAAGGAATGCTTCGTGTTGTTGACTTGAAAGCAGGGGTCCACCAACTGGAGATGACGATCTCCCAAAGACGCCAACTCCTGCTGTACGCACACTTGGTCTTCGTCAACCTCGGTCAGGAACCCGATTTGCTCGTAATCCAGGACGCAAGGGGAAAGGAGTATTTGACTGACTCACCAAGTAGCGAGGTGGCCGCGTCTGTTGATCAAGCAACTTCAACGATTGGAGAGTTCAACTCGATGGTGCTTGATCAACGACTACTGGCCCGGCCAGGTGCCGAGCAGTGCACGTACTGTGAATTCCGCGCTGTATGTCCGGACTATTGGCGTATTCGCCAAGACGATTGGCATCCCTTGGACGCGCTCGGCGTCGTCACTGATATTGATCACGATGTTGCCACAATCAAACCCACCAGCCAAGGCTCCAGTACTACGCGAATGATTCTGTGCCACGGAGCCAGCGTCACTCAGGGTGATGAGATCGCAGCACTAGATCTCGAACCCGCAGGACCGGCCTCAGGGAGAATGCGATGGGACTCGCGATTGCGGATGGCATCGGCCTAACGGTCACGAGCCGGAATCAAACGAGGAGCCCTATGGAGCCCTTTTCCGCCTGCCCGATATCTCGCGCTGTACTTTCCGCCTCATTCATCACTCTGCCCGATCTCCGGAATCCCCCCAAGTCTCCCCTTAGAACCGGTGGCCCAACACCTGAGACACGAAACCCTCAGTGTCGGGGGACGCCGGTAGTGTGACGGCATGCCTAAGAGCACCAAAGCCGCGTTCACCTTTGTGGATTTGTTTGCGGGTATTGGCGGCTTCCATGCCGCCCTGTCCGCGATGGGCGGGGAGTGCGTCTACGCAATTGAGATAGACCCACAGGCAGCTGCGGTCTATGAGCGAAATTGGGGCCTTGATCCGCTTGGCGATGTCACGCTTGACGTGAATGACCAAACCATGAACGTTCCTCCGCACGACATCCTGGCTGCAGGCTTTCCTTGTCAGCCATTTAGCAAGTCGGGCGCTCAAAGGGGGATGGAAGAGACGCGCGGAACGCTGTACTGGCACATCCTCCAAATCATTGAAGCTCATCATCCAAAGATTGTGCTACTTGAGAACGTAAGGAATCTCGCAGGGCCGCGGCACCTTCATGAGTGGCAAGTAATCATTGAGACGCTGCGGGCAGAGGGATATCGAGTGGCGGATACGCCTGCCATCTTCTCCCCGCACCTGCTTCCTCCAGACATGGGCGGCCGTCCCCAAGTACGGGAACGAGTCTTTATTACTGCAACGTATGTCGGCACGGAAGTGTCAATACACGCGTTGGCAGCGGACCCTGCAGTCGCCAATCGGCCGGTAGCTGGCTGGGATCCCCAGACCTGGCACCTTGAATCCGATCTGCCCTTGGATGCTGACCACCATGTCGAGGGCTGCGACCTGTCGCAAGGCGAACGATTGTGGATCGATGCATGGGATGACTTTGTCACCAAGATGTGGGAGGTGCGAGAGGGGCGTCGTCTTCCTGGATTTCCGTTGTGGGCGGACGAATGGGTCACCACGGACTCATTGGAGATCCCGCAAGGAACACCGAAGTGGAAGTCTGACTATCTTCATAAGAATGCCGAGTTCTACACAGCGCACAAATCCCTGATAGATACATGGGCGGCGAAGTGGGGTATCTACTCCGATGCATTCCCTCCTTCCCGACGAAAGTTGGAGTGGCAGGCTCAAGACACAGCAAGCCTTTGGGACACGGTTATGCATTTTCGCCCTAGCGGAATACGGGCTAAAGCTGCGACATACGTGCCAGCATTGGTCGCAATCACGCAGACGAGCGTTGTAGGTCCCCGTGAACGTCGCTTGTCGCCGCGTGAGGCAGCGAGATTGCAAGGTCTACCTGAGTGGTTTGATCTTGGAGGTCAGACCACAGCCGCGGCCTATCGCCAACTCGGCAATGGTGTGAGCGTGGGTGCGGTCTGGCATGTGCTGCGATCTCACGTTCAGCGTGACGAAGATCTGCTCAAGAAGTCGGCACCGCGACTACTGCATGCGATTCTAAATACGCCTGCAAGCCCCGATGCCCTATTGAAGCGGCATAAAAGATAGGTGCAACGTCAGTGTGCTCTGGCTGCGAACAGTGCTTCATACTTCGCTCGCTGGATGGCGTAGAGATTGGGTGGCGTCACGTCTGCAAATTGAGTCGGCCACATCGGCAGTTGAATGAATCTGCCCGCTTCACGTGCATTTGCCATTAGATCGCGAACGATTGGCTGACTGACGTAGTGCGCCTTGTTGTTGGATTCCAACGAAATCCCTTGCAACTCCTCCATGGGGAACACGTATATACCCGGCATCAAGGGCACTGACGCAAGTTTGAGTTCCACAGGGGTGACGACTTTCTCTAGCGGTATGCCTGCCAGCCCCTTCGTTTTAGTTGTCTTGTCGAGCCAGAAATCGGTTTGTAGTAGACGAGCTTGTCCGACGATTCCTCGAACCTCATGCACGTTGAGAAGTTTCCAGTCATCAAGCGGCCACGCTTGTTCGACCGTCAAGGTCGTATCGTGCAATTCGCCGAAGAGGACGGTGCCCGATGCGAGCGATGCCTTAGATACGGAATCGTGGTTGAGGAGCCGAACCTCTCCAACTCGTTCCATTGGGCCGTCATTAGTGAGTTCCAACGGTCCCGTCCACTTAGCGACTGTCGATTTGGGCATGTACACAAAGGTGATCGGATGCTCGAAGTCCCAAGTTGCGTGCACCTGAGTGCGGTTCCCCTGCCCCTCGCCGGGTTGCCACACTGCTGTGAATCCTGGTGTCTGCGACTCCTTGTGACTCAGTTGAACGCCTGCGAACGAGTAGTCCCACGGTTCCTTGCCCTGACGACGGCTGAACTGCATTCCCGGGGCGATCTGCATTGTGTACGCACCAAGAGCATCAAAAAACAGGTCTTCAAGTTGGGCCGCGGACCCCATTTGGTACAAGTCGTCGCGGTATTGACGCTGGGCCCATATATAGGGCAGTAGGAACTCCTCTTTGGCGAGCATCTCGCGAGCCATCGTCAGAAAGACCGAGACGCCGTCGTCGGGATCTTCTTCAACTTCAGAGGACATAGGACGAAGTTACAGCCTCACCTCTCGTTAGTCGCACGGAAGTCAATGTGTCAGGCAACCCCATAAGACTTGCGAAAGGGCTCAGTCGCCGGAGGATCGCAACAGTAACGATTGCAAGGGATACTCGACGGTGCAATTGAGTTAGATCCTCCGATGAAGTTGCCGCTGAACCAGCAGTCCGTCTCGTTGGGGCGCTGCTCCTTGCAAGAGCACTCAGCAAGGGAATGCCGAAAGTCACCCATGCGTGATGCTATGGAGCACGAATTCCAAGGGATGTGACAGGCCAACCGGCAGGGCGAGAGTCTGCGAAAGTGCTGACAGGATCTGCGTGCTGGGAGGTCCACGGGGCCAAGAGTGCGCTGCCTACCGGGTCATTGAGATTACCTCGACTTCGCCGCCCACACTGGGGAGGCTCTCGACGAGAAATGCTCCTAGGCTCTCGAGTTCCACAAACGATCTGGCTACGAACTCAAGTTTCTCCACAGATAGATCTTGAATCTTTGACCTATTCCTTGAGACCCGGTGGTCGACTACTGACTCTAAGCGGGCCTTGCCGTCTCCCACGTTATCGCCCGCAGCTTCCAAAAGTTCCAGCGCAGTGTCGTGAAATTCGAGACTACGACCTGTAAGAAATGTGATCACTTGTTCGCGTCGGGCAAGAGACATGTACCAAACATGCTCGGGAGTGGACGCATCGACAAAACTGACTCTTGGGAGCAGGGCACCGTGATCTTGCATGTCTAGCGTTACTAGCGAAGGTGTCCATTCAGACTCTCCATAGCCGATGAACAACAAACTTGCAGGGTCTCCCTCGTCGTCAATGTGGCGAACGATGTAGTCGCCAATTAGGTCGCGAACACAAGTGTCCCAGCTGTTGCTCGGGTCGAACGGCTCCCCGAATGTGGAATCGAACTCAGCTTCGATTAATGCCGCTATTCGTTTGACTTCGGCCTCGACGAGATCACCATTCACTTTGGGCACTATTTTGAGAACTGCTTGCCGTTTGTGCGCGTCAGCGGCGTTGACATCTCCCTTTAGCGCCTCGACCACCAACGACATGTCTGGATTCGCGAATAGATTCGTTGGCTCTTCACTGATCCACAGATTCACGAGGCGCTGAACCTCGGAGGTCTCGATCCGAGCGTTGTCGTTGGCATCAGGCGTGAACGTCCTAAAGATGCGTCGGATTCGAAGCCGAATCTTGAGGTCGTCTTCGGTAGCGTCGGGCGTTGGGTGTTCCTGCGCGTACCACTGGAGAAAACTCGCGGCGTATTCGACGAGTGTCTGGGGTCTCTCAATAAGTTGGCTTGCCCATCGATTCACAATCCTCAGGACAGGTATTCCGTTGATTGTTGCCGTGCCTGCTGAAGCAACCACAAGGGGATGTCCGGATATACGCAGCAACTTCGAATCAAGCTCAGTCCAAGACGTCTGTTCCTCACCGTTGATCGTTCGTATGACTGAAACGCTCTGGTCCGCGGCCACAGCGAAGCCGGTGCGATTCCATACTGCAAAGATCGCTGTCACAATGCTCCTATCTCCACGCGCTGGGGCGCACGATAGTGCCTAACAAATTGATCAGAACGAAGTCCCTCCGCTCTGATCGGTGGTTTCTGCAGCTGACTCGCCACAACCAGCGCTCAGGGTGCTCGGAACTTCTAGAAATCCATATCTCCGAACAGCCTGGCTATCTCTACCGTGACGGGCTGGATGCGCACCTTAAGTATGTGCACCGCAGTGGGGGTGTCGTGTGCGAACAGCGCAGTGCGAACGCGTTGGAAGTCGGGCTCAACGTTGGCTTGAATCGCGCGCAGTCGCTCGGCGCGCGCGGTGTCGCGTTCGCCATTGGAGCTTAGAAAGTGCTGACACTTGGCGAGAATTAGACGAAGGTCTGGCTCCACCTTGGCCAGGCTTGCCGCGGCAGTGTCGTGATGGCGAAACGCCATTTTGCCGGGAGGGGTCCCATAAGGCAGCGTCTCGGAAGTCTGCTTACGGGCGATGTGTGTTGGGTCGCCGGGGAACCACGGGCGCGGTCGTGCGTTGCCAGTGAATGGGACCAGTGGCAGCCCTGCGTCGCTGTGCAGCGTTAGCCAGCCGAGGACTGCTCCCGGGACAAGCCAGATCTCGAGATGGTTGAACAGGAAGTGCTGGGCCGTGTTCGCGCTGGGTGACGTCCAGAAGACGAATATGGCCCACCCCATGAGCAAGAAGAGAACAAAGGCAAGAATCCCAAATACAATCGAGTGGAGCGGCAATCGCCACCACAACTTTTGACGGGTTTCCCAGTTGATGAGATAGACCGCTTGCGCTTCTGCCAGCGGCCCCGCCTTGTCAGGGTGAACTCCGGAAGCGAGGTTTGCGGCGTAGCACTGCGAGTAGGTAGAGGCTCTTCTTTCCTGCTGCCGAGTTGCTAGCGCCTCGTCGACCAGCGAACCCACGACGCCGATTGCTAAGCCGAAGGCGAAATTGCCCAAGAAGTTTCGGCCGCCGCCATTGCTGTAAGTCTTACCCAGTGCTTCCACACGGAGAGGTTAGGTCTGACCCCTGACAATCAACGTGCCGTGGCACTGGCGTCATGCCTTGCTCCACGTCGCCAGACGATCGTCCTTAGGGCGCACCCATTGGACTCCGTGTGCCCGGCTGATGACTACGACTTCGATCGCCCCCCCCACTGTCGGTGTCCCCGCCGATGTCCCGATGCGGAGTGTTTGCAGTTCGACTAGCGAGGCAGCTATGCCTGCCATCTCGACTCGAGGCATGGCCGCGATCGTGGCCAGCAGGGGAGCCAGGAAGACTTCTCTCGACCGCTCGATGCAAGCCGCGTCGACTTGGCGGTGAAGCTCGTCGGCCAAACCCGACATCGAGCTTCCGCCCGAGTCCAAAATCTGTTCCTCGTCAATGGAGGACTCCTTTTCCTTGAAGACCGAATCGATCGCGTCATGCACCGATTTGAGAAACCCAACGTCGTTTCCGTTCATGAAGGCATGGATTGCATCGGCTTGCGCGAAGGGAACAATCCGTGCAGTGCCTTCGCGGTCAACGCCTTGAATGAGCCAGGATGATCCTCGCACCGCATCGTTGACCAGACCATGCAACGTGAGTGCATGCGCGATGGGGAACATGTCATCCACTCCATAGCCGACGAACGCGATCGTTGAGTCCGACCTCGACATCGCATTTTTGGCAACAAGAAGTACTGGAACTTCTTGAAGGAGTCGCACATCCGAAAGCACGGTTCGTGGCACATCATCGAAGACGTAGTCGAACTCGTTTCTGATCAGGGATTCGACTCTCCGAAGGTACTTTGCGTCGCAAGCCTGATCGATCCCTTCGAGGTTGTCTCTGCTGCTGAGTTCGTCGATCACGTCGGAGACACTGGAGTTGACGCTCGCCAAGACGTCTAAGTCCGTCCAATCTTCATGAGAGAGGTCGGCGCTGTCGAGCGACTCGACGATTCGGCGACGAATTGTGAGGTACAGCTCACGTAGCTGCCAGCCAAAGAACTTGGCCTGAACGTCGCCGGAGAACAGGTCGCTGCGTTCACTCAGCCACCGCACCAGAGCGTCGGCGTAGTCCGGCACGGAGGAAAGCGGCTCAAATTGTGTTGCCGCCCACTCGCCGATGAGCAGCGACCAGGGCACGGCCATGAACCGAGCATCTCCACTGATCAAAGCCACCACTTGATGCCCCGGTCCCAATTCGAAGACCTTCTCCGCCGATTCGAACGTCCGCCTTCCATCGCGGAAAGTCAAAGTCCTGAGCGAATCCGATGCCACGGCCGCGCACTCAAGATTCAGTACTGCTACCTGACTCGTCATCGATGCAGACTCCTTCACCTTCAATTCGAGGGAAAAGCGTAGGACTGACGCCCGACATTCACATAAAACGCATGAAGGCGCGTTAGTCGTGGGTCGTAGGCTTCGCGCCATGGGGGACACCGAGATCATCTACGAGCCCGAGTGGCAGGAGCTGGAGGGCTCCACGGCAATCCAGGGAGCAAGCTGGTGGCTGGCCGAACGCATTGTGAAAGGGTGTGACACCGTCCGGCTGAGTTGGTCCAACTCGCCAGCAGGCGTCGGCTATGACAACCTGATTCTCGATGTGACTCATGCTGGCAGCGACTCAGCGGTGTGGATTAACCGTGGCGGCAGCATCCACTTGCACAGTCGGGTGCGCGAATCCCGGCTCGCGTTTCCCGGAGTTTGGCAAATGCTGACGACGCCAGCAGGGCGTCAACGAGTTCTCAGTGACGTATTCGACCGGATGGCAATCACGCCCCGCTCAGGTAGGCCGTCAACACCAACATCGATCATGTGCCGAGTCATCGCGCAGGTCATGTACCAGGCGGTACCGCAGGCTGAAACATGGACCACTTGGACCGAGCTTTTAGCGCCTGACGAGGAAGTTTCCGACGACAACCCGCTGATCTGGGTCGCGGGCAGGGACTGGCGCGCCGTCGCGAAATTTGTCGACGGCTGGATGGTGCTTCCCACAGGGGAGCGGGTCGATCTCTACGGCTCTTACCGCGCCGGCGCGACAGCCAAACAGTTAGCCGGACGCGTGGATCCAACTGCTGCCCCTCACCGCAAGTTCACCGCACATGTCCCCAAGTTCGACTAACAATTCACGTGCAAGCTGAAGCTGGTTCACTGCGAGCAGCGACCAACGCCAGTTCCACAAAGTTGGTTCCGTTTCGACCAACTAGTCCTGATGCCGCTGTCCGGTGTCAAGGTTCGAGCGCAAACCTGATTGGCGAAAGTTGCCGTCGAACATGTCTGCACTGATTCGCTGAATATTGGGCCCGCAATCAGATTGCACGAATCAGCTTGCCGCAATCGGACTACTGATCCGATGAATGACCTTGGCTCGTGCTCACCTGGCCTAGGTGTCTCACAAGAATGAAGGGCAGTATCGCTCACCACAGTGTTCGGGCATCACGGTTCGCCAGCGTGCGCCAAGGGATCTCCTGCAACTGTCGAATTGCACAGGGCCTTGCTGCATTCATTGACGAGCCTTCCGGTCGAGCATGATTGCTTTGTTGATGGCGATCTTGGTCTCGTACTCGCGATAGTGGCGCTTCGTTTCGAAATATCCGGTGAGACCGATAGCGAGTCCCAGAGCTCCGGGCATCCAGAGCACTGCCCACGCTGACTTTCCGTATTGCCACAGCCCTAAAACGAGGAGAAAAGCCCCAACCCCAAGCAGGGTGTAGGCCATTCGCCACTTGCGGTCGAGCGCCTTCTGCTCCGTCTGCCAGTACGCGATCTCAGCCTGCAGTTCATCACTGCGCTTTTCGGTCACTTTGCGCCCTCCAGTGCTCCGAACTAACTAGTGTCAGCGTAAGGGAAAGTACGCATTGCCAGGTCCTATCGGACGCCTGATCCGATAAGACCCTGCGACCCCTCACAGGATCCGCGGTCATCTCACCAACCGACTGCTGGATCTCACAATGTTTGGCTTCGAAGTGGGCCACATGCGTCCTGCAGAGTCTGAGATTCAACGAGCATAAATGCGGTCTGAAATGTCAGGGGTATGCACCAGAATTGGTCCTTCGAGACGGGTGGAGACCATGGCACGCACCACTTCCAGTACGAGCATCAGGGATCGGGAGCGCTCAGCCCTGCTGCGGCAGATTGAACTTCCCAGTGACCAGGCGCCGATCTGGTGGCCGCTGACAGGCTGGGGAGGACCGATCCAGATAAGAGGCTGGGATCCCTCTGACAGCTGGATTCAAACACCAGGGGAGACAGCACCATTTGGATATGAAGCCTTGGATCGATGGGGTTGGGTTGACACTCTTGTCCCGACTCAAGACGATCCCAGGGCTCCTGGACCGTCAGGGCCGCTGCGTGCTGGTGATTGCGTGATCTACGTGACACCCGACGCACATGGCGAAGTCACTGAAGCATGGTTCCCGCAGCGCGTTGTGGCAGCGATTCCTGCTGGCGATGGGTGGCAGCGAGTGCTGACACTGGGTGATCGGTTCATGGATATGTGGTCACATGAACCTTCCAAGGATCTGCCATCGGACTGGGTACGGCAACCGATTCTCAGTACGACCGATCGAAGGCAGGTGCTGCACAGATTCAGCTTGGCGGTGGACTGCCCAATGTGTGGCAGTTTGGGAGCCCCGATTGCTTACGGGCTACCAGCTGGCCCATTTCCCCCGGGGGTGGTCATGGCTGGCTGTGTGATCGGCATGGATGGGCTTGATCCGCAGTACGAATGCCCCACCTGCTCTGCGGAATGGGTCATCGCTACGAATGGGGATTGCTATGTCCTGACACATGGCTCGCGGCCCGATGATTCCGCACCGGGATGGGTGAAGTGGATTGATCGCAGGAGCCCTGAAGCTCAGACTCTTGTTAAGTACGACGACGAGCTTCCAGAAGAACCGTCAATCAACACTCCACGTACTGCCACTGCGAACAGAAGAAGGTCAGTTATGCCGCGGGTTCGAGTGATGCCCAAGTCGTGGGCCGAGTTGTCTATCAATGAACCGAAGGCTGCCGCGTCGGCAGGGGCAACCTTGAAGTCGAATGCGCGTGTGTTTGTACGCAGCTACGACAAGAGCGCTTCCCACCGGATCCCCCTAGCAAGCGCTGACGAAGATCGATACTTCCTGGATACCGATCGGATGCGTCAAGACAGTGATGATCTGGAAGTCAAAGTTGGCGACACGGTCCTGTTCATCGGCGAAGTTCGTGAAGACGAATCCATCAACTTGTGGGCTCCCACGAGAGTCGTATGGGTCGGATCGACCGAAGATGATTACACGGTGATCCGATGCCTACGCGATGGCGACCTCATCCATCCGGGCACAGGTGACGCCTGCGTTCCACGTCACATGCTCGATGCCGAGACCCTCGCTTTGATCGATGAACTGGCATCGCCAGGGCAGGTGGCCACAGTGACTCAGGCGTTGAAGTTGTTCGCCCTCTTCGGATGCTGACACCAACTTTTCGAGTATCACGTCGACTGAAACAGCAACAATTCCCATCGGCCGAACCAGTTCGAGGCGACGACTGGTCGCGTGAAGGCGAGGAGCAACTGGCTGTGCTCCTGGGCATTGATCGTTTGACGCTTGTGCAAGAGCTAGGTGGACCCTGGCAGGCTCTAGAACAATCCAGTACCGCAGCGAATGCTCCTCAGTTCCTGGGCAGAGCAGGGCCATCAGTGCTCATCGAATTCGATGATGAGGCTGATGAGATTCGTGTGAGGCAGGCGGCAGGTGAATGGCTGGATCCGGGCACCATCCACTGGTCAGCCCAAGAGCCTCAGAGCAGCCTTCCGTTGCGCGCATTGGCGCTAGATGAACTTGCCAGAGTTATTGATCTTGCAGCCCAGGCAAAGGCATCCACATTGGTGACCTGCCGGTTCTGCGGAGATCTGGTGGCACCTGAATTCGCATTCGGGTACGAATCCTGTTCGGGATGCGCATCCTCATACTTCGGTGTGCTGTTCTAGAAGTATCTCGGTGGAACTCCCCAGCCCGACGCTCACACACAATCCCGTTTCGCCGATAGCGTCTGCTGCATGTCAGCTCATCTCTATCCACACGAGCCCGCATACCAGGACGACTCTGAGCGCATCGTTGTTGAGCGGCTGCGCGAGCAACTGGGCTCTGACTGCGTCATCATGCACGGGTTGCGATTCACAGATTCCGAGTATGGCGACGTGGAGATTGACGTCCTGGTGCTGATCCCGGCTCTTGGCGCGATCGTCATCGAGGTGAAAGGTGGATTCGTCTCCTACAGGGATGGGGCGTTCCATCAGTCCGGTGGCGGAGAGCGCATCATCACGCCAGTGGACCAGGCACGCCACGGCGTGTATTCACTCAAGCGTTACCTAGAGAACCGTGCGTCGTGGTCTCGGGGTGCACTGCGAGCAGGGTGGATGGTGTGTTTCCCCTACACGCCCGTCAATGCCGGCATGGGACCAGAGGTTCCAAGAAATTCGGTGATCGGCTCGAACGACCTTGACAGCATTGCTGAGCGTGTCGAAACGCAATTGGAGCGGGCCTCGATACAAACGCCCTTGCCTGCCCGAGGCTGGGTGGATTCAGCCGTGCAGCATCTGCTGTCCACTGGTGCTGACCCTGCTCTCGTGCCAGCACGAACGCTCGCACGGCACCAGCATGTCGAGGCGGTCACGGCCTCGCGAGCATTCATCCTCAGTGCCGCGCGGAACATCGATCGACTGGAGTTCGTGGGCTCAGCTGGCACCGGCAAGAGCTGGCTTGCGGCTGAGCTCGCGCGTCGCTGGGCACGAGCCGGGGAGAGCGTGTGCTTCGTGACATACAACCAAGGCGTCGCCGAAGTCATGAAGCATGAGATGGCCCAATTGGCACCAGATGAGCGGCCCAGCTTCCTTGGCACATTCCACGCACTGGCCCCTGCGTGGGGTGTTCCCATCCTCGACGGACAAGCCGACTCATACTGGCGAGATCTTCTACCCGAGCAGATGGCGACCGCTGCCCGACAACTATCCAAGAGCGAACGATTCAGCGCGTTCATTGTCGACGAAGCCCAGGACTTCACGGACTCATGGTGGCCAGTGCTGCTATCGGCTGCACGCTCTGATGACTACAAACTTGCGGTGTTCCGTGACGATGAGCAGGCGATCTTCACCGAACGCCGTGGCAGCCCAGACGTTGAACTGGTGCCGTTCATCCTGGATGAGAACCTGCGCAACACCCGACACATCGTGGATGCATTCCGGCCACTGATCACGGCACATCCGATTGCGCGCGGCGAGTACGGTCCCGCAGTCGAACGCGTGTCATGCGAGCCACAGGACGTCATGGACACCGCGGACTCGATCGTGATGGAACTGATGGACGAGCGAGGCTGGATGCCCGAACACATCGCCCTGCTCACCACCAAGAGTCGCCACAACGTGCAACGTGAACAGGAGCATGACAAAGACGCCTACTGGCGCGACTTCTGCTCCAACACGGACGTCTTCTACAGCACCGTAGGCAGTTTCAAGGGACTGGAACGACCGGTGGTGGTTCTGGCCGTCAACGGCTTCCACGATGGAGTCTCGCCCGAGAGCCTGTTGTATGCGGGTATGAGCCGAGCCAGGGATCTGCTTGTCATTGTGCAGTCCAGTACTGCAGCCTGAACCTGCACGCTCACACAGGCAGCGCCTGTACATAGACGCCGCCGAATTTGGCCTCGCCCATGTCGCATGCAAGTCCTTCAACCCAACAGCGGCCATTGGCGGTCGTGTCTGCGCACACACTTTCATCGTTCACGTGTGCGGCCTCAAAGCCTCCGCCGAGCGATGTGTTGTAGCCCTTAACGCGACGGCCATGAACGCATATCGTCTTGCCGTTGCACTCATCGCACAGAGCTCTTGCGTAGCGGGGACCACCAAGGGTTGGCAGGCCGCACACTGGGCAATCGTGCGGACAGACCTCGTCAAGTGGTGCTCTCAGCAGGTGGTCGTCACTTGCAAGCACTCTAAAAGCCGTTGAAACCTCAGAATCGCGCATGTATCGACGCAGAAGGATCAGCACATAGTTGGCCTTCGCGAGGTCCAGCGGAGTGGCCATCACAGTCGAGCCGAGTATTGCGAAGGATTCCACGCGCGGCAGACCGAGTTCGATCGTTCTGATCGCGGCCTGGTGCCAGACGGTCAGCTCTGCAAACTCCAACTTCCGGTGACGGTGCCTGCTTCTCGCGAAGTACTGATCAACCTCCGCCAGTCGTGCTGCGGCATGGCCCGGGTCCTCGGCATGCATCCATCCACCGTCGCGACCGACGATGATCAGTAATTCTCCAGTGGTGAAGGCGTATCCACCGGCAATCTCGTCACTATTGAACTCCCCATGCACTACCTCGAACATTGCGGACCCATCCGAGCATCTGCGCATCGCATATGCGCGCGCCGAATCACGGGTCAGTGGCATCTGGGGTTTGTCCATGGAACCTCCTGCTGTCATCTGAAACTATCGCCGGACACTGATACTTCACAGAAGTCTTTGAGTTGGTTGGCCAGATGTGGTTCGGGTGCAGCCGAGCGCGCCATCGCGGCCCATTTCGACCATATCCCAGAGGTGTGACAAGGGGTCCTGCGTGCCTACGAGCAGGCCATTCAACCCCTCGAGGAGCGGAGACTCCTCTTGTCACTCAAGCAACCGATGCGCGGGCACCCCAAGTGCTTTTGCCAGCGCATAGATATTGTCGAGAGAAATGTTCCGCTCACCGCGCTCAACGGATCCCACATAGTTTCGGTGGAGACCTGCTCGTTCAGCCAACTGCTCCTGACTCAGTCCAAGCGGCAACCGAAGTTCGCGCACCCGCATGCCGAAAACTATGCGAGGAGCAGCGGGATCGGCGTGGGACACAGTGAGCAACCCCACCCGGCTTGCACACTATGCGTCTACACACTATAAGTGTCATGTGACCTACTCGATAGGCAAAAGCGCGCCGTGGAATGCATGCCGACCGCGTCTGAATTAGCCGTGCGAATCGACGCCAGACAATGCGCGAATATTGCTCATTCGCTGTCTGCCGGTGAAATTCGAAGTTCGAATTGTCTGACGCTATCCCTAGATTTCGCCAAGGAGGAGACACCATGACACCAGACGAGAACGAAAACGGCGAAGAAACTGCGACGGAAAACACTGACTTCGTAGGGGACTTCAAGACCAAGTACGAAAGTGAAGCGGCAGAGCTAGGTCGCTTCAATTTGGTGCTGGTTGGACGCACTGGAGCGGGTAAGAGCACCCTGATAAATGCTTTCTTTGGCCCTGGCACTGCACGGACCGGCAATGGTCGCCCGGTAACGCAGGAGACAACGTATTACCCGCACCCATCGGAACTGCTGGGAATCTATGACTGCCGTGGATTTGAGACTGGGGAAGCTGGCAACCAGATCCTCAAGGAGTTGAAGCGACTCATTATTGAATTGCGAGCGAAGGACCTATCAGAACAAGTCCACGTGGTTTGGTATGTCGTTTCTTCGCACGACAAGCGTTTCGAGGATGCACAAGCCGAATTCGTCAAAGCGCTGGCTGATATGGATTTGCCCGTCGTAGTTGTGATGACGCAAGTGCAACACAACAAGAATGGGCAACCGGTCTCATCGGCCGAACAATTCGCAGATGCCATCAGCAGACCGACGGCCGGATACATAGTCGGAGGTAGGCCGATACTCACCCAAGCGCTGGCCGACGAAGAACTCGGCCAAACTGTTCATGGGCTGGAAGAGCTACTCGATGCCACCTTTCAAGTGGCACCGAGCGGGGTGATTGCCGCGCTAGAAGCAGTACAGAAGATTGATGTTCAGCGTAAACGCAAGAATTGTCGCGCAATCATTGCGTCTGGAGCTGCAACTGCAGGCGCGATCGGATTCACGCCAATCCCCATGGCAGATGCGGCGCTGATCATCCCGGCGCAAGTAGGGATGATGACTGGCATTTCTCGACAATTTGGATTGCCGTTCGATGCCGCAACTATCGCTTCACTTGCCAAAGCCTCACTGCTCGCAGGTGGAGCAGCATCATTCGTAGGCAAGGGACTGGCAAATCTCTTAAAATTCATTCCTGGTGTAGGAACTGGGATAGGCGGAGCCATCAATGCGACGATCGCATCGAGTTTGACGACGGCGATTGGCTTCGCGTGGATGGCCGCATGCGAGGCCCTAATGAAGATGGACCCAAAAGACGCCCAAAAACTGCTGAACGATACGAGCCAGATCACTGAGATATTCTTGACGGCCTTCAAGGAACGAACGAGGGGGCTATAGAGGGTCACCCATCCCGATCACCTACCCGATAGAGCACAACTTTCGAGAGGGAGGCAACGACCTCATCTCACAGGCACGACATCTGTCGAACACGTTTCCAGCCACTACTCAATGCGATTGCGGAAATACGGCCGTAGATCCCCGAGGGCGTAGTGATAGTGGTCGGCCGTGATGGCAGGCAGGGTGTGATCGCGCAGTCTGAGCAGTTCGTCGAACGGCATTCTGCCCAAGACTGCCTTCAAATCGGGATTTCTCAGCGTGGCATTCCAGCAGTCGCCGTGTACGGCAGCGGCCTCATCGGCTGACAAAACCAGACGCGATTCCGAATGGAGTTTGGCTTCGTAGTGGAGTTGAAGCCACGCGAGGTCGGTTTGGAGCATCTCCGGATCATCTGCCATGGAAACATCTTGGCAAGGAGACCGGCATTGTGCACGCATCGCGGCGCGCGTTGGTTTCCGCTGTATCCAGGAACGCTAAACATGTTGCAGCGCAACAACTATTTATGAGACAATAGTTCCCGTTGGGACACGAGTGTCCTGACGGAAAGCCTTGAAGACCAGCCCAGAGCGGCTGTGAGAGGCGAACACAGGCCCGCACCCTTGGTGTGGGCCTTCTTCATTTCCACGACTACCTCGATAGGGGAGTCATCCATCACGCCCACATGGGCATCGAGATTGGAACGAACATGTCCATCAATCGCACCTCATCCACAATCACCATAGATTCCACTAGAAGCACAGTTGCCGCCCTGCCAGACTTGGTTGGCTTCACTCCCGAGCATTCCCTAGTAGTCATCTACTTGGCCGGCAATTCCGTGATCGTCACCGCTCGCTCAGATGTCCACACTCGGTGGCATCTGACGGCTGGCGAAATCGCGTCCACTGGCAAGGGAGTGGGAGCTGACGGGGCGATCCTGATTGTCTGCAGTACCCGCGGAGACAGTCTCCAACTTCCATGGTTGGGGGAAATTGCGGAAACTGGGAGGTCCTGCGAACTGGCAGGCATTCAGGTTCGTGAGTCCCTACTGGTGGATGGCGACCAGTTTTGGACCTACGACGGAGCGCATAGTGGACGCGTATCCGTCGAAGGCCATTCGATCGAAAGAGAGTGCCCTTCGCCGATCACGGCTGTGGCGATTCCAAAGCACCAATTGCCTGCGACGTCTCGCGCGGCATTCATTTCGCGCTACCAACGTCGGCCAGATCTGGAACCGTCTCGCGCCGCCTTCGAGGCTGCGGTTGGTGAAGTGGTTTCAATCGCGGTGCGTGCCGAACAGGCCTGGACGGATGTCTGCGAACTTGCGTTCTCGCTCGAGGCAGACAGCGGAAGTGAATTGTTGCTAGCTCGCTTGCAACTGGCAATGCAGGACGTGCGAATACGAGACCTGATCTTGTGCCGAGTCTCAGAAGCCGAACTGGGTCAGCACGGACTCGTTGATGCCATTGTGCGAGCCGCACTGAGCGCACCAGAACAACTGCGACCGCGAGTAGCTGGTGCCGCGGCTGCACTGTTGGCGGCCATCGAAGGGAACTCAGTTGCCGCTGAGTGCCTGATCGAGGTCGCTCAGGGCGACTCCCTTGCAGTACTGACGGCAACCAGTGTGCGAGCGGCGCTACCACCAAGCATGTTGCGAGAAGTATTCGCATCGGCCAAACCCGAAGTCCTCTCGCAACTCAGCGCTGCTGGCGAGGACTCCGCTGGCTAGTCCAACTCACAAACGCAGTCATGCCCAGCCCGTCGCCCATCGGTGGCGGGTTTCGTTATTTCAGAAAGGAGTACAACCATGGCTCGAGGACGTGTCTACCGCCGTCGCAAGGTCGACGGATCGCTATCTGGTTTTCATGCCGTGATTGACCTTCCACGTGAAGCGGGCGGCAGGCGCCAGCAGGCCACCCGCACATTCAATACACGAACAGAGGCGAATGCTTGGCTCGCGGCCATGTCTATACAGCCGTCGCCAGTTGCCGACCGCGGCCCTTTAACGGGCGAGTTTCTCCAAGATTGGCTTGAGCAGCGGGTGTACTTGCGCCCGTCCACACGAGCCTCATATCGGATGCATCTTGAGCGGCACATCATTCCGTCACTTGGAAGCACTGCATTGGCAGCTGTTGATCAACCGCAGATCGAACGCTTCGTCCATGCACTGTCTACTGGGGGATTGGCACCAGGCTCAGTAGAACGGATCCTGGCAACTTTGCGATCAGCCTTAGGACACGCGGTGCGCATAGGGGTCATCAGTTCCAATCCAACTGCGGGCGTGAGGGCACCGCAGTCCAGGCACCGCATCATTCGAACCTGGACTCCTGACGAGACCTCACGCTTCATGAGCCATCTGAGTGATGACGGGCTGGGCATCCTGCTTCGACTGGCAGTAGTCACTGGAATGCGGCGAGGTGAACTCCTGGCTCTGCGCTGGATAGCTATCAATCCTGATGCCGGGATCGTGCGAATTGACGCTTCTCGAGTTGCCGTGGGATCGACGGTGGTTGAAGGGGCGCCCAAGTCCAGATCGGGAAGTCGGGTTGTATTCCTTGATACAGGAACGATCGAACACCTGCGAAGGTGGAAGGCAGTCCAACAGGCTGCAGATCCGATCACATACGTCTGCACCGACACTGCGAATCGTCCTTTTGTACCTTGGCATGTGTCGTCTGCGTTCCGCCAGATTGTGGGGGAGTTGGGACTGCCTCTCATACGTCTACACGATCTGCGACATACCTCTGCGACTCTTGGACTGGCTGCAGGGGAATCACTAAAGGAGGTATCGGTCAGACTCGGGCACGCAGACATTGCTATCACGGCTACCGTCTACGCCGCCGTCCAACCCGCAACTGCGCGCGCCTCAGTTGAGAGAAGGGTGGCGCTCATGAATCCCCAATTGATCAAGCACGAGATCGATGGGGGTGCTGCGTGAGACGACTCACTGGTCTACTCGTCAATTTCCGCAGCGGCACACAAAAGTTCGCTGCGCCCGCATTTCATGTGGTGGCGAGTTTGCTGAGTCGCGTAGGGCACGCTGGAAAGCAAGCGTGGCGGTCGGTCGTCGCTCGGCACCGAACGCACATGAGTACGGATCCCTCCTACGGCAACGCACTCTCTGCAGGAATCGCTGCCGTTCTCAGCATCACCACCGGCTCACCAGCATTCGCAACGGCGATCACTGTTCTGCTGCAGATGTGGTTCGACCGCGCTAGGCCTACTCGACGCAAACCAGTAACTGGCCACAACCGCTGGAGTTGGAACGAACCTGAATCGGATTGGGAACCCGCTTGGGATGTGTGATTGCGAATGCACTTGCCAGTCAGTCGACTCTAGATCCCCTGTGTTCAGGCAGGGGATTTTCACACCTAACTAGGAGGAACCATGCCGATCGCTATTACTTACTCATGGAGCTTTGGAAGGCCAGGTTCAATACATCAGATTGCAATTTCAGTTCGGTCCTTCGTCCGCAGACGTCTAGGAGTGAGTCTCCTCAGGAGAGGGATTGCATCCCTTGTAAATCGGGTTTGCAGCGGTGAAGAGGGAGCCCTAACTTCAGAAACTGGGTCCGATACGCAGGCACTCATTCGTGTTTCGATCTCCGCCGATGGGACTGTTGCAGTTCACGGAATTCCCTCAACTCTGCCACTGGATGCGCACGACCGCATTGCAAGAGCGGCCGTCCATGCTGCAACTGTCCTGGTGCGCAGGTCCATTGCTGAAGGCACGCCATTCAGCAGTCAGGATTCGCTCGCTTTGTACGACACCGTGCACCTTGCTATCGAACGCGAGTTGAAACGACGTTGCTCGCGTACTGCCGCTGCATCTACATATGGCTCGCAGCGGACCCCGAGGGCTTCCAAAATTGTTAGTGAATCTGAGGAGCAAGACTCCTCTACCTTGCGATACTTCAGGTGTGCCCGAGTTGTTCTGGAGCGCGTTCACATTGCGTGGACGGAGTTATTCCGATGTCATTGGATTCCAGCACTCCGTCACAGTCCTGCTTCCATGGCGAAGGTATAGACGCGATGTGTTCCCGCGCGCAGTTCAGGGCAGCGCCTCTCGAATAGAACTAGATGAGGAATCTCGGCACGGGACACCGCTTCGAGTCATCAGAGACTCACCCTTGAAGTACCTGGATGAAGCGGAGATGGGCGAAATGGTTGGCGAACTCGCTGAAGTTTGGGCGGCCCTGACCATTTCTGACTAGTGGCAGCTCCCGATCAGCGATCTGGACAAGGAGTTGCCACCTACTGCTGGATACCTAGCAAGTGGGAGGCATCGACGTTGAGCGCTTGCGCAAGATCGAAAACGCGATCCAGCATCAGCGAATGATGTCCCGCTTCAACGTCAACCAAGAACGACCGATCGAACCCGGCTTCGTGGGCTAGGCGCTCCTGCGTCATGCCCTTTGCCTCTCGAGTTGCTCGGAGCCGTGCACTGAAATGTGCGCGACCAGCGAGCGCAGCGGCTGTGGGCTCGTACGACACGGATTGACCGTAGGAACGTTCCGACTCAAAGTCTGTAGGAACGTTCCTACACTCCTCCTAGGAGGCGCATGCCAGAACCACGCTGATGTGCGCACTCAACCTGACACGCACCAAAAGGAAAGGGTAGATATGAGATTCCTCGTTCCAATCGCTGCATCTGCGGCACTACTGATTTCCGGATGTTCATCTCCGCCGTCAGCTACGCGTTTGGCGTGCAATCAGTACTCACAGTTCATTTCAGATGCTCGATCTGGAAGGCTTGCGGACGCAGAGATTCGTGCCGAACTGTTCAACATACGATCCATTGCCGCGCAGGATCCACACAGCGCAGTGCCAATAGCGCTGAACTTGATGATCGATGCGGTGTCGGGCTCGAGGCTCAATCAACAAGACTTTGAGTTCGCCGCCGGGCAAATGCAAGACATCTGTGCAGGTGCGTGAAGTGGCCTCGCTGTCTAATTCTGATAGTTCCTAGCAAGTGGAAATTGATTCGGATTCACCGTTGCCCGGGTGCAGCCAATAGAGGCTGCACCCGGGCAACGGGACTCTTTCGTAGTTTCAGGCTTGCACGCTGAATTCGCGCCGTTGGCAAGGACTGCTCTAAACCGGCCAGGGATCCTCCCTTGGTCCAAGGCGAGCGGCTCACAGCTCCTCTCCGAACCATTCACGAAGGAATGCGGCCAATGCAATTCGGGCAGAGTTCGGTGTGAAGGAGTCGGGAATATTCAACGTCCAGCCGACGACCGGTGTCGCGCCCAGATGCCCTACATAGACGCGAGAGCTTCTGCTTGGGCTATGGGGGATCGACATCACATATTCGAGTTCTGCGAACTCATCTTGGAAGACTTCAAGCGCTTGCCTGCCGTTCACCAGGAGTGCCTTGAATGTGTGCTCTCGCAGTTGATCCCTCAGGAATCCCGCGTCCGCGGCAAGCAACTCATCGCGTACTTCAAGGGGTAGTTCCTTCCAAATGGGCTTGGTTGCCCACGGGGTGAGGTCCAAGTGGCACGCCGAGCCGTCGTAGTAGCTGGCGCCAGATGGCGCAACCGCATATTCCTCCATCGGCTTGAACCACCTATAGGGCTTCTCGCTTGTGAAGTAGTTGTAGCAAGCATGGGCAACCTTGCGCGCCTGATCGTCGGTCAAGTCCGCAGGACTCGATGCGCCGAGATCGCTTAGTCGCAGCAGATTTGTGTTGGCGAATTCCCCGTAACTGGGGTTGATACCCAAAGTTGCCACGCGTGCTGTGTTCGGATTCCCAAATGCAATCACTGCCGTGGAATCGGGGAGGACCGCGCCGTGGGCTGGGTAGGGGGCTTTGATTCTGTCGATGCTGAAGGGGCGAACGGTCATGTCGTCTTGAATGGGTGCGGCAGGTTCAGGCTCGTTGACAATGCTGGTCCGATGACGAGCCGAAGCGTCTTCTATTCCATGCAGAATCTCCCAAACCTTGCTCAGCACGCCCGCGAATTTGGCTCCGCGACTGACTGCGACCTCTGACTTGAAGTTTGGATAGTCGATTCCTGCTGCCTGCTGCGAGCTCCATTCTGCGAACTCGTCTTTTGTGACATTGAGCCGAAATGGGTAGTCAGCGCTGGGAGAGTGCTCGATTTCGGCGAACGTGGCATCGGCAAGTGACTCCAGAGACGCGCGGTCGCGCGCACGGACAAGCAGACTTCTCGTGTCGTTCCAATCTTGTACTGCACTGACAAAGCCTGATGTGGTGAAGATCCACATGCTTCCCCCTAGTTCCTGCTTGACGCAGGGTTGATCGATTCGAAGTAGCCCATCGGAACTTCAAATACCGGTTCCACGTTCACAGGATTGAAGCACTCCTCTTGGTATCTGCCGCGCATACGCGAGGCGTCTGCCGGAGCGCAGATGACTTTTGCCACCAACTCGCCGCCATGGCGATCGTCAAAGGCAGTGACCTGGCTAGCCACCGGACAACCAAGATTTCCATCAGGTTGGTAGGACAGTTCTGGCCAACCCTTCCACTGAGCGCCGGTTGTAGCGATTGCCGCACCTGTCCGGGTGTTCACGAGCACCTTGGGCGAGCCGTCGCTGACAAGGGCAAATAGCCATGCCAGGGGATCCGACATCGAGGACGGTGGCTCCTGCTCCAACCAGGGAGTCGGTATATCGAACGCAGCTACAATTTCTGAATTCGGGCCGCAGTACGCACCCGAGGAGTCGTAGAACGCGTTGACAGCAGATCGAGTATCTGTGCGGTAATGGTTCAGCCAGTTTGCGACGTTCAGCACGCTCAGTGCGGTCAGCGAGGGCACGTGATTCGCCGGTTGGCGAAAGCCGCAGAGCTTCACTATGCGCTCAGCGATCCTGTGTGGACCCTGCTTGGCGGACTTGGTCCAAAAGTTCGAGATGGAACGTCCGGCGATCTCTACACCCTGGCCGGCTCGATTCATGGTCACCGGCATCGTGCCGTGCTCGTCGATGATTGTCAGGCAGTCATACAAGCCACCGCCGGGATGGGTCTCGATCACCCGCAAGTCCTCGTCGGTACGCAGCAGCACGTTGGCGACGATCATCCACGACAGCAGTTCCTTCGCAGTCCCAGACAGAGGCTCATCTGCTCTGTCCGGCGTTGGATGCTCGCCCATGTGTACCCCCGTTGTTTTTGCGAAGCGTTGCCGTTGTGCCCGAGTCGGGCAAGTCTGACGGTTACGCGGCGACAGATACCCAGGAAGGCAGAGGAGTTTCTTCCTCGATTACAGATTCGCCATCGCCATCGCCATCGCCTGGGCCGGGACCACCTGCGAAGGATTGAACTGAAACTTCGAAGCGATCCGGCTCCATGCACTGTCTACCAAAGCGCAGACCGTCCACCAACAGAGCTGCCGCGCCGTGATCAGAGGCGGCGGCTTGGAACCAGTTCGCGCACGCGTGCGCGGGCAGCCCCCAGCCAGAGTTCTTCAGCCACAGTTCGTTCAGGGGCCAGCGACCTGGCATGAGGTAGCGGGCAGACACCACCTCGCAATGCCAGTAACCATCAATCAGGGCAGCCTGGGCGTACGGATCTGGTCCGCCTGTCAGGTCGCCGTCATACTCAATGAGCACGAATTGGTGGCTGCGAGTGCGAGTAAGACATGCCTGCACTTCTTCGATGAGGCTTTCCCATGTCGCAGTCACTCATCAAGTCTCGGGCCGGGGTGTGACATTTGCATCGGTTGGCTGAGCTTGTCTATAGATCTAAGTGCGCGATAGGCGCAGATTCGGCGCGATCCGACCATCAATTCGTGCGTAAAACCGGCGCTCTATCGGAGCAGGAATCCGATGCTAGCCAGGCGCGTGGTCCTCACAGTGGGATGGCCTGTAATGGTGTTGTGTTGCCAAATCTCAAAAATGACTAGTACAGCGACTGCAAGGTCTCCTTGACTGCAAGTAGATCTTCAGTCATGTTGAACACGCGCTCGGTCCCAACGGTGTTGGGAATCTCGATGGGAATCCAGAAGTGTCCGCGCGCATCCTCATCTCCGTTGGGGAAATGAGCATGCAGGGCGCCCATCACTGGAGCCGCATATTGCTGCGAGATCCTGGCCCAGATGGGCGACTTGCCTTCATCAGCTCGAATGCTTGATAGACCGACGTAAAGGAAGGCGTCTTTAGTCGGTCTGCGGGCAGCTAGGACGTACCTTGCCGGCGAGAAGCCCGGCTCTGACGACTGAGTAGGAAGATCCCGCGCCGAGTATCCGTCGACCTCATTGACGACTCGCGTGAACTCAATTACAAGCGCCGCAAGGTCTGGCTCCCACTGCCTCCAGGCTGCATCCGAATTGGGCGCGAACGGGAGGCCGAGCAAACCATCCATCGTGTGCACCAATCCACGCAACTGGTTCAGATCGGATCGCAAGTCAAAGTCCTCGGCAGCATCCTGACTGACCACGGCATCCCAGTGGTCCAGCCAGGCATCCCATGTCGTCACGACGGCACTAATCGAAGGCGCGGGAATCGAGTGAAGCAGAGTATCCACGACTCCCTGCGCATACTCGCTTCGCGCTTCGGGCACCAGCACCACCATCGCGCCTCGCTCACCTTGTAACTTGACCTGTTGGTTCTGCAGGTACGACGCCAGCTGCCCATCGGTCAACTCAGCACCGAACTTCGCCTCGACGATAAGCACGGGGCGGCCAAGAGAGTCCAGACCCGAGAGATCGGGACGTCCGAGGTCCTCCTGGACGATTTCGGGCTCGAAGTAGTGGACTGACCCAAGATCCACGCCGGTCAATTCACTCAGCCAGTTGGTGGTGGCTGCGTGAAGCCGGGTCTCCGACTGAAGCAGCAGAGCTAGGCACTTAGTTGCGGCTGGCTCGCCCATCTGGCTAAACCAGCCTTCTCGGGCCAGGCTTGCAAGTAGCGGATTCCGTCTGGTGTTTGACATTTCCCGAACATACTCAGCCCCACTGACGAGAAGCCTCTTCGCATTGAACTAGACCGACTGGTTCGGCAATCGACGCGGCCCGTTCGATTGCGTTCCATGCAGGGCTGACTCCAAGCGAAAACCAAATGTCAGTATGCAGGTGCACACTTCCTGCCATGACAAGTCACACCAATATTTCAATCCTGGACAGGGCCGGCATCGCAGCGATGAACATCGAGTTCCCTGACCTCGAAGTGCCCGTGCTAACTGGCAACCAACGCCAAGGAGACGTCTATGTCCTTCGCGCAACCTCCAGTCACATCGGTCTGCCGATCGGTGCCGGAGTAGCCGTCGTCGAGGCAGAGTCAAACTCAGCTAACACTCATGTGCTCGTGGGCGAGGGCTTATGGCAGGCAGCCATCAAGCGCTGGGATTCACTTGTCCAAGGCTGGCTCACCGTCCCTGAAGGCTCAGAGGCTTTCCTCATCCACACCGAGGAGCACAACGCTCTTGGCATCGGACCAGGCACCTATGAGATTCGCCGTCAGCGTGAGTGGGACGGTTGGCGATGGCATCAGGTCGCTGACTAATGGCCGACGCAATCCTGCCCACGTCTCAGGAGTGGGCGCGTAAATGGGTCGACGAATCAGTGCGCACGGCACCCATGTCTCCTGCGGAGTGGCAATTGGTCGAAGACGCTTTCCGTGTGAGATATCGACTTGCCGGTCTAGATCCACCCGCTTTCCTACGAGTCAAGTCGCCCCTCGGGATCCTGCGAACAGCCCTCGCAGCACGCATGCTGGCTGAACAAGGACCAAACATCCCGTGGGCCGATGTTGCTGAAGAGCTCGAAAGGAAAATCGGGATCACTGATTCGGAACTGGCCGATGTTCAAGTTTCCCTCGATGGATGTGACTGGGCGAGGCTGAGAGATGTGCAGAGTTTCGGCCAACCTGTAGACAACCTCATCGTCGACGAAGTGGACACCGACGCCGTCGAATTCGTTCGCGGACTTCTATCCGAAGAGGATTGGAACAGGGGACCCCGGGCCGTGAGCACCGCAGTTGCCGGAGAGGCTTGGATGCGCCCGGTTTCGAACGATCTCCTGCTGGTGACGTTGCTCCTGCTGATGACTCATGAAACTGATGGGGAGAATCGTGGATCGGATTCAAGGTACCTATGGGGCAGCCGAAGGCTGGCGTATATGGCTTGGCTCAGCTACGTACTGGAATTCAGCGAACTACACATTCCCGACGAGGTACTCCGCAGGTGCAATGCATTCCTGTCACAGCGCTATTCCGGCCCGGCCATGGCATTCGCAGGATTCATCTGTGTCTCGGAACGGCCAACGCTCATCGAGCGCGATCAAGCGGGTGCGCTGCACTGCGAGAGCGGGCCCGCGCTTCAGTGGAGCGACGGCTTGTCGAAGTACTACTGGCATGGTCGGGAGGTTCCATACGACTTCTACAACTGGAGCCTTGAGGACGCAATCAGCCAGCACAACACCGAACAGCGGCGCATGGGCATCGAACGCCATGGATGGAACTCTGTCATCGATCGGCTCACCCTCGTAGCTGAGGCGCCGGACCCTGCGAATGAGCCACACATGATTCGGCTGTACGACCTACCCAGCCAGCTACAGGTTCACCAGGAGCCGGCACGCGTGCTTGTGGTGGAAAACGCCTCGCTAGACAAGGGCGGTGCTCGGCGCACCTTCGCCCTGCTGGTGCCGGCCGAGTTCACTGATCCACTGGAGGCGGCCGCTGAACTGTTCGGTATTTCTATCGACGAATACCGGAACACCCAGCGCGCAACCTAGTGCTGTGCGTCGCGACGGATACTTTCGTCCAAGTTAGCGAGGGACTGACTAGCTCTCGCATCGGTCGCAGACTCCTGAAGGCGGCATCTCAATGAAGCATCGAGGGCAGATCTCATAGATCCTGTCGGCACCCGCAGATCCGCCGCGCGGTTTACCACCGCGGTTTTCTGGATGCCAAACGAACCACAGCCCCCTGCGTCCACTGGGCCACGCTTCGACGTCGCCGAAGATGTCTCTGACCTCCTGTTCGGAGACGAACCCATTGGTCCACCCGTAGGCGATGTTCAACGACGGGCCGCCATCTGCGCGATCAGCACGAATGTAGCCAGATGTGCGCACGAAGCGAGCTAGTGGAGCAACTGCTGAAATCTTGGACAGGAATGCTCGGTTCTCTGTCGGCACATCGAACGCGATCAGCGCATTCTCAAGGGAGTGATACTCCAAGTCTTCGGACATGAATTTAGCCTAGTAGTGATGCGCTAATAGAACGATCCACGGAAGAGCGGTTGTGCTCCCGCGCGTGAGATTGGTCCAGTTTCCGTGAGATGCACGCAGCTCGGGCCTCACGGATTATCTGTTCTATCGGATCAGGCATCCGATAGGAAAGGCTCGGTCAGGTCTGCAGGATGAACCTCCCCTCGGGTAATGGACGGAGGAGTTTCAAGTCGCGGGCATGCTTGGGCCTAGTACCAAGACGACCCATGTATAGCCCGCTGTAGCCAAGTCGGCGCAATGTTGCGACAGTCATCCATTCACCAGCCAACATGTAAGCCTGCACCCAGACGCCAGGAGGGTACGTCTCGCGCGCGCCGCCCTTGGGATGCACATGTTCATTGCGAGCCCATGCCGCGTGGCCAATAACAAAGCTATGCCGATCCGCTGGTGAAAGTGGACCCTTAGTTCTGGATCGAGCCCGAGCGACAACTTGGACCTCTCGCTTTACAGCGGGCAACGAAAGGAGACGGCCGAGATTCCCCAATTTAATGTGAGCGGGAACCTTCTCCCAGTTCCTCTCAAGTTCGGTGGTCGTCCATTGCATGTTCCTCACTTGTTGTGTGGTCGTCCAAAGGGGGCGAACGATGCTGTCAGCCAGGTACTCCAGTCCTGCCATGGCCTGAGTCAGGCCTACCTCGATCGGAGTTTCGAACGCACGTACTGCATACAGCATCGCCCATTTGGTGACTCTGTCTTGCGGGTTGGCCCCCTTCAGCTTCATCGCTGAGGTAAGAAAGTCTTGAATCTGAATGCTGGGAATCTGACGGTGATACCAAGAGAATGATCGTCGTTCACGGCTGTCTGTGCTTGGACGCCCGATGTTGACGCACCTCACGTTGCCGCCCGCAACGCCCGTTGGCAGCAAAAGACCGCACATTCCCCCTCGCATGAAAGAGAGTGCTGTTGCTAGCAGGTCCAACGCACTCAAGGCGCTGGAGAATGTGAAGGTCGCCCCACTCGAGCGGCGCAACACGCCGACATGAGTAACTTGGTAGGCATTGGAATCGTCGGCTTCGAGCCAGTCAAGCCAAAGAGTCCAAGGGCCAGAGCGAATCCTCATCTGCGGAAGCCGTGTTTCGGAACTTGACTTCGGAGGGCGCAAATCCAGTGGTGACTCGGGCCCATTCACTAACAAGAATCGAACCTCATCAAGTTTCTTGGTTTCGCCCAAAACGACGGGATTCCCGATGTCGCCAGATGAACTCGCGCGCGTGTTTGCAGGCTGGTGGATCTCGCCCGGGACAGGGGTGCCAAAGAATGGCGTTTGCTCTTCGAAGGGTCTGCTGTAGTCGATTTTGGATTCAGGGTTCGGCCACGCGTTCCACTCGAAGGTGATCCACGGATCCATATCAATTGAGACCTGAGCTTGGCCCACAAAGAATGGTTTCGCTTCGTTTCCAACGATCGCTGGACAGTGAAACAAATGTTGCCGCCGTTGTTTGAAGTTCCAGAATGGATGAGTCAGCAACTCAGGGTCGGTCTTGCTCACGAGTTACAACATATGGCAACCGCACAGTTCGTGATCGGCTGCTGATGAACAAACGGACAGATGATAGATAGGGCTCCAGACCCTTCGAAAACTTGCTGTCCGAGGACACCCCATTCCTATGAGTGACTGCCCCTCGATGCAGGCACTACAGAATGGAATTGCTTAGGGCCGCCCGGTATTCTCGTCACGTTCTCGAGAACTGGAGTTTTCTGGATGACTACGTCAGACACAGTCAGGCATGAGCGCACTCTGGACTCTCACGTCACCGAGGAACAGTTCTCGCAAGAAATTGCTTGCGAGTGCATGGTCTGTGACCTTCCGTTGGATTCGCGACATGAGCCAATCGAGTGGCGCGTCACCTTGCATTTCCCAGGGCCGTACCCGAATCCAGGTATTTCCGACATGCTTCTGTGTGCACATTGCAAGGACGATTGGGTCCACGGCGACTGGCCTGAGCCCTACAACAACTTCACCGTGATTCGTTGCATCCGACTCTGATTGGCCCCACGCGGGAATTGCGTGAGACAGACCGTGTCTTCTGCGCGATTCTCGAGCGCGATTGTGAGCGAAATCGCGACCTCATCGGACTGGCTATCCGATAGAGAATTGAAGTGAACAGTGCATGCACCTAGGCATTCCAAGTTGGATTTGGCGTGGTGTAGCCGAAACTAATTGGCTGCGGATTGTGCACTCCCTGATGTGGCGAGTCGTTCTCGGAGCCAAAGGGATGCAGTTGATCTGTCGGCTCCGTCCAGGTGGATGAGGCCCTCGCTGGGCGCTCGTGGACATTTGCAGAGCGATTCCTGGATGGCTGAGCAAGACCTAGGAGGCGGATGCGCTGGTCCGACAGACGCAGCACGTGGTCCATGGCCTTGTTGTTGCCGGCCATTGCCTTGGGCCAGGAATGCTCGTATGCAATTTCAATATCCATGAGCATCTGCGCTCGATACTCCTCGGCACCAGCTGCCACTTGCCTGCTAAGAGATCGGTTAACGGCTTTCCAAGCACCAGAGCGAGATCGATAGCCAAGAGCTCTTGCAATGTCTTGGTAATCGAATCCTTCTAGACGCAGGCGGATAGCTTCCGCCTCACGCCACTTCGCGAGTGAACGTTTCGTCTTCATGTTGATCCCTAGCCCTCAGTTTCCTGCCCGTTTCCTAAAATTCTCCTCCGCTTTTGTGGTCTTTGCATGGAGACAAGCTTGCGAGTTTTGTTTTCTGCGTTGCTGGCTCGAAGTGATTCCTTGGTACCTTGTCGGGGTCCAGCGTGAAAGTCTTCCTGCTCTACTCGGTGTCTCTGTTTACGCAGGCCGGTGCGACCATCAACGCCGAGATGGAGGACCCAGGCGTCCAAAGCGGCAGTCAAGTCCTGTTGTGTGAGCCTCACTGGGAGGGCCTTGCCGCCAATGTCCACAATCCCAGCACTTTGCAGCACCAGCAACGCTCGGTCGACCGTGGACCGATGCCGACCCAACTGAAGGCACAATTCTTTTACTGTGCTCGGAGCAACTTTGAGCTGACACAGCACTTCGGCACAAGACGGTGGGAGCACGGGACCATCTCCCACCCTTGCGAACGCGTCATGGGCAAGGAGTTGATGCAACTCAATGGTCCTCGAAATTGATGCATCCGCTGCTTCAATTGCACGCGTTTGCCGCGCGCCTAAGGAGTGGGGGACTGTGTCAGTCTGCGGAATTGGCCGTGAAATGAGTCGATACTGGTTCGCTGCCATTTCGGATTTGCCTGCGTCTTCCAGTAGTCCCTGTTCCTTGAGGTGGTTCAGGTAGCGAGCGGCGCTCTTCGCAGAAATGTTTAGCAGTTCCGCGGCTTGTCGACACGACAGCCCCACTGTCGCGGAGTTCCGTTTCCTTAAGGAAATTTCAGCGATCTCAAGGGCTAGGCGAAGAATATTGGTTCGCGAAGTTCTTCCGAGAGCTGAAGAGGAGCGCGACACCGAGTCGAGCCAAGCGTTGACGTCGATGCGCACTTCCCTCGTTGCCTTGCTTGCGGAGTCGAGGGTCGCAAGTACCTCGCTGAGCTCGAGTCCTGCACTAAGTGCCGCTTCCTTGAATAGTTCTCTCGTTGCTTGCGAAGTGTGTCCAGCTCTCGCCGCCATGTAGTAGTTGCGATTGAGGGTGTTGTTTCGATTCTCGACAGCATTTGCCACTTCGGCTACTAGTTGCATCACCCGTTCGTTCGTGATCCCCAAGATCGAACGAACATCGGTATCTGTCTGGCCCAAATGACCTGTTGATGTCTTATTTGTGAGTCCTAAGGGATGGCTCTGCGACTTGACCACAACTGGGTGCCAAGCCTCGGGAAGCTCGGGAACCCAGAGTCTTGCTTGGGTTAGCCAAAAGTCGTCGTCGTAGACCTTGAAATACCGATACTTGCCATGGATGAGATCTATGTCTGCACTTCCGCCATTGGGGAGTGCTACATGTGATCGAAACCTCGTGTCTGCGTGAAGGTTCGTCCTTCGAAACAACCGATGTTCGCCACCGCTCTTCGTTACCGTGCGCGGCGCATTGGGGAGTGAGCCGTGTTGTGCTTCTAGCAGAGAGAGGTGTTCGAAGCCGTGCTTGCCCTTTTTCTTGTCGATGTCGAGGCCAATGATCCAACTAGGGCATGCGATCCCAATTCCGATTGCTGTATCCCAATCCGCAGTAGTCAATCGCCAGTCGGAATACGGATGGTCACCGAAGTAACTTCGCCACAAAGGATGATCGTGCGTCTCACCTGCACGTTTTCCCCAAGGAAATGTACGCCAGCCCGCCTTAGACAGCCGCTTGGCTCGTTCTAGTAAGTGACGGCCGTGCTCAGTGACGGGCGTTGTGCATTCTTTGCGCATTCAATTTGCGGACTGAGTAGAGCCGTCCCTACTTGCTCCTAGTCGGTCAGGGTTCGATTGAATTGTCGATCGACGTAGTTGGCGATAGATAGCCCAGTTACGAGTCGCTTTCGTCCGATCTTGACTGTGTCGAGTTCGCCATCGTGAATCAACTTGAACAGCGTTGTTCGGCCGCAATGCAATGCCTGCATGGTTGCGGGGAGCTCGTTCAGATATTCGACCTTTAGATCCTCGGGACAGACGTTTCTGCCGTCGATGTGATTTTGGCTCATGGTTGCTCCTGGCTATTTGTCCAAATGTTATAGGAAGCATAACCCAAGAATCCAAATGTCTTACCTTGCATGCAACGTGGGCTCGATTGAAAGTACAGTTCATGCATGGGGGAGCGCTATTTCTGGATCGCAGTCAGTGAGATCGCCGCCGTTGCGTGGAAAGAGGTGACGGACGAGTCCGGAAAATCCTTAGCAAAGAGCGCAGGGTTCATCTCGTGGGGACCTGTTACTTCGGAAGCACTGTCACTCAACATCTCGACCTTGTCTAGTCACCGCTCAGGCTTTCCAACCTGGGAAGGAATTAGTCCGCCCGGCGCCGAGGAAATCGCCAGAAGCTGGAAGAAGTCTGCACGCGCACGTCAGCGATCTGCTGCGGTGACTAGATCTAATGCTCAATTTGTTGACCTGCCTGCGGGCGTGACGCTGTACAGCGGTGGACCTGGCAAGCCTGTGTTCAGCATTCCCCTACGGGAGTTTCTTCAGCGCGTTCACAGCGTTGCACCCAACTGGGAGCTACCGGAGCCTGCGAACAATTTCTCTGAAGACTCCATTGTGACAATCCCACGCAGTCTCGCGCGGGTTCCAAGGTCCGTCGACAAGGTGTTAGTGGTCGATGCATTTGAGTCCAGACGCAAAGATGAATCAGTGTCAGACTTCTATGAGCGAGTCGCTGATTTCTACAGAGAAATGCTGCCAATCACTGGAGCGCCCACAGAAATACTTTTCAAGGCGGCGGGGCTTGATAAGAAGCCAACTGCAGCGGGCTGGGTACACGAAGCGCGCAAGCGAGGGAAACTACCGCCCACAACGCAAGGCTCACTGAAATAGCCAATCTGGCTTTGAACTATCCCGTCGCTCAGCCGTGATTCACCCAAGTCTTGTCCATCCAATTCGAGTTCTTACCTCACGCAACTCGTGGAAGTACTCCGCACGATCTATGCAAGAACGACCTAAGCTGCTTCTGCGGAAAGCGACTCGATTTTGACCACGATTTTGACCACAACCAGCGGCGATTCACTGTCGTTCTCTCTCGGTTGTGTACGTTCAAAATGGTAGTTCTTAGAGGGATTTGAACGACAGCGACTGCAGACGTCTCCTCATGCGGTCCATGGCATGCAGGGGGTCAGGGGTTCGAGTCCCCTCAGCTCCACCATTGTGATGAGTCGGGACATCGTTGATAGATGAGTCGGGTCATCGTTGAGAGTCCGGCCATCGGCCGGGTTGTCTTGTGTTGTTGCGCCAGTACGTCTTGCTCGGCTCGATGTGGTGTTCGCTGAGGATTTCGCCGGTGCTGCGGTGGGTGACGGTGACTTCGGTGGCGTCGATGATGATCAGGACGGGTTGTCCGCGTTGGGCGGCGCCGATGCCCAGGTGGTGCATGCGTCCGGCTCGTCGCAGTGAGATTTTGCCTGCGCTGTCGACGTGGTCCAGGCGTATC
>Ga0172380_10000949_pt1 | contig 51978 bp, 65 predicted proteins | sample Leawe162metaG_FD_119747 | JGI IMG/M metagenome (GOLD analysis project Ga0172380, IMG submission 119747) | Leachate microbial communities from a municipal landfill in Southern Ontario, Canada - Leachate well 162 metaG | ecosystem: Engineered > Solid waste > Landfill > Unclassified | place... | reverse complement strand
TTCGCAAGAAACACTTGTATTAATCAGCGGCAACTTTTGCATGATAATTCCTTTCTCTCAATCCTCTTTAATAGCCATTCTCTTGATTCCGGCCAGCGGAACTCGTTTTCTGGAACCCGGTCAATAACATCGAGAACAAATTCCGGGTCGTGATCGGCCCGGTCATGGCAGGCAGGACAAAGCAACATAACGTTTGTAATGTCGTCTTGGCCGCCCTGACTCCTGAATATGATGTGGTGCGGTTGGATGGTTTCGGCCCCGCAGTTTAGACCCCGGCAACGCCAGTGGTCAAGGTTGCAGACCAAGAGCTTGACATCCTCCCATTGTTTTTTGTCGCGCTTATTTGACGGCGGCTTCGGAAATATCACGAGACTTCCCTTTTTATATATCTTTTCATCCATTGCCTGACACGCTTGCGATAATAACGCTTCGTATATTTACGAATACCCGGACGCCACTTGAGGAACCGGCGCCAACGAGTCAGGGCATCCTGTTCATCGCCTGATATGAGAGGTATTTCGGGTTTCACTCCGCGAACTCCTTGTAGGTGTTCATTGAGCCTCCGGGATTGATGGTTTCAGGTTCTGTATTTTTTCAATGACATCAAGTATTTTATGGACATCTAAATCATTCCCGAATATTCGATTTATCTGTTCAATACGACGGAACGCTGAACTCAATTCATAATGATTTTCATATCCGGCTGATTTGCAAACATCTATCATATCCGAATTTTCATTATCTCGATGGTTCAGCTTCCAGTTTGCATCATCCAATTCTTTCTCTAATTCACTTAGTTTCGTCCATACTTTACTCGAAACTTCACGACCTATCCATCGGCATCGCTCTTTATTGGCCAACCATCCTTCAAAATATTCGCGGCGTGTCGAATAAAATGGAATCCGGTCGCTATCTATCCGGTTCATAATGATATAGAGATAAAAATCATCGGGTAGTTGGATATTACGATATAGCGGTTTGACCGCCGTATGCGGCTTGCCGTCTCCGTTGATGGTCACCAGACCAATTCCGGGTTGTCCTATTGCCTCTATGTCCTGTTTGGTTATAACGCCCGCCGGACATGCAAAGCTAAATATATTACAACATTGCAAATAGGCAGGCCACTTATGGTCGGATAAGAAGTCTTGGCGGCTCACCTTGATTTCGTAGGCGGTAACGCATGGGTGCGCCCAACTTCTTTTAATGGCAACCAGATCAATTTTTCGCAGTTCTTTATTAAACCATGTTGAGCCAGTTTTAACTTCGGTGATGGTAAATTCGTCGCCATGTCTATGTTTACAAATAGATTCAGCGACTTGAGCGGCAGTCATTTTTTGCTGTCGGCTCATCCCAGTATCTCCTTGATTAGGTATAACAAAGCATATTCAGGGGTGTCGGCATCATATGCTTTCATATCATCACCATTGGAAAACCATGCCTCATGTCTTTTGGAAAACTTATTATATGCTATACCATGAAATTTGTCCGGCCACAATTCTCGTGCCCAGTCCCACAGCCCCCGCATCGTGGGGATGAGGACGCACTTGGAATCAATTATTGAATCTATCATATTACGATTTAACAATGGTGCCTTTGGATATGGCGGGGGAAATTCACTGCCGGGGAAATAATACCATTCACCGGGTTTTATTTCCTGCCGTCCTTGGTCATCGCACCGATAGCCCAGCTTCTTGGCAAGTTGGGCGTGTTCAGGACTCATCATTTGACGCCTCCGCGAATAAAATCATTAATGTCATCTAATTGATTGGGAGTTATGCGGCTGTGGGTTGCCCAGAAATATTTCCTCCCCCGCTCTTTTCCAATGTCGCATAAATAAGTTCCATTTCGCGAAAATATTCTATATAAACCATTATATCTCAGATAAACCAAGATGTAGCGATATTTGAAACCTGTCTTTTTCATATCCTCACTCCTCCGCCATCAGGCTGGCGATGACTCCGTTACAGGATTCGCATCTTATCTGCTTCGTTCCACTCGCGGCCCCCGATTGAGCGGACACGCTGAATATGTTTTCCTGTCCTTCTTTTTCCATTTGCTCTAACTGACGGCTTTTTCTGCCCGATGCTCTGTGTGACGCGTCGTATTGATTATGACATCGCTGACATAAGGCTCTCAGGTTGTCAGGATCGCAGTTCTCCTCCGTATGGTCAAGGTGGGCAATCGTCAGGACTATTTTAATAACTTTAATACCGTCATAGGATAACGCTTCAATCTGCACCCAATCTTCGGCATTCACTTTTACAAAACGTTCACCATCCCAATACCCCGTGATATGATTTTGCACGCCGCAAAATTCACAGCGGTTGTTTGCCCGAGCTAATATCTGTGGCCTAATTTCACTCTTCCAATTACTTGGATATCGGTCTTTATTTTCGGGACGGATAGGCATTATAACGCTCCCCCACCGTGCTTGATAAGGTTGTCAGTTGTCATCGTCGGCCCCCCATTGCGGGCAGGACTCTTCATTACCGCAAATTGGACAAGTATTAAATACAATGTCGGTGACTAATGTTCCATAATAAATACAATCACTATTTGAACAACGCCCCCTATTCCACTTGCATGTTCCGCAGGTTTCACTCATGGTCGGCCCCCCTTATTCCTTCATGCAATAACTGCGGTGATAGACCGCCAAGGAATTTATCAATTTCATCATTGACGGGGTGATTACAATCTGAACCACTATCCAACAAATAACTGGCCTTACCCAATAGCCGAATAGCCTCAACTAACATTTCATGTTCACTCATGGTCGGCCCCCCATTGGGGGCAGGATGAATAAATCGTCAAGCTGTGTTGATACCATTGAGACTTTTGATTATCACATATTTGAGTCACGGCATTTTTCCACTTGCACGTTCCGCAGGTTTTATTCTCCATGCTCTGCCTCCAGCGAAATGCGGGCAAGACGGCCTCCAGATGAATCATATTTTTCCGCACTTGAAGTTAGTAAATCATACATATCATCATCTTTTATGGTTGTTCTCCCGTCTGATACAAATCGCCCATATCTCCAGTTTTCAGGATTCGCATAATAATCCCGAACCGCTCTTAGCTTCTCGTTCTCCGCCCGCAGTTCGGCGTTCTGCGAGTCAGCGAATGACTGGATTTCTGCGGCAATACATTTAATCAAATCTGTATTGGGGTTATTATAATAATCAAAAGGTTCCATCCCACGAATTCTAAGAAAAACACAACCCTCAACAGTTAAATCTATGGTGACATCATGTAGAAACATTCTCGCCACGTCTTCGGCGGCCCGTGATACCACCGGGGTATTCTGTTTATGATACTCCTCGGCGAACGCTTGGAAATGCCTTGCGAGTAACGGCACAACCTCATAGTCCGTCATTACGTTAATATCACCCTCAATGTCAGCAATGAGATTTCGGGCGGCATCTTCGGCGGTTTTACTCGGCATCGGGGGCCTCCTCGATTGGTTTAAGATTCTCTCTGGGCCACCACTCAAGTAACCACGCATCGAATTTGTATTGTGGGTCGAAATCCTCTAATGTAAGTGAACACGAATCACATGTTTTCCATCGGATAGCTTCTAATAACTGGTCACTTATTTGAGGGTCAAACTTTTTCTTCTTGCTCATACCGTCCCCCCTTGCCGAGCGGCGAGATATGCACTTAATGCAATAAAATATTGTGTCGTTTTATCAATCTCATTAAATTGGATGAAAATGTGATAAGGGTGAGGAAGTCCAAAATATATTTCCGCATGTAACCCACCCTCCTCCATTCTAAATGCTCCATTTGCCAGTTGCAAGTCCTCCGGCCATTTCGCCTCGTCACCCGCCGGTTGGTGCGACTCAACGGGCTTTGTGTCGCATGGATGAGACTCAACTCCCTCCGGCCACTGTTCGCCGTTGGGTGGGGCGACGGGCGCGGGTATGTCAATCGGTTTTGCCCCAAGTTCGACCATCTTATCCGTCAGCTTATCGACGAATTCATCTTTCGCATCTGCGGGCGCGGGGTGCGATTCCAGATATTCTTTGGCCCGTTCTTTCATCCACTCACAATGCCGACAGTCGGATGAAGCGATTTCGTCATCAATGTCAACCTGGATCGTTCCAGTATCAGCGTCGGCAATCATCTGAAGAACTTCCCTCGCCTCTTGCGCTGTATCACTTGTGACGGGCGCGGGGGCTTGTTCGGCGATCATTGCCCTCATTTATCCTCCCTTTCCCGCCAGACGGGGATAATTTTATCCAAATCCTCTTTAGCTTTACACCATCCCACGTAAGCTTCACCCCCTGGACTAAATGATGGTGAACCACTCATCCAGTGAATTATTTCAAAAAGTTTTTCAATGATTTTGTAATCTGGCCACTCCTGTTCACCCTGAACAACTACACCCCGCCGGGCGGCGAGCCATTGTCCAGTCAAATCGTGAATTAATTGAATTTCTTCAATACAGGGGAATTTGATACTTTGATTTGAACGATAATCATGGAAATACATTCCGTAATATGGGTCAGAATTAAACCCGATTACTCTTTCAGGATTGTGCATTCCGTCAAATATCGTTACACTCTCTGGATATTGGGTTTTTGCGCTATTCTCCCCTTCGCCCTGAACGGGGGACGATGGCTTGTCGAGCTTCTCCAGCACCTCGGCGATCCACTCAAGGCGCTCCGAAATGGCGATGCAGGCATAGATTTTATAGGTATCTGCCAAATTGGGAGGATGAGTTGACCACTCTGACATATTTGCGGCATCCTGTTCTAAGGAGCCCAATTCTATTCTAAATTTTCCCATCTTTTACCTCACGAGTTAAATTCTTAAAGTTGTACCTGGGACGGCAATAGGCACAATCCAATGCGGGTCTAAAATTCGATCCACGATACGTTGCCAGCCATCCCATCTTCGCATATCCGGGATTTCAAAGTTGGTCGTAATAAAAGTTAATTTATTGGTCCGCCAGCGATAATCAAAAAATTCCTCCAAAAGAGAAATGTTCCAGCCGGATTTATCGTCATAACCGCGGCCGAGGTCATCCAATAAAATAATTTTCGTCTGAAATAAATAGTGATGCTCAAGCGATGCCCCGGTTTCGGATTTCTCGGATCTCAACACTTCAACCAATCCCGCATGAGTGACAAACCGGATGTAATCAGAATTTTTAACCGAAAAAACTTCATTGGGACCCGTATAAAAATACTCGCCGACAACAGCTATGATGTCGGGCGCTATCTTCTTATAAAAATGCCGTTTGGCCTCATCTATGAAATATTTGAAAAGAAGGCAGAGGATGGAAGTTTTTCCATTACCAACCGCACCGGAAAAAAGCAAACCATAAGGGTCGCCGCCCGATATGCTGCCCAAGCATTTGTATATTTCAGCCTGTACATCCTTGTCCACACGATCCATCCTTGCCGCCAAATGGCGGGGGCTGAAATAGCTTTCAACTGCTTTATTAAAGCTCGATTCGGCCACCTTTTTTATAGCCGCCAGTAATTCCGGGCTTTGTTTTGGCATGATAATTCACCCCTGATTGTTTTTTAAGTTCTCTGGTTAGCCATCCGCGAATAAAGCGTATCCAATTTTTTTTACGGCCTTTGTGCGGCTCCGTTTTCACCCAACTAACCATTATTTCAAATTCGCGCTGAATGTCATCCATCGACATCCCGGCCGCTTGAAAAGAAAGATGCAAATTAGAATCGATAAATTCCTTCTGTGCCGCCTTCAATCCATTAACGTAAAATGTCATATCGGCCATAATCAGTCTCCGTTTTCAATGATAAGTTCAGTGTCATCAGTAACGCGTGTAATAAAATACTGAAAGTCGTCTTCGGCGCAGCATTTCAGGAATATCTGATAATTCTTATTCGACAAAGATTCTATCCTGTCAACACAGATAGCCTTCAAGGGGCCGGCCAACGCACGTGCAAGCTGGACCGAGAAATTAATCTGCTGTTCGGTCGATAGTTGATCGATGGCCACCCCATTCAAAAATACATTATCACCCTCGACCGACAATCCTTCAATCGGAAGTTTGATCTCCGAAAGTATCTTCCGGGGAATATCGCCGGCCAACAATTTGCAGATGAGGTCAAGCGCCTGATGTTTTTCGCGCTCCGGAATTAATTCAGCTTCCCGCTTCGATATGGCCTCGATTTTGTTTATCAGTTTTTGGGCTTTCTCATGCTCCTGAATTTCAGCTTGAACCCCCGAAATATTCGGCTCAACATAGTTCAGCAATTCTTCGTTGATAAGCTGAATCTGGTCAATTAGAAAATTATTCTGATTTTCCAGCTCTGCGAATTTGGCGTCAAGGCGAACTATTTCTTTTTTGATGTCATCCTGGGCTTTCTGGTTTTTCTCGATTTCCGAATTATGATGCTCTTTTTGGGCGATCATTTTTTCGTGGTTTGATACAATCATCTCCATTTTTCTCAAGACATCAAGTTTTGAGGAAATGGAACAATTATATTTTTGCACGTCGAATGTTTCCGGAATTTCCGCTTTGTCCTGATTGATGGATTTTTCCAGCTGGTCAACCTTCCGACCCTGCTCTCGGCGAATATCATAAACATAATCCCGGATCTCCCCCAAAAGAATAAGACCATGCTTTTGAAAATTGAATCGGGAAAAATCGACAAGGGACGCATCGGCGCCGCTCTCGATTAGCGGACCAGACACCATTTCGGGGGTTAAATGAAACGATATCGCTTTCAGGATTAAATTTCGACGGGTTGATTTATCCTGAAGGAAAAAATCAATTGGGTTGAAATGCAATCCCGACTCTCCAACGATTTCGTTGAGCCTGGTCTGAGCAGTCCCTACCGGGCGGCCATCCTCGACCAGCTTCAAATTGTTCGTTTCGTTTGTTATGGTACGTGAAATCTCAACCGTTTTCAAGGTTGACAGGTTTTGAAGGCTCATCATAACCTGAGCGGCCGGCCGGCCTGTCATAATCAGCTCAAAATCAGTTTTTTTATCCGCCTTTTTCAGCGCGGCCCGAATCCCCTTAATGAAGGAGGTTTTCCCCAATTCATTGTCACCCTTAATGATTACCAATTTCCCAAGGTCCTTGCGGACCATTTCGGAAAAGCCGAGGAAATCAAGATATGTGACGGCTATTATCCTGAATTTATCTTCCTTCTCCTGATTCATAAATCACCTCTTTGTTTTGAAGTTGTTCCTTGTAATTTTCTGCCCTGTGATACTGACAATACCCAAAAACAGCCAATATGACCGCAATGATAATAATCAGCGATTTTTTGACAATTTTCATCACCATCGTATTAATAACACTGGGCATTTTCAAAAACCTCTTTTAAGGCCCCTGCGGGCGATTCTAAGCGACTTTTGTTTTTGACCGACAAATTCCACCCATGAAGGTTAAAAGTTCCACAGTGAGGCTCCTGAGTTTGGTGCTTGTGATTTATGAAAGCAGTCACGATTACAAAACAAGATTCCAACCAATTATTCAGTATGTGCAAATAGTTGCGTAGTATGTATGCAAAATATTTCACTCGGAACCTCTAATTAATTTAAACTCTAATTAATTTAAACTCTAATTAATTTAAACTCTAATTATATTCATAGCGAGTGTTTCGCGAGCCCTCGCGAGTGTTTCGCGAGTGTTTCAATAATCTCTGCGGGCGGTTCAGGATTTCTGGTCTTGCTTGGGTGGTCAATTTTCTGATGTTTTAGGAATTTTGGAATAAAATAATAAATTTCCCCGTGGTATTCAAATCTGATTATAACTGGTGGTTTAAGTTCCTCAAGTTCGTTTAACCAAGCTGTAAATTCGTCGATTGTTATGTTATCGTAAGGGAATATCTGGCTCTTTAACCATTTGGGGCTGCCTTTAGCAACACCGTAATCATCAGAGACCGTCCAAAGTCCCACAAAAGTTAATCGGGCATCCCGAGAAACCATCGCGATCTTCTCATCACCCCAGAAATCTGGTCTTACAACCCTTGCTCTTGCCATAATTAAATCAGAGATTCTTGTCGTTCCTCGTCATTGATCGGTCTTTCAAAAATAACCTCACCGGTATCGAGCCGAACTTTTTTGTATTTATCATCCCCAAAGTCAAGGATAACCTCAACTTTAACATCCCGATATTCTTCCCGGCGAGTTATTTTTGAGGCTAATTCAGTACGAATAGCCTCCAGTTTCGTCATTCTCGATTTCATCTCGACCTTAATGCTGGCCTGGCGATCTTCCTCGGCGGCAATATCCTGAATGGTGGCGCCAAGATCATTTCCGTAAGCCAATAGTTCGTCGTTGGTCAACTGACACGGCAGAGCTTCGGTTGTCTCCCTTAGCTTGCGAATTTTTGAATCCACACCCTTCTTCATCTTAAATCTCCTCTAAAAAAATATTTAAGCCGCAGACTGGAGGCGACCCGACCCGAATTAGACACCTCCAGTTTTTAATCCACGGCGGTCCCCCCTACTTTTTCGGCAGTGCATCCAGCCAGTGCATATATTTTATTCCGTCAGCCATTAAAGGCTTATCGCCGGCCAGATATTTTTCGATGGTCTCCTTGATTTTTTTGTCGCCGGGTCCAAATTTCCGCTCCTTCAGGCCGTCCTTGAGAACGGTAAGCATATCCTCGGTAGCCTCAGTTTCTGTTTCGGTGGCCTCAATCTTATCCGGTTTGGACGACTCTTTGGTTGGCTGATCCTGATCGAGCCGCTCCTCGACCGACTCTTCAGGGCCGGGAATTTCCTCGGTGGTTTCCGGCTTTTTTTCTTCGGCGGCTGGAGTTGTTTTTTCGGCCGGTTTTTCAGTCTGCTTCATTTTCTTTAAGAGCTTATCACCCTTATTGCCCGCACTTTCTTCAGTTTTGTCGGTGTCGGCAGGCTGTTGAATATCGCGAAAATAAGATTCTACGGTTGAAGCCCCGTCTTTGATGGCGTTAAGCACCTGTCTGAGAGAGACCATTTCCCCCGGCATCCAATCTTTCGATTGTATCCCAAGATATCTCTCAAGCATTTCGACACTGACATTCATCTGGCCAAAGCGGGTAATCAAAACCTTGCGTTCCCGGTCGGGATCCTTGATTCCTTGCGCCATAGTTTCATCACACATCTTTTTACAGTCTTCAACCAAGTCTCGGGGCAAAATTGAAAAAATACAATTCCTGACGGCGATAGCACCGCGACGATTTTTTAACTCACGCAAATCCCTTTCGTCGGGTGCGATCCAAGCATTTTCCTTTTTGCGCCAGATCAATTTGCGAATACGGTCATCCTCCGTGATTTTGACATTTTCTTCAATATCCCAGGCCCATGCTTGGATATGAAGATATTCATTATCTTCAAATACAACAGACACGCCCCATCGGACATTGCCGAATAAACGACCGAGAACTCTGGCGAGATAAATTGATCCCCCTTTTATTCTGGTGCCACCCCGAGAATATTCATACTGAGCAATTTCCGCCAACGATGGACGCAGACATTCTTTCACGGCTCTTTGAAAAACATTATCAATATTCCTCGGAAATTTGCGAGCGAGAAACATTGCCCCCTGAATTTCCGCAAACTCTGAAGCGACAGCGCCGGCGGTCAACTCTCCCGGACGAATCAACTCACCCGTGGTGGTATTTACAAGTTCACTTTCAGCCATAATAATTCTCCTTATTTGAAGATCGGCCGGAACTGGACCGGCGTTTTTGTTTCTTCGGTGAATTTCTTTATGATGGAATCGGTGTCAAAGTCCGGGTGGGCGTACTTTATGGCCGTCACCAGCGCCACCAACGCTTCTTTCCACGCTGTTTTGGTCGTGTCTTTGCCGCCCGAAAAAGATATACTGCCATTGATCGCCTGCGACAGTATTCGCAATTTGGCAGCACCAGCCTTGACCATAGCCTCACCGACTCGGTTTTTCCAGAGGTCCATTTCCGCTTCGATTTCCTTCAGGGCTTCCTTCCTGGCTTTGAATTCGGCGACCATGGGATAGATTTCGTGCTTTTCATCGACAATAATCTCGATCCCGTCTTTCGGCCGCAGCGACTTGATATACTGCATACTGGCATCCGAGGCATCGATTTCCGGCGCTCTGTCCTCATCGAGCATGGCCTTAAATTCGACCTCTTTTTCAATCAGAATTTTAATAAATTCGTCATGGCGGGGAATCCGGCGGACCGTAAAGTCGGAAGCGTTACCGATCAGTACGGGAATGTCGATGAAATCTTTCGGCAGGATAGCCAAATACTGCTGGCACTGGGCATAGATATAATCCGGGATATCGTCATCTTCACCCCACTGTTTGGCGGCATGGGCATTGTATGATTTCCCCTCGATCGGCCAGAGAATATCAGGCCACTTAGACCCCTCGGCGATGACGAATCCGTCCAGATGGCCGACGATAAAAGGATATTCGGGATGGGTAATTTTTAGGCCCTCCGGGATATCGCCGTAATCGTGCCCTCCTGCATAATTTTCAGGGCAAGAGAAAAGGTGGAGGCGATCATACTGGTCGGAGACGATCAATGTTTGGCCGGAAACAAGATTCGTTTCGGCATAAAGCTCTCCAATGAAGGGCTGGACAAACTTCCCGAATCTCATCTGATTCGAGACAGGCCGTTTTTCAAGCATACCCTTCTTTTCCATCCATACATCCATTCGGCTTCGCGTCGGATGAACTCCCATGATTGCGGCGGCATCAGACCCGCCGATTTCCCGCGACCTGACCTCCAGCGAATAATCACCAGCGACAGGTATTCCGGTTTCTTCGTGCATACTATACCTCTTGATATAAAGTTAATTTACTCAATAACATCCGACAGTCGGAGCATTATAAGGGTAATCGCATTATGAGTATTCAAAGCGACACCGAGCTTTTTTATGGTCGGAACATCGGGTTTCGAACGGCCCGTTTCGTAATCGCTTATCCGGGCCAGCGAGATACCGATCTTTTCGGCCAGCTCACCCTGCGTCCAGCCATTCGTCTCACGAAGATATCGGATGTAATGACCGATGTTTTCAAATTCGACTTTCATTTTTTATTCTCCTCAAGCAATAACAGCCAATTTGAGCCGGGCGATGGTTTACAAAAAAACGGATCGACATCATAGGAACTAACATTGCGCCCGGCTTATTTGAAGGATGGAACGGCAGAGAGACTACACCGGCCTTCAGTTCGACGCCAACAGCCGGATGCCCTGCATTTTTAGGCTTCGTCGGGCCTACGTCGATTAGGGGTCTGCGATCTGCGTTCCATCCATAATTTTCGGGAACCAGGCTAACTACACTCCGCGTCTTTGTCACGCAGACCACCATCGCCGCCTTCTCGTTAGCCCGCCCCTCTGCTCCATCGGTTAATGGTTTCCCCGAATCGGTTAGGGTGCTTGCAGATTCCCGGTAATTTTCAGGGCAAGGCGGCAGGGAGCAAGTCGGCATTGCCGAATATCGACCTCTAAAGCCCCTCGTCTGGTTAAAAGTCGGGGGGAGAATCCCGCCTCGGATGTGTCCGATATTTTTTAGGGCAATTTCCGATTCCCCTGGTGATAACATGCTCCCCACAGGCCCAGTTAAACCCTTTTCACCTTGCCTATTAAAGTCTGTATGGCAAGGCGGCAAACTGTTCATCTGCTTGGGCGTCATCCCCTTCCGCGCATCACCGTCTTTGCCTGAAGGCGCAAACCTCCAGTCCTCGCGCTCCCGTCTATCGCCTTGCCTATTATTAATTTTATTTTTCATCGTATTTTTTCTCGGGATGGGGCGCGGTGTAATAGCTGTGCTGTGTTTTCTATCGCACCCCATCCTCTTTGGAACCCGTGAGGCTCACGCCGTCACGCTATTATATATACGAATCAATTATTGTTTGTCAAGAACTTTTTTATAAAAAATTAAAACCCCGGCTAAAAAAACCGGGGTCTGAGACAAAGAATAACAAATAGAGGAACTATTTCAAAATTTCAAGCAGAAGGCCCACACCGACTTGGTAGTAATTTTTCGATACATCCGGCCGGGTCACCGCGTCCCCGAATAAAAATAAACCGACATCATATTTCATAATTGTAGTTATATGCGGAACCGCGATTTCAACCCCGGTTGAAAAACCGATGTCTCCGTCGTCAAATTCGATATCCCCCGAAGATCGTATTCCATACCTGAATACATTACTCGAATCGTTCAAATATAAAGTGGTGCCAATAAGCATATTATCCAGAGTTTCGGATTCGACCACATTGATTTTGGTGGTGGCCACCCGCAATATTTTATTTGTTCCCGTCTGCCAGCCGGAAAGGACGATCATGCCCGGAGTTTTTATATTCTTCATATCAAGTCCGGCTGCGCCGGCGGCGAACATTTTTGTGTCAGCCTGAGCCACTGAACATAAAAGCACCAAAGCCAATAGAATTAAAAGTTTACGAAACATTATCATGCTCCTTCTCGTTTTTTGTTAATATTTTTGGCCGTCGCTTGCGTTAAGATGGCGGACAGCGCCGTTTGTGCGGCCAGGCGAACAATATCCGCGGCACTTCCCTCTGACGGATATACATAAAACAGTCCCCAACCAGCCAGGGCGGAAAGAGCGAGGACTATAATGACTTTCAGCGGCTCATTTTCGACCTTGAACCAGTTTTTAAGACCCTGAGTCACGAATCGGATAATAATTCCAACCGCAACCGTTAAAATTTCTTCCATAAACACCTCCTTAAATTCCTCTTGTTTCGGGAAATATATCTATGAATCGACATTCTCTTTTGTCGATGTCAACCCGCTTATATTTGACGTAAGCGGACGCCTCATCAGCTTCAGACAAAGTGTCAGTTTTGCTGTTACCGCCGGACGCCTGAATTGTCATTATCCGGCTCGTACAAATAGCGACGTGAACGGCGCTGCCGTCCTTAAACCAAAAAGCGAGGGCGCCGGGGCCGGGAGGCTCTTTTGACACCGGATATTTAACGGAAAATTTTTCCCATAGGCCTTGAGCCGAATAATCGAAATTCCACGGAATGTATCCGATCTGCATCAAACCTTCAACAACTACCTGAGAACAATCGAGACCATTAATGGGAGATTTGCCGTTATATTTGTACGGAATATTCAAAAAACTTTTTGAAATTTCAATCAAAATATCCCTCAGCTCCTTTTTATCGTGAATACTTAAATTCATGCTCACCTGCGCTTTTTGGTCTTGATATGGCCAGCATAGGATTTTCCGCCGAGATAACAAATTCGCATATACTTTCGCCCGGAAAGTGATTTGGTCCTGACTCGACCACCTCGCTTAACTCACCTGGTAAATGACTTCGGCATAATATCACCTCTTTTATAAAACGATGTCAAGAAGATTCGCGCCGGTGGTATCCGGGACCCGAAACAAGCCGACATCCCATTTTCCGCCGCCGCGCGTTTTAATATAAGCATGATAAACCAGAAGAGTATCGGACAGACAGCTATTCCTCGTTAACTCGATCGACATTTTTCCGGTTAGTGGATCAGGATTGGCTACCCAGTTGTCATACTTTGAGATAACCGTATTATTACAGGTATTTTTTACGGTTTGATCGGCAACCAATTCTACGAAAAGCCGGGGATCCTTTTCCAGTATATCGGACCCGAGGTCAGATGCGTAAATATATATATCGGCGGTCGATGCTGTTATCCAGATTGCGCCTCGCAAGCTATCATAATAAGTTGAGGTGTCAATTATAATTGTATCAATTAAAAATTGATAACCCGGCCGCTCCGCCATAACCACAAAGGTATCCGCGGAATCGGCTGCAAAGACGGCGACACCTGAACTATTACTTCTGTTTACCGCATAGGTTTCGCCCGTTAAATATCGAAGGGTAACATAAGAAAAAGCGACCGCTCCGGGTGTTGCTGTATCATAAGGAGTTATGAAAACAATGGCCGTGCCGCTTCCGGTCAAAGCATAACTGCCGACATACTGGTCATCGGAGGCCCATATTTCAGTGGACGATGGAAATCCGATATGGTGCACGATCGTCGCTAAAGAAGCAGTCCCTCTTGATACGATGGTGTCCAGGGTATAAAATGAGCAGGAATTAGAGTCGAACACGAATAAAGTATCGTACGTTCCGTCAAGATAAATTCTGACTGTATCATAGCTCGGATTCGTTGCCGGCCCGAATTCCGAATAGGTCGCTGTTATATGAATATCGGATGCCATGCAAACCGAGAATAAAAATCCAAATAAAATTATTAATTTTTTCATCGTATAGTTACTCCTGTTGGTTTTAACTTACCATGTAATTTGTGCCTGGTTGCCGCCGGGCTGTATAATGTATTCTGTAATACCAATTCCAGACTGTCGGGATTGCCGTCGATGGTCATCGTCTGTGTTGTGGTGTCGCCCTGATAGACTGCCATAAGAGTAAAGTCATTAAAGGTCGAATCGATTGACGTCCGGTTTTCCTCCTGATAGGCGATTGAAAAAGTATCGACCAATCTTCCATTGGCATCGCCCACCGTTTCGGCCAGCACCGTTCCATAGTTATTTACAATCTTCAGAGAGCAACTCGGTATCGGCGTTCCCTGCTGGTCTTGGCCGATAAGGGTAAATATCGCTTTCAGCGTAAAGTCCACCTCGCCGGAAGTCCCCGACCTCACCCTCATTCTCTGATAAGCGGTATCATGGGGAGACTGGATATGAAGGTCGTAGATTGTCAACCCGACATGATTGTTTGCCAGTCCATCGTCCCAATGTGATACAATCGCTGGAGCGTCCGCCGGTGTGTCGCCGCTATCCGGCATAATTACAAGGGTATCGCCGTAGATTGAAAGCCCCGACAAATCGGTCGGCCCCGCGTCTGATGCTCCGACGCCTATATATACATCATTTGTCTCTATCAGGTTGTTTCTAATGATGAAACTGGCCCCGCCGCAAGCGGCCCCGCCAACGAAAGTATAAGCCGATGCCTGAACCCTGTTAAAGATCAGCCGTTGCAGGGAATCAAGGACGAATAACTTAATATGATTATTCTCGAATAATACCTGCCCACTGCTGAACCTGACATCGAAATACATAAACGAAGCCATTGGGCCATAGGCGGGGTAATTCGTGGTGTCGTCTCTTACATATCCACGCACAGTATTATTCCGAGCGATAATCCATAGATTGTCAACGGCCTGCATACGGGTTTTAATGAACTTGGAAATAACCCCGTTATTGTAATAACTGTCAAATCCATGATGAAGCAGAACGAGGTTATTTTCTATTAAAACGGCACTGTCCGCCGACCCAATACTGGCAGACGACCCCTCTATCATAATCGCCCCGTTTGTCCCGTAATAAGTATCACCGGTCGTTAAAGTGCATCCTTTTATCAAACCAGAGCCATTTTCATACATCACGATAGCAAAGGAATTGGCGTTACTCTTTGACATGGCGTCCGTCTGATATGAAGAATGGGGATAAAGGGTATTCCGCTCGTTTACCTCGATATAGCAGTTGACTATTGAAGGCATCGGGCAATACGTTCCGCCTGACTGTGGGAAAGCGATGCCAGCATTGGGAGAATTGAGGAATCGACAGTTATGGAAATATGCGCCGGTATCGCCGGTCGTCATCTGGCTTAATGGCATTAGCGACCCCATGAAACAGATCGCCCCGTCATAACTCATTCGGCTTGTAAACCCCTCGACGGCAGAAGAACAAACAACATAATCGAACTTGAGATTTTTGGATTGCCAGTTTTCGGAGCCGCTATTACGTGAAATCGCATGGCCGTCAAAACCATTGATAACCATCGTTACGCTCTCGACGTATAATTCGGTCTGCCCGTCATAGTTAAGACAAATGTTATCAAAGGCGGAATCGGCCCCGGAATAAGTCCCCTCGTGAATAATCTTCAAATTGCGGATATTGATGCCGTTGGCTCCGTTGTTCATTCTGATACCTTCATAGGAATCGCCGTTGTCAGAACCGAAAAAGAGAGTGTCGGCCTGATTGGCGTCCTGACCGGTAATCAAAATATTATCGGCAGTCGCGCTCACGATAAGTCCATTCCCGGTAGATGTGACATTGTTCTCAAAGCAATAGCAGGTATCTCCCGTTGTAATAGTCGTGTCCAGAGTCCCGATAACTATCGAGTCCTGACAGGCCGTGCGCTTATAGGCCCCCGCCGAGCCTGCGAGAAGGAATATGATAACTGTATATATTAAATATACATATTGTTTATATGTCTTACGGGCCATGTCCTTCCCTTGCTCCGCGTATTGAATGGGCTTCCCCGGCCCCGGAAATACTGTGGGCCGTCCGGGTTATCCCCTCGGCTGTCGCGGCACTATATATTACTTTGATTTTCGGTCGTCTTGCGGTGGTGGCGTTATCATCCGAAGTAAAATCGAAATTGGTATATAAGCCCGTATTCTGGACTACTGAAATGAGCATCCCCTGACAGTTGGCCGTATCAGTCCCATCCCATGTCTGCGCCAGCGTCGTTATATCAAAAGCATACCAGCCATCATCGGTTGTATCACTCGCCCCGGTATGAGTATCGTATATATCCGTCGTGCGGTCATTCCCCGCCGACTGGCATCCGGCGGTTGTCCACGCCACTCCATCGCGTCGGTTATTCCATGTGACCGAATCTTCAAGCCAGTATGCCAATATTCCGTATATGCCATATTGCAATGTGGCACTTCCATAAGCATAAAAATCGACAAATAAAGAACAAGATGTCACGGAAACGCCATAAAGAGAGTCTTTCAATTCATCCCATTTGATGAGTGAACGGAAACGTCCGGTCGCGGTATTATCATCATATATGCGAAGATATACCTCGGTGCCGTAATTTGTAGTTGTGGCCGTACTACTTATTCTGGAAGAAGCGCAATCGTATGATCCCGCACCAATGGTGAAAGTCTCCGCGCTGGCCGACACTGTGAGTAGCAATATGGCAAATAATAGTCTTTTCATTACTTCACCTTGAATTGAACGCTTAAACCCGTCTTATCATTATCCGCCTGAAAGTCCGTAATAATGAGAAGCCCGAAGGCATCCCCCGCATTTACGGTTAAATCCGTTATGTCCACAGCCGACCTTGTCGGCGTATATGGCGTTGCCGAGGCCGTAACGTATTTATGGCTCGCCCCGGTCGAATCCCAATAAATAGAGTCCAATGCGCATTTCAGACCATCGGATATATCGGGGCCGATTAACTTGATACCCACGACCCCCGAATCGCCCGATTTGTAAGACAGGTAAATGATAGAATCAATCGTGCATGAATCTGCAAAGTCGCACCAGAGCAAGAAGGTGTCCCTGTCACCGGCGGTTATATTCCCTGCCGTGTCCCATGCGGTATATCTGACGATACTATCCCCATTGAAGAAGAACACGTTGTCATAGAAATAGATAGAGTCACTCAATGCCCTGCTGTATCTGGCATGCTGATTTAATGCCTGATATTGCGGTCGTCGCGCATAAGCCGTTGCCCCATTGACCAGAGAATCGTGGAGAGCGGTGGTAAACTTAGAACCCGGCAGAGTCTGCGGGCCAATAGCCGCGCCGTTTATGGAGTCTCCGCTATTCCAATTCACAATGCCATACGTAAAGTTAGCACCCGCGCCGATAGCGAAAAGGCCGGCTGGATTTGTCGTCAGGAGATCGTAGGCACTGTCGAATCTGGCCTTGACGGTGTTCCAGTAAGTTGTATCGTCCGATATTCTATTGAGTATCGTTGTGAAGCCTACGAAGGTTGTATCAAATGCTCGCGCTGAATCAGCAAAGTCGGCATCAGCAACGTCTCCGGTGTCCATGACGGCATCAAGCCAGGTTGGATTTATCCTTAATGAAGCGAGATAAATTTCAAGTCCATCGCCGGTTAGATCAACAATCGAATCTCCGGCCAATATAAACGTTCCATTGGCTTTTATTTTATTCACAATCGCAGTGTCAATGTTTAATGAATCAACCCCGGTTAATTTTACGTAGGCGGCATCGTGGTCGTGGCCGACAGGTGAATATACTCCGTCGTGGTTATGGCTTATAGATGAATAGGTGTCCGAATAATCAGCAAGGGTCGTATCGGAAAGTATGACATGGATTGAATCATTGTGACCTACGGTATCAACATAATCGGGATCAAAATAATTGTAAATATCTGATAATGAACCGGCGCCTGTTCCAACTGAATCATTTGCCCAGTAAAGAGAATCTCCGGCATCATCATACTTTAAGACCTGCCCCGATGTTCCTTCAGTTCTGGGAAATCTCATGGTATCGCCATTAATAATTACAGCCAAACGTTCGATGTAAACCGAATCAAGCGAGCTCGCACCGGAGCCGCAGTTTATGACCAGACCACTCGAATCATAGATTTTGCAGGTATCTCCGGTTGACGGCACCAGATAAATAGTATCACCATCAAATTTCAATCCATAGTATTCTGCGGAATCAAGCCAGTTATAAGATGAGCCGCCCGAATTATCCGTGCCGGGATTCCAGTCGCTTCCGTCCCATTTTATAACCTGTCCGGTTGTGGCTCCTTCCTGCGCAAGATTATTGAGGCCAACGCCATGATCTACGATATTATTAGAATCAATTTTATTGGCACCGATTGCGGTAACGCCCGTGCCATCGATAGTAATGTCGCCTGACATGGCGGTTGGATTGTAGTTTGTCCCGTCGCCAATAAGAATATGACCGGCGGTGTTGGTGCCCATTGTAATATCATCACCGGCAACGGATAAATCCCCATTAAGATAAATATTGGTTCCGTTTAAATATAATCTATTATTGGTCGAGTCCCAAAAAAGACCACCTATTAAAGCACCGGCTCCGGATTGAAAGAATATCCCCTGATTATTACCCATAAATATTATTGCATTTAAAGTTGTATCGTCCCTATCGGAGGACAAAAATCTTAATCTAACGGCAGAGGAATCATAAATACCGAGCTCACTAATGGATTGCCATTCCATGTTACTGCCCACACCGTTATAGGCAAACAGGTCATTGTCAGCAGGAGAATTATTCATATTCAATTCATCTTCATCTACGGCGTTGGCAGATAAGTCCAATACTCCACCTGCGCCAACCGTAGCATCACCCGAAATGGAATCCTCAATAACCCTAATAACTCCTGCCGTATCAACTAAGCTAAGTTCCGCTATTGTTTTAGTTACAAAATCAGGATCGTTTGATACGTCCGGTTTATTAAAGACGACTATCTCATATTTAGCCGCGCCCGCAGTATCAAAATCATAATCTCCAGATCCGCCCAAAGCATTTATGGTGAGCGTATCTTTGCCTGCATTAATTGCAAATGAAATATTGGTGCCTTCTTTGATGACATAAGGACTCGCCAGATCAACAACCGCCCCGGAATCGGCTTTGGCGTCGTCGCCCGAACCAGCCCCTCCCGCCGCGGCCCAGTAAAGACTGTCGGAACCATTTGAGGTCAACTGATAACCGGCTGAGCCGGCGTCGGTCGGATAGCGAAGCCCATGAACTTTCATTGTAGAATCAATGACCAGGCTCCCTCTTATTTTTATTGTATCGCAGTAAAGGGCCATATCTTCTAAATTGATACTGTTCGGTCCCGAAAAAATCACTTCTGGTGTACTGTCTTTATTAACTGTAAAACTGCCATCGCCAAACTGAAAATAGAAATATCGGTGGCCGGAATAATCTTCGGAAAGCCTGAGCCTGGTGGTGTCGGCTATGATCTCAAGTACTCGAGTGTCGGTCGAGTATTTGCTGAATATCTTTGGAAACGATTTATAATTATGCCAGTAATCTCCGTAGATCGAATCTTCGACGCACATATTTCCATCGACATCGAACCAAATCGTATCTCTGGTTAAATTGCCGAAAGCGATATTATCCGAAGGGAGTTGCGACAAATTGGCAGAATCATTTCCAAGCAGAATATTTCCGAAAACATTATTGACATGTTCATTATTGGCGAATCTTAACCCGAAATCCTGACCTGCGCCGGAACATCTATTGCCCATAATAATATTGGTATCGCTGTCATATATCTTTATTCCGATGCTATCATTGTCGAGACAGATGTTATTCGCGATCAGTGAATTATAAACGGTAACGATACTTATCCCCTGCTGCCCCCTCAAGGATGTATTATGATGAACAATATGGCCCTGTCCGTACTCAAGCAAGATTCCGATCGGCGGTCTATTACTTGAAAATCCATCGTATTCAAATGTGCTGTCTATTTTGTTGTCGGCAATAGTAATGCCTTCTGAATTTCTGGCGCCGTATTTGGATACGAGAATATCATACCCGCGAACTTTTCGGAAAAAATTTCCCTTGATAGCAGAACCGTAAACGCCAAGCATGGCAACGCCGGCGCCGTGTTGCTCGTAGAAATGATTATTTACAACCGAAATATCGTACATAGTATCGCTGGATTCATAATTGCAGTCAACACCTGTTCCGTAGTAATAGAAATCGTTGCCCTCTATTTTCACGTGGGGTGCATTGCACAAAATTCCACCGGGATTCAAACCGAGCAAAGCTCCGGTTCCGGCATAAGACGAATCGTAACCGATGAATGTATTCCCGGAAATATAGCCGCCCCCGGACGGAACGTGCCCGGATATGCCAATAGCCTCTTCTCCGTTTCCTGAAAAAATTGAATTGATAACCTTAAAATTTGTTGAGTGGCGAAATTTCATGGCATCTTTGGGAGAGCCGGACAGCCAGCAGCCTTCCACCCTCACACCATCCGTTCGATCAAATAAAAGCATATCATAGGTTAGGGGTTGAGCTGAATCATAGCTTACGTGCCGGTATTTTCCATCGAAAAAAAGATTTTTAAGAACAATCGCCGTGTCGCCGTTCGCAGAATCAGCGTTTCGGAAAAGTGGTTTATCGGTTGAATCGCCGACGATCTTTGAAAACCATCCGCAACCCTCAAGGGTAACATGACTCGGAATCGTCTGGGTGCCGGGCTTATAATAATAATTCAAAGCCATTGGAAATACGACCATATCTCCGGAATCACAGGCTGCGATTGCCGCCGCGATTGCCGCACTATCATTGGTGGCGCCGTCGCCTTTCGCTCCGTAATCTTTGACATTATGAAGTAATCTCTGTTTCATGTATGCCGGGACATTGCCGCCGGTATTTACCGAGGCTTTCGCAAAACTATATACCGCAAGAAATACGACCAACCAGATTATGAACATGATGGCCCCGAATCGCTGGTCGGAATCACGGGATTTATTCATGGCTTCATATTTTTTCTTGTTTTTCATGGCTCCTCCGCCTGCATTTTTATTAATACTCGTATATCCGAAGTCAAAGTGTTTAGCTTGTCCAATATCAAAGAATCGGCCGATCTCCTTTCTTGCGCCGACTTGGCTACCGATGCTTCAAGAATATCTATTCGGCCGGTATTATTGGTGACGGTGATTGATAAAACTTGTGTTGCAGTTTCAGTTTTACCGATTTCCTTAGAAAGGCTGTCATATAAGCCATAAGCAACTATGACAAAACCAACGAGCATCGAGATAATTTTAATATCAAACTTAATCCTGCTCAGAAAACCATTTCTTTTTTCCGGCATTACTGTCCTCCGAAGTTTTTCATCTTTTCCTCAAATATTTTTACTCCCCTCATTTGCTTGGGACTGCTCATTATCATTCTTTCAAATCGATCAAGATCACGATATTTATATCTCGCCATTAAGCGGCTCTTTATAGCATCAGGGCTTACCGGATAATCGGGATGCAATTCGTTCCAATTCAAAACATCCGATAAATCAAAATCTTCGGTTCTCCCTTCTTTATCCAGTTTTAGAAATTGCTGTGCCATATTGTCGAGTAGAAGATCATACTGCTCGCCGATAGTGGCGCCAGCCTCAATCAGTATATCATTATCGGACTGATGAACGGTTCGACCGCCGGCAGCCGTTAGCAGCGCATCTCGCAGGTCCCCTCGGAATTTTACCCGGCCAGCCGCATCCTTAAATTCATATTCCCCGGAATCGAGTTTATTATCAAGAGTTCTCAATGCGTACAAAGTCCGGGTTATGACAAACGGGAATCTCTGTTCGGCAGCATTAATCACTCGCTCGGCCGCGGTTGTCGCTTCCGGTCCTTTGGTATCTCCGGCCGCCATAAGAATCGATAATCCCGCAGACCCGAATGGAGACAATAATTGATTGCCTATTTGTTCCGGCACACTATTTCCATAAGGAGCATCCACGACACTTATCGTACTCGAGAGGTCGAGACCTATCAGGCTCGGCAGACCATACATGACAACTTGAGCCGGATAATCGCCGATTTCTTTTTTTAATTCATCATACAATTCAGCCGTCAAATAACCGGCTCCGACCGCACCGCCTAATTTTAAAAATACTTTGGCTCCGCCGAAAACAACTTGGACGCCCATCCATTTCGCAAATCCGGTCTTATTAGTTTTCAGAAGATCGGAGGCAAGCTCTAAATCTTTTACCATAAATCTCTTGAATTGGAATATAGTCGAACCGACCGGACCTCTGGCAAATTCCATCATATCTGATTCAAGATGCAAAAATTGGGTCCGAAGACATCCGTTTATCAAAGCATATTCATTGGCCGCCAAATCAGACATTCCCATCGCCTTTGCACGTTTGAACATTATCGACCATGCCATTTCCTGATTATAAGTTTCCGGTGCGAATCGACCTGCTTTTTCTCTGAATTTTGGGCTGGTCCAGGACTTCCCGCCTTCTAAAGTTTTTCCGCCGGTCAAATAAGGAATGTTGTATTTTTCTCGCAGTGCCTTACCTTCGGGACTCGAATAAAATATACCACCCTCGCGCCACTCACCTAAAAACGGTATTCCCTTCAGTGTTGGGGCCGTGGTTTGATATAATTGAAATGTATTCGCAAGATGGAACGTCGGCTTCATTTTTATAAAGGTCGCGACAGACCCCCCCTTAATATGCCCCAATGTTCTCTCCAGCCACATCGGTCGAATATGAATTCCAATACCCGGAATTTTCAGTAATGAGGCGTCTATTCGCTTTGATAATTCGGACTGCGGCTTGGCCCAGAGATAATCAAATGATCTTTGAAGATATTCGGCTGACCGAGGTCGTAATTCGTTTTGTCTGATATAATCTATTGTTGGCGTAATTCTTCTGTTGAGAGCTGAAAGCATATCCGACCTGACGAAAGCCTGATTGTAAACATGGAGGACGCGAGGCAAGTCCTTCGTGAATCCCGGAAGGTCTTCGCGCTTTTGTTTGAAGAAGGCAAATTTTTTCCGCCCTTCTTTGGTCCCAATTGTTCCGGTCAGAAATTCCCGAACTTCGGTCGGTGTTAAGTCTTCAGATGCTTTTGCAATTTCATTTACGAGTTTATAAAACTTTCGGCTTGACATTCTGTCTATATCGCCGCCATGGAAAGCTCTGCCCCTGATAGTATATGCGTCAGGGGAAATGTTCGGATTGTCTATATTTTCTGAATAGTGTCGGAGTGCCACATTCATAGCCTGTGCCTGATTTTCACCATAACCAATATAAGAATTTTCTTCACCCTGGGTTAAAATGACTTCCCATTTTCCGGGATGAATCTGCGACAGATAATTATCATAACCCCAATCATCGGGATAGCGATTCAAAACTTCCGCATCGATTCGATTGGAAATTTCAGTCCAGTCTTCGGGTTTTAACTTCTTGCCGACTAAATTTTTATCTGTGCGATACTGCTTTTCGACAATCTTTGAAAGGTAGAGTCGAATCTGATCTCTCATTTTTGTAATTAGATATTCCCGGTCCTTCTGCATAAATTCACGAATCAATTTGGCCGCCTTCAAGCTCGAAGGTTGTAATTCGGAATCTCGGGAAGGATCGGTAACATGATCGTAGAAATTATCCCAATTCCTGCGTCTCAATACTCCTTTCCTCGGAACATCCTTCGGGTCAACCATCGCAAGATATTCGGATAATTTAGCACCGCGCTCACCTATTTTCCCCTTCATTTCAATATTGGTGAGAATTATATCCCTTGCAACCATCTTGGCATTTTGGCCATATTTTGGTTTTTGCCCTTCATAAATTCCAAATAGACTCGACAGAGTGCGTACGAATGAACTGGCGCCGACATCATTAACATCCTCTACCATGAAGACAGGTTGGTCGGCCAAGTCGCCCTCATTCAATCTCCGTTCTTTTATTTCACGAACCTTATCCAGAAGCATTTGATTCAATGACTTAAATGGATTTACGATGCCGAGGCCGCCGCCAAGTTCTTCCATCGGCTTTATTTCTTTGTACAATTCTCCGAAAACATCAGTCTGCTTGTCGGCAAAATCAGATATGTCTTTATATAATTTATCTATTTTAGCCTGTTTCTCCTGAATCATCAGGGCGGCGCCCCGAGAATCTTTTTCATCCCGTAATTTTTTTATGTCAGCCTTCAGTTTATCTATTTCAACCATGACATTTTTTGTGTCCGGCCGCGCCCTAAGGTCGGTAACATTGGCCTTACCAAAATTGAGGACCTTGTTATTCGGATTGGTTTGAAAATCAATATCGGTCACCTGGCGTTCAATGAATTTAGCGAAATCATTTTTGCTCATTTTCAAATAAACCGAGGTTTTCTTATCGGTCGGATATAAGGCTTCAAATATTTGTTTTTCATGTTGATTGGTTAGCTCGGGGAATATTTTTCTCAATTCACCGACTTCACGGGATTTTTGGTCAATACTGGTGGCTCCCCGCTCGTCGGAAAATGCGGGATCTTCGAGAAGCCTGCGGAACATCCCCTTGGGATCAAGATGGCTGAAGGCTTCCAACTTATTTACCTTTCCGGGAAATAGTCGATTTAATTCCTTCGTTGATGTGCCGGCGCCCTTTTCAGTTTTATATATATCAATAAGTTCACCCAAATCGTAACCGGTAGCACCCAGATTCGACCTTTCGGCGAATTTAATTGCTTCGGCTTCGGTTCCCTTAAATTCGACAGCCGGCAGTTCTTCAATTCCCAATTTTCCGGTGGCCTCAAAGCGACTATGACCTTTTAACAGATAATATTTATTATCCTTCGGGTCCTTCCAGATAACCAAGGGGTCCATTTCAGCCGGCTCAAAATTAGAAACGATCCTCTTAACCGATGCCGCCGAGAATGCCGATAAGCGCTTCTGAAATCTTTTTAAGTCGATATTTATTTGAGATCGATTTATGGCGAAGCGGTTCAGTTCTTTAAGTTCCTTCTGTATATCATTTTCCTTCAATGGAAATTCTTCCATGCCATAACCAATTTCAGACTCTTTCTTATTAAACCATTGTTCCATTTCAACTTCAGGAATATCGATCTTGCCTTCAGTTTCAAATTCAACGGTTCCATCAGGTTTTTCGGTTCTAAATACCTTGCTTCCATCCTTTTGCTCGATGACTTTTACGACATCCCCGAGTTCATAAGAGGCTATATATAATTTATCGCCGTTCTTTTCTCCGACTAATTCCTCGCTTTGTAGGCGATTTTTCGGTTTCCCCGCCTCATCATACCGCTCAGGCTCCAAAAGTCGCTCAGATTCAACGGCAGGCTCATTGCTTTTGATTTCCGGGGCCACTCCGACATCCGATTTCGGGATTTCCGGCGATTCCTCGGCAATGATTTTGTCGATCTCGGCGGCTTCTTCTTCGATCGGCTTTTCGGATTCTTTAGCTTTCGCCCTCGCCGCCTTACCCTTCTCAAATTCATCGAGCTTACTGGCAAGTTTGGTGGGTGTCTCAGCGAGGTCTTTAACGTAAAAAGTTCCGCCATTCTTTGGTTCTGTAAATTGGTGGACTTTCATTTCGTCCAGATAACCGTCATACTTAATACCGAGGTCGGCGGCAATCTTCTCAGCTTCAACAACATCGGCCGGCTTTTCTTCCTTGATCGGTCGCCGCCGCAAATCAGCCATCTTCTTATTCGCTTCCTGCAGTTCGACCTGAAGGCCCGCCATCTGCTTTTTGATACTCAACTTAAATTCTTCGGCGTCTTTGGTCTTAACATCTTCTATTTGGTCAAGCCATGACTTCCTCTGATTGATATCAGTTTCGATCCGGCTCAATTCAGCTTCGCCCGAATCCAGTTCCTTCTGCGTAATCGGTTCTCCGGCGGGCTTTTCCTCTTTGGCTGGCTTCTTCAGTTCTTCTACCGCCGCCTCGAAGTCCTTAACCGTGACCTTATCCTTATCGAGTGTCCTGGTAATGGCCGATTGATATTCTTCGGGCGACAGATCCCGAATAACTGCTTCCTCTTTGATGGCAGCCAAATCTTCGGGTGATGCCTTGTCAAAAAGTTCGTTCTCCGCTTCAACGATTTTCCTTTCGGTTACTGCTTCGGAAGAAGGTTTTCCACCTTGTGTTGATTTTGTCTCGCCCAAAGCTGTTTCTAATTCTGCCCGACGTTCTTGTAGAATAATCTTGTTAGCGCGGAGGGCGGCTCGAAGTTCATTTTTTTTGGCAACCTTCTGTTCTTTGGTGGTGGTTTTGTCGTCCTCTAATTTCCCTTCATATTCTTTTAATTCTTTCTTTATTTTATCTACAATGGTCTGCTGTTGCTCAAATCTTTGCTCTGCTGTCTTAACGTCCTCACTCTTTACTGGTTTTTCTTTGGGTTTTGTCTCCAACTTAGTTTCCGGTTCAGTCTTTGGCTTGGCCTTCGGTCGCTCGATCCGGCCGCCGGAAATATGATACTCAAGATCACCTCTGTCCATCATGACGATTTCTTCGGCGGTGATGGGCTTTTCAGCCCCTTCCTGCATCTTCAGCAGTTCGTTCCGCAGTTCGACATCAGGGGTCTTTTTGATGGCCGTAAATTCACCCAAGTCGGCTTCTGGCACTTTCGGCTTTCCGGCTTCAATATCCGCATCAATTGCCTTTTCCATTTTGGTAATGGCTTCGACAACCGGCTTTGTGCCCTCAACCTCGGAAATAGTCTGCTTGATTTCTTTGAGTGAAGCCTCGGCAGTCGATTTAATTTCCCCCGCAGAACCGTGACCTGTCATGGCCTTAAAGATCAGAAACGGTGCCGCCATCGCAAAAGCTGTTTCAAAGGGATGTGACGACCACATTGACCGCCACCTATCGACTCGCTCTTTTGAGGCATACCCGGAAGCTATCAATCCAAAATCGGCCCATGCATCGAATGACTGCTTTGCCATATCCTTAATCATGGGTGCGCCGCCACGAGCCAGATCATCGGCAAAAATAAGATTTCCTACCGGCGTCATATATGGCATAAATTCAATGACTCCGGCGACAAAATTTTCACCCGGACTTTGAGTTTCACGCATAGCCTGACTGAGTATTTCAAGAGTGCTGTCCCTTTTCCCGATTTCACCGCTCATAAGTTTATAAAGGTATTCGTCTTTGACATCTTTGCTTCCCGGTTCGGGAGTTTTGAATGTCGCTTTCGGGGGATGCGATATTGAATAAGATATTAAATCGTAAATGTCTCTAAATGTATCAGCAATATGCTGTCTGGCTTTCTTGTAGGCGATACCAAACTGAAAAGCGGTTTCGAGATTCATTTTTAACCATTGGTCGAGATCGTTCTTTTCCTCGGCCTGTGCAAGCATGGCCACTTTTTTGCCTGGCGGAAAATTTGATTGGGCGGATTGGCCGGCCCGATTGCCGTCACCGCCGGACTGGCTTTGTTTTTGTTGAACGGCAGACCTGGCCTGTTTTACCTGATCGACAAATTGGGCGACCTTCGGAAATCCGTTGGCGGCTGCGCCGAGTTGACCCTGTTCTTCCGGAGTAAGCGATTCCGGTCCACGAGATTTATATCGACGAAGAATATTCTTGAATTCCTCAGAACCGACATATCCATCCTGAACCTGAAAATTGGGAATTTGAATCGAATCGAGTTGCTTATCGGGCTCCAGAGGTGTAAGGCGATATATGACATCGGCCAGAACTTCCTTTTGGTCACGTTTTTGATTAACCAGAGGATTTGGAGATCCGGTATCTTCCTGAATTTTCCAATCTTTAAGGGATGTCATTTTTTGCCTTTTTCAAATTTCTTTTTTGCGTCACCAACATTTTCCAATTTTTCCTGAGCCTGGTATTTTTCGGGTGTCCAAATTAACTTTCCGCCTTCAGGAAACAGATATTGAACCGCCAACCTTAATTCGGCAATCGAATAGCGCGAAAATTCGGTGCTCGGATCATTGTGAGCCTCAATCATAGCGACATACATAGCCTGAGCATTGGGATAAGTTTTTTTCGCTTCGGAGGAATTTATAAATTCGAGCATTTTCTTTATTCTGTCGGTCGGCTCGCCGGTAATATTCATCCTGAAAACTTGACGGGCAAAATCAGCAACCTTACTTATCATTTGTTCGGATGATAGATGATTTATAAAATTCATCTGAATAAGGTCCTTACTATAATCGGTAATCATCTGTTGTTGAATCTTCTGGACTGCGACGGCCGATAAATCTTCCGAAGAAAATTTATACCATCCCTGCACTTCCTCCGGCGAAAATCCCAAATTTTCAAATTTTGCAAATTCCGATGGAGTGTAGGATTCGAACGATTTTAGTTTGCCGTCCCTGTCATACATCAGATCATTCAGCATTGATTGAGCGATAACAGGGTCAGATGGTTTTCCGGGAAGCAACTTGTCGGCCCAACTCGATATGATGCCGGCCGGCAACTTTGAGCTTGTGGCAAGATAATTTAATCCATAGGCTTCATTGGCAGTCAATCCCTCCGGGAGTATGCCATTTTCTTCAAGGATCTGAAAATCTTCAAGCGACATCGGTTTTTCGCCGACAGTCTTTGTGACTTCATCATATAATTGTTTGGCGTCCAGATTATCGGCCACGCCACGAAGTGGATGATTTTTGGGAATGCCCATCGAATCAAGATATCCCTGGGCGTTCAATTTAGTTTCCAGCATTGCGGAAGGTGGAGTAATATTATTCACCTGTAAAAATGCGTATGCAGACTTTTTTTCTTCGTCAGTCGCATTTGGATCGGTCAGGACTTCATAACGCTTCAATAATTCCTGCCGTTGACGTGTTTTTTCGGCGTCTTTTTGTTTGCCCTCTCTTTTTTCGGCAGCATTTTGAAATCCTGCATTATAGAAAGGAATAAATCCTTCGGCGAATCCAGACGCAAAACTTCCTATCGGTGATCTGCCCATTATTCACCTCCATTGGAACTTCAGGTAAGTAATTTGCTCCCCAGCGCTTCTCCCAAAGGCCCCGCCAGACCTCCGGTAAAAGCACCACCAATTTTACCAAACGCACCAAGCACTTCAGAAAGCCAGTCCGATTTCATTGACTCATTCAACTGGATCCCCGCGAGAATTGAATTTATAAGCTGTGTCCGGCTTTGCTGATAGGCCATTTTACCCTCAAGCGTCAACTGATGAAATTGCAACCTCGAATTGGCTTTGACGCTGGCAAGCGCCCTCGCAATGGGTTGATATACATCTCTTGACATTGCACCCATAAGCTCACCTGAACCACCGATACCATGAGATGCCGCAAACGCATCAAGTTGCTCCTGTTTAATGGGAAGGGTAGCCATAATCTCATTCATATCGGCCTGCATAGCCTGGTCGAAATATGATTGCTCGGGAAGGAACCCGGAAACATCGGAGGTATTATACTCAGAAATCAATGAACCGAGCAATTTATCTAATTCTCCCCTGTAATCACCCATTTCTATTCTCCTTCCACTTTATATTGAACCCACGATGAGTCACCTGCGCCGCTTGACCTTATTTGAAACCTGCTTCCTGTAAGCGGTACAATTCTATAAGTATAAACATTATTACTATCGGTTGACCACGCCTGTCCATGATAGGTCTTAAAACTTTTGAATGAAACATCCTGATTTCCGTCAATCGTTGAGGTATTAAGATTTATAATTGCGCGACCGGACGTTAATTCGACCGAATCAGTTACCTGATGCCATCCCTTTGCATCCTCTGATTGATTTACGGGTTTACCATTGCTGTCATAAATGGTTTTTATTCGCCCCTCAACATTCGGTTTTCCTTCAATCTGGACTTGACCGAAAGCACCTGCAATCATAGTGAAAACCGCCAATATAAATAAAATTGTTCTCATCGTTCTTTCCTCTCGCCCCATGGTATGTAGGCAATCTTATAGCCCAGAATTTTATAATCACCGGTTCCGTAATCGTGAATTTTGAATGAAAAGTTCTCCACAATATGATCGACCTTAACTCTCTGCCTTTGCTTTGTAGTAAAATCCGGCATGAGCAATTTTGTCCCGATGCTGTCGCCGTAATTATCGTAGAATACGAAACGGAGAGAATCACAGATACCGGAACCGATCAAATCAATATATAGAATTTTTTCTCTGTCGGGATCATCGAGGAAATACTTGGACTGATATTCAGCCTGAATCAATTCGGAACCATCAAGAGTATCGTTATCAAAATAATTCCAACGAAACAAAGAATCGTTATTTTTTATGAATATCCATTTTGAGGTTGGATAGATATATTTTGTCGTGTCGTAATCAATCATTATTCCGTCTTTAATCCCAAAATCATATGATTTCCAATTTCCACTTGTGAGATTATAAATAAAAGTTCGATTATTGACATTGGTGTCTATCGGAACCGACAGCCAAATATCATCTCCGATAATATCTGCCCACACAAGATTATAATTTGAAATAGAATCAAGACTATTCTGAATCGGCAGGCTGAGCGATGGATATTGAATACCACCATCACCATTCATCCTGTAAAATCCCGTATTATGCAAAAAATAAATTCCCTGATTTCCGTAAATCAAGCTGTTATAGGCGGTAATACCGATGTCATTTGAAATCGTCTGTATGTCATATTGATAGAATGATAATCCGGTAAATGACACAATCGAATTCTGGCGGAATAAAATTATATGCTGGCCGATAGTCGCCAGACGCACGAACCAGTCACCGCGAATTGACGGTATCTCCATGAATTTGTCATACGGCCATTTTTGCGGTTTATAGAAGTCACTGAAGTATAATCGGTTTTTGTATGTCGGATGACCTATGGCAAATAATTTACTTCCGAAAGTAACTATGTCAATAGGATTAAACGGTAACGCCGAATCCCGCAATATGCACGTGCTTTCGGGAACTTGGGGATATTCGCTTTCGCAGTATAGCCTTGCGGCCGTGTGCATGAATGTTGATGTATAAACATCCGGAAATAAGGTGTCCGTAGGGTTAAGAGTATCCAATATATAATATTTCTCTTGTAATTCGCTTGTTGAATTAGGATATGCAAATATCCATCTCAATAATATTTTAGATTTAATAGTTTCATTATTGGGAACTGGTATATGAGTAATATAAATTCTAAAGGTGCTATCGAGCACTGCAAGAGGATATAAATCAACCGGTCGGTAGCTTAAAGCGGACGGGCGGCTATGTTTATTTGCAGTATCTACATAAACAATCGAATATCCAACTATTGCACACTCAGAAAGCGCTCCAATTTTATCAATGCCATCAAGCACTCCACTTCCAAAATCTACATACGCGAGCGAACACGCTCCGGGTGGGGGAATGAGATATATACCGTTACCATGCGGAAACCAATAGGTCGAATCACCCGGGTTGGGAGCCGGATTTGTTCCCCAAATATGTGCCGCCGTATCTCCGGAATAAGATTCTGGAAATGTATCTAAAAAATGAATTGTGTCCGCCCCCGAATTTGGATACTTGGTAAGATATATCCATTTTTGAGAGGAATTTAATTCTCGATATATCAAAATTGAATCTACGTCCGTGTGCCATGAGGAATCAAAATTTGTCACCATCACCTTACCATCAATAACTTCAATCGGCTCGGATGAAGTTGAGAGGTTTGAAGTGTCCGGGGTATCCTTATCGAGATAACAATATTTATATCTGACCGTAGCAGATAGATTGCCGCCGCCATTTAATGCGACGGCTACTGGTTGTCCTGGCGCTAATGGTTGTTGCGGCCAGATGATATCACCATCGGAGAATAGGGTTGGATTGTATGATGAGGCCATGATGAGTTGATTGGTCATGGTTGTATAACTTGAATTGAAAGGAATATTTTTATTCCTGAATGGATAATAGAGTGGGCTGTATTTATAGGTAGTGCAGGCGTTTAGTGCGAGATCACATTTCGTCAAAAGCATGACGTTATTAATAATTGTATCATTGGTAAAATAATTATCAACTATCCTCGACAGGTAAATCTGCTTCAATTTCCCCGGCGCCTGATACGCATAGATATTGGCAATCGGATATCCTGATTGAGCATCGGAGAATACTGCCGTCATCCCCTTCCGCCGATGCAGGTGGCCGAGTTCGTCGATGTCATAATCCTTGACGATGAGGCCCATATTATTCTGCATTTTGGCATTGATTACCGAGTTGACCTGGCCGCCGGAAAAATCCATGACTTCTATATATTTCACTTCGGCGGAAACCGAGGCGCAGAAGATAAGCATTATAATTATGATTAATCTTCCCATGTTAAGTCACCCTCAAGTGCTGTAACCTTGCCGTCAGGCAATGAATTTTTCACATCTACGTCACTATTAAGATTTTCAAGAAGCATTCTTAATGTTATCGGCTCCTCAAATTCGATTATAAAATTTTTCGACGACATATTAATATCATCATGTAAAAATAAGTTCCCATTCTTTATAATCGGAATCGCGAATTTTCCAATATTATTTGCCAAGTTTAAACCCCATGTCCGTTCTGGCCATTTGCCAGATAAGTTGTAACGCCTGATAATTTTTCATCGCTTGCTCGTAATAAGCAAGCATTTCCTCAATTATAAACGGCTCTAATTGCCCCGGAATATTAATCGTATCGGTCAGACTGGAAAGATCGGTCGTACGTGCATCGTAATAAATCCTAACCGTGTCATCAATTTCAATTTCATTGGAGCCGACCGGATTTTTGAAATAAATAAAAGCTGAATCGGGGTGATGCCATTCAATGTAATATTGAAAAACATTGGTGTCGAGCTTGAATTGATAGTTCTCAAATAAAACAGTCCATCGCTCATAGCTTAATGAGTACCCGAGCACGTCGCCCCTTTTTGAAATAAAATCAGCCGGCAGAGGATAAGCGGTATCGGCGCCATAGACAATATCGGTCTTATATTTAAGAAAACCGGAGAGTGTAGATATTTTTTGCTGGGCCAGATTAAACCACGTTATCGCCATCGAGCGGCTGTAAAACGATTCACTGGTATCCGTTTCACCCGTCCGGGCATCGAATTTACTTATGATATTCTGAAGCGTAACCGCATTGGATGATATCACGACAAACAGAAATATCATTACTGTAATTATTATTTTTTTCATTTAATTGCCCCGTCCGATTTTATACTGTCTCGCATTGTGACCCTGTGTTCTCCGGGAAGGCTTGAACGATAATTCGTTGACCTGTCTGGCTATATGTTCCCTGAAGCCCTCACGCATCTTGAAATATATTTTCAAATGCAATTCCCAGTCAGGGTTGAGAGATTTCAACTGTGACTTGGCGCCTGTTTCGAGAATAAATTCATTGCGAATCAGGTCAGAATCATTTTCCGTCGGCTTCCGAAAATAAAACACCCGGATATAAGAAGTCTTATCGGGAACATCGCCGATTATCAAATACATACCTGCCCCGGACGGACCGGAATCAAGTTTCTCGATCCGTCCATAATACTGTCCGGGATAAACGGAAGTATCGGCTTGGCGTTCAAAAAAATCATCGAATGAGACAACGAAAAAATCTCCAAGAAAAACCTGCGTAGAACTTAACCGGACCGCTTTCGATCTGATGGTATTGAAATCTTTATTCAGAATATATCTTGTTTCCGTGGTTGAAATAGTAATATCCTGATATTTCTCAAGGCCAAAAAAGCGGCCACCATCCTGACTCAGGAGGTCTTTGGTAATATCTCCGACCGCCTTATCAATGAGCGATCTGGCCTGCGCCGAATCCTTACCGAGATCGCCCATGAGTTTTTCAACCATTTCGGTCCGGGTCATGGTTATCTCCTTATCGGTTCAACCGGCAAAGGATTTCCGTCTTCATCGAGGACAGGATCAACTTTGATATTTTTAATATCATCGAATTTAGGTTGTCCGACCTTGATCTCTTTGACTACCGGAGCCATGACGACTTCGATAATACCAGCCGCCCTCCAGAATCCAGTGGAATCCTCGGGATCGGGAAATATCTTTGTCTGGTTCCAATAGCTGGAATTCATTAGCTTTTCGCATACGAAAGCATTCTGGGTTCTGAATTTTCCACCCTTGAACTTAACGGCCAGCCGAGAATCAGGTACGTGCGACCACTGTTCAGTCGCCTGATCGAAATATTCTCTGGCATTAACCAAAATAATCTCAACCCCCAGACAATCTTTTCTTGCCTCGAATGTCGCTGCGACCGGCATATTGGCCTCGGTGCAGTCGATCATTTTCTGGACAGGCTTGAAGCTCCCATCCTTTTCCTTTTTCATTTCAATAATGACTAATTCTTTCGGAATCGCTTCCATCTTGAAATCCTTTCAAAAGAGGACGGGGTTTAGGTCCCGTCCCCTTATTGCATTAAATAGACAGCGTTGACCAGAGTTTTGATTTTCTGGCAACCGGCGTATGTGCGTATGACCGGGCTTCGATCAACAGTGAAGGTGATGTGATCGCGCCGGAAGCATCCTTAGCCATGACAACTATACGACTTCCGTCAACAGAGATGATCGGTTCGCCATTGGAATAAAATTCCGTGGCCGTCGCCGAAACCAAAGCGCGGTGCCATATCTGGGTCTTGGTTCCGAGACGATCATCACATGAATAGATATAAAGACCATCGGTGGCGCCGCCAAAGGTGACGTTTGCATTGATCTTTATAATCTGGTGGAGAACACCGACATCGGTTCCGTGGAAATTCGTCGATGGTCCGTTAAATGTGATACCGACCGGATAATCCTCGGCCGTCTTGAGCGAGGTATCCATTACCAGAGAGACACCGGCAGCGACCTTGCATTGAGTCGCTGACGTAGTCGGGAATATACCATTTCCGGCAGAAATATTGGTGAGATAATCTCCCGGAAAATCGATTGCCCAGGCTTCCCAGTTGTCGCTCAAATTGAACGCCCTGATAATCGATTCGACCGTGGTATAAGTTGTCAAGTCAAGAACACCGGATGAACCGACCGTAGTATCGGCGGCCTCGGATGAGAGGGCGCCATGCTTTGCGGTAATATCTCCGGTTGTGGCTGCGGTTTCAATCGTTCCACTTTCTTCATCACCGACGTATTTGACACCGATGACTTTCGGCAGATCGACCGCTTCATAGCCATACTGCGCATAAGTCCAGTCCTCGGGGCGTATTCTATCAAACATTTCTCTCCACCTCCTTAGACCAGATACAGGCCGTCAATTCTGGCCCACATTTCTTCTTCTTTGGGATGGTAGCCATAAACGCCGTAAATTTCGCCTTCCTTGCTGTGAACCTCATCGCGATTGATGGGGACATAGCGGATGTCACGATTTTCATCGGCATTTATGAGTGGACGATACGACCAGCGACGCGGCGGACAGAAAAAGACCTTCCCGGCAAGATATTCGCCCTGATTGAGAATATCGACATCAATCAGGTCAAAAGTGCCGACAGTCCACTTCACGCGGTCAATGGTCGCCCCATATACACCGGGACCTTCCTGTCCGGTGATGGGGATGATATAATTTGCGGAATCCATCGCCCATTTCGTCACCATGTTCTTGAAGAACAGTGAGCAGAAAATTGCGCCGCCTTCTTTATTGTTTATCTGCCATTCGGTCAGAATATCGAAGAAATCCATCCTCGATATTTTAGTGGCCGAATAGACATGGGTTGTGATATAGTTCTCCAGACCTTCGGGAGAACCGGCCGGATGAGCAAACGTAGTGGTGTCAAGAACACTTCCAGAGAGGAATATTTCAGCTTCCATCTGGTCCTGAACCTGATCCATTGTTTTTCCCAGCGCTCGCTCGAACGGTTTTCCGGCATAAGCCTTTTCCGCCTCTTCAGTATAAGTAACCTTGACGGGGTATGAGACCTCACCCATTTCAAAGCTCTTATAATACAGGGCGTTATGAACACCATCGCCCGTTGTGAATCCTTCCGGGAAGGACGGCGGTAAAATATGAAGTTTGTCGCCTTTCTTGAGATAGTCCGTCGATGCGCCGCGGCCCCAGTTTCTTGTCACGCCGGCCGAAGTTGTGGTGCTGGCAAAATCTGCCGTAAAAAGCAGAATCTGACCATCGCGTTCATTGATGACGCGGGTGCCGTTGCCACATTTGATACCAGCGCCGGCAGTAAATACCAGACCGGTAACACCCTGCGATGTTTCATCGGCTCCATTATACTCAATCCAGTTGGAATTGGGAGCATCTTCAAGATGTCCGAAAGTCCTTCTGGTTGAGGGATCGACCGGAGACTGCGACATAAACCAGGACAGAGCTTTATGTTTATTTGGATTGTGCATCCAAATATCGGTACTTATCTCAAGCGGCTTCCCTTGTGATATTTCATCGGCAGTGTCTCTGACACCGCGAATCCATGTCATTGAACCGGGAACAGCCATAAAATTCTCCTTTTAAGCGGCGCATCTTAAAAAATGAAATCAAATACTTTTGATTTGCCGGTTTTTAAGAATGTCGCTTAATCTTATGGGTTTCGACTTATCGGACTTAAAAGTTACCCCGGAAGTCTCAAGGAAACCCGGACCCTTCTCGTTAAGCTCTTTGATAAAAGCCTCGCGGCCTTCCTTTTTCGCGGCCTCGATGGCTTCGGCCATTTTTAACCCGCGAGCCGCAAGATGATGCAGGTCCATCTTTGTCAAACCACCAGCGGCCGTCAGTGCCGGCATAGCCTTTCGAGTATCTTCGAGAGAATCCCAATCGGAATACTTTGCCTGATACTGAGCAATTATGAGCGGTTGCAGGATAGGATTGATTTCGTCCAGCGTTTCTTTCTTCGCTGTTTTAACGATGTTATCAATCTTATTCTCGCCGCTCAATTTTTCGATGATGGCCTTACGCTTTTCTTCATCAGGCTCATTGAGAATCAGATCAATGATATTCGGCTGGTCGCCGGTATCAAATTTAACCTTAATTCCCTTGGCCTTTGCGATTTCCTTGATTAATTCATCCGGGCTTTTTTCAAACTTTTCAGCCCACCGATTGTACAAACCGACTGTTTCCGATTGTTTGCCGAGCTTGGACGCGATATCCTCATTTTTTTTGGTGAGGTCCGCTATTTGCTTCTGCAAATCGGCGACCGTCGGTTCTTTGCCGGCATTTCCATTCGGGTCATTCCCCGGAGTAGCCGATCCCGGTCCCGGATCGGTTTTCGACCCACCCGCATCGCCAGGTTTACCCCCGGTTCCATCGGATTGGGCCTTATAAAACGGATGCGTTAACATCATTTACCCTTCTGTTTGAGTTTATAGTTATTGGTTATCAATATCATTTTTTTCTTCAACATTTCCATTCCCATAACCAGCAATCGATGATCCGCTGGATTCCGGGTAAAATCAGGATTAAAAAACAGGTCTTTCTGTTTCTGAATTTCCGCTTGTAACTTTGATATCAAGTCTTCCCAGGCTGAAGAATTAATCATCGCCAGATATTCGGACTTTAATCTTTCCTCAAAAATCACTGGCATAAATTACCTCATTGCCGGCGGCCTGATGCCCCGGTTTGGATCAGACTGATCCTGACTTCCCTGCATTTGCTGATTTCCGAAATTAACCATATTTATCGTCATTGACTGTTTTTGCTCGTGGGCCTCAATATGTTGTTCGACATTCATTTGAAATGCCTTCGGCCATGTCAGATAATCCGGAGTCTTTTGCAGCGCCCGATGAGTCCGAATATGGTCTTTGTCAATATTTTTCGGCATAACCTCGGGCACCTGACCGATTGCAAAAAGTTTATTTTCGACTTCAGGTGGAATATCGGTCGATAACATGCGGGGGTCTTTGACAAAGCTATCGTGGAATTTCGGCACCAGCTCCGACCAGAGATAGGCGTATATGTTTTCCCAGTTATGAAGTTCCGGCATCAACATCGCCCTATCCATAGCCAACATGAATTGCTGTAAACGAATAGGGGATTGCGAAAGTTCAAGTGTCCCCATCGGATAGAAATCGGGCATACTGTCAAGATAATAGTCTTCGGGGTTTATCATAATAAATCTGTCGCCGTATTTTCCGAAATGCTTGAATCTTTCCGATTCGGACATAAACGACTGATTCAAAAGAAACTGATTCATGTAAATCGGAATCAGGCAGCAATCTTCAAGATCGAGCGATATTCTGGTCGTCTTATTATCGGCGGCCTGTCCGACCTGTGCTGTCTCCGTAGCCGTCCGGCGCGTACCGCGGCTGACATACGACCCCTGTTGATTTTCTGAAATCGAAACCTTTTCGATGGCGCTAAACTGAAACATCATTTCCTCGGCCATTGAACCTGACGGATTGGTTCCGGGACTATGAATCCAAATTTTGTCGCTGGCCGCACCGCTCCAATCTCCGGTAAAGACTTTTCCGTGATGAAGGGTCTGATCGCCGTCAGCCGGAAGAATATCATCATGAACCAAAGCAATCGGGTCGGTAACAAGGTTTTCCCAGTCTCTCCGATTGTTGAGCGATTCGTTTATATCCCATTGATTTCGCTCAATTCTCTGAAGTACGCCCATCATTTTGAATTTCGGGTCCGGCATCTCAAAAATACCCCACCTCTGAAGCGGCCAGTCGGAGACATTAATTCTTGAAATGACTTCCCCGTAAGCGGTTTCAATAATATGATCGCGGCTCCAATAACGAATAACAGGTATTTTTCGGCTCTCATACCATTCCAATAACTGCTCTTCCGATTCAGCCTTCGATTCCATTTCCTTTATAAACTTGGCATTTTCGGTTTGCCAGATCTTTAAAACCTTGTCGATGTTTTTATATTTACCCCATGGAGTCTGGTCGGTTTTAGCCATTGCTATAAGAGTTTCAATCATATCCTCACGCCAGTCGATGAATCCGCGCGAATCATTAAATCCGTCAATCGCAAGAGTATCGTGACAGCAATTAAAATATGAAATGTGGAATATATCGGGCCGGTCGATTTTGTTGGGCCGCCATTCCTGCTCCATTTTAATTTGCTTGAATGGTAAACTTATTGGCCCATATTGCTTAAAGGTCTTTTCGGTCTTTCTCTTATTAACGAAACCAGGTTGCATCATCCAGCGAGCGCCGGTAATCGAATAATCAAAGCAGGCTGCCTGAAGAAGCGCCTTATAAATCGTATGCCGGAATTTCATTTCTTTATGCTGTTTAATCATGTGAGCGGAAATCTTATAGCAGGCCGCCTGTTTTGCAAAATCATTGGAAGTCATTAGAAGATAGTCGGGTGTGCCGAAAAAGTTGTTATAAAGCTGACAGACAAAAGAATCGACAACGGCGGCGCCGATCGGCATATAAGAATGGGAAAACATTTGCTTTACGTCAATTTCGACGTTTCCGGTCTGTTCGTCAATTACATCCTCGGGATTATCTCTGGCCTCATAAATAGCCTTATACCTTTCACATCTGGAAATATCGTCCTGTTTTTCCCTGTTCCATTCTTCGAGGTCATTCATAATCCTTGCGGATGCGTCTTTGTCGCTTAACTCACGAAGCGATTTATACCGAATGGACAACGTGACCTCCCCTTGACTGACTGATTATTGATTTTTTGTTAGGTTTTGAAGCCAACCTCTTTCCGGTCTGGCCGTAAATATATTCACGCCTGCCATATTCAGGTTTTTCCGCCCAGGTCAGATCATATTCGGTAAAAGTGTTGGCAATTCGGTATCTCATGGTGTCGCCGCCATGTTCGTAGTATCCTTCTTTAACGTAATGACCCTCTTTGCCTTTCCCTTTTTCGGCATAATGTAAAGCCGCACAGCAGGAACGCAGATATGTGCAGGATTCATCAATTAAGATAGCCGGCTCACCATTGGGATAAAAAAGCGAAAAGACCGTCTCTATCAATTCGGTTGATTCCTGAACTCCGAATTTTCGATTATTGAGACTGAATCCGTGGGCCTTGAAAATCTTTATGCTCGTGTTCATTGACTTATCGGCCGTAGTCTCGTTCTGGCGGTCGCCAAGGGGATCACAGCAGCTTTTAACTCGTTTGGCGGCCCACGCTGAAGGATATTCCCGCCTCATTAATTGCTCGGCCTTCTGGGCCTGTTCCGGGGTATCGGAATTGGTCAGTTTGATTTCACGCAGAAATCTAAGTTGCTTATATACTTTCCCATTTATTGTCAATGGTATCGTTTGTGAAAACAGGCTGCAATTTATCTGTGTTCCGAAATCGTGGGAAGTTTCAATCGGATATCGTTCGTCGTACTCGAGCTTTCTGACAAAAACGGTTTCGTCCCAATTCAGAATTACCGGCCGACCGACAAAGGAGTCGTACTTGATATCCATTTCCCGGCGCCATGAAGACCGGGCCGGATACAACCGCCTGGCCATCTTTACGAAATGCGTTCCCTGTTTGGTTTTCGGGTCCTTATATGGGTCGCAGGTATAATGCAGGCTCAAAACATCTATGCCGGGCATATCCGGTAGATTGTAAGATGGGGGCGTTCTCCAATAGCGGACACCCGGCATATTTGCAGCAAGGATCTCAAACGGAATCGATTTGAACTTTTCATCGGGCAATTCGAGGAGTTTCTTTTCTATATAAAACCTTTCTTCTTCAGAACTTAAACCTTTCGGTATTTCAAACAACCGCTCCTTTACCGTATCGCTGTCAATCTGTCTTTCACCAAGAGATTCTCCGGTGTCGGGGTCAAGACCATACATGACATGATAAGCATAACTGAAACCATTGGGAGTTCCGACGTTATGACAACGACCACCTCCGGTAATGGTAGGCATTCCAGCTTCGTAAGCTTCTCTAAATTGTTGCTGGTGATTCATTTCATCACCAAAAATTGTTGAAGATGTATTATGTCGGACGGCATCACCAGTTCCCGGAATTGCCACGAGTTGAGACTTCATACTCGGAAATTCAATTTTATCAGCTGTTCCGGTTTTATTCCCAATCTTTTTTGCCTGTGGAAGCCATTGCCCTATTATCGGATAGGTTATCTCGACAGCGTTATCATATATATCTCTGGCCCGACTTATGCAATCGTTGGCATCATCCTGATCTTTTGATTGATATAGATTATTCCTCGAATATTTTGACATCGCATCCCATAGATCGAGTGCCACCATCAGCCAGGTCATCATAATCTGTCTGGATTTTTCAATAAACAGAATGTTAAATTCTTCCCATGCCCGCGCCACGAGTCTGATATAGGCCCTGTCAGGAAGTGGTTTGGCTTTATAAGTTGGGTCGTGTTCGTCCTTCGTGAAGGTAAAATATTTGAGCCAGTAATAGGGGTCTCGGAGCGCTATCTGCGACCGAATGCGATATAGTTCAATAAGTTCCCCATCGGTCATACCCTTTGATATATCAGGCTTGCCGTCAGACATCCTCGATTACCTCAGCGTCAAGAATCGGATTTCTTAATTCAGCTTCCTTTTGTCGCAGAACCGCAAGACTTTCAGGGGCTTTGGCAGAATGAACAAGATCGATAGTGCCGCTATGGTCAATTTTTAAAGCGGTTTCAAGACCGGTAGCACGAATAACCAAAGCGAGGACTCGGGATTGAATATTATAATCCGGCACTTCCACCTGTTGCGGATTGGCCCCTATCCTTTTACCTTCTTCATTATAAATCGGAACCAGTATCGTATATGTTTTTCTGGCATTGATTAATTCAACGATTTTATCGCCGAGTGAATTAAGATTAAGCCCCTTATTTACAAGGACTTCACCAAGAGGACCGCCAAGCTCCTTATTGACAACAGCAAAAGAAGCGGCAGTAGTGATAGCATCCGTGCGAGCATCTTCATCAATACACTTTTTAACCTGATTCGGATCGGGAATAAATTCACTGGCCATAAAAAATCCCCCAGTCTTTTAAGAAAAGAAAGAGGGATTAAATAATTTTGTCAAGTATAATTTACGTATGAATTGCCTATGAACTGCGTATGAAACGTTTTGCGTAATCACAAAGCATTGCAAATATGCAACTTATCATGCACAAAAAAAGTGCAAAATTATTGTCCATAGTCTTTATAATATCCTGACATGGTATAAAATTCGCGCCATTTATTTTTATTATCTTCATTGCAATCGACATATCCGAGATGTTGGAAACCGTTTTTTTTGAAAGACATGGCGAGGCTTACTTTTTCGATGGTGGTTTTATACGAAAGATGGTATTTCCTGTATTGTGGAGCAACCGGATAAAGGAAATACAATACCTCATATCTCCAGAATTTCGGCTGAATCCCAATATGCAGTACGGGGTCAGGCTCACCGATAATCCAGATAATTACGGTATGATTAAGCCGATAACCGCATTTTTTATTGTATTTCCGCCAGGCCGACCCAAGCTGGATGACAGCGTTCACATGAATCGGATACATGCTGTCACCAGCTTTAGATCGACGCTGTTTCGGCTTATACGGGCTGTTCGCCGGGTCCGTCATTCGGCACAGTCTCCGATGTTTCGGGGTTTACGGAATCCGTAAGTTCTTCCTTACCTGAAGCCTCGGCCGGTTCGTCATCAGGGTAGGACAACGTTTGCGGCTCAGGATTCATTTCAATCTTGGTCGGTTCGGGATCTGCGGGCGGTTCAGTAATCGGCCGATATCCGCGCAGGAGTTCGGTAATCGTCTTGTGGATGTGCGACGGGACTTCGTAGATGAAACCCGCATAATTAATAAATACGTAATCCTTCATGTCTGTCATGACACAATCCTTTCTTTGGTAACAGGTTAATTGGGCATCAATATTTTCGGTTTGGTTATTTTTCTTGACGGGAAAATCCCGGCCGGCAACAGAGAAACCCCGAGTATCGTCCGACATTTCTGGCAAACGCTGGTCGCCTGGACCAAATACAGAGCGCCTTCAATCTGGCTGAATCCGGTATCGATCGGCGGATTTTTGGCGTGACAACCGGAACATACAGACATAGTTTGCTCTTGTTTTTTGTCGAGGTCATCGGCTGTAACGAGCTTGCTCATTTTAATTTATCTCCAATTTCTGACTTAAATTTCAATTTCCCGGTCAATTTATATAAAAACCAATTCGGCGCCCAGTGCCAGAATGTGCAAAGCGTATAGTATCCATACATCGAAATCTGTTTCCTCTGTGTAAAATGCTGCAGGATGTCGTCAGCGACGATCCAGAGGCCGAAAATCGATGCGGTCAGGCCAAGATATGGGTTGAGATTAAAAACGCCGTAGAAGCCCGCTATGGCGATTAAATAGCCGGTGAAAAAGTGGTGACAGCGCCAGAACGAAAAATCAGTCCTCGGCTCCAAATGGCGAAAATAGAAGTTCATAACTTTATATACCTCATAATCTGAGATTCCGAAAAATTTTCTATAAAATCTTCTGGAGTGTTGCAGATATGGCCTTAACCTTTTATCGGTTTCCTCTATTGGAGTCATGTCAATTTTTTTGTCCAAGTTTTTCCAATCTATATTCATTGATTTGCATAACCTTAAATACCAGTTGGGGACTTCTTCTTCCGGATAGGGTTCGGTATTATTTCCCCAATCAGCAAGCAGATCATCGAAAGAATCTTCATCGTTTTTACTTGAACTCATTTTATCAAAATCACCTCTCCGGACAAAATCCGCTTCAACAATCTAATCGTCTGCTCGGTCGAAAGTTTCATAAATATCGAAATATGGTAAAACGGAACCCTGTCAATCGGACAATCAGCCTTCCGCTTTTTCAGGGTCTTTATCGACTCTCTCATATTTTACACTTTCGCGATAGTTGACAGTCAATTCTAATAGTCAATTCGCGTTCTGTCAAGATAAAAATAATAGTCAATTCATATATTTTACAATAGTCAATCGGCAGATAAGGCGTTATATCACAACACCGTCATAGAATAGTCAATCGCCAGTTGAAAATCCCGACCTTCTTAAATCCAAAAAGATTCCAAAATTATTTTTTTCTGAGAGAGGGAAGCAATCCCACTCACACGGGAGGCCTTGGGGGCGACTCGGGCCGGGCGGACAAAAGAAGACGGGGGAGGGGTCTTTAATGGATCGCACGCGAGGCGGCGGCCACGACGATCGAGCTCCATGGCTTCGAACGGACACCAGCCGAACCAGCAGCCCTCCGGCGGAGGCCCGGCCTCATATCCAGACCATGGGTGAAGCCCATATTTTCAGAAATAGCATGCAATCGCTTGCATATCGAGTATAACATAATGGCATACAATAAATAACAACGATTGACTATACAAATTGACTATTATGGACTGCAATAGTCAATCCTTAAGTCATTGCGCCGCAATGATAGTAAAAAAGTTTAGTCAATCCGAGTTTTTATACGATATTAATAGCGGAACCCGAAACAAAGAGGTGTGAGTATGAACAAACATATTGCCGTTATTCAAGTTCTGCGTAATTGCCTCGCGGAAATCCACCAGGAAGAAATAGACAATCTCCATTATGGCGACAATCCAGACCGTTGCAGCTATTGTATCGCCATAGCCGAGGCTGATCAGATACTGGCCGAAGAAATACCGGACTATGACCCTGAAACCGGCGGAAGTAATACAAAGTAATAATGCACAATAATTGTGCAAAGAGGGTTGCAGAATTGCAACCATACCCCAAAAATTCGGATAGTCAATTGACCGGTTCAAGAAAAGATTAAAGAAGAATAAGAGACATACCGATAATAGTAATAAGGAAGAAGAAATATTATAGGGTTGACTATAATTAGAAAGGTAAAGACGGATTGACTATTAACAATTAAAACCGTGGGAGGTTTCGAAATGTCACGTTCAATTCAAGATTTCATCAAAGAAAATGGGCTTGATATGTATATTGAGCCGAGCAATTCCAATCCCAACAATCCTGATTGGAAAGATGCCAACCATTACATGATCCATCTTAAAAATGGGTCAGAACAATTTACAACATATTTCTCTATGGGCTTGGGACTCAAGCACCAACCACTAATTGAATATGTTCTCAACTGCCTTGCAAATGATGCAATGACATTGGAAAACTGCCCCGACTTTGAAGATTGGGCCTACGAATTAGGCTATAATCCCGATAGCCGAAAAGCTGAAAAAATCTTTAATGCTGTCACCAACCAAAGTGCAAAACTCCGTAATTTTCTTGGTAAAGATTTATACGAAGAACTTCTCTGGGACGTTAAAAGAGAACAATAATAACCACTCGCGCCGTTTCCGGGGCCGGGGTAAAACTCCCACGGTTCCCGGTCTCGGCGGCGCGGAATAAGGAGGTATTAAAATGAACTGCATAAGATTAAACGCCGGAAACGACAGAAACGGCAATCCTCGCCGTGTTTATGTCATATTAGATCAGGATAATGGCATAAAAGCCGTTTATGACGAAGGTTACAGGGGCTACGATGCCGTCCCCGATATTTACCGGAAAATTGCCCAAACTGCCCCGACTTTTGCGACAACGCCGCGAGAATATCGGGAAATCTTAAAACAATTTAAGGAGCAATAACCATGTCAGAATCAAAACACACGCCGTGGACTTATCACTTAGGAGAAGATTATACCGAATTTTACAATGCCAATGGCGATATTATATGCCATGCCAATTATCGTATGGATGAAGCCGACGCCCGTCTTATCGCCGCCGCGCCGGAGTTGCTGGAAGCCCTAAAGGCCGTTTTACAATACTGCGTTACCGTTGATGGTGTCCCTGATAAAGGCAAAGGGCGAACCATCACTCAACAAAAATCGCTTGACCTTGCTCGCACCGCCATTGCGAAGGCGGAACAATGACGCCGACCGAATCCTGCAAGCAGACCCTTACCCGGCTCGGGGCCAAACTCGAAACTATTGATCTGCCGGGTATTGAGGCCCAAAAGGCGGCCCTGCTGAACGCTATCCGCATCTGCCTGGCCAATATTCACGACCAGCGCCGACTGGCGCTCTATTTCGAGAAATGGCAACTGTTCATTTCTGCCTATACTATTTGGAAAACCCGTCAACGGGTGGCCGCCTGGCTGCCGGAATTAAACAGGATAACATTATGACAGTCAAACAATTTCTCGACGGTGACGGCCCCTATTACGTGATAATAGCGGCCGTCATGTATTTCGCCGCTCATATCGTGGCGGCACTGGTGAAATGAGGCTAACTATGGACAAAACTATTATCATCGAAGTATGGCGCGGAATTGTTTCCGAGGTAAAAAATATTCCGCCAGGTTATGATTACTTGGTAGTCGATCTTGACGAACCTTTTGAATTGAGGTGTCCTGATGAAACCCGACCGAAAATTACTCCATAATCCGCTTATCCGGGCCACCATGTACCGGATGAGCCGGATATTTACGACACCGATCCGGGGCCAATACCCGGAAGTCATAGAACCCGAAATGTTTGAGGAATACCATGAAAGGGGACCCAAATACTTTGGAACTAATCGCCGGAATTGGGAAAATCGAAAAAAAGACCCAAACTGGTGAGAAGAAAAAGCGGAAAAGGCCCGAACCGATCAACCAGGGCAACATCTTTAACCCCGATAAAATTCAATACGGCAATTTGCCGCAGGATCAGGAGGAATTATTATGAATCAAAATGATTTAGTTCAATTCAGAGGTCTTATGGTGGCGCCGGACCATCCGGCCAGACTCCGGGCGGCCCAGCTTATTCCCTATTTAATCGATCTCGAAGAGAATAACCGGATCGACCGTTTGGCCCATCTCGGCATACCCGGACCGCTGGTCTGTCCCGAATGCGGCGCCATCCCCGGTCAATATCACCTGCTCGGCTGTTCGCATGAAATATGCCCGAAATGCCGAGAAAAGCTCAAAGAATGCGGCTGCCTGGTCCTGTACAAGCATGGCGAGCCAACATTATGAGCAAAATCGTCAAAGCCATTATCTGGCTGACTTTCGGGGGATATGTTATTTGGCGAATCTGGACAATAATATCAGGATAAAATCAACTTAAAGGAGGTTTATTATGGGCTGGGATGCGTTTGCCCGAGGACCGAAAGGCGGAATTAACATCAATTCTGATGCCGCTAACGATTTCAAATATAAAGCCCTTCAAGTAAAAAGGAATATCGGGTCTGCCGACTGCCTTCTCGAAACTGGCGCGCTTGATTGTTCAAATTGTGCCGAAATGATAGAGCGGGCATGCGGATTATCACCATGGACCGAAGAACTTTGGAACCCCCGAAATATGCAATGGGATTGGAATTTTAAATATAAAGATGAAGATGCCTGGGCTTATCATTCTGCGAAGGTCTTCATAGAGACCTGTATTGAGCACGATTTAACAATTCGATTCTCATTTTAATTAAAAAGGCCCGCAAAACGCGGGCCTTCCCAGGATACAACTTCACAAACCAAAAAGGGATACCATGAAACAATAACAATATTATAATTTCAAAATTGCCTGTCAACATAAAAAAGCCCGGCGAGTAACATACCGGGCTTTTTGACAATCAGTTTCTATAACGCTGGGCCATGTGAATCTTATTAAGTCATTGCCACCTCCATAATTAAAACGCTTCGACTCGGGCCATCGATTCGTAGTATTTCAAAAGAAATGACTCGATGTCCCACACGTGAACATTCCCCCTCTTTATCCATTCGACACTGTCCATCTCTCTTAATTTCGCTGCCGGCAGAGATTTCCGCTCCGGCAGGTACGCCTTTTCCAGCAAAACCCATTTCTCAATCGGTATAATATAACAGGCGTTTATCTGCCGGGCAATCCGGACATTAATTATCACCAAAGAAAGACCGCCCGATTCCCTGAAAGCCAAAAGGCTTTTCCTCTGATGAGGCGCCAGACGGTCAAATGCCAGTCCGCCATTGGCGCTCTTATGCTGCTTATATTCGATGGCGATTGGAAGGCCCCGCCAGATTGCCATGGCATCAAATGGTTTCGGCGGAATAAAGCGCGGACCGCCCGAAATAGATAAGGGCCACTGTGCCTCATGTTTTGCCCTGATATCGGTAAGGCACTTAAATAGTTCCACCAATTCCCTGCGGCAATCAATGGTATCCTGTCGATATTTTGTGAATTTTTCATCCTCCCAAAATTCGGCCGCAGCAAGCTCTCCCGACAAGCCAAGTTTTAACCTGGCTATTTTTATCGACAAATCAATAAATTTGGAAGTTAATTCCGGCTGTTCAACCTTAATGGAAGGTGCCGGTATGGCATCCGGGATCTTCAAATAAAAATGGCCGGCCGTTTCAAACGAGACCTTCATTTCTTTTGCAAAATTCGATTCCCTCATTTGTACTCTCCTTCAAGCATATAGTCTCTAATCTTTTGGCTTGGTTCGGGCATATTATAACTCGAATCCGGATTGACGGGCAAAGCCGAAATCGTGATAATAGGTCGTATCTACAATCCCCCAGTCCTCCGCCCTTATTCCAATCGGCAGGGCGACGAGGAACAGTAAAAAGATGATTAAGCGTTTCATGTGTCCTCCCGCCATTGGCCCTTATTTTTGATATATATATCCCCCACATCCCCGGTTTCAGAAAAATAACAATAACAATTCTTTTCCCACCGCCAATGATAATTACCCTTAGGACAAATCAAAAACAACCATTTGCAATATTTTTGAAGTATCCTTCTCCATAATGGACTATACCCACTGCTCACATATTCCTCCTATCTCCTATCCGGCAATATCAGGCCGGCTAAAAACGAGAATAATATTCCAAAAAGAATATAAATAACGACTTATCGCTCCCAATTATACCAGTAAGTATATCTATATTCATGGTTGCACCAATCATGCCGCATATAATAATATAACCACCCACCCTCATAGAGCATGACATTCCAGCATGGGCACGTCGGTATTGTCTTACTCATGTATCACCTCGGCGGGGGAGCCGCACCAATGGCAGAACTTCCAATTATATGACCAAAATTCCGCCAGTCCCCCATTATTGTTATAGCGGATAGAATCAATCAACATGAAAGATTTGCCATTATTTTTAGGACAATAGCAATCGCACGTCGGTCTATACTTAGTCTCACTCATCGGCGGCCTCGACTTCAGCAAGTATTTGAGCAAGTGCATCCTGACCACGAGCCGTATCAATGTCAACTTCCGCAGACTCAAATTCTACCTGAATGGGCTCATCACCATCCCTGCCAGTCCACCCCCTCAAACACTTTATGATTGATTTGCGCATATTATTTCCTTTCCACGGTTTTACGATAACAGCCCCGGCAGGCGGATATATGAACCAAACCGCCCGCGCATTTCTGCCAGAATCCCGCCGTCATCTTTCCGCAAATATAACATTTCTGCTTTGGCATCTTCGGCAATTCCGATTTGGTCCCACCCGCCTTCTCCATGATCCGCTTTATTTCCCGGTTCGGGTCTTTGTGCGCTCGCTTCCAATTATTCATAATCATTATCCTTCAAATATAATAGGCTAAATATGCTTGATATTAGTAATATGGTTATTCCCCCCCCGCATTGGGGTCATCCATATCAACATCAAGGCGGCCAGGCGTCATGGGCATAAGATATCCGCTGATCGATTGACCTTCGGGCGTTTTTCCGGCGTAGAATTCCACGATCTCCGTACTTTGATGGAATCTAAATTTTATTCCATGCAAGTAATTTTCTCCCATGCCATCCTTGCATTCAGCGACAAATTTGACCAATTTCTGAAGCAATTCGAGATTAAGGATTATCGTCAGAGATTCGTAAAATGGCGTTTGTATTGGTTTGCTCGGAAACTTTGTCGGTCCCACGATTTCACCCATGTTGTCGAGGGCGATAGGCTCCTCCAATTCTATTTTTTCGCTGTTCGGCGGCGCCGAAACCTGAAAATAAATATGTCCATCCGTGGCGCGCGTAGAACCATCCGAAAATAGATGAACCAAGTCGAGCCGGCGCGCGTAATGCGGATCGTCTTCGTTTTTCTTTTCGCTGCAGGCGGCCTTGACCGCCAGATTGTACTTATTGATTGATTTAATCATAACATCATCTCCCTCTGATATATTTCTCTGATTGTTATCTTCTGGGGCGGTCTCTCCGGGTCCAGCCGGCGCCGCGATCTTGTCTTTGTGTATATGTCGATTGATTCATTCTCGATGCGCTGGCAGTATTCGAGCCATTCCCGTTTATCTTTGGCATAATGAAAACCGTCACTCCCAGCGATGATTGTATAATTATTTCGAGCCAGATCGACCGCGTCCGCAAATGTGGCCTTATGAATGTCCTTGCCGAGAACGTCAAGCAAGGCGTTTTTCGTGAACGCCTTCGGTCGGTGTCTCCGAAGAAAGTCCGCGATCCATTGCGCGAGGTCGATTATGGGGTCGGTGGTCACTATATCAAGACTCCCTGGTTAACTCTTTGCTCGCCATATTTGATATATTTATCGTTAAGCTCTATTCCGAGCCACTGACGGCCCATTTCCTGCGCCCGATACCCGACGGTATTGGTTCCACAGAAGGGGTCGAGGACGATGCACTTACCGCTTGAATCCATGATCGGGAAATAATTATGCTCGCAGTCGGGCCAGAAACCGAGGGTTTTATTTTTGTTTTGATATTCCTCTCCATTTTTTCGCGCCGCCTGACGTAGTAATGCAAGCCTGTTCGCGTTCGATCCTTTTTTATAAGCCGTTTTTGAATGGCTGTCATGGTCGGCAAGCATTTTTTCCACCACCCTCTTAAACGGCTTCCCGCATATCCCGCAGGCTTGCTCGGCTGTCCCGGCAAGGATACATCTATTTACAAGCTCCTCTGGAAACGTGGCGAAATGCGCAAACGAGCAAGACTGCGTTGCGAATGTCCAGACTGAACGAAGATTGCGGCCAGACGGATTTGGCGGCAAGAAAGTCGATGTCTCTTTTGATTTGCCATTATATACAATTCTCTCGGTTCGTTTTTCATCTGTTATAAGTGGCTCCCTCACCGCGTCCGCATCGTAGTAGTATTTCGCGCTCTTGGTTAGCAGGAATATATACTCATGGCTCTTTGTCGGCCTGTCCTTGACCGATTCCGGCATGGGATTGGGCTTGGCCCAGATGATGTCAGACCGTAACCACCAGCCGTCTGCCTGAAGCGCAAGCGCGAGCCGCCAGGGGATGCCGCAAAGGTTTTTGGGCTTCAAATAGTCGGGACGCTTAACTTTTATATTTCGATTGGCGTCATCTAATCGCTTTTGTCCATTAAAACCACTTCCCTGTTGTGCCAAATATGAATCCCCCATATTAATCCAGCATGTTGCATCGTCCCGCATGACCCGGCGCACCTCACGGAATCCGGCGACCATTTTCTCAAGATATTCTTCTGGCGTCTTTTCGAGTCCAAGCTGTCCTTCAACTCCATAATCTCGAAGTCCCCAATAAGGCGGACTTGTTATGACGCACTGGACAAACTCATCCGGCCATGATTTCAGGACTTCAATCCAATCGCCCTGATAGATTTTATTTATAGAAGGCATCCCTGCTTTTTCTATCCTCACTCATTATTACTTGTCAAAAGGAGTGGCCCCATAATATCGGGAATGTTCAGTCGCCCCTCGGACGCGGATTGTGCAATATGCTTTCCCACGGTGGTCATACCATTGGAGGTATTCATTACCAGATAGCCGGCAAAGACATCAGCAATGCTTGCCGATTCATATAAAACAGCATCACAGTCAGCTTTGATTTTGTGCGCCAATACTCGCCATGCGATCATTTCCGATTGCGACTTGAATTTAGACTTTAACTGTAAGCCGTAATTAGTATTATGTCTTAATTGATATTTATTATTTTCATTTGTCTTATCAATCAATAGCTGCATAATTTTAAGGTAGTTGACCGACCAGCAAAAAGTGATTCCGTCTTTTGAGGCCATGATAGTCCAACCCTTCTCTCGGTCGCTCGCCTGCGCTATTTTGTCAAAATCCATCTTGCTTAAATATCCAATTATTTCGGATATTG
>Ga0172380_10000948_pt1 | contig 51996 bp, 46 predicted proteins | sample Leawe162metaG_FD_119747 | JGI IMG/M metagenome (GOLD analysis project Ga0172380, IMG submission 119747) | Leachate microbial communities from a municipal landfill in Southern Ontario, Canada - Leachate well 162 metaG | ecosystem: Engineered > Solid waste > Landfill > Unclassified | place... | reverse complement strand
TTCCCCGGGTAAAACCTACCCGAACCCCCGCCCTCCCCAACCGGAATGCCAAGCGCCACCAAAAATGTGACCGTTCAAAAGCTGATGAGCTGCAGGCCGAGCCGGTGGAAGCGCAAATACCCTCGGCATCCAGGTACATCAGGATCGATTCACCTTCGATAAAGTCGAAACTGAAATTGGCGTTATTGGGCAGGCGGGATTTCCTGTGGCCGTTGAGGTAAACGTCGGCCACCCTTCCCATGACGGAATCGATCAGCCGGTCACGGTACTTCGTGAGCCTGCCCGCCTCTTCCCCCATTCCCGCGAGGGCGATCTCGGCTGCCTTGCCGAATCCGGCGATGCCGGGTACATTCTCTGTGCCGGCGCGCCTCTCGTTTTCTTGCTCTCCGCCGTGCAGCAGCGGTGCTATACGGGTGCCTTCACGCACATATAGCATACCCACGCCCTTGGGCCCATAGAGCTTATGTGCCGACGCCGACAACAGGTCGATACCCAGCTTATTAACGTCTATTGGCAGGTGCCCCGCGGTCTGGACCGCGTCGACGTGAAAATACACGCCGGCCTGTCGCGTGATACTGGCGATCTCTTCGATCGGCTGGATGGCGCCCACCTCGTTGTTGGCATGCATGACCGAAACCAGCAGAGTCTTTGCCGTTATGCTTTTCTTTATGCGGTCGGGGTCTACCATGCCGTATTGATCAACGGGCACCACCGTGACGTCGAAGCCCAGGTTTTTCATGTAGTTACATGTGTTGAGCACGGCATGGTGCTCAATGGACGTGGTAACGATATGGTTACCCCTTTCCCTGTTGGCCAGGCAAACCCCTTTTATGGCATGGTTATCCGCCTCCGTCCCACCACCGGTAAAGACCACTTCCTCCGGCCTGCACGCGATTAGTTCAGCAACCTTCGAACGCGCCTGATCCATGCAATCCCTGGACTCCTGTCCCATCGAGTGTATGCTAGATGGATTGCCGAATCTCTGGCTGAAATAAGGCTGCATCGCTTCGGCAACCTCCGGTAGCATGGGCGTGGTGGCCGCATAGTCCATGTAAATGTGTTTCATATAATCCTCGATTCCGGATTTATCCCTCTATTTTAGCGCAAATGCTAGTACGATTTTCCCGTCCTTCACTGGGCGATACCACCTCCCACAACCACATCACCATCATAAAAAACAATAGCCTGCCCGCGCGCAGCGCCTATCTGAGGTTTTTTATATCTAACGACGATTTCCCCATCATGACGGGGGAATATAACAGCTTCGTACCCCGCATGCGAACTCCTGATCCTTACCGTCACCTGCATGGCACCTGCAACAGATTCGCGGGCAATCCAGTTGACTTCAGACACGATCTGCTCCTCAATATTCAGTTCCTCCATACCACCTACAACTACCGTGTTTGTTTCAGCCCTGATATCGATTACATATAAGGGTTTTTTAGAAGCAATGCCCAGACCCCTGCGCTGTCCCGGCGTGTAAAAGACAATGCCTTTATGTCTGCCCAGAACGTTGTCCTGCCTGTCCACAATAGGGCCTGGAACGCCTTTCCCCTCAAATAGCGAGGAATAATCTCCCCCGGCGAAATCCTGGCTCTCATTATCGGCTGCGATTTCCAGCTTCATTTCCACGCACATTTTACGCACATCCTGCTTGAGAAATTCGCCCAGCGGAAACAGCGTACGGGCCAACTGTGGCTGGCTCAGACCGTAAAGGAAATAAGACTGGTCTTTTTTTACGTCGCGTCCCTTTTTCAACAGGTTACGCCCGCCTGCGACCCTGCACACGCGCGCATAGTGTCCGCTGGCGAAGAAGTCCGCATCAATGCCAAGGGACAGCGCCTTCCGCCACAACAGATCAAACTTTATCAACCGGTTGCAGCGCACACAGGGATTAGGAGTATTACCCAGTTGATATTCCCTGCATAAATAATTCAGTACGTGTTCCCGAAACTCATCGGCCAGATCGATCACATGAAAAGGCACTGCCAGCTTGGAGGCGGTCCGGCCCGCTCTTTCGATGCTTTCCTGCTGTCCCGGACTGAAGCAACTGCCACGGCATACCGGGCTGCTTTCATCCCAGGTTTTCATGGTTACACCGGTGACATGATACCCCTGATTCACCAGCAGGGCGGCGGCCACCGAGGAATCGATTCCTCCGCTCATCCCCACCATTACTTTCTGTTTGCCTTTGCTGACCATTTACAGAGAAATTATATCACCGCCTTATTCCAGACCTGCCATCATGGCGCCCAGATTGATAGGCTCATAGGCATCGAACTGAATATCACGCACGTAGCGCATGCCTTCCCACATTATCTTATAGCCTTTCATCTTGCTGGTGAATCCGATCTTCTTCTGCCAGAAGTCTATCTCCTCTTTCGTTCCCACCCTGACCTCGCCGGCTTTCCCCATCAGCCTGACGCCCGGCGGCGAAGGGAACCTGCCGTCCATCAACGCTTTGCCCCAGAACAGCTTGTCGGCGTTGATCGCCATCACGCAAACACGCGGATTATGCTTGAGGTTCTCCGGCAGCCGCGAGGGGAACTCCTCGAAGTAGAAGCCGGTACTGTCATTCCTTAATGCGAGTCCCCCGATGGGTGTGACATGCGGCGAACCATCGGCGTTTACTGTGGCTACGGCATAATGGAAACAGCTCTTGTATGCTTCCTCAAATATCTTCTTGATCTCGTCCCAGTGATTGCCGATTTCCATATAAGACCTCCCTGCAATTTGTGACCTTACCTGATATTGATCAAAACTGCCGTCAGAGCCGTCAGCCGAAGTTCAATGCTCTGACAAATAACTCCATGAAATCAGGCCTGTCAGCCAGCTCCAGATACTTCACCCTGCTCGCCATCGCTTCCGTTCTCTTGCGTGCTGCGCCGGACACCAGCACCACGCAGGCGCCCGCGCCGGCCGCATTGCCGACCTGGCTGAACCGTCTCAGCGGCAGGTCCGGCAGCATGCCTATCCTTATCGCACTTTTTATATCGATATAGTTCCCGAACGTCCCGGCGACGATTACACGCCTGACATCCTCTGCAATCATGCCCGCCGATCCCAGTAAAACGTTGATCCCCGTGCGGATGGCGGCCTTGGCCAGCTGCAGCTCCCTTATATCTCCCTGTGTAATCACGATATCTTCCCCGTTAGCCGACCTGTCCCTGCCGGCGATCATAATCTCCGGCCGTCCCGCATTTATTCGAACAAGAGAATGGTCGCTTTGCATCCTTCCCCCTGAATCGACAATGCCGGCGCCGGACATCCGGGCCACGGCATCGAGCATGCCTGAACCGCAGATCCCTGCCGGCCTGTGCCTTCCGATGGTCCTGTATCTGACCCTGCCGTCTTCTATCACTATCTTATCGATAGCCCCGGCCGAGGCCTTCATACCGTGCTTAATATGCCCCCCTTCGAAGGCCGGGCCGGAGGCACAGGATACGCTGGTAATATCTCCGGCGACCGCCAGAGATATCTCGGTATTGGTGCCGATATCGACGATAAGAGTGGCTGATTTGAGATTGCCGGCATCCGTTGCCGCCAGCACCGCAACATGGTCTCCGCCAACATACCCTCCGATATTGGGAAGCAGGTATACATCTGCTTCCGCCGCCGATTTAAGACCCAGCTTATTTGCGCTGATATTCACAGGGGCCTTCGTCCACGGCAGATAGGGTGCGCGGGCAAGCTGGCCCACCGGCAATCCGAGCAGCAGGTGATGCATCGCCGTGTTGCCGCAGACGGATGCCCTCACTATCGCCCCGGGCGCACTATCCGTCCTCACACACAGCTTCCTGATCAATTCATCGATCGCTACTACCGCCTTTTCCTGCAGCTTTCCGCAGCCGCCGGTTGAGCTCATGGCGTACGTTATGCGACTGATGACGTCGTCTCCATAAATAGCCTGCGGGTTGGCCACAGCACAGCTGCTCAGAATACAGCCGCCGGCAAGGTCAATCAAATATCCCGCTATCTTGGTAGTGCCCAGATCGATAGCCACGCCACAGTTGCCGCCGCTGCTCCCGACCCTTCGGTCCGGAACAATCCTGGCCAGCAGTTCTTCTTTAAATGCTGGGGTTGAAGCCAGTCCCTTGCCGGGCGGCAGGAAGACGATCAGATCGCCGGCGGGCCTGGTCTGGCAGGCCAGACGCCAGCCCCACTCCAATTCATCGCGCGAGAGCTTCTTCAATTCGACCGGCGCCGGAGGGCTGACGGTTCCTTTCTCGATACGCACCCTGCAGGAACGGCACTTTCCCTGCCCGCCGCAGACGCTGGCTATTTCAATCTGATTCTCGCGGCAGCAGCTGAGAAGATCTCTGTAGTCGCTGCAGGATACTTTCCGACCGGATGGTTTGAATAAAATTTTATACTTTTTCATTTACCTGTCCGCTCGTGATTATATCATGCACACCACTATTTATATTCAATTTCAACGATTCCAAACCGATCGAGTTATATTGACGGACTAATCAATGTTACTTGCTTTTAGGCGGCTATTAACCTAAAATTTTCTCGTAATAAATTCAGCGCCGCATCACCAGGCCCTCCGGTCACACCGGCCGGAGGGTTTAACTGTGAACCAGGATGCCCCGGAGGAAAAATATGAAAGCTGACCAGTTCGAAAAGTTTAAAGGATCGGCGGATTATGTCATCTCGGATGCGCTTAAAAACGCCGTAAACGTATCCATCGTGCTCAAAAGGCCGCTTTTAGTCAGAGGCGAGCCGGGTACGGGCAAGACGCTCCTGTCCCACAGCATCTCCGTATCTCTGGGCAAACCTTTAATCCGCTGGCATATCAAATCCACCACCAAGGCGGCCGAAGGCCTGTATGTTTACGATACCGTGCAGCGGCTCAACGACAGCCGTTTTGGAGGCAAGGATGTCTCTAACATTAAGCACTATATCAAGCTGGGAAAGTTGGGACAGGCTTTCACGGCGCCCGAGCAGGTGGTGCTGCTTATCGACGAGGTGGACAAGGCCGACCTGGAGTTCCCCAACGACCTGCTCAACGAACTGGATGAGATGAGCTTCTACATTCCGGAGACCGATGAAACCATCTCCGCCAAACACCGACCCGTGGTCATCATCACGAGCAACAACGAGAAGGAATTGCCCGACGCCTTCCTGCGCCGCTGCATCTTCCATTATATCGAGTTCCCGGAACCGCCTCTGATGGAGGAGATAGTCAAGGTACACTTCCCCGACATCAAAAGCGCCCTGCTCAAGGAGGCGCTGGATACCTTCTACACCCTGCGCAAGATCGACGACTTCCGCAAAAAGCCCTCCACCAGCGAATTAATCGACTGGATACAGGCGCTGATGGCCAGCGGGCTGGACGGCAAGATCAAGGACGGCGAGATTCCTTTCCTGGGCACGCTGATCAAGAAGGAAAACGATATCGATTTTTACGTGACGCACCACGTTAAGAAGAAGGCGCAGACCCGTGGCTACAATGTATACGGAAATTGAGTCCAACCGCCTTAAAATATAAAGGCTATGTTTACACCATTTTTCTATACGCTCAAGGACAAGAAGGTGCCCGTTTCCATCAACGAATGGATGATACTGATGGAGGCTCTGGACAAGCGTCTTATCCGCAACATGAGCGACTTCTACTACCTGGCCCGCTCCATACTGGTTAAGAGCGAAACCCATTTCGACCAGTACGACATCGCCTTCCAGGAGTATTTCGGGGGCATAGCCCCTCCCTTCGAGGTCACCGAGGAGTTGATTCAATGGCTGATGGAGCCCAAGAACAGGCCGCAGCTAACGCCGGAAGAGCTGGCGGCCATCCAGAAGATGGACCTGGAGGAACTGCTCAGGGAGTTCGAGAAGCGCCTCAAGGAGCAGAAGGAGCGGCATGACGGGGGCAACTACTGGATCGGCACCGGGGGCACGTCGCCCTTCGGCCACTCCGGCAATAATCCCCAGGGCATGCTCGTGGGCGGTCCGGGAGGCATGCGCAGCGCGGTGCGTATCGCCGAACAGAGGTATTTTCGCAACTACAGGGACGACGTTACGCTGGATATCCGCCAGATTAAAGTCGCCCTCAAACAGCTCAGGCAACTGAACCGCGCCGGGCCAGAGGATGAGCTCGACCTTGACCGGACCATCGACGCCACCTGTAAAAACGCGGGCGAGATCGAATTCAAATGGAAGCGCCCCCGCAAAAACAGCATCAAGCTGCTGCTCATCATGGACGCCGGCGGGTCCATGGAGCCATACGCGGACCTCTGCAGCCAGCTCTTCTCAGCCGCCAACTCCCTCAGCCATTTCCGCGCATTCAAATACTACTACTTCCACAACTGCCCCTACGATGTGCTCTACAGCGATATCCAGCAGCGCAAAGGCGAGCCTATCGAGCACCTGCTCAAGGTGCTGGAGCCCGACTATAAGGTTATCTTTGTGGGAGACGCCTGCATGGCCTATTCGGAGCTGATGGACCGCTTCGGCGACCTGTATTTCCACGGGTACCAGAAGCACGCCGGCATCGACAGGCTCAAGCAGTTCAAGTCCCACTTCAGTCATGTTGTCTGGCTCAATCCCGAGACATCGGTGCTGCGCAGCTACCCTACGGTGCAGATCATCTCCAAGCTTTTCCCCATGTACAACCTGTCGCTGGAAGGCCTCAACCGCGCCGTTAAAAAACTGGTCTCCAAGCTGTAACCGGTACGGACGCCAGATAGACAAAGGCCGGTCATGCAGCTATAATCCCGATATGCCGACCAGACTCAAGAGGCTTATTACCAGCGCCGAGATAAACAGCGCCGTTCAGAGGCTTGCCTCCGAGATAACCAACGACTACAGGCACAAGAATCCCCTCCTGATCGGCATACTCAAGGGATCTTTCGTTTTCATGGCCGACCTGGTGCGCAGGCTGGATATGCCGCTGGAGGTCGATTTCGTGCGATTGTCCAGCTACGGCGGCGGCACCGAGTCATCGGGCAGGATAAGGGTACTGGGGAAAATGAGTGAGCCGGTGGAGGGACGCCACGTCATCGTGGTGGAGGACATCATCGATACCGGCCTGACAACCTCCTATTTCCTTCGTTACATCAGGGGCAGAAAACCGGCCTCGGTCGCCCTTTGCGCCCTGACCGAAAAGCCCGCGCGGCGCAAGGTGAAAGTCAAGATCGACTACCTCGGTTTCACCGTCCCCGATAAATTCATCGTAGGCTACGGCATCGACTACAACGAGAGATACCGCAACCTGCCGGATATCTGCTATATTGAGTAAGCGAGGTGATATGAGCCTTCCGGATTTGATTGCGGTGGCGCGGGGCGACAGGCCCGCCGACCTGCTGCTGAAGAACGCCGGCATCATCAACGTTTTTACCAGCAGCATCGAAGAAAACAGCATCGCCGTCTACGACGGGCGCATCGCCGGTATAGGCGACTACACTGAGGCAAATAACATCATCGACCTCAGCGGCGCTTTTCTGGCGCCCGGCTTTATCAACGGCCACATACACATCGAAAGCTCGATGCTGCACCCGGCCAATTACGCCCGCACCGTGGTGCCGCATGGAACGACCTCCATCTCCACAGACCTGCACGAGATCACCAACGCGTCGGGCATGGCCGGCATTCGCTTTGTCCTGAACTGCGCGCGCAACCTGCCGCTGGACTTCTTCTTCCAGGCTGCGTCCTGCGTGCCCGCCACCCACATGGAGACTTCGGGCGCTTCGATTACGGCCTCCGACATACGGCGGCTGCTCAAATGGAAGAACAATATCGGCCTGGGCGAGATGATGAACTACCCGGGCGTGATCAACGCTTTCCCTCCGGTGATGGATGAGATAAATGCGGCCGGCGGCCACGTGATCGCCGGGCACGCGCCCGGCCTGAGGGGAAAGCAGTTGAACGCCTATGTTTCCGCCGGCATCTACTCCGACCACGAAAACTCGGAGCTCGAGGAGAGCAGGGAGAAGCTCTCCCGCGGACTCTTCCTCATGATCAGGGAGGGCACATCCGAGAAGAACCTGGAAGACCTGATCCGGCTGGTCACGGACAAGACCTGGCACAGGTGCATGTTCGTGGTGGACGACCGCAGCTGCTCGGACCTGCTGCGGGACGGTGATGTCGATGCAGTGGTAAGGAAGGCCATCGGACTGGGATTGGATCCTATCCGGGCCATCCAGCTGGTCACGCTCAATCCCGCCGAATACTTCCGCCTGCACGACCTGGGACGCATCGCACCGGGCAGCAGGGCCAACCTGGTAACCATTAAGAACCTGGAGAAGCTTGATATAGACATGGTCTTTTATGACGGCAAACTGGTTGCGAGGGGAGGCCGATATCTGGGAAACACGACAATGAAAACGCCGTCCAGACTGACGAAATCGGTCAACTTCAAGCCGTTTAAACCATCGGCGCTGGAACTGGTCTCGAAAAACGATCATTTCCCCGTAATTGAGATAGTGCCCGGCCAGATAATAACTAAAAAACAGATGGTAAAAATCGGGCGGGGCGTATTCCAGACCGACACGGCCAGGGACCTGCTTAAAGCCGTGGTGGTGGAGAGGCACCACGCCACCGGCAATATCGGCCTGGGCATTGTGCGCGGATTCGGACTCAAAGAGGGCGCCATCGCATCCACCATAGCTCACGATTCGCACAACATCGTGGTGGTCGGCGCCGGCGATAAAGATATCCTGGCAGCGGTTCAAGCCGTCAGGGAGATGCAGGGAGGACTGGTGGTCTGTCGGGATGGAAAGCCAATCGCCAGGCTTCCTCTGCCCATTTGCGGACTGCTCTCGACCGACCCGGCGGAGAAGGTCTCTGCTCAATTCGAGCATCTGGAACGGGTTGCAGCCGGCCTGGGCAAGCTGCCGCCGGCCCCCTTCGCCCTGCTGTCCTTCATTGCGCTGCCGGTTATACCCGAGCTGCGCCTGACCGACAAAGGCATAGTGGATGTAGTCCAGTTCAAATTATTGACAGACGTTTAAGAGGAGCGGCTAATGGCATATGAAACACTGCTGGTAGAAAAAAAGGACGGTGTCGCGCTGGTGACGTTCAACCGTCCCGATAAATTGAACACTCTCAACACCCGGCTTTTTTTCGATCTGAGGGACCTGATGGCCGAGTTCAGGTATGACATCGAGACAAGGGTGATTATTTTCACGGGCGCCGGCCGGGCATTCTCCGCCGGCTTCGACCTGCGGGTGGATGCCCTCAAGGAACATGCATCCCAGAAGGAGATGCCCAACGAAAGGATATGGCAGCTTTTTTTCATGGACCTGATGTCAACCATCGAAAACCTGGAGCAGGTCACCATCGCCGCCATCAACGGTCCCGCTATGGGGGGCGGTTTCTGCATTGCCTTGAATTGCGACTTCCGCATCATGGCCGACAACGCCAGCCTGGGCGTCCCCGAGACCGGACTGGGGGTATATTTGAGCTGGGGCGCAACTCCCAGGCTGGTATCCCTGCTTGGACCGGCCAGAGCCAAGGAATTCATCATGACCTGCGATCCGGTTGACGCCGACGAAGCTTTAAGGATAGGCATGGTCAATCGTGTGGTGCCTTCCGATAAACTGCTTCCCGCCGGCTACGAGCTGGCCGGTAAGATCATGCGCAGGGGTCCGCTGGCCATCCGCATTACTAAAAAGCAGGTGAACGCGGCCTCGGTAGCCCGCATGTCCGACCTCCACCTCTTCGAGTCCGAGCTGTGGGAGAGGAACCAGCTGTCACCCGACCTTCAGGAGGGCATCATGGCATCCATAGAGAAACGGCCGCCTTCTTTCAAACCCGAGGCCGGAGTGCCCAAATTCGATTTGCCCGCGTAACAAAGCGCAGTTCATAAATACGAAAATATAAATGGGAGGTTGTGACCATGGATAAAGAGAAGCTGGCCTGGCAGTACGTGAAGAAATGGGCGGAGGAAACACCGGACAGGGAGGCGCTCGTCTATAAGGACAGGCGGATTACCTACAAGACGTTCTATGAGAGAACGGTCAGCGTGGCGAAACTGCTGATCGAGCTGGGAGTCAAAAAGGGGGACCGGGTGTTCACGCTTTCCGCGGCGCGCGATGAGTTCGAGTATATCTACATGGCTACGGCCATGGTGGGAGGTATCTGGTTCGGGCTCAATCCGCGATATACGCGCGATGAGTTCCTTTATATGGTCGGTGACGCCAGGCCCAAAATCGGATTCGCGGTCAGGAACTACGATGTCCTGATGCGCGACTACAAGGACGACCTGACCGCCCTTAAGGAAGCCAATCCCGAGCTGGAGCGACTGATCATTATAGATAATCCCTGGGAGGGCACCTTCGAATGGGAGCGGGAGCTGGGCAAAGACCGCAGCAGCCTGGACGCCGCCTTGAAAAAGCGCATCAGCGAGGTTAAGGAGGATGATCCTGCTTTAATCATCTATACCTCGGGAACAACGGGAAAACCCAAGGGGGCGCTGTTGACACACAGGAACATGGTATCCAGCGCAGCAGCACAGAATGCGCGTTTCATGGCGCCCAACAGCAAGCGCGGTGAGGGCAAGGCCCTCATCCATTTCCCCATCAACCACGTCGCCTGCGCGGTGGAGCTCGTCATGGGCTGTCTGCACTGGGGAGCCACCATGGTATTGATGGACCGCTTCGACCCGGCGGCAACGCTTAAAATGGTGCAGGACGAGAAAATCACCTTTATGGGACAGGTGCCGGCCATGTTCATGCTGCAATTCACACTGCCCGATTTCGATAGCTACGACCTGTCCAGCCTCAAAACCATCATCTGGGCCGGCTCAGCGGCCCCTGAATCGATGGTCAACAGGCTTTCGAAGACAGGAGCAACACTGATGACCGGATACGGACAGACAGAGAACGCCGGCTTCATCACCTACACCAAACCGGGAGATTCCATGCGGGACCTGATCGAGACGGCAGGCAAATGCTATCCACCGTTTAAAATAAAGCTGATGGACGGCAAAGGCAAGGAGGTCGGCCGCGGGGAAGTGGGCGAAATATGGATGAAAGGCGATCTGGTGATGAAAGGATACTGGCAACGTCCCGAGGCCACGGCCGAGACGATTACAAAGGACGGCTGGCTGAAATCGGGCGACCTGGCTACCATGGATGACCGCGGCTACATCAAGATCGTGGGACGCACCAAAGAGATGTTCAAATCGGGCGGCTACAACGTCTATCCGCGCGAGATCGAGGCCGTCATCGAGCAATATCCCGGCATAGCCTTTGTCACGGTCATTCCCATACCGGACGAGACCTGGCAGGAGGTGGGCAAGGCCTATATCATGCCGGTCCCGGGCAAGAATGTCGACGTAGATGAGATACGCGAGCTGTGTAAAAAGCACCTGGCCAACTATAAGGTGCCGAAGCAGTTCGAGGTCCGCCCGCTGCTTCCCCTGCTGGCCAGCGGCAAGGTGGACCGGCGCGCTCTGGTGGAAGAGGAAAAGACGTCCAGACAGAAGTGAGCATGCCGGAAAAACTGAATCCCGCCTTTTAAAGGCGGGATTCATATCGGATTCACAAATTAATTTAGGTAATTATACCCTAGTATCAAGTAGGGACTTTTTCTTAGACTACACGTCCCTTTTTCCCCCTTTGAATCGTATCCCCAAAATACCTACCGTGTGTGTGTTATGATTAATCATGATACCACCGTGGGGAGGGCACCAATGTCACAAAATGAAATCCTAGCACTCGATGCAAGGTTGAAATTAGCACATGAAGAACGTGCTCCTGATTCACCTGAAGATGAGTTCTTTGAAATATTTGCCTCTGAACAGATATTGAAAGACTTCGACCTTACTGATGAGGAAATAGAAGCGGGACAAGTTGGCGGGGAAAACGACGGGGGTGTAGATGGCATATATTTCTTAGTCAATCGACAACTTGTCACGGATGATTTTGACATCAATCCAAAGACAGTCACAAGGGCTGATATTTTCTTCATCCAGGCAACACGGGAGCAGTCATTTAATGAAAAGCGTGTTGCAAAATTGAATTTGCTAACTGAAGATTTTCTCGATTTTTCAAGGGGCCCTGGACAACTTCACGGAACTTATAATTCTGACGTAGTATCTGTGATGATGACATTTAAAGAGCAATACCAAAAGCTTCTTGCTTATCCTCATGACCTCACAATTTCTTATTGCTACATGAGTAAAGGGGACATTAAGACAATCAATGTTGGATTGCGTAGGCAGAGTGAACGAGTTCAGGAAAAAGCAACACAACTATTTCCTAAAGCCATTGTATCGTTTAGGTTTATTGGCGCGGCAGTGTTGCTTGACCTAATCAACAAGCAACCACAGAAGGCTTATCCATTAGAATATACTGAAATGATTTCGCCTGCGGGACAGCAAGCTTGGGTATGTCTCGTGCCTATGGTTGCATACAATAAGTTCATTACTAACGATGAAGGCGAGATGAAAAATGAGTTGTTTGAAGGGAATGTAAGAGACTGGCAAGGTGACAATGATGTTAATGAAGCTATACGGGGGACTCTTGAGAGTGGAGTTGATGATGAAGATTTCTGGTGGTTGAATAATGGTATTACAGTTTTAGCTTCCGGTGCCTCTAGCCAGGGTGGACATGTATTGAGTGTTCAAATGCCTCAAATTGTGAATGGACTCCAAACCTCTCGTTGCATATACAATTATCTCAACGCAAAAAAAGGGATCAATGAGCATCGCAATGTCCTTGTGCGTATTATTGCGACACAGCGTGTAGAAAGTCCAGATCATATCATAAAAGCCACAAATAGTCAGACACAGGTGCCGCCTTTCCGTTTGCATATGACCGAGCCGATTCATAGGAACATAGAAAGTCTTCTAAGAAATCACAATCTGTTTTATGACAGAAGAAAGAACTTTTATAAGAATGAGGGCAGACCTATTACACGGATTATCCAGCCTCTTGCTTTAGCACAGACAATTATGTCAGTTGTCCTTCATAGGCCGAATGATGCAAGGGGGAGACCAAATTCAGTTTTGGAGAAATCATATGCAGAAATCTTTAGTACACAATATTCCCTTCAACTGTTCGCCGTTTGTGCTTTGCTGATGAGAAAGGTCAATGCTTTTCTTTTACTGCCCGATTTGAGAACAACACGAACAGAAAGGACAGATTTACGTTGGTATCTCGCCATGCAATATTCACGTACATTGACGGGTACGGACGCTCCTACCGTCGATGAATTAACAAAGATGGTAATGCCTGCCGATGACAAGTTGCTGCATATATCCTATAAGCGAGTGAGCGAGATTTATAAATTACTAGGGGCAACTGATCTAGTAGCAAAAGGCACTACACTCGTAGAACAGGTAAAGAAATTGGCCTATAGTTAGACAGCATTATTTGGATATATGATTGTAATATCGTTGAAAGCGAGAATGAGATAGCAAGCTACAGACAGAGTTTCAATATGAAATAAAGCTATATGTATACCTATCTTATCATCACAAAAGAACTTGCCACTGTGGTATGATAAAGCCACTAAACCGAAGGAGTGGCGTATGCAAGTAATGTGGGGTGCATGGGTAAAAAAGGCAATTATCAGACGAAAGCATCCATTTACGGTCGATATTCAAGGTATCTATGAGCAGATTTGGAAACATGAGAAAGCCGATTTTCCATTTTCAGTTGATCTCACTCTCTTACTGGTATACCAGATTACCAATCGTGCTGAGTTTGGCCAAGTATACAAATTGGCCCTTGATTTCAGAGATAAATATGGTATAGATTGCCTGTTCCGTTCGATACAGCCGATGCAATTGCCAGAGGGTGATTTACCAGTACGTTGGTATGAGACCTATGCAATCAATAATGTAGTAATTAAGCAACCAGATGATTATGCTATGAACATATATATAAACCAGGAATTCAAACAGCTTATTCCGTTGTGGGTCATTGCCCCCAAAGTCATGACATGGGATGATGCTACAGGCACTACTACTGAGATGTGGCCAGAAGAATTTTTTAAGGATTTCGACAGAGAGGAACAGCAAGATGTTTAATCTAAAAGTGGCAAGGTTTACAGTCAAACAACGGGGGGGCAAAGACCCTGATGTGCAGATTATTAGGACTCAGTATATACCCATACCTCGTTCAGAAGTTATAAAAAATATATCTAAATTAACGCCCAAGAAACGGCGATGTAGTTCTGCCAAAGACTCATGTGTCACTGAGCAGGCTTTTGAAGACATTCTTGACAGAGCAGTACGCGCAATAAGAAAAAGTACGGAGAAGAATTAACCTCAGATTCAGCGTATTTGTAGCATCATATACGCTTGCTTTTGCATCTGCCCGTATTTATCCTAAGGAGATGAGACCTATGCTTAAATCATTACTTGTAATATTGCTAATACTTGTACTCATCAACTCCTTTTCATTGGCATGTGCAGGTATCAATCAAACCACAGAAAATATGTCGACTATCAAACCAAATTCAATTATCAATCAATCAGACTCGCTAGACGAACAAAGGTACTTACTAAAGCACGATAACGGGATATTCAGTGATTCATATTGCTTATGGGACCCAAGAGGGCTATGCGTATCTTATTCTCCCCCGGTAACCCCATTTAAGATTAACAAAATATTTATCAGGGGTTATCGCACTGACTTCCCAAATGCTGAGGGAAAAACATATACAGTTAAAATTTGGGATGGTGATTTTGGAAAAGAATTATATTCATATGATTATCCCTATTCCAAATTTTCCACGAATGCCACTATGGTTGAACATACCATAAGTCCACCGCTAATTGTGACAGACAACTTCACGGTGGATTTCATAAGTCATAGTGAATCTGTGAAAGAGGGCGCAAAACCAAATATTGCTATCTATATTACATATGACAATACTCTCAGTATAAATGAGCATTCAGGTATATCATGGTTGGGTAAATATGACGATGCAGCTGTTGAAAGAGTCATAAAAAAGAATCCCAAATATTTGTATGCCGCTTGGATGATTCAAATTGAAGGCAGCGGTCAAGCAAGCAGCGGCAAACCTCAAGCTATCATCACGGTCACGGAAAATATCTCAGCCGTTGTTGACGGTAGCTATTTTGCACCTTTTCCATGCTCATCCACCCATGCTGAGATTAAGGAAGCGCGCAATTTAATAAAAGACGCCATGGCCCGCAGACAGAGTTTAACTGCTTCGGCTTTCGGTCATCTTATAGGCGAAGAGCGTAACAAAATGTATGAGGCAATTGAGATTCTTGAACATTGCGCTTCGAAGTTAACTGAAAACGACTGTGAACCTGATGATAGAAATGCAACTTTGTCGTCTCTATACAACGATATTGGATATTGCCATACATTTTTACAAAATGAGAATTTTGCTTCAGATTATTATTACCGAGCAATCAAGGTAAATCCAAATAACAACTGGGCGGCGGCTAATATTCAGGCTACTAAGGAAATACTACTTCCCAATAAAATTGTCCATTTTAATTTGTCACAGTAGAGGAAAAGACGTCCAGACAGAAGTGAGCATGCCGGAAAAACTGAATCCCGCCTTTTAAAGGCGGGATTCATATCTTGTTAAGCTATGTGATTTAACCGGCCGATTTGGCTTTCAGCCGGGCGCTCTGCGCCAGTGCCCGTATGGCCTCTAACAGGTCCTGCCTGCGACAGTCCTTGGTCAGATACCAGCTTGCGCCGGACGCCAGGGCATCGCCCGCATAATCGCCATACACTGTGAGGAAAAGTATCTTTACGTCGGGCATGATCTTCTTGATGGCCCGTATGGCAGTCGGCCCGTCCATGCGCGGCATCTGGCCGTCCATGAGAATTACATCGGGCCGCAGCTTCTCAGCTTTCTCCAGGGCATCCAGACCGTCCACAGCCTGGCCTACCACCTCGATATCCTTGTGCCCGTCAAAGATGCTCTTGAGCCCTTCGCGCACTACTTCATTGTCGTCTGTAATCAATACTTTTATCGGTTCTTCCATCTCTCACTCTTAATAAATTAATACGCACTCACTTTTATTCATAAGTGATACATAGGTAGTCTAACGTATTTACAGGCCTGTATAATCGGGATATGGGTTGGTTTTGCAGGCCGTCCAAAGGTGACTGCAAAACCAGTCGAAAGGTTGGGTGAAATCATACTAAAGTATGATCAGAGCTGAATTATTCCCCGCTTGAGCGCGGTTGTTACAGCCTCGGTGCGGGTGGTTACGTTCAATTTTTGGAATATGCTGGTCACGTGGGTTTTAACCGTGCTCTGCGTAATGGAGAGCTGATCGGCAATATCCTTGTTGGAAACGCCCTTGGCCATGAGGTCGAGAACCTCTATCTCCCTGTCGGACAGGGCGTCGACGCCCGTGCTTTTGCGGGACAGCTCCGAGGCCAGCTTATCCAGCACCTTGGTGGTAAAGACCGGCTGTATCAGGGATTCACCCTGCGAAACAGCCCGTATAGCCTTAAAAAGCTCATCGCGGGGTGCATCCTTCAGCAGGTAGCCCTTGGCCCCGGCCTTGATGGCGGCGAAAAGGTATTCGTCATCGGAATACGTGGTAAATACTATGAACTTGATCTCCGGATGATCCTGCTTGATCCTGATCATGGCCTCAACGCCGTCCAGCTCGGGCATGCGCAGATCCATTAAAACAATATCAGGAGACAGCTCCACCGCTCTCTGCACCGCCTCCAAACCGTTGGATGCCTGGCCGACGATGGCGAAATCCGGCTGCCGCACCAGGTTGCCTACGATACCATCCCTTACCACCTCGTGATCATCTACGACAAGTATCTTTATCTGCTCCACTCTTGCACCTCCTACGACAGAGGGATCGACACCCTGATAACGGTCCCCTCACCCTTACTGCTCTGCACTTCAAATTTTCCATTCTGACCCTGCGCCCTTTCCCTCATGCTGATCAATCCGAAGCCTCCCGCTTTCCCGATCTTGCCTTCAGGCCCCGGCTCAAAGCCTACGCCGTTATCCTTGACCGTCAGCGTGACTCCTTTGCCCTCAAAACTAAGCGAAACATCCACATGCGTCGCCTGTGCGTGTTTGGCCACATTGGCCAGCGCTTCCTGGCAGATACGGAATATGGCGGTCCCGGTATCAGGGGGTATCTCGCGCTTATCCCCGTACAGTGCGAAACCGGCCCCTATGCCGTTATCATGGCGGAACCTTTCCACCTCATGCTGAATGGCCTCATCCAGCTTGAGCTGTTCCAGCGCCTGCGGGCTTAAATTCCACACTGATCTGCGAGCCTCGGCCAGACTTTTGCGGGCCAGGCTGCGCGCCTGGTTCAGGTGTTTCTGTACATCTTCACTGGTGTCGCCCAGTGCCTGCTCGGTGGCTTCAAGCTGCAGGATAATGCCGGTGAATCCCTGGGCCAGCGTATCGTGTATCTCGCGGGCCATGCGATTGCGTTCCTCCGTGACGGCCATGGACTTCATTTCCTGATAAAGCCGCGCATTATCGATAGCCACAGCCAGCTGATCGGCCAGCGTCTGCGCTGTAAACACATCCGCCTCATCGAAACCGTCCACTTCAGTACTTTCGATATCCAGCACGCCCAGTACCCTGCCGCCCATACGCACGGGCACGGCCAGCTCGGACATTGTCTCACCCGTACCCTCCTGCTTCCTGTAGCCGGGCTCCAGCTTGAGGTCGCTGACCAGCACATATTCTCCGGTATGGGCAGCCTTGCCGATTATGCCCTCCTCGTCCATCTCCAGCGGCACGCCCACAGGTATCACATTTTTCTGTCCGCTGAAATGCAGGGTCTTGAGCATCAGTTTGCCCGAGCTCGGCTCAAACAGAAAGATATTGACGTTATGAAAATGAAAGGTCTGGCGCAGCAGATTGCCCACATATGCCAGCAGCTCATCCAGATTGACGATGGAGCTGATTTTGCGGCTGACCTCGTTAATGGTGCGGAGCTGCTCCGCCCTCTGTCTCTCCTTTTCGGTACGTTCGATAACCTTCTGCTCGAGGTTGGTATACGACTCGCTTAAAGCATTGGTCATCACGTTGAACTGTTCGGCCAGCACCTGCATTTCGTCCCCTGTATTAACGTTGAACTTGTAATTGAGTTCGCCGTTGGCGATATGTTCCGAGCCTTTAGTCAACGCCATAATAGGCCGCGTGATCGTCTCAGAAAGCAGGAATGAGACACCCGACACCACCACTACCATGGCCACAATTACGGCAATAAAGATCAACTCGGCTTCCCTGGCCTGTTTGTCGACCTGGTCGCTCATCTCATCCACGGCCGACGCGATCCTTGCCTTGGTCTCTTCAGCCGCCGAGGAGAACTCGTCCAGGTAAGTATTGGCAGCCACGATCAGGTCGGATGACTCGACCGGCACCGTGTACATATACTTGATTCTTTCCTCGGTATCGGTAGGTGCCTTGTATTTATAGTAACCCGAGGCATCCTCCCCCAGCAGGCTGCGCTCGAAAATAGACGAATAATACGATGGCTCCCCGCCAAGCTGGCGCAGGTTTGCCCCTACGATGCTGGGATTTGCGGCGAATATGACCTTTCCCGTCTTATCGTAGACCCTGGTATTCCCCATCCTGCCCACCTTCTGAACCGCGATGGTGCTCAACTCCTGATTTTGCGCAAGTGCGGTACGATCCAGATTGGGATGGAGCTGTAAATAGAAATATATCTCCTTTGCCACATCGGAAGCCTTCTGGTAAATGGTCCGCCTTCCCTGGTCCTCGAGCGCCGCAATGGAGACGGACATGACTGTTTCGCCCATAGAGACGCTATACTCCTTGGTCAGCGCACCCACCGAGCCGATATATCTCAGAGCCAGGGAACTGATAAATCCCACGGAGATCAGTGAAAGGGCCAGGAACGATATGAGAATCTTGTCACGGATGCCGAAACGGATCCTGATCTTCTCGATCCGGCTGACCACCTTGGCCTGCTTTTTTTCATCTGTGCTTTTCTTACCCATTACAATCCAAATTTGTCTTTCAAAATCTCAACAAGTTCCGGCACAGGCACTCTGGACTGCTGCATGCTGTCACGCTCACGGATGGTTACCTGGTTATCCTCCAGCGATTGGAAGTCGATGGTCACGCAATAGGGCGTGCCTATCTCGTCCTGCCTTCTATAGCGCCTGCCGATACTCTGCGCATCATCGTACTGCGCCATAAAATGCGGCCTCAGCAATGCTGAGACTTCTTTCGACAACGGAAGCAATTTGGCGTTACGGCTGAGCGGCAAAATAGCCACCTTCACCGGGGCTATCCGGGGATTGATGCGCAGTACCACACGCAATTCCTTGTCGGCCATCTCCTCATCGTAGGCATCGCAGAGAACGGCCAGCAGCGTGCGGTCCACGCCCGAGGATGGCTCGATAACGTAAGGAATGTAGCGTTCGTTCTTCTCCTCATCGAAATAGTCCAGCGTCTTGCCGCTGAACTTGGAGTGCTGAGTCAAGTCGAAATCGCCGCGGTTGGCGATGCCCTCGATCTCCGACCAGCCGATGGGGAAATTATAATCAACGTCGAAGCAACCCCTGGCATAATGAGCCAGCTCCTCTTTATCGTGCTGTCTGAGCCTGAGGTTCTCCTTTTTTATACCCAGCCCCACGTAGTAGTTAAGCCTCTCATTGACCCAGTAATCGAACCACTCTCCGTCGGTGCCGGGTTTGACGAAGTACTCGATCTCCATCTGCTCGAACTCCCGCGTACGGAAGATAAAATTGCCCGTGGTGATCTCGTTGCGGAAGGATTTCCCGACCTGGGCGATGCCGAAAGGCAGCTTTTTCCGGGTTGTGGACTGCACGTTATCGAAATTAACGAACTGCGCCTGCGCGGTTTCCGGCCGCAGGTATACTATATTGGCGGCATCCTCGACGGGGCCCATAAAGGTCTTGAACATGAGGTTAAACATGCGTGGTTCGGACAGGGCGCCGCCGCAATCCGGGCAGGCGGATGTGTCGATATCGGTGGAGCGGAACCTGTGCTTACAGCTCTTGCACTCGACCAGAGGGTCGGAGAAGCCCGCCACATGACCGCTGGCCACCCATACCTGCGGGTGCATCATGATGCTGGCGTCAAGGCCCACCATATCATCACGTTCCTGCACCACCTTCTTCCACCAGTAGTCCTTGATATTTTTCTTGAGCTCTACACCCAGCGGACCATAGTCCCAGCAGCTTCCCAGGCCGCCGTATATCTCACTGCTCTGGAAAACAAAGCCACGCCTTTTACACAGCGAGACAATCTTCTCCATGTTGACTTTCATATTATCTTCCGGCACATAATCCTCCTGATGAGATACCAAAGGCTGCTAAATTATACCATTGCCTGACCGGGCGGGCAGGTTAATCGGGGCGGCAATTGAGATTAGCTTCAAGCGGCATACGCACTTGATTATAGGGGCAAATGCAGATACAGTCAAAATAGGAAATCAATCATTGGGCCGCATCGGCCGGCAGGCTGTATAATTAGACCGTTGAGGCAGTGATTAGTCATGCTCATCAGATGTTTGAAAACAGCGGCATTTGTCCTTTTATCTTCAGCTATATTAATCTGTCCCCAGGCCGGCTGCTACACTCAGCCGTCGCAGCCACCGGCCCTGCCGACCTCACCTGCTCCTCCCATTCTCCCTTCCGTCGCCAGCCCACGCTTTCATACCGTTATCCTCGAAGGGCCTGTGGGCACCATCAACTACAACACGGTGACGTTCAAATGGGGAAGCGGTCTCTCCTCGGTGGAGCCCTCCAACTTTATGTACGCCACGTTTCTGGATGGCCTGGACCAGGACTACACACCTTTTCTATCGGATACATCGCGTTCTTTCAGCAACCTGCCCAACGGAAGCTATAAATTTTACGTAAAGACGCAGGACATCAACGGCAATATCGATCCTGCGACTCCCAGCCTGTCCTTTATCGTCTCAGGAGTTGTCCCACCTCAGGTGCAGGCCCTGCCCTCGGCGCCGGGCGTCGATGGGGGGCTGCTGTTGATCGGCGCGGACGTCAGCCGCATTGCAGTGGCCGGGGACGGATCAACCGTTTACGCGCTCGATTCCACCAGCTCGCGCCTGTACCGCTCCACCTCGGCGGGAGTCGCATGGAGAGACATATCCGCAGGTCTGGGCGCCGGCGCGCCATGGATAGACCTGGCCGTAGCGCCTGACGATCCCGGCTTTTTAGCCGTGGTCACGGCGGGCGGCAGCCAGGTCCATATCTCAACGGACGGAGGCGCCACTTTCCAGGGCACGGAGATAACCTCACACCTGGGGGCCGGCCAGGCGGTCAGATGCATAGCCATATCGCCGGGCTACGGATCACCGAGGCGCGAACTGGCTGTTGGAACCTGGAATGGGGCCGCCGGGGGAAGCGTGCTGATTAATATTCTCGCCGGTTTTTCAGGAGGGTGGTTCGATGCGGGCAGCAGCATGCCCGGCTGGGCGCCTCCCGACGGAGGTGGAGTTGACGTAGCCGCCATCAGCTATTCACCGTCCTACGGCTCCGACGGCACCCTGCTGCTGGTTACCTCCAGCGCGGCAAAAACCTATCTCTATGCCGGCGTACGTGACACCGGTTCAAACTCCATAACATGGAACTCCTGGACGGGCTATCCCGTAGTTATCGGACAGGCCGGAGAGCCGCTCAACCATGCCGATATAGCCCTGCCCTCCGACTACAGCGGCAGCAATGCATTTTCCCGCAGGGCCTTTGCCTCGTGGAATAAAAATAATCCGGGACGGGATATCTATCAGGTGTCTGATTACCAGGTCTACCGCATGAATGCTCCCGAAGCGATCGCTTCCATTGCGTATCACGGACGCATCTCGGGCGGCAAGCTGCTGGCGGGCGCCGTGAAGTGCCAGACGGGCGGCTGCTACCAGATACAGACATATTTCACGTCCAATCCAACCTCCATGTACCCGGTCTGGCTGCCCAGCCAGAAGGCGCCTACGGGATCGCGAAATGCCATTGTAAAATGGTCGACTGACGGCATCGCCGCATACGCGGGTACCAGCGGGACGGAGAGCGCTTTCTCGCACAGCCTGAATAACGGCGCGACCTGGAACCAGTAGGCCTTTATGCGTGTAAACAGTCAGTACCTGCGCAAACTAACCACGCCGCAGGATGCAGTTACCCGCATCAATAGCGGAGATACCATCGTCCACGGATCGAGCGTGGCAGAGCCTCCTGCACTTCTCACCGCCTTGGCCGACCGCGCCAGAGCGGGAGAACTAACTGGATTAAGAGTATTCTCCAGCCTGCCCATGCAGCATGCCGCTCGCACGGTCCTTTCTCCTGACTTATCCGACTGTATAGAATCGAACTCCTGGTTTGTGACTGAGGCCGACCGGTCACGGCATAAGATCGGCCTGAGCTACTACGTGCCGACACATATCCACCAGATACCCAGGTTGATGCGGGAGCACATGGATATCAGTGTCATGATGACCACGGTTTCGCCCATGGATAAATACGGATATTTCACCTTCGGCGCCGTAAACGATTACACCGGGACGGCCGCGCGCGCCTGCAGGACCTTGATAGTCGAGGTCAATGAGAACATGCCGCGCGTGCTGGGGGATAATCTGCTGCACATATCGGAGGTCGACATTATTGTAGAGAACCACGTGCCCCTATTGGAGATTAAACCACCGGAACCCGGACCCGTTGACGAGACAATAGGCCGCTGCATCGCTGAAATGATACCGGACGATGCAACCATAGCGCTTGGTATCGGCGGTATACCCAACGCCATAGGGCACTGCCTGTCCGGACACAGGGATATAGGCATTCACAGCGGCGTTTTTACATCCGCCATGGTCGATCTCATCGAGCGGGGCGTGGTCAACGGCAGGAAGAAAAATCTGCACACGCGCAAGCATGTTTTTATAGTGGCGCAGGGCGACAGGCGGTTGTACGACTTCATTCACGACAATCCCAGCATGGAGATCCATCCCGCCTCGTACGTCGAGAACCCGGACGTGATCGCCGGCAACGACAACATGATAGCCGTCAATACGATACTTGAGCTGGACCTGATCGGGCAGTGCAACGCAGAGCACATGGCCGGATCGCAATTCAGCGGCACAGGCGGGCAGCTCGATTTCGTCCGCGGGGCTTTCAACTCCCGCGGAGGCAAGTCGATACAGGCCTTTACCTCCACTGCGCGCAAGGGCACCGTCTCACGCATCGTGCCGCTGCTCAGGTCCGGCACGGCGGTGTCCATACCGCGCATGGACGTGCAGTACCTGGTCACCGAGTTCGGCTCGGTCAACCTCAAGGGCAAGTCTACGCGGGAACGGGCGCTGGGCATCATCGGCCTGGCGCACCCGGATTTCAGGGAGCGGTTACTGAGGGCGGCTGAAGATATGTACCTGCTGTAGCCTGCCGATAAGCACCCGGAAGTAACCCCTGTCGCCTCTATAGCTGAAATTCAGAGCGAGTATCTTCATCCCAACTCCTGTGCCGCATCCTGATAAATCCAAGGACGCGATACATGGAGTCTTAAATAGTCTTTTCAGTCGATACTGAAAGGTTCTCAAGAGAAGGCTTCTATTCCAGCGGCATTCTCAGGACCATTTTGGCCAGGTCCCAGGCATGCTCGTAGAGGTGCAGCCCCTTGCTGAAGGCGTGTATCTCGCCGTCCTCAACACCGATCTCGCCCGCCATATATTCCTTGAGCGTCTGCAGGCCGCCCAGGTTGGTGGGCATGCCTCCCCACAGGTCCCACGACCGGAAATAGAGTATGAAGTGCAGGGCGCCGTCCTGCACGCGCGTGTCCACCAGGCGCAGGCAGGGCGGGTCGGCCTGGTGAAGGCTCTTTTCATTGCCCACGCACATGCACATCTGGTTAGTGTCGAAGCCCTTGCGGTAACGGCGGATTACCTCATCGATCTGCGGCGACAGGAACTCACCATAGGTGTATTCCTCGTTCTCCTGCCTGTCCGGGGTCATCAGGTAGGACATGTACTCCTCGATCACCTCGTCGGTGGTGGGCAGGGGAACGCCGGTCGGCACGTCCGGGCTGAGCGGACGTATGCCGGGCTTGCTGATATTTATGGCGACGAGCTCGATCTCCTTGCGGCGCATGCCTTCGAAGCTGCCCTGCTCGATCTTGTACTCACGGCCTTCTGTCAGGGCTTTCTGCAGGCACTGGTACCAGGCGTCGCCCAGGCTCAATGCATCGATAATGGTAAGTTTCATTTTGTCCGTAGCATCATAAGCAAGTAACACAACGTCTGTCAAGGCGGATGAGATTGACATCATACGCCTTCAAACATCATAATTTATGACTGCAATGATCAAAGCTGTCTTTTTCGATTTCTTCAACACGCTGGCCTATTTCGATCCTCCACGCGAGCAAACATACTCGGAAATTGCGATAGGCCTGGGAATAAAGGCCTCGGCGGACATGATTACAGCCGCATTGCCCGAGGCCGACGCCTACTGGCGCGCTGAGAATTTCAAACAACCTGTACGCCGGCGCGAGCAGGATGACAAGGTGGCGGTTTACAAAGAGTACGGTTCGAGGATACTGGCCGGGACGGGTGCAACGCCGGAGCAGGCATTGCAGATGCTGGCCACGGCCTTCAGCAGGGGCTGGGTTTTCAAATCGTTCCCCGATTCCGTGCCCGCGTTAAAGCTGGTCAAGGAGAAAAAAATGATAACCGGCCTCATCTCCAATGTCGGACAGGAGATCGACTCGTACTGCCGGGAGCTTGGATTTGAGCCCTATCTCGATTACAAGGTCACCTCTTTCGAGGTCGGCTTCGATAAGCCCAGGCCGGAGATCTTCCAGCTGGCGCTGGACCGAGCGGGGGTCAGGTCGGACGAGTCCGTGTTTATCGGCGACGTCTATGAACAGGATATCGTGGGCGCCAGGGGAGTGGGCATGAAACCCATACTGATCAGCCGCAACGGCCTTGCTTCATACGATTGTATTGTGATCTCCGACCTTTCCCGCGTGCTTGATCATATATAAACCGCTTCTCACAGGCCCCTTAAGTACTCCGGCCGCAGCAGTGCGGGGTCTTTTTTCGCAAGGATCGCATCGAGCTGGGCCAGCATTTTACCTTTGTCCCCGGGCATGCTCCCGCGTATGGCGAAGTAATTGGAGGCATGCATGGAGCTGAAGAAGCAGTCCGAGAACGCGGCATGTTCGACAATAGTCCTCAACTCCATCAGGGAATCGAAGGGCGTTATAAGCTCGAAATTTCCTTTCTCCCACTCAAGGTAAAGCGGTGTGCCGGGTATCAGCGTCAGAGTAAGCGCGCCCGCATAATCGGGATCCATCTCCGTTAAAATGCGCGCCGTCTCCATGGCGTGCCGCCGGCTGCCCTGCACGCCGCCCAGGCCGAGTATCACGGTCACCGACAGAAGTATACCCGCCTCCCTTACCTTGGCCGCAGCTTCCACCATCTCGGTATGCGTGGCTCCCTTTTTGATCCTGCTTAGAACCTCGTCGTCGCCGCTTTCCACACCCATATAGAGTATGCCCAGCTTGAGCTCTCTCAGTGCCTTCAGCTCTGCCACGCTGCGCCTGAGCACGTCCTGGGGTGTGGCATAGCAGGCTATACGCTCCAGAGAGGGGAATTTGCCGTTCAGGTATTGCAGCGCTTCCACAAGTTTGGGATAGGGATAAACCAGCGCGTCCCCGTCCTGTAAAAAGACGCGCCTGCCGTCCCAGCGGCGCAGGATGGCATAGACGATGTCGGGCTGGCCCGGCAGCGCCATACGGGAGTTCATATAGAGGGACATGGCGTCGATCTCGCTTTTAACATCCTGAAGGTCGCGTATACCCAGATTGGTGAAGGAAAATGCGCAGAAAGCGCAGGTATTGTTGGAGCAGCCTGACGTGAGTGGCAGGTAGTAGCTGGCATGCTCGCTGGGAGGTCTGATAATCTCCGGCCGTTCAAATCTCATATTTTGATCCCGCTCAATATCAATGTAATTTCGCCACGTAGCTGTTGAGCGGCACACCCAGCGACCTGGCTACAGGGCCGCACTTGGCCTTGAGGCAGAAGAAAATTTTACCCTGGGGGTCCAGTTCATCAAGGGTTTCATAATAACCCATGCCCTTAGCGAAAATAAAATCGGCCGCAGCGAAAGCCTGCTTGAACTCCTCAGAGGCCAGCTCAAACAGGACCCCCGGCGTAGCGGTTCCCGTGGTTATCACCTCCCCGGCCTCCTGCTGCAGGCCGGCTTTGCGGATATCGGCGATGGTGACATCGTTCTGTACCGGCAACTCCTTCACCACGTATATGGTCCTTGCGTATCTGCGCATCAAATTGAGCAGCGGCATATCGAAAAACACTTCCCCGCTGTTATCAGCCAGGTACAGCACAAGGCTTGAGCTCCTGACCCGGCCTTCCAGCAGCGCCGAATCGTCGATCGCGAACTGCAACCCGTTTTCCCTGACCTCTTTCTCCAATTCCCCGATCGGCCTGAAGAAATCCATGGCATTGCCCTGCGCCGCCAGCCTGAGATAATCAACGAAATTCTCCTTGTAGCTGTCCTGTACCAGGGCAAACAGCTTGCGGGCCTCGCTGATCTCGATGTCCTTGAACTTTCGATAAGGGTCATGGTTTCCCGTTACCTGCTTGATGAGGTGGTGCAACGGGGCGGCAACTTCAATAGATACGATGCCGGGCTTCAATTTGTCCCTGATCAGCTCCCCGGCGGCGCGCTTCGAATCCTCCCTCAGGACGGGATCGTCGGTGGCAAAGCCGGACGCCTGGTGGGCCAGCCTCATCAGACAGTCATGGCATTCCGTGGATACTTTCACAACTATTATCGCTATTGCGGGCGCACCTGAAGGTACGCCCCTACAGGTAATAAATGCAGGGGCGGGTTTTTAAACCCGCCCGAAATTGAAATACATACTCAGAACTGCCTGCGGGTCCTGAGGATAAGAATCAGGGTCACGATGACCAGCAAGGTACCGATCCCGATAACGATCCAGACCCACAGCGGTGTCTCCTGTCCCGTTGTTGCCGTATCTGGCACAGGAGGCGCCTCTTCGGTGCGGAAGCTGAAGTTTGCGCTCCAATCACTGGTAATCGGCTGGCCGTTGACCTCGGTTGCCCTCACTCTCCAGAAGTAATTGGTGTCGTAGTCCAGCGTCCCGCTATATTCATATCCTGTTGAAGAAGTGCTGACCTGTATTATAACCTGCGTGAATTCGGAATCTGCCGACATCTGGAATTCATAGCGGGTGGCCTCCTTCCAGGGCGACCAGGAGAAAGATGAAGGCCTGACCTTGCAGGCCATGCATCCGTTGTCGGGAGCCAGCAACTGCACACCATAGTAAGGCGAGTTAACAATGAATCCGGGTTTAACAGTGAAGCTGCGCGCATCCGACCAGGGGCTGGCTGCGATCTGCGTGGTGGCCGAGCGGTAGGAACGTACCCTCCAGTAATAAATCGCACCGGCCTCGGGCAATGCCGCCGGCGCAAGCCAGATGCCCGGACTGGTCATGTTGGACTCATCCATAGCGGCCCGGATCGAGCCCGTGACCGCCTGGATATTTTGGGCGTTGGATATGGCCGGATCGACTCTCAACGTAAAGAGCTTATCCTTGGCAACCTGCAGTTCGTAAACGGTGGAAAGGCAAAGCTGTTCCCATGACAGGTCGATTTGCTGGTTGCGCCCCGTCACCGGATCGGCCCCCACCAGCGCGCCGTCGGCAGGCGCGCGCAGCGCAGGCCCCTTCTTGGCCAGGCAATCAGTATATACCCACAACATGCCCCGCCTGTTGTCAGGATCGTAGCCGGGGTCCTGCATATAGCGGCCCCTGAGCAGGCCTGCCAGGGCTGCGATAAAAGCGTTTATATCACCTGTGAAAGGGATCACTGTATTATCCAGGCTGAATCCGGACTGGTTATCGATCGCCCACAGGGATGTATTGGTATTGGGTGAGCAGCAGCCACAGGCTTTGAGAGCGCTCGGCTCCAGCGTGAAATGCACATAGCACTGTGAAGAGGGCTGAAAGATGTCCAGGCAGTCCCAGTAAATACCGGGCTTGGGCATACCATTGCGCGGCTCCAGTGTACGGCATACGCCGCTGTTCGAGGGCAAACCTCCGGGCGCCGGTGCCAGCGAAGTCGAAATGTTATCGTGTACCGCGTAAATGGCCGGCTGCGGACTGCCCGTGAAGGCCATTGCGATGCCGTAGTAACCCACCAGGTGCGGCGGGTCGCCCGGAACCGCTGCCCCACCCCACCAATTGGGACCATCCGCGCCGTTGGTCGAGTCCATCATATCGTTGTCGCTCCAGCGTGTGAAAGCGGGTGCGGTATTGCGGTAGACGGTGCCCGTCACGTTATCGCCAACAGCAGCATAAATAAAGTTATTATTCTGGAAATCAGTATCGAATATGGCATGGACATTGCCTTTGACGGGCATATCATCCAGGTATCTGTAGAAATTCACACCGCTGTCGGCGGAGTAGGACAAAGACGTTCCGGTCAGTGTGGAACCCCAGTTGGCCCCCACCAGCACTTTGCCATCCCGCGCTACGATAGTATGCGGTGTCACGTAAGTATTGGCCCCGGCCAGGTTGGTGGACCAGGCGGTGCCGGTATACACCAGTTTTTGCACCATGCCGGTGACCCCGGCAACATATATCACCCTGCTGGAATCGAATGTAAAGTCCTCCACTAAATACCGGGGAGCAACGGCAGCCCAGTAGTCCCCATAATCGGGTGACCACGCCATTACCCCGGATCCCGAAGTCGAAGACGGCGCGAACCTTGCGGCCCAGGCCACCACACCTCCGTCGGATGAGTCTGTGCAGGATTGTACCGTGCGCAGGAGAGGCAGGTCGGTCTGCGGCACACGGCAGCAGACCGAAGTGGTATGCAGGAAGACCCTCTCCCAGTAGGTGCCCAGGGGCGCCACGGCAGGAAGAGGGGCGGCCACACCCGGGCTGATGGTTGATCGCCATACGCTGTCGAATTCATTGCAGCCGACGCCCGCATCTCTGTGCACAGAGGCCAAATATATCGTTGTACAGTCGGCCGACACGGCCACATCGTTGAACCAGTCGATGGTGGTATCGATCAGTGAGAGCTGGTTCCAGGTGTCACCATTGTTGCGGCTGATGGAGAAAGCCGACTCGTCATTGGGTATCCGGGTGGATATCCAGGGACTGGGCGACCCGCCCGGTATGACTATTGCCGGCGAGTCCCACCATACGGCGTTGTCGCCGATGATGCCCGATCCGGTGGCGGCATAGGCCAGCGACCCATTGGGATTCCAGGCCACCAGGGCGGCGCCGACGCCCGTCAGATTGTCGCTGCACACCGTTGCATTATCGCTGCCGCAGTTGCCCTGGTTGCCGGCGCCGGTGGGCGGCTTGAGAGACACATAACCGCAGGAGCCGGCGCACGCGCAGGGCGTATCCATAAACAAAGTAGGCACCATCGCATTGCAGGGTGACCCGAAGGCGAAACCCGCCAGCAGTTTACCGCTTGAGTAGGTCCCGAAAAAGGCGATGCTGTATACCTGACGATAGGCCAACGTAGAACCGTAAATGGCGGCCGGCACCTCGTTATCGATCCTGAATACACCTGTTACATTGGCCGCATCGGGAAAGGGGGCATACAGGCTGACGAAGGCGCGCCTGAGCGAGGGCGACATGCCGCTGTAATCGGAAGGGAGGCTCAGGTCCGCGACACCCAGGTTATCGTAAGAAGGGGAGACGTTAGCCGTAGTTGCAACTTCCACGCCTGCTCCAGGGAAAACGTAGGACAGTATGGAGTTGCTGCTCATATCACGTAAACCGATATTGTAGTTGGTACGGTTAACATCGGCATAGATCATAACAACAGCGTTGTCCCCGTTGTAAGTCGGCGAGAATTTTAGGGCGAAATAATCGATGTTGGCTGCGGGGGCCTGCTGCTGCATCCACGAGCCGAAGCCTGCGCCCCTCATGATAAACAGCCTGCCGTTCCCAGCTCCGCTGCGCGTGCCGATCGCGTAATCGCGGCCGGTCCCGTAATCCATGGATATATCCAGGGCCCCGATGGCTTCGCCGGCAGCCGCCATGGCCGGGGCGCCGGCATTGTTCCATGCTGCCCCGCCGTCGGTGGTTACCCAGAGCTCGACCGGTCCCGTGGCCTGTGTGCCGGCTGTAATCGCCCAGATTTTGGCATCGTCGGGCGCGACAGCTACCTGGTAAACATGTTTATCGGCGGCCCATGCTGCATTGCCCGCCAGCATTCTATATGCTGAAGTGGTCCAGGATATGCCGCTGTTGGCCGTATTATAGAGAACTCCCAGCGGACCGGGGGTGTTGGTCGCAGTGACCGTCCTGTTATCCACCGTGACTGCAGCCAGCAGTGTCTTGCCGTCATGGGCGACAGCAATGTCGCGTATCTCGCTGCCCGTGAAACTGCCGCCGATATAAGGATTCAGAACGTCATTTCTATTGGCGACCGAATTGGGCGTACTGACAGTATCCCAGCGCATTACGCCGGGATCAGCATCCGAGCGGTACGGATTCAAAAGGCCTGACTGCAGCAGAGTTACAACTGCAGCCAGTATACAGAATATGAACAACTTGCCGGGTTTTGTTTTTTTCATACGCGGTTGGCCAGTCTCCAGTATCCCCGACCTAGCAAAACGTGTACTATAATAGCACAAGCCGATAGTTAAATGAATTATTAAGGATATGTTATAAAATATGCCTGATACATTGAAACGCCTGCTTGAGCACGGTAAAAATGAGCCGGTTGCGGGGTTCCTGGGAATGAGGTTGCTGGAGCTGTCCCCGGGGTATGCCCGTGTGTCCATGCCGATGAAGCCCGAATATATCAATTTCAACGGTATGATCTTCGGCGGCATTATCTCGTCGGTGGCGGACCAGGCTTTCGCCTACGCCACCAACTCGGTGATCAATCCCAACGTTGCATCGCAATTCAATATCCATTTCATAGCAGCGGTCGGTGTGGAGGACGAACTGACGGCGGAGTGCCGCGTTATGAAGAGCGGCAAGCGGGTATGCATCTCCGAGATCAAGGTTATGAACCGGGAGGGACAGCTTATCGCCACGGCCACCGGCACCACCATCCCTCTGATTTAGAGCCCCGCGACGGGCTTGCGCAACTAAACGGCGACATCTTATTATTAACAGGTAACGGTTTAAATATGCGTAAGGTAAAGATACTGTTTACCGAAATACACAAGCCCGAGTACCACGATAAAAACCCTTTCCGCGAAGGTTTTGAGTGGGGCAAGAAAGTGGTGCTGGACCTGTGCGTGGATATCGACCTGGACGAGATGTTCAATATCTACATCGAGCAGCCGGAGAAGCGCGTCAGGAACGGCAGGGTGATCAAATTCAGCGAATTCGCCATGGAATATCTGGAGCAGGAGCAGCAGCGACAGCGCCGGGTGCAAAGCGGCGGAGGCGATATCTCAGATGAGGGCAAGGCATAGCAAATAAAGGCAGGGGGTATTAGGATGGAAGACTTTGAGAAACTGGGGGTGTTCTACATCGGCAGGGAATATGACATGGCCCAAAAGAAATCGGGCGAAAACCTGGTACTTTACGATTCCAAGGACCTTGTAACGCACGGTGTTTGCGTGGGCATGACCGGCAGCGGCAAAACGGGCCTGTGTATATCTATTCTTGAGGAGGCGGCCCTGGACGGCATACCTGCCATTATCATAGACCCCAAAGGCGACATGCCCAACATGATGTTGACCTTTCCCCAGTTGAGAGCGGAGGATTTCCTGCCATGGATTAACGAGGACGATGCGCGCCGCAAGGGCCTTACGCCGCAGGATTTCGCGGCCAAACAGGCCGATCTGTGGAAGAACGGGCTGGCCTCCTGGGGCGAGAGCGGTGACCGCATCGCCAAGCTCAAGCAGGCGGCTGACTTCGTGATTTACACGCCCGGCAGCACGGCGGGGATCCCCGTCTCCATATTGAAATCGTTTGCCGCACCTCCGGCAGCCCTGATCGAGGATAACGAACTGCTGAGGGACAGGATTAATTCCACGGTCACCAGCCTTCTGGGGCTGGTGGGCAAGGATGCGGACCCCATCAAGAGCAGGGAACATATATTGATTTCGACCATACTGGATAACGCCTGGAGGCAGGGCATCGATCTCGACCTGGCAGCCCTCATACAGCAGGTACAGACACCTCCCGTCAGCAGGATCGGCGTCATCGATCTCGACTCGTTCTACCCTGCTAAGGACAGGTTTGAACTGGCCATGCTGATCAATAACCTGCTGGCTGCGCCGGGCTTCAACGCCTGGCTGGAGGGCGAGGCGCTGGACATCGGGCAGATGCTCTACGGCCCGTCGGGCAAGCCGCGCATGTCGATCTTCTCCATCGCGCATCTCGGCGACGCCGAGCGCATGTTCTTCGTCTCCCTGCTGCTCAACCAGGTACTGGCATGGATGCGCCAGCAACCGGGCACCACCAGCCTGCGCGCCATGGTCTACATGGACGAGATCTTCGGCTATTTCCCGCCGGTGGCCAATCCTCCTTCCAAACAGCCCCTGCTGACACTGCTCAAACAGGCCCGCGCCTTCGGCGTGGGGATACTGCTGGCCACTCAGAACCCGGTAGACCTCGACTACAAGGGGCTTTCCAACACAGGAACATGGCTGCTGGGCCGGCTGCAGACCGAGCGTGACAAGGCACGTGTGCTGGAAGGGCTCGAGGGCGCGTCAGCAAGCCAGGGGGCGAAATTCGACCGCCAGGCCATGGAGCAGACGCTGGCCGGCCTGGGCAACCGCGTCTTCCTCATGAACAACGTCCACGACGACGAGGCGACGATATTCGAGACCCGCTGGGCTATGTCATACCTGAGGGGACCACTCACCCGCACACAGATTAAGACGCTGATGGACCCGGTAAAGGCCCAGATGCCCAAAGCGCCTGCGCCTGCCGCGCAGGCAACCGCCTCTCAGTCGCCCGCATTCACAGCACCTACACCCGGGCAGGCATCAGGTGCGGCAGCGCCGGCGAGGCAGGCGGCTATGCCGTCGGGACGTCCCGTAATCCCTCCCGACGTATCACAGTACTTTGTACCGGCCCGGGGCAGCCAGTCTGGAAACGCGCTTTTATACAGGCCGTCCGTACTCGGCGTGGCGCAGGTGCATTTCATAGATGCCAGGTCCGGAGTGGATATGACGGATGATACCGCCGCAACTACTGATATCACAGATGATCCCATACCGGTCAATTGGGACAACGCCCGCGATGCCGGTTTCAGCATCTCCGACCTGGAGAAAGCGCCCCGCGAGGGCGCCCAGTTCGGGACCTTGCCGGCAGTGGCAGGCAAGGCGCGCAGCTATGATGGCTGGAGCAAGGAGTTCACTACCTGGCTTTACGGCAGCAAGAAATACGAGCTATTTAAGAGCCCGACCTACAAACAGGTTTCCAGGCCCGGAGAGTCGGAGAGGGACTTCAGGATAAGGCTGGGCCAGAGCGCCAGGGAACAGCGCGACGACATGATTGATAAACTCAAGAAGAAATACCAGGCCAAGATAAACACGCTGGAAGAGAGGATCCGTAAAGCGCAGCAGGCGGTGGACCGCGAGGCCGAGCAGCAGAAGCAGCAGCAGATGCAGACCGTGATCAACGTTGGCTCCACGCTGTTGGGAGCATTCCTGGGCAAGGGCTTCGGCGCCGGCACCGTTGGCAAAGCGGCCACCACCGCCAAAAGCGCCGGACGTATCTTCAAGGAGAAGGATGACGTGAACCGCGCCAGGGAGAGCGTGGCAACGCATCAGCAGACGCTGGAAGAGTTGGAAGCTGAGTTCAAGGCCGAGATGGACGAACTCGCCGCCAAGACCGATCCGGCCACTGAAGAGCTGCAGAAGATATCCCTTCGGCCGGCCAAAAAGGACATCGTGGTCAAGCTGGTCGGACTGGCCTGGCTGCCCTACTGGCGTGCACAGGACGGCACGGTTTCCGCAGCCTGGCAATAGACGCGATTGAATGACAATCCATCGCAAGATGGATTTATACGGTGATTTTAAGCCTGTGCCTGAGGTAAAGACCTGCCAGCAGGCCGGTGAGCAGCCCGCCCAGGTGTCCCTGCCAGGATATGAATGAGAACGGCAGCAGGATGAGGAAGCCGATGACCACGGCGATCCACAGGGGCATGGGCACCGGTATGGGAAAGATAAACACTTTGACTTTCGGTGCGACAATTGCCAGCGCCCCGCCCAGGGCGAAGACCGCCCCCGAGGCGCCGATGGTCGCCGCGTAGGGAGACGACAACGCCAGGACAAAGAGACCCCCGACAATGCCGCCGGCAAAGTAAACGATGAGAAAATTGCGCATGCCGGCGATGCGGTTGAGGAAGCTGCCGAAAAAATACAGCGTCAGCATATTGGTCAGCAGGTGCCAGAAATCCGCCTGCGTGAACATGTACGTTACGAGTGTCCACGGCCGCGCCAGAAGGCCGCCCCAGGAACCGTACAGCGCAAGGTAAGGTATGATATTGCCCCCGGTGAAGGCGGCTATGTTTACCCCAAGATATACCAGCACGTTCAGGATTATGATCACGATTATGGGGATGAGCTCTCCCTCACCCGTGCGATAACGTACATTAGACATATCTATTTACCCTGATTAATGATTTTTATCCTTATTTAGTTTATCACGACCGGAACGAGAATCGGCATCAGGCCGGCGTGTAGTAGGTCAGCCCGTCCTCATTATATTGCTTGACTTTTCCCCGTTCCAGCAGGTAGATCAGGTGCGCGATGGTCTCCCCCATGGCGAACCATTGCTGCACTATAGGAAAATCTTTCCATTCTTTGGCCTCGATTCTCCACGTGATATACGGCGCGACCTGATATGCCGTCTTGTCACCCTGCTTGAGGGCGGCCACGGCCTCTTCCAGCCTCACCCTGTGATGCTCCTTCAGTTCCTGGATACGCTGCTTGTGCTCATGCCAGGATCTGCGGTGCGCCGGCAACACCAGCTCGGCATCCAGGGTACCGGCCTTATCAAGGCTGTTCAAATAGTCTCCCAGGGCATCGCCCATCTCCGGCCAGTGGGCTATATTGGGAGTGATATCGAAGAGAATGTGGTCTCCCGAGAACAGAATCTTTTTGCCTTCATCATAAAGGCACATATGTCCCGGCGAATGGCCGGGCGTCTCCACGCACCTGAGCGCGTAGCCGCCGACCTCTATGACCTGCCCGTCGTCAACCTCTGTGATATCCACCAGGCGGCTGGGGCTGTAGAGGTAGCCCGGATGCTTCGCCATCGATTCTTTGAGCACCTGGAGGGGGAATCCGTTGGCCGTGTAGTAGTCCAGCAGGTCAGCCCAGTGGCGCGGGCCTTTGACTATTTTCGTCTCGGCGCGCCCGAAATAGCAGATCGAGCTCTCGGTGGCCAGGTCGCCCGTCAGCCCGAAGTGGTCCGCGTGCAGGTGCGTAACGAACAGGTCCGTCCTGTTGAGATCGATACCCAGCTTTTGTATAGCGGGCATCATCACTTCCTTGCATTCCGGGCGGTTCATGCCCGTGTCGATAATCAGGTTTCTGTCGGCGCCCCTGATGACGTAGCAGTTGACCGACTTGAGTGGATTTTTCGGCAGCGGCAACTCGATTTTGTAGAGGCCCGGTAAAATATCTTCTATCATTTCAACCCTTTTTAAACATAATCGCTTAATTATACTTGTATCCGGGCAAATTGGCATTATCGCCCTTGCGAAACCCTGTTGACACCCCCCAATCGGTTTTGTTATGATACGGCAATAGGTTTCCGATAACCGTTTAAAAATGACTTTTGAAACGCAGGACGTGGAAAGAAAGACCCTGTCCATCCTCAAGGTATTGGCAGGAGAAGAGGAGCCGCTGGGCTCCATCGTTATTGCACGCAAGCTCAAGGACCTTGGCATCGACCTGGGTGAGAGGGCGGTGCGTTACCACCTCAAGATGATGGACGAGCAGGGCCTGACCAGCCTGGCCGGCCGCCGCGACGGCCGTCTCATCACACTGCTGGGGAGGAGGGAATTGAAGCAGGGCATGGTCAAGGACAAGGTGGGCTTTGCCCTGTCCCGCATCGAGATGCTGGCCTTCCGCACCTCCTTCGACCTGGAGAAGCGATCGGGAATGGTGCCGGTCAACATCACCGTGTTCGGGAAGTCCGATTTCCAGAAGGCGCTGCGCCTGATGAAGCCGGTGATGGGTTCACGCCTGACCGTGAGCAGGCTGGTGGCGGTGGGCCGCGCCGGTGAGAAGATCGGAGATTTCATCGTGCCGTCCGACAGCGTCGCGCTGGCCACGGTCTGCAGCATAGTGGTCAACGGGACCCTGCTCAAGGCCGGCATACCCATGGATTCCAAATTCGGCGGGCTGCTGCAGATGCAGGACCATGAGCCGCTGCGCTTCGTGGAGCTGATACATTATGCGGGATGTTCGCTCGATCCTTCGGAGATTTTTATCAAGGCCGGGATGACATCGGCCTCACATACGGTTAAGACGGGCAGCGGCAATATACTGGCCAATTTCCGCGAGATACCTTCCATCTGCCGCCCCATAGCGCATGACGTCATCTCCGGGCTGGCCAGGGCCGGCATTAACGGCGTCCTGGTCTTCGGGTCGGTCAGCGAAGCGGTGTGCGAGGTGGCGGTGGAGCTGAACCGCGTGGGCATCGTCCTGCTGGGCGGGCTCAATCCGGTAGCGGCGGTGGCGGAGGCCGGCATACCGTTGGAATCACACGCCATGAGCACCGTAGTGGATTATAGAGAGCTTGTTGGTTTCGAGGAGTTGCTTCAATGAAAGAGATCAAGGTCATACCCTGTCTGGACATCAGGGAGGGCAGGGTGGTCAAGGGCGTCAAGTTCGTGGACATCCGGGATGCCCGCGACCCGGTAGAGGCTGCGGAAGCCTATTGCCGCGAGGGGGCCGATGAACTGGTCTTCCTCGACATATATGCCAGCGTGGAGAACAGGAAAACGCGGCTGGACTGGGTGCGCAAGGTGGTTGAAAAGGTAACCATACCGTTCGCAGTTGGCGGCGGCATCGGCAGCCTGGCTGACATGAAGGCGCTGATTGATTCGGGAGTGGACAAGGTGTCCATCAACACCGCCGCGGTCACCAACCCCGACCTGATCAAGCAGGCGGCGCGCGAATTCGGCAGAGATCGCATCGTAGTGGCCGTGGACGGCCTCAAGAACCCCTCCGGCAGCGGACGTCCCAGGCTGGAGGTGGTGATCAAGAGCGGCAACGAGCCGACGGGGCTGGACATCGTGGACTGGGCGCGCAAGATCGAGAAGCTGGGGGCCGGCGAGATACTGCTCACCAGCAAGGACGCGGACGGCACCAAGGAAGGCTACGACATCGAGATGACGCGCGCGGTGGCGGAGGCCGTTTCCCTGCCGGTAACAGCCTCGGGCGGCGCAGGCACGCTGGAGCACCTGTACCAGGCGGTGGTAGACGGCAAAGCCTCGGCGGTGCTGGCGGCTTCCATCTTCCATTTCCGCGAGATCTCCATCAGGGAAGTCAAGGAATACCTGAAGAGCAAGGGGATACCTGTTAAGCCGCTCCCCAAATAGCCGTTAAATCCAATTATATTTAAATTCAAGAGGAGGAAGCATGTCTCAAATCAACCCGTTTGAAATCGTCAGGAAGCAGGTGGATAAATGTTCGCGCATCCTGAAACTGGACCAGGACGTAACCGATATATTGAAGAACCCGTTACGTGAGCTGCACGTATCGCTGCCGGTCCGCATGGACAATGGCGCCGTGAAGGTGTTCCAGGGCTACCGCGTGCAATACAATGATGCCAAGGGCCCGACCAAGGGCGGCATTCGTTTCCACCCGGACGAGACCATCGACACCGTCCGCGCCCTGGCGGCCTGGATGACATGGAAGTGCGCATTGATGGACCTGCCGCTGGGCGGGGGCAAGGGCGGCATCATTTGCAACCCCAAGGAGCTGTCCGAGGGCGAGCTTGAGCGCCTGAGCAGGGCCTATGCCCGCGCCGTCTACCAGTTCATCGGCCCCGAGAGGGACGTGCCGGCGCCGGACGTATATACCACACCCCAGATCATGGCCTGGATCATGGACGAGTATTCGGCCCTGGCCGGCAAATCGCAGTTCGGAGTTATCACGGGTAAACCGCTGGCGCTGGGCGGATCCAGGGGACGCGGCGACGCCACGGCCATGGGCGGCATGTACTGCATACGCGAAGCCGCCAAAGAGCTGAAGATCGATCTGAGCAAGGCGACCATCGCCGTACAGGGCTTCGGCAACGCAGGATATTATGCGGCCAGGCTGGCCAAGGAGATGTTCGGAGCAAAGATCATAGCCGTCTGCGACAGCCAGGGCGGCTGCTACTGTAAGACGGGCATCGACGCCGATGAGGCCCAGAAGGTCAAGACCAAGACCACCTCGGTCTGCAACCTCAAGGCCGGCGACAGGATCACCAGCGAGGATATACTCGAGCTTGATGTCGACATACTTATCCCCTCGGCCATGGAGAACGTCATCACAGAGAAAAACGCGGCCGACATCAAGGCCAAAATCGTGGTTGAGCTGGCCAACGGCCCGACCACGCCCGAAGCGGACGATATCCTCTACAAGAAGGGAGTGCACGTTATACCTGACTTCCTGGCCAACGCCGGCGGCGTGACCGTGTCCTACTTCGAGATGGTGCAGAACTTCAACATGTATTACTGGACGGAGAAAGAGGTTTACTCCAGGCTGGACGAGAAGATGACCACCGCCTACCATTCGGTCTACGATACCCACAAGGAATACAAGATCAATATGCGGCAGGCGGCTTATGTGAGGGCTGTGGAGCGCGTCGTGGAAGCGATGAAGCTGCGCGGCTGGGTATAGACTCTAATTTAATATTACGTGTAATAAAAAGGGGCGGCTTTAAAGCCGCCCCTTTTTAGTGTTTTTCATTTAGCAGTTTTGATCACAAAAACACCACTCCCTAGTAATCAAACAATAAGAAATCATGAAACCACTACTAGTTCCCCATCTATTACAATAAGCTCATCTACTATTTGTAATTTTCTCTTCGTCTCTACGTTTGCGAAAAAGTGTATTTCGTCGCCAACAATGCTGATATCGAAATTATTAGCTGGGTACCCGCTAATGTTCAATTTTGAGGGTCGTTCCCATTCCTGCAATACATCTGAGACCTTAAGCAAGAAGGCAAGTGGCGCTTTTGTTATGTCGATTTTACTACCATTATAACTACTGCTTGGGAGACTATGAATATAGATTGCAGCACACGCTGAGCAAATATCTGTATCAAAATATTCTTGGCTCCAGTTTATGCTGCTGTAATTGACATATTTATCTTCATAAGCCCTTCTCTTATTATTTTTCTGGTACATCTGGTCAATTAAATAGAGAATAGTTAAGGAACTAACAATGCCATGATTGATTCTATCGGACCTACACATTTTATCAAGTTCATTCTTAGCCATGATTTTTAAATCCCATTTATATAAATATGTCTGAATTATATTGAGACTATTCCAGCCATTTGTTAATCGCGTTAGCCTCCTGAAATCCATCGGCAACCTCATTGCGCAGCGGTTAACACCAGTTTTTCTTGCTATCATGTCAACTCGTTCGAAATAGGTAAAAATTATATTGGACGCATATTCAATCGGATAACCCACATCATGGAATAGGCCTGCCAGCTTCCATTGTAACTTGTCGACTTTGTTACCCAATTTTGGCTTAATGTAGCGCTCATTGAGATATATTCCGATTAAAAACGTGAGTAATGAGTGCGTACCATGTTCTCTGGCCCATGGCTCTAATTCTCTGATACCCCTTTCAATCTCTATTAACCCAGTAATCTCGTCCAGTAGCTGCTCTTTCCCATGAGCTGCCATAATATTTCTAATAAGTGCAACAGCCATTTTCTGTCTGTCATCAAGTGCATCCATCTCGATAAACTCACTAACATCACGATATTGACAATCGTAGTGGTACAAATACTCTGAACATTCTGTGAGCAGAAAGCTGTTAATATCCATGGATTATCGCCCTCCAATATTACTCGCTGGACATGAAGATTTCTTTAACGCTGCAGTCCCTCTACTTCATGATACACTCAAATTATGCGGATAATATTGATCCTTTTCTCATTTTATAGATTGCACCCTGTTAAAATAACCCTCATGACCTCACCCTAATTGAATATCACTACTCGAATCCAGGCAAGCACCGTTGATAGATTTTCATATTTCTTTTATGGTAGAACAAATCCTCAGACAGCGTATTTCCATTCGTCTCTATATGAGACAGATTCTTTGCTGGGAAAAATGAAAAGGCGCATTTTTTATAATATCTACTATTCTTATTGTAAGGATTTTGCGTCAGTCTTCGACAAAGAGGATATAGGCATTCTGCCACCTCATTACAGCCCCTTGCAGTTACGCTGGTTGCGTCCATAATTTGAGAAAATCCACCTAATAAGACATCCACAAAATTAATTATGTCTACGTACTCAGGATTATGGAGCTCTCTTTGTGAATCACTGGCTATCGAAGTTATCTGCGAACACCTAACGGAAACATTAGACTCCCGACTATTTACTTTATAGGGAGAATGCACTAAAAATGGATCATCCACAGAAAGGTTTCTATCTTCTGAGTAGATTTGTGCGACTTCTACAGCGTCACTATTAGCATCGAAGAAAAAGCGACATGCAGAAAATAAACCTATGTGAAAGAATGTGTTATATATTCTGTATTTTCGAAGTTGTCCATCAGATGGAGGGCCGAATTTGTTATAGTCAAGATTATCTGTATTTATGCCAAAAAGATAGAATTTTACGTGGTAATACAATTCTTTTACATATAATTTGGCCCATGCCTTCGCTGTCCTTGATCTGCTGCTGATCTGGCTATTCGAGCGCAATTCACTGAAATGAATTCGCTTACTGGCATCACAACTTGCATCATTCTTGGCTCTACGTAAGCACTCGCCGAGTAACACTGATGTATGTGAATTGCAAATAATGTAGCCGTGATACAGCCATCCTGGAATCATTCTTTCATCGTGAAATATCAATGCCTCGATTTTAGCCATGATTCTTACCTGGATAACGCATTGACCTGTGCAGTTTTCATAAATAATATTACATCAATGAATTAATGCGAATCTGACTAAATTACTTAGATCACCATTGTGAGTCATATCGATGAGCACTTAGAATACAAACCCATCTATTTGTTACTGATTTGCGATTTTCATGGCCTTACTATTCCCAAACACCCAAATCGCTTCAAAAATCTTTCATGATAAGTTGCCCCTTTAAAATATGGATATTTAATAATAGTGAGTGCAAATATAACAAAGATTTATCAAGACTAAAGTTTGTTTATAATTATTCTAAAACTTAAAGATTTTATTTACATAGAAATAATAAGTGAATCGGAGGCTAATATCCTACTAATCAAAATCTCGCAACGATCATGCATGAATTTATTTAACTAAAGCAATTCTGTCTGGCGTACGGAATCCTCTTTTTATTAAGATGTCTCTTTCCTTCAGCAGACAAGCGCGATTATGTGCTATTGCATCATCAAATTGCTTCCGTTCCCACGCACCAATACACTTATAACCATCATCATAAAAAGGATCATTATAATTCGGAATGTTCAAATATCGCACGACATTTTTCTTTTTCTCATACTTTTCACTGTTCAACTCGCATTCAATGTCAAATTCTCGGCCAATATGATGAAAAAGAACGCATTGTTCGAATTCACTATTAAATGCATACAACGGTCTTCTCAAGCTGTCAATAATTGTATTTGTTATAGATTTCAGCGCCTCGATTCCATCATGTGACTTGGCACAGTAAATGCGAATATGATCCCCATCAATATATCCTAGAATAACTTGGATTATGTCTTTATATCTTCTAGAATCATTAAAATAATCACTAAAATTTCCGATAGTCTCAATGTCAATTATAGTTCCTATAAAATCAGACGCAATTTTTTCTTCGTAGTCTGCTATCATTCAATTTTCCTCCTTTCTATCGATTCAGCTTCAATTTAAAGGTTATAAATTTACATGCAATTAATAATACACAGGATACTTTTTATTACGACAATTTTGAGACCATTGATATGACTAATAAAAGTGCAGTAAAAAACTCAAGTAACTAAAACCATGCATAATCGCAGAAAATACAAGAGACTCCGTCTATCACTCTATATCTCCCCCTATGATGATTATATCAGTATATGCATATACTGATAATTTTACAGGAAGTTCACAGTCGGGATACAATGATGAAATTGCGCGGCTGGGTATAGGTTCTAATCCAAAATCACGTGTAATAAAAAAGGGGCGGCATGAAAATGCCGCCCCTTTACTTTATATACCGTCCACTACGCGATTGTCTGTCTTTTTTTCGCAGAATACTGTGCCCTGTGGCTCCTGGCCAAAGGACAACTGCAGGATTTACAGTTTTTTATCGTGATCTCGCTGTGGGAATGTTCTACCAGGTGAAAGGTGAACTTGCAGCCCCCGTCGTGAATATTAACCCCGTTGCAAAAACCTTTGTTCTTATCGAATTCCATTTCGTCTCCCCTTAATACTTGACCGGGGACATACGTAAGCCCTTTACGGACCTGCATATATCCCCGGTTCAAATTGTGTGCTACTTTATTTAGTTAGTGCTGTAGCTGCGCTCGCCGTAATTTGAGTTGCCGCTCTGCTGTTTCTTAGCTTTTCGGCAGCCCTGGCAGCGCTTCGGTTCGTTGGTATAACCTTTGGTGGCGAAGAACTCTTGTTCTCCCGAAGTGAAGGTAAAGGTAGTACCACAATCGACGCACTTGAGCGATTTGTCTTGAAAACTCATCGGATGCCCTCCTTTAATAAATTTAGTCAGTATTCGGGCCATCCAATGCTTGTCTTGATCCGGTGGGATATAAGGAGCTTGTAATAACCTAAACTTGAACTATATCAGAAGTATACACCGAATTGGAACTTATGTAAATAAATTGTATCGGCAGGTAATGGGTCAGTTTGGATATAATGTCGCTTAGCAGTTGTCATAATTACCTATGCAAAACCCAGTTATTATGCTAATATTGTGACACATACGTATATATGGACGTCCAAAATTTAAGAGGGGTATGTACATGGAAGCAGAAAAGGTACAGATTAAAAAATTACCTTTCGAGTTACCTGAAAGTTTAAGAGCGGGCGTATATTCCAATGTTTTTTCTGTCACTATTACCAATGAATTTGTTGTGCTAGATTTTGGTAGTTCCATACCAGACGCTGGTAAGGTTGTTCCTGATAAAAATGTTGTTGTCTCAAGAGTAATTACTTCAAGAGAGGGTGCAGAAAAACTGGTTGGGCTGATAACTAAACTTATCAATCGAGTAGAATCCACTGATTCTGATAAAGTGAAAAAATGAAAGTTGACGCATTAAATGAATCCGCCTGGGTGACCGGATCAATCCGCACTGATAATTCAGCCGTAGCTGTAAAAGATGCAAAGTTAATATCTGGCGAGGTCGCAACAAGTTACACGCAAAGGATTGGACAACTTTCGGTGATAGGTGAACATGCGGGCTCAATTACCCAATTAAGATTGGAAAATAAAATATTACAAGAAAAACTGCAAATGATAGAGAATAGACTTTCCACTGTAGAATCACTAATACCCAAGGAAAAGATCGTGGTTATTAAGGATATTCCTTATGAAGATGCTAAAAAAGAGATAAAAAAGTTATTTCTCAAGGGTCAAACTCTTTATTATTCAGATATTTCTCAAGAATTAGGAATTAGTCTTCAGACTGTAGTTGAAATTTGTAACGCGTTACACAATAATGGGGAAATTGCGATTGATGGCTGAGCTAACAGGTATGGGTGATAGTCTTCGTGGAGAGAGAATAGCTGTTGAGGCGTCAGCTATAAGTAGCCCAATGGTTCAAAAACGTAGCGGTGCACATAAGGGGCAGTTTGCTACCCTTACTCGGAATGCTTACTGTGTAATAGAAATGCCATTGAAATGGGTTTTAAATAAGAGAGCAGAACTCAGTGAGTAAACAATGCCGAAGATGAAAGGTCTAAAGAAACGAACAGTAAAAGACATAAACCAACCCCTTTATCCCCTCAGGATATGTGGTTAGTTTAGGCTGGTTTAAAAAGAAAAGCTAATGCTATATAAAACACAGCCAACATAACCCATAAAATACCCAGTCCGATTAATTGAGACCCTAATTTATGAGTATTGCTCGGATTTTGTAATGCTTTACCTTGAAACCAAAAGGAAGCCCCTGCCACCGCCATTGTTACGGCTATTCCGATAATCCCCCACATTGTTGCACTCATGTTACCCTCCCAAATATTAAATCCCCTTTATCCCTAAAGGAGTATGGGGGCACTTTATGCCTTCGCGCCCTTTATTTTACCCTAAAAGGATAGTGGAGTAACTACCGTCCTCTTGCGAGATATTTAAGTATGTTTATCAGATTGGTGTTTGTCTTTTTAAGTGTTTCGTTTATATGATCCAAGTCGTTATCTAATTCACTCATCATATCATCTCCATTAGTTGCTATACTTACCAAAGAACACCGACCTTTACCTAAATCAAATATATGAAACCAAGCACATTCTTCTTCTAAACAATCAATTTCGTCTAATTTACTTGTTATAAAAAGCGGGCATTTCATATTCTATTTCCCCCCATATTAAAATCGAGGTGATTTTATGACAAATCAACTAGCATTTATAAAACCGTGGGAATATAAAGACAATCGATCAGGAGATCATATTCTCATCGGCGCATCTAATCTATATTCAATCTTAATAATAAATGATAGGCATTATTAATTCACAAAAGAAACCGGTGAATTTGACGGGACATCCTTTAATATTAAGGCTAGCTATAACCGTTGTCTTTCTCCCAATCCCTCGCCGCTTCTTCAGTAGTTCTTCGTCCCACTTGCTTAATATGCCCCTTAGGAGATTCTATTTGGTGTTCTTGTTCTCTCCTATCTAAATTATCTGTTATGCCGCCATGCATAATCTTGTTGCCAACCTTGAAAACGTACTTATACGTGTCTCTGGGTTTGTCTGCCATAACGCACCTCCCATCCGATGATTATTTAAGTATAACAGGAGTGTCAAACAAATATTCAAAATGATACACTACCCATCTGTCGATTAGGTTGATCATTTTATTGATCCAAGGTTATATGCGGTGGTCTTCGCGGATGATAACTCGTGGGCCTCCGCTCAAGCTGGTATTCCATTGCTTGGGCGGCTCGATCTTCTCCAGCCTGTCCAGTTGCCCGATACCCTTCAAGCGCTGGTAGATCAATTGCCAGGCGCAGGGACGGTCCGGCCTGACCTCGCAGCGATCCTCTCTTGAGCCTCCACAGGGACCATTGAGGAGATGCTTGGCGCAGCGGGTGACCGGGCAGATGCCGCCGTACTGGTGCAGTACGCAGGACCCGCACTGGGCGCATTTCTCGGTCCACATGCCCCTCTCCTCAAGTATGCCCAGGAACTTGGTGTTGAGCCCGGCGTAGACCGGCTTCTTGAGGAAGCGCTCGGCGATGGCCTGCACGCCGGCGCCGCAGCCCAGCGACAGCACCACGTCGGCCTTCTCGATGGCCTCGGCAGCCTGCTCGATAAAGATGTTGTCGCACTGTCGCTCGATGGTAAGCTCGCTGACTTTGTAGCCCAATCCCCTGGCCCGGGACGCAATGCGCAGAGCGGAGGCAATGATGCTGACCTCGCGCTCCCCACCGGCCAGGCACACCGTCACGCAAGTGCCACAACCCAGCACCAGTATTTTGGAGTCGTTGGGCAGCATATCGACAAGTTCATTTATACTCTTTCTCTCTGCGACTATCATAGCTTTGCCTCCTGGGGGGCGGATTGTTTTGCCTTATTTAATGGGCTGGGACCCAGCTTTACCACGGTCTCGGCCATCTCCTTTATATGCTCGATCAACTGACGAGCCCCGGCGGCGCTGACGTTGACCATTTTGAGCCTCTCCGGCTCAAGCCCGCTCTCAGCTAAAAATTTGCGGGAATAAGCCACGCGACGTTTGGCGATGAGGTTGCCCTCCTTGAAATGACAGCTCCCCTCCTCACATCCGGCCACCAGCACGCCGTCCGCGCCGTTCTCGAAGGCCCTGAGGAAATACTCGACCTCCAGCCTGCCAGTGCAGGGCGTACGCACGATGCGCACGTTGGATGGATACTGCAATCGCATGGAGCCGGCCAGGTCGGCCGCCGCATATGCGCAGTAGATGCAGCAGAAGGCCACTATGGTTGTTTCTTTTTCATTCATAGCACACCGCTCTTCTCCGGCAGCGCCGGCGCCGTTTCTTCTTTCATATCCTTAAATAGTTCGTCCAGCATGTCCTTGAACTGCTTTGAAACGAAGTGATTAAGCTGTATGGCGCAGGCGGGACACTCGGCGGCGCAGATGCCGCAGCCCATGCACTTGGCGGCGATTATCTCGGCCTTACGGTCGGCGTTCACCGTCGGCGCCCCGTAAGGACAGACCTTGGCGCAGGTCATGCACGAGATGCACTTGTCCTGGTCAACGCGTGAGACCTGCGCGCCCACCTCGAGATACGATTTGGAGAGCACGACCGAAGCGCGCGAGGCCGCGGCGCGCGCCTGCGAGATATTTTCGTCCAGGTGCTTGGGCGAATGCGCCAGGCCGCAGAGATAAATGCCCTCGGTGGCGAACTCCACCGGACGTAATTTAAGATGGGCCTCGACGAAGAAGCCGTCGGCATTGACCGGCACCTTCAACATGTCTGCCACACGCCGGTTGCCCTCAGCAGCATCAACGCCCGTGCTGAGCACGACGTTGTCCGCCTCGATCTCGATCGGTTCGGGGAGATCGGGACTCCTGAGGCTGACCTTCAGACCGTTCTCATTGCTGACTGCGGGCGGCGCATTCTGGTCATAACGTATAAATATGACGCCCGCCTCGCGCGCCTGCCTGTAATATTTCTCGCGGAACCCGTACGTGCGGATGTCGCGATACAGCACGTATATATTGGCGGACGGATCACTTTCCTTTATCTTGAGGGCGTTCTTGACCGCCATCGAGCAGCAGATGCGGCTGCAGTAGGCCCTTTCCTCGTTGCGCGAGCCGGCGCACTGCACCATCACCACGTTCTTGCCCGCCCAGGTCGAATCATCCCGGCTCAAACGCTTCTCCAGCTCAAGCTGAGTGATCACCCTGCCGTCCTTCCCGTACAAATATTCCCGGGCCGCGGCCGGCTCGGCGCCGGTGGCCACGATGATGGCGCCGCAGGAGACCTTGATGTCTTTGGCATCCTGGAAAATGGTCGCTTCGAACTGCCCAATAAAGCCGGATACGCCGGTCACGTCGGCGTTCAGATGCATGACGATGTTGGGACTCTCCTCCACCTGCCTGACCAGGCCGGCGACAAATGGTTGAATGTCCTCGTGCTCCAGCGTGTAATTCAAATCGAGCGCGTTGCCGCCCAGCCTGCCGGACTTCTCCACCAGGTGCACTTTGAAGCCCTGACCCGCCAGCGCCAGCGCGGCGGTCATGCCGCTCACGCCGCCGCCCATTACCAGGCCCGTCTGGTCCACGGCAAAGGTGGTGCCGGTCAGCGGCGCCAGCAGCCTGGCCCGCGCCACCGACATCTTCATAAGCTGTATGGCTTTATTTGTGGCCTGCTCCGGCTCGGCGGAGTGCACCCACGAGCACTGGTCCCTGATGTTGGCCAGCTCGAATAGATACGGGTTGAGGCCGGCCTCCCTCAGCGTCTCGCGGAAAATGGGCTCGTGCGTGCGCGGCGTGCAGGACGCCACCACCACACGGTTGAGACGGTGCTTGTGTATCATGTCATGTATGTTGTTGAGACTGGAATCGGCGCAGGTGTACATGGTGTGCGTGGCGAAGACCACGCCCGGCAATTGCGCTGCGGCCTGCGCTACCTTCTCAACGTCCACCACCGAGGCGATGTTCTTGCCGCAGTGGCAGACGAACACGCCGATCCTGGGCTGCTCGTCGGTTACATCGTGCTCCTCCGGGTAGACCGGTTTGCTGATCAATGAGTTGCGCGCCTCGGCCAGCAGCTCCATCGACAGCGAAGCCGCCGCGCTGGCCTGCGTCACGGTCTCGGGTATGTCCTTTGGCTCCTGGAAGGCCCCGGCCACGTACACACCGGGACGCGAGGTCTCAAGCGGCGATAGCCGGTCGGTGGAGCAGAACCCGTACTCGTTCAGATCGATGCCCAGGCGTAAGGCGGCCTCCCCGGCATCTTTGCCGGGCTGCATGCCCACCGAGAGCACGACCAGGTCGAACTCCTGCTCCTGCATTTCGCCATCGTCGGCATAATATTGCAAACGCAGGTCGCCCGTGCCCGGAACCTGCAGGACGCGCGAAGGCATGCTCCTGATGTAATTTATATTTCCGCTGCTCCTGGCGCGCTCGTAATACTGGTCGAAGTCCTTGCCGTGGGCGCGGATATCCATGTAGAAGATCGCGCACTGCAGCCCGGCCGCGTGGTCGGACGCCACCAGCGCCTGCTTGGTGGAGACCATGCAGCAGACCGAGGAGCAGTAGCCGCTGCCGCACTTCTCGTCGCGCGAACCCACGCACTGTATCCAGGCGATGCGATGCGCCTCTTTACCGTCGGAGCGCCGTACGACGCGACCCTCGAAGGGGCCGGAGGCCGACAGCATACGCTCGAACTGCACGCTGGTCAGGACGTTGGCATAGCGGCCGAAGCCGAACTCGCCCTTCTTCTCCGCCGGAAACTCCTCGAAGCCCGGCGCCAGTATGACCGAGCCCACCTCCAGTTTGACCTCGCGCTGCCCCATGTAATGGTCTATGGCGTTCTGCTCGCAGGCGCCCACGCACTCACGGCACTCGGAGCACAATGCGCAGTTTAAACAGCGCTCGCTCTCGGCCAGCGCAGCATCTTCACTCAGTCCACCCTCGGTCTCATCAAAATTGCCGCTCCGCTGAGCGGCTGGCAAATATTCCGGCACGGCCCGCGCGACCTTCCGCTTCCCGGAGATATCCGGCAGCAGGTCCTCGGGCAGCGGTCTTACCGTATCCTCGAAACGGCCGCCGCGCAGATCCTGGCTCTTCAAATAGCGGTCGATGGACTCCGCGGCCTTCTTGCCCGCGCCCACCGCCTGTATGATGGAAGCGGGTCCCGACACACTGTCGCCGCCGGCGAATATACCCGCCGCCGAGGTCTCAAACGTCACGGGATCGATCTTGAAGCAGCCGCGCTCGATGTCCAGCCCGGCGGCGCCGATGAAGCCTTTGTCCAGCGCCTGCCCGATGGCGATGATGACATGGTCGGCCTGTATCGTCCTCAGCTCCTTTTCATCGTAGGCCGGGCAGAAGCGCCCCTCGTTATCAAATACGCTGGCGCAGCGTTTCAATTCGATGCCGGTTACTGATCCCTCACCAAGTATGCGGCGCGGTCCCCAGCCGTTGGTCACCGTGATGCCTTCCGCAAGCGTGTCGGCGACCTCCTCCGGCAGGGCCGGCATCTCGTCCCTCTGCTCCAGCGCTACCATCTCCACGCTCTCCGCGCCCAGGCGCAACGCCGTGCGCGCCACATCCACGGCTACGTTGCCGCCGCCTATCACGACCGCCCTGCCGCTAGCTTCAGGCGGATTACTCACATCGGCCGCCCGCCTGAGAAACTCCACACCGTAATCTATGCCCGCCAGGTTCTCGCCTTCCAGGCCCAGCCTTCGGCTGACCTGCACGCCCACGCCCACAAAGACCGCGTCATTGTCCTGCCTGATCTTGCCGAACTCGATTTCTTTGCCGATACGGCAACCGTATTTAAAGGCAACGCCTTTGCGGCGGATAAGCTCCACTTCATAATCGAGAATATTCTTGGGCAGGCGGTACCCGGGTATGCCCCAGCGCAGCATGCCGCCCGCGGCGGAAGACGCCTCGTAAACGGTAACGGCATAACCTCGATCAGCCAGGTCGGCGGCTGCCGTCAATCCGGCCGGTCCGGCCCCGATCACGGCCACCTTCTTCGCGCCCGGCGGGGGCGTCTTCTCCTCGGGCAGGGCTATCTGCCCGGACTCCACCAGCTCCATCTCACGGTCGGAGGCGAACTTTTTAAGCAGTCGTATTGCGACCGGCTCGTCCAGGTTGCCGCGCGTGCAGACGGCCTCGCAGGGATGGTTGCAGGCGCGCCCGCAGATGGCGGAAAGCGGGTTCCGCTCCCGTATCAGGTTGACCGCCTTCACGTACTCCTTCTTCTTGATCAGCTGTATGTAGCCCTGCACATTGATATTGGCCGGGCAGGCTACCTTGCAGGGCGCGTGTCCGTTTTTCAGTATGCCGAAGATGTTGGGCGTGGCCTGGGCGTAATGCTTGGCGATGGCCTTGCGCGTGCCCATCTCGCGATCAAAGTGGTTGGGCACGTCGACCGGACAGACATCGGTGCACTGCTCGCAGGCTGTGCACTTAGACTCGTCGACGTAGCGGGGATAGCGCCTGACCGTGGCGGTGAAGCTGCCCGGCTCGCCCTGCAGGTCGGCCAGCTCAGACAGGGTCAGTATCTCCACGTTGGGGTTGCGCGCGCATTCCACCAGCTTGGGCGACACTATGCAGGTGGCGCAGTCGCCGGTGGGGAATGTCTTGTCCAGGTGCGACATCATGCCGCCGATGGCGGCCAACCGCTCCACCAGGTAGACCTTGAAGCCCGACCCGGCCAGGTCCAGCGCCGCCTGTATGCCGGCGATGCCTCCGCCCTGCACCAGCACCGCGCCCGTCTTTTTCTTTATATCTTCACCCATATCACAGTTACCTTTTACGTTCCTTTTGAGCCCAGGGCCTGAAGCACCGCATCCGGCGGCGCCATCAACCTGTTCAATCCCAGCTCCCCGGGACCTATACCCAGGCATAACCCCAGTAATTGTGTTATGTAAACTATGGGCAGGCGGCCTTTTCCCGCACCGCCCTTCATCTCGTTCTGCCTGAGGTCGAGGCTGGCCTGGCACATGGGGCAGGCCACGGCGATGCAGTCGGCGCCTGAGGCCCTGCCCATATCTATAATAGAGTTCGACAGCCGCACCACCACATCGGTGCGCGTCAGGTTCAGTCCTCCCCCACAGCAGTCCACCTTGCAGGACCAGTCCACTCCTTCTCCACCCATGGCCTCCACCAGACGATCGAGCGACGTCGGGTTCTCCGCGTCGTCGAAGCCGGTGATGTCGTGGGGACGCACCAGCAGGCACCCGTAGTAGCTGGCGACCTTCAGGCCGTTGAGCGAGCGAGCCAGCCTTTTCTTCAGATTCGGAATGCCGACATCCTCCAGCAGCACCTCGATCAAATGCCGTACGGCCACCGACCCGTCGTAGGGTCTTCCCACAGCTGCGGCTACCTTGTTACGCATGTCCGGCGAGGACGACACCTCATGGTTGGCGGCTTTCATGCGGCTGTAACAGGCCGCGCAGGTCACCACCGTATCCAATCCCATCTCCTTCGCCAGCAGCAGGTTGGCGGCGGGCAGTGACGCGGCCAGCACGCGGTCGGTCTGGTGGGCGGCGGTCGCCCCGCAGCAGGACCAGCCGTCTATCTCGACCAGCTCGATGCCCAGCGCGCGCGCCACGGCCGTGGCCGATTCGTGCATGTCGCGCGCCGTGGAATGCGAGGAGCATCCCGGATAATATGCGTACTTCATTTCGTCTTACTCTTTACCCCGGCGGTATTTTCGAAGATGCGCCGCACGGTTTTTTTATCGGCGCCCGAGGGAGGAAGAATAGCCATCTTGCCCTTTCCCAGCATAGCGGGGAATTTCTCCGCATCGTCCATGATCTTGCCGCTGCCCAGCTTGTATCCCATAATCATGGACAGGTCGTAGGAGCGGCCGAAGATCTTCACATTCTGCAGGAACATGCGGTTGAAGAGAGGCATGTCTCCCTTCGGCGCCTTAATGCCTTTTGCGATGGAAAGGCTGCGCAGGGTGTCGATAACGGCGGGGAAGTTGATCTGCATGGGACAGCGGCCGTAGCAGGTCTCGCAGGACAGGCACATCCATACCAGCCCGCTTTGCAGCAGCTCGTCGCCGGCCCCCAAATGGAGGCGCCTG
>Ga0172380_10000947_pt1 | contig 52008 bp, 50 predicted proteins | sample Leawe162metaG_FD_119747 | JGI IMG/M metagenome (GOLD analysis project Ga0172380, IMG submission 119747) | Leachate microbial communities from a municipal landfill in Southern Ontario, Canada - Leachate well 162 metaG | ecosystem: Engineered > Solid waste > Landfill > Unclassified | place... | reverse complement strand
GGTTTGCTGACGGAGGTGATACGTGATTACGGCGAAGAACGGTTTGCTAAGCAGATTGCAAGGGCGGTTGTTGCGGCGCGCGCGATCCAGCCCATCCACACCACGCGGCAGCTCGTCGAGCTGGTTGGCAAGACGGTACGTACCCGCGAAGCCGGTCAGAACCCGGCAACGCGCACCTTTCAGGCTATACGGATTTATCTCAACGGGGAGCTCGAAGAGCTTGCGCGGGTGCTCCCGGAATGTGTGACACACCTCAAGGCCGGCGGGCGTCTGGTGGTGATCAGCTTTCATTCGCTGGAAGACCGCATCGTGAAGCGCTTCATGCGTGACATGGCGGAGGGCGACAAGCTGCCGCGCGGCGTGCCGATCCGTGCCAGCGAAGTACCGCAGGGCAGGCTGCATTTGATCGGCAAGGCCGTGCGCGCGACGGGTGCGGAAGTGCGCGCCAATCCGCGCGCGCGCAGCGCGGTGATGCGCGTGGCGGAGCGCAGCGATGTGGCATAGCGGCGGGAGCGCATTGAATGCGCTACTGCTGGCGGCGGTGGTGGTCTGCGCGCTGAGCGTGGTCACTTCGCAGCACAAGGCGCGCAAGCTGTACATCGAACTGCAAAAACAACGGGAGCATGCGCAGCAGATGGACGTGGAATGGGGGCAGTTGCAACTCGAACAAAGCACTTGGGCCGCGCCGGCGCGGGTGGAAAAGATCGCGGCGCAACAATTGCAAATGCGGTTGCCCGGCAGCGGGCAAGTGCAATTTATACGCTTAGAGCCTGACGGACATATAGACAAACAGCCATGAATTATGCAGCCAGCGCACATCCAGACATCACGGCAGAATTGCCCGGATGGCGCGCCACCCTGTTATTTGCGCTGCTGCTGATCGGGCTGGCCGGATTGTTTGGGCGCGGGGCATACCTGCAAGTCATGCACGACGACTTCCTTCAGGAGAAAGGCAACGCCCGTTACAGTCGCGTGATCGAAGTCGTCGCGCACCGCGGCATGATTTCCGATCGCAACGGCATCCCCCTCGCGGTCAGCACGCCGGTCGAATCGGTGTGGGCCAGCCCGGCGGATGTGGAGATCGACAGCCGGCAACTGAAACAATTGGCGCAAATACTCGGCGTGGGCGTGGCGGAATTGAAAAGCCGCCTGTCCGATACTTCGCGCGATTTCGTCTATCTCAAGCGGCAATTGCCTCCCGATCAGGCCGCAAAAGTAGTGAGCCTGAATCTTCCCGGCATTTCCCTGCAACGCGAATATCGCCGTTACTACCCGTCCGGCGAAGTGGCCGCGCAGGCGTTGGGTTTTACCGGGCTGGACGATAACGGGCAGGAAGGGCTGGAGTTTGCGTTGCAGGAACGGCTCGCCGGCAAATCCGGCAGCCAGCGCGTCATCAAGGATCGGCGCGGGCACATCGTCGAGGATGCCGGCAACCTGCATGCGCCCAAGCCGGGCAGCGACATTGCGCTGAGCCTGGACAGCAACCTGCAGCACCTCGCCTATCGCGAGCTGGAAAGCGCCGTCAGGCAGCACAAGGCCAAGGCCGGCGCGGTGGTGGTGCTCGACGCGAAAAGCGGAGAAGTGCTGGCGCTCGCCAATTACCCTGCCTACAACCCCAACAACCGTGGCAAGGCCGGCAACCAGGCGATGCGCAACCGCGCTGTCATCGACCTGTTCGAACCGGGCTCGACGATGAAGCCGTTCACCGTGGCATGCGCAATCGAGCAGGGCAAGGTGCGCCCGGAGACCGTCATCGACACCGAGCACGGCGTGCTGACCGTTGGCAACAAAAAAATTCGCGACACGCACCCGGAACCTGCGCTGACCGTGGCGCAGATCATCCAGAAATCCAGCAATATTGGTGCGGCTAAAATCGCCTTGTCGATGGAGCCCGAGACGCTGTGGCAGAGCCTGGCAGATAGCGGCTTCGGCGCGCCGACCGGCAGCAATTTTCCGGGCGAGGCGTCGGGGAAATTGCGCGACGCGAAAACCTGGCGCCCCATCGAGCAAGCCACCCTGTCTTATGGGCACGGCTTGTCGGTGAACCTGCTGCAACTGGCGCGCGCCTATACCGTGTTCGCCAACAGCGGTGAATTGAAGCCCGTGTCGCTGCTGAAGCTGGAGGCGCCCGCAATCGGAAAAAAAGTGTTTTCAAATGACACCGCGCACATGCTGCGCGACATGCTGGAGCTGGCGGTACAGCCCGGCGGCACGGCGCCGCTGGCGCAGGTGGCGGGTTACCGCGTGGCGGGCAAGACAGGTACCGCGCACAAGCTGGAAAACGGCCACTACATCAATCGTTACGTCGCTTCTTTCGTTGGCTTTGCGCCGGCATCCAACCCGCGTCTGATCGTGGCGGTGATGATCGACGAACCGGACAACGGCCAGTATTACGGCGGCCAGGTTGCCGCACCGGTGTTCAGCAAGGTGACGGGCACGGCATTGCATGCACTCAACGTGCCGAACGATGCGCCGCTGGATAACGTCATCGCGCCGCCGACCGACATCATCGGGGAGGAGGTGTGATGTTCCCCCTTGACCAGTTAAAAAAACTGAACGTGAAAATTACGCACCTGGTTTCCGACAGCCGCGCGGTGCGGCAGGGCGACACCTTCGTCGCCTATCCGGGCGAAAAGACGGATGGTCGGCAATTCATCGCGCAGGCGATCGCGCAGGGAGCGAATGCGGTGATCTACGAAAAGCTTTTGTCCGGGCACCCGTGGGAAGCGCAGTATTTTGTCTGGAACGACGCGTGGCAAATTCCCAATCTTGCGGTGAGCGACCTGCGCCACAAGGCGGGGTGGCTGGCGGATGCGGTGTATGGCATGCCTTCAGAAAAGCTCTGGCTGGTGGGAGTCACAGGCACCAACGGCAAGACTTCCACCAGCCACTGGATCGCCCATGCGCTGAACGATGCCGGAAAAAAATGCGCACTGATCGGTACATTGGGCAATGGTTTTGTTGATGTGCTGCAGGCCAGCGCCAATACCACGCCGGATGCGCTCTGCGTGCAGGGCCTGCTCGCAGATTATCTGCGCGCCGATGCGCAAGCCGTGGCAATGGAAGTGTCCTCGCACGCGCTGGCGCAGGGACGGGTGAACGGCGCGCGTTTTGATGTGGCGCTGCTGACCAACCTGAGCCGCGACCATCTCGATTATCACGGCGACATGGCAAGCTACGCGGCGAGCAAACGCAAGCTGTTCGATTGGCAGCAACTTAAATTTGCCGTGGTCAATCTCGACGACGCGTTTGGTGCGGAGTTGGCCGAGCAGTTGCAGGATGCGCAAGTTGAAGTTGTTGGTTACGGGTTGACTGACGCTTCGTTGCAACTTGCCGAGCGCTTAGGTTTGCGCATGGTGTACGGCAACCTGGCGCAGATGAGCGGGCAGGGCTTGCGGCTGGAGGTGCATTCGAGCTGGGGCGGCGCGCAAATAGATAGCACGCTGGTCGGGCGTTTCAACGCGGCGAATCTGCTGGGCGCGCTGGCGGTGTTGCTGGTGAGCGGCATCGAGCTGGACAAGGCGGCGCAGTCGCTGGGCAAGGTGCAAGCGGTGGCAGGGCGGATGCAGCGGCTCGGCAGTGCAGATCAACCGACGGTCATCGTGGACTACGCGCATACGCCGGATGCGCTGGAGAAAGTGTTGCTGGCGTTGCGCGAGGTCGGAGCATCTCAAGCTGACCAAGGGGCTGGCCAAGGGGCTGGCCAACAGGGCGGCGGCAGGCTGATCTGCCTATTCGGCTGTGGCGGCGACCGCGACCGTGGCAAGCGCGCGATGATGGGGCTGGTTGCAGAAAAATTTTCCGACCATTGCATCGTCACCAGCGACAACCCGCGCAGCGAAGATCCGCAGCAAATCATGGCCGAAATACTCGGCGGCATGACCGCGAACAACCACGAGATCATCGTCGAGCGCGCCGCCGCCATCGGGCGCGCCATCGGCCTGGCGCGGCAACGCGACACCGTGTTATTGGCCGGCAAGGGGCATGAGGATTACCAGGAAATCGCCGGTGTGAAGTATCCGTTCAGCGATGTGTCGGTCGCCGAAGGCGCGCTACGAACCTGGAGGGCGCCGGCATGATGCTGCTCTCGCAAGCCGCACAGGCACTGGGCGCGCGCCTGATCGGAGAGGATGCGCGCATTTTTGCCGTGTCCAGCGACTCGCGCAAGATACAGCCGGGCGATTTATTTATCGCGTTGCGCGGCGAACATTTCGATGGTTACGAGTTTGTCGCGACCGCCATGCAGTCTGGCGCCGTGGCGGCGCTGGTCAACGCCGACAGCTATGCGGCGCATAACGCTATTCCCGACCCGCGATCCTCGATGCTGGTCGTGGACGATACCCGTTTCGCGCTGGGGCAACTCGCGGCGTACTGGCGCAGGCAATTCGATATTCCGCTGGTGGCGATCACCGGCAGCAACGGCAAGACCACGGTGAAGGAAATGCTTGCCGGCATTCTGCGCGTGGCGGCAGGCAGCGATAACGCGGTGCTGGCCACAAAGGGCAATTTCAACAACGACATCGGCATGCCGTTGACCTTGCTGCAACTGAACGCGCAACATCGCTATGCGGTGATCGAAATGGGCATGAACCATCCCGGTGAAATCAATTATCTGACGCAGATCGCCTGTCCTGACGTGGCGCTGATTACCAATGCCAGTGGCGCGCATCTGGCGGGGATGAGGTCGGTGGAGGCGGTGGCGTACGCCAAGGGGGAAATTTTTTCCGGGCTTCAGCAGCAGGGAACCGCAGTGATCAATGCCGACGATGCCCATGCGCCGCTGTGGCGGAAGCTGGCCGGTTCGCACCAGTTGCTCGAATTCGGTCTGGACGGGGAGCAAGCCGACGTGACCGGGCAATGGCAGCTATATCCCCGCAAGGGGGAGGCAGATGGATACCCGATACCTTTGGCATCACCCTCTCGCACGGGCGTCGGGCTGCATCTGGATGCCCGCACCCCCTCGGGGGATTTCAGCGCGAACTTGCAGGTGCCCGGTGCGCACAATGCGCGCAACGCCCTGGCGGCAACCGCCGCTGCCATCGTGTTGAATGTGCCGCTGGAAGTCATCGTTCTGGGGCTGGAAAAATTTGGCGGCGTCGCAGGGCGATTGCAGCGCAAGGCCGCGCGGCATGGCGCGGCGCTGATCGATGATACCTACAACGCCAACCCCGCCTCGGTGCGTGCCGCGATCGATGTGCTGTCCCAAGTGGCGCAGGCTGGAGGCAAGCGCGTGCTGGTGCTTGGCGACATGGGCGAATTGGGCGACAGCGCCGCCGCGTTCCATGCCGAGATCGGCAGCGCAGCGCGCGAGGCCGGGATCGATAAACTCTATGCGTTGGGCCCGTTGAGCATCAACACGGCACGCGATTTCGGCTACGGCGCAGAGCATTTCGAGCGCATCGAAGACTTGCAGAAAGCGCTGGAAAACGAACTGGACGCTGATACCACCGTGCTGGTGAAAGGCTCACGCTTCATGAAAATGGAGCGCGTGGTGCAGTTTTGTCTTGGCGACGGGAAGGAAGAGTGGGCAAAGGGGCAAGGGGAAAGCGAGAAGGATCGTTCCGTGTTGATACCTTCTTCCCCGTTGCCTCCTATCACTTCACGCGATGGGAGGACACAGTAAATGTTGCTCGCACTCGCCCAATGGCTGGCACAGGACATCAGGTTTTTCAGCGTGTTCAATTACATCACGCTGCGTACCGTGCTGGCGGCGATGACCGCGCTGGTCATCTCGTTCATGGTCGGCCCGGCGATGATCCGCAAACTGACCGCCTACAAAATCGGCCAATCGGTGCGCAGCGACGGGCCGCAGACGCACCTGGTCAAGGCAGGTACGCCGACCATGGGCGGCGCGCTGATTCTGGTCGCCATCGCCGTCACCACCCTGCTGTGGGGCGATCTGTCCAACCATTACGTGTGGCTGGTGTTGCTCACCACGCTGGGTTTTGGCGTGATCGGCTGGGTCGACGATTACCGCAAAGTGGTGCACCGCAACCCCAAGGGGCTGTCGGCCAAAACCAAGATGTTCTGGCAATCGCTGATCGCGTTGGCGGTTGGCTTCTATCTGTGGGAAACCGCGACTCTGCCCGCGCAGACCGAACTGATCGTGCCGTTCTTTAAGTTTTGGGTGTTTCCGCTCTCCGCCTTCCTGTTCATCGTGCTGGCCTATCTGGTCATCGTCGGCACCAGCAACGCGGTAAATCTGACCGACGGTCTGGACGGGCTGGCGATCCTGCCCACCGTGATGGTGAGCGGCGCGCTGGCGGTCTTCGCTTATGTCGCGGGCAATGCGGTGTTCTCGAAATATCTCGGCATTCCCTACATCCCCGGCGCGGGAGAACTGGCGGTGTTTTGCGGTGCGCTGGCCGGTGCGGGTCTGGCGTTCCTGTGGTTCAACGCCTACCCCGCCGAAGTGTTCATGGGCGATGTCGGCGCGCTGTCGCTTGGCGCGGCGCTCGGCATCGTGGCGGTGATCGTGCGCCAGGAACTGGTGCTGTTCATCATGGGTGGCGTGTTCGTGGTCGAGGCGGTGTCGGTGATGATCCAGGTGGCCTCTTTCAAGTTCACCGGCAAGCGCGTGTTCCGCATGGCGCCGCTGCACCATCACTATGAATTGAAGGGCTGGAAAGAGACGCAGGTTGTCGTGAGATTCTGGATTATCACCATGCTGCTGGTGCTGGTCGGGCTGGCGACGTTGAAGTTGAGATGAGGGTAGGTCGCCCTTCAGGGCGACATGTCGGGCTAAAGCCCGACCTACATTCTGCATTTAGGAGATGCATTGAACCAATGGGCTGACAAAAATGTGCTGGTGCTCGGTCTCGGTGAGACCGGCCTGTCGATGCTGCGCTGGCTGAGCGCGCAGGGTGCGCGCCTGCGCGCCGCGGATAGCCGCTACGAGCCGTCCGGCTTGGCCGAAGCCGGCCAATATGTCGAGGCCGGGCAGATATTCTGCGGCGCATTCGGCGACAGTTTGCTCAACGGCATCGACCTGATCGCCATCAGCCCCGGCGTGCCCATGCGCGATGAATTTGTGGCACGCGCCATCGCGAGCGGCATTCCAGTGGTTGGCGACATCGAACTTCTGGCGCAGCACATCAGGGGACAGCACGCGCCTGCTGGCATCTCCCCCCTCTCCCCAACCCTCTCCCGCGAGGGGAGAGGGGGCGAACGAGAAAAGCAACCTTTGATTCTTGCGATCACCGGTTCCAACGGCAAGACCACCGTGACCAGTATGGTGGAGCATATGTGCAAGGCGGCGGGCAAGGATGCGGTCGCGGCGGGCAACATCTCCCCGGCGGTGCTGGACGTGGTGCTGGCGCGCGGCGCGAAGCAACCGGAGGTATGGGTGCTGGAATTGTCCAGCTTCCAGCTCGAAACGACCGCGACGCTGAACCCCGACGCGGCGACGGTGCTCAACATCAGCGAAGATCATCTGGATCGCTATGCCGGTATCGATGAATACGCGGCGGCCAAGGAACGCATATTTGTCGGCAACGGGGGGTGGCTGCGACACGTTACTGCGGAGCAGCCGATTGCGGGAGCAGCCGCCTTGCACCCCCTCCCGCACCGGACGCTCGCGCGCACCGTGTCGGGGGTGCAGGTGCTGAATCGCGACGACGCACGCAGTATGGGCATGGCGCACACCGGGGGCAGGATTATTACCTTCGGCTTGAACTTGCCCGGCAGCGCAAACGATTTTGGCATTGAAAAAGCGGGGAATGAAATCTGGCTGGTGCGGGGTGGCGGTCGCGACACGTTACTGGCACAGCCAGCCGGGTGCGGGAGCGACCGCCCGGACGCCCTTCCCGCACCAGAGTGCTCCGCACCACCGTGTCAGGGCGTCCACCGTCTGCTCAAGTTCAGCGAGCTACGCATTGCCGGTATGCATAATGTCGCCAATGCTCTGGCCGCGCTGGCGCTGTGCAGCGCAATCGATCTGCCGATGCCGGCCTTGCTTGAAGCGTTGCGCGGCTTCAGGGGGTTGCCGCATCGCGTGGAGCGCGTGGCCGAAATCGACGGCGTGGTCTATTACGACGACTCCAAGGGAACCAATGTCGGCGCGACGGTTGCCGCGCTGGAAGGGCTGGGAAGAAGGGTGGTGCTGCTGGCGGGCGGCGAAGGCAAGGGGCAGGATTTCGCCCCGCTCAAGCCACCCGTAATGCGACATGCGCGCGCGGTAGTGCTGATCGGGCGTGATGCACCGCTGATCGCGGCGGCGCTGGAGGGCTGCGGCGTGCCGCTGCGGTACGCCAAAAATATGGGTGATGCGGTGCGCCATGCCGCACAACTCGCGCAATCGGGCGATGCGGTATTGCTGTCGCCGGCTTGCGCCAGCTTCGACATGTTCCACAACTACGCGCATCGTGCCGAGATGTTTGTGGAAGCGGTACACGAGCTGATCAAGGAGGCCGCATGGTCGCGCTGACTGCCATCAGAGATAGGCAAGCTGGCAGAGATATGCGGGCTGGCGCACCCGAGCCGCGCCGCCCTGCCGCCGCCCAAGCGCGCATGCACCTGCCGCAGACGCAGTTCGACGCGCTGCTGATCTGGGTCTTGGTCGCGCTGCTTGCGCTGGGTCTGGTGATGGTTTATTCCGCCTCGATCGCCACTGCGGAAGCCGGAAAATTCACCGGCTACCAGCCGACCTATTATTTATTGCGGCACGGGACGTATATCGCCGTGGGCGTGCTGGCCGGTTTGTTCGCCTTCCAGGTGCCGCTGACGGCGTGGCGGGCCGGCGCGCCCTACCTGTTCCTGTCCGGAGTGGCATTGCTGGCGCTGGTGCTGATCCCCGGCATCGGCCGCGAAGTCAACGGCAGCAACCGCTGGTTGTCGCTCTATGTCATCAATCTGCAACCTTCCGAACTGATGAAGCTGTTCGTCGTGCTGTATGCCGCCAGTTATACGGTGCGCAAGGTGAAGGTGAAGGACACCTTCGTCAAGGCGTTCATGCCGATGTTCGCGGTGATGCTGCTGGTCGGCTGCCTGTTGCTGATGGAGCCGGACATGGGTGCGTTTGTGGTGATTCTTGCCATCGCCCTCGGCATGTTGTGGCTGGGCGGCTACAACATCAAGATATTTTTCGCGCTGCTGCTGGCGCTGCCGGTCGCGTTCGCCGCACTGATCTATTTTTCGCCCTACCGCATGCAGCGCATCGTCGGCTTCCTGGACCCGTGGTCCGACCCGTTCGGCAAGGGTTACCAGCTCAGCCACGCATTGATCGCCTTCGGGCGCGGCGAATGGTTTGGCGTGGGGCTGGGCGGCAGCGTGGAAAAACTGTTCTATCTGCCGGAAGCGCATACCGATTTTCTGATGGCCGTCATCGCCGAAGAGCTGGGGCTGTTCGGCGTAACGGCGGTGATTGCGCTGTTTGCATTGCTGGTGCTGCGCTCCTTTCAGATCGGTCGCCATGCCGCCTTCCTCGAACGCAATTTTTCCGCGCTGACCGCGCAGGGCATCGGCGTGTGGCTGGGCGTGCAGGCGATGATCAACATCGGCGTAAATATGGGCGTGTTGCCGACCAAGGGATTGACCTTGCCGTTTCTCAGCTTCGGCGGCAGCGGCCTGGTGGTCAACTGCATCGCGGCTGCAGTGCTGCTGCGCGTCGATTACGAGAACCGGAGAGTCGCTCGGGGGTTGCCGGTATGAACCTGAAAAACAAATCAGCCACAGAGTTCACAGAGAACACGGAGATAAACCGGCGCATTCTCTGTGATCTCTGTGCCCTCTGTGGCAAAAAGGGTTTTAAACAATGAGTCGCGCCATCCTCATCATGGCAGGCGGCACCGGCGGGCACATCATGCCGGGGCTGGCGGTCGCCGACATCCTGCGCGCGCAGGGTTGGCGGGTGACCTGGCTGGGCGCGCCGGGCGGCATGGAGGCGGAACTGGTGCCGAAGCACGGTTACGAAATGGCCTGGGTAAACTTCTCCGGCGTGCGCGGCAAGGGTCTGCTGCGCTTGTTGCTGCTGCCGTTCACGCTGCTGCGCGCACTGGGGCAGAGCGCGGCCGCGATGTTCCGCCATCGTCCCGACGTGGTGCTGGGCATGGGCGGGTACATCACTTTTCCCGGCGGGCTGATGGCGGCCATGTTGCGCCGCCCGCTGGTGATCCACGAACAGAATTCCATCGCCGGCTTGAGCAACAGGGTGTTGGCGCGCATCGCGCAGAAGACGCTGAGCGGTTTCCCCGGCGTGCTGCCCAAGGCGATCTGGTGCGGCAATCCGGTACGCGGCAGCATCGCTGCGTTGGGCGATCCGCAGACACGTTATGCGGCGCGCAGCGGCAGGCTGAATGTGCTGGTGGTGGGCGGCAGCCTCGGGGCGAAGGCGCTCAACGAGGCGCTGCCGCAAGCACTCGCGCTGCTTCCGCAAGATGCGCGTCCGAACGTGGTGCATCAGACCGGCAAGCAGCATTTTGCGGCGGTGCAGCAACTTTACCGGCAGGCTGAAGTGCGGGCTGACATCCAACCCTTTCTTGACGACATGGCCGGCAGCTACGCGCATGCCGACGTGGTGATTTGCCGCGCCGGTGCGTTGACCATCGCGGAGCTGGCGGCGGCGGGCGTGGCGAGCATCCTGGTGCCGTTCCCGTTTGCGGTGGACGACCACCAGACGCACAACGCGCGCTTTCTCTCCGAGCGTGGCGCGGCATGGTTGTTGCCGCAAAGCGAATTGAATGCGGAGAAACTGGCGCAGTTGCTGCGCGACCTGATCAATGATGAACAGGGGCGCGAAAAATTAGCGGTGATGGCGCAGCAGGCGCGCGCCGTGGCCAAGGCGGACGCGGCACAACGAGTCGCGCAGGTCTGCGCGGAACTGGCGGAAATATGAAACATAAAGTCAAACATCTGCATTTCGTCGGCATCGGCGGCTCCGGCATGAACGGCATCGCAGAGGTACTGCTGAACCTCGGCTTCCAGGTCAGCGGTTCCGACCTCGGCGAGAACGTTGCCACGCAACGCCTCAAACAGCTCGGCGCGACGGTGTATCTTGGCCATGCCGAACAGCATCTCACCAACGCCGATGCGGTGGTGGTTTCCACCGCCGTCAAGGCCGACAACCCGGAAGTGGTCGCGGCGCGCGCGCGCCGCATCCCGGTGGTGCCGCGCGCGATGATGCTGGCCGAGCTGATGCGCCTGCGCCAGGGCATCGCGGTGGCGGGCACGCACGGCAAGACCACCACCACTTCGCTGGCCGCCAGCGTGCTGGCCAAGGGCGGTTTCGATCCCACCTTCGTGATCGGCGGCAAGCTCAACAGCAGCGGCGCCAACGCAAAGTTGGGTACGGGCGAATTCATCGTCGCCGAAGCCGACGAATCGGATGCGTCGTTCCTCTACCTGCAGCCGATCCTCGCGGTGATCACCAACATCGACGCGGATCACATGGAGACCTACGGCCACGATTTCGGCAGGCTCAAGCAGGCGTTCGTGGATTTCGTCGAACACCTGCCGTTCTACGGCATGGCGATGCTGTGCATCGACGACGCCAACGTGCGCGAAATTCTGCCGCGCATCAGCAAGCCGGTATGCACTTACGGGCTCAGCGAGGGTGCAATGATCCGCGCGGTGAACGTGCGCCATCAGGGCGGGCAGATGCGCTTCACCGCCGAGTGCCGCCAGAACGGCACACCGAAAGACCTGGACATCACCCTGAACCTGGCCGGGACGCACAACGTGCTGAACGCGCTCGCCGCGATAGCGATCGGGCTGGAAGTGTGCGTCGCAGATGATGCGATCGTTGCGGCTTTGGCCGAGTTCCAGGGTGTGGGGCGGAGGTTTCAGCGCTATGGGGAGGTGGTGTTGCCACCAGAGAAGAGGGAAGGGATAAGTGAGAAGGGAGAAGGGGGAAGGGAGAAGGGAGAAGGGGGAAGGGAGAAGGGAGAAGGGGGAAGGGAGAAGGGTAAAACCTCGGGGTGTGGCGAAGTTACTCTTTCCCCTTCTCTCTTGCCCCTTCCGCAAACAACGGGCTTCACCTTGATTGACGACTACGGCCATCATCCGGTGGAAATGGCGGCCACGCTGGCGGCGGCGCGCGGCGCATTTCCCGGCAGGCGGGTGGTGCTGGCCTTTCAGCCGCACCGCTACACGCGCACCCGCGATTTGTTCGAGGATTTCGTCAAAGTGCTGCGCGGCGTGGACGCGCTGTTGCTGGCGGAAGTGTATGCGGCGGGAGAGCCGCCTATCGTCGCGGCTGATGGGCGCGCGCTGATGCATGCGCTGCGCGTCGCCGGACAGGACGAAGCGGTGTTCGTCGAAAACATTCAGGATATGCCGCAGGCCATCATGCAGATGGCGCGCGACGGCGATGTGGTGATCACGATGGGCGCGGGCTCAATCGGCGGCGTGCCGGGTGCAGTCATGCAGATGGTGCAAGGCAAAACATGAATATGAGCGAACCGAAAAAATTCATTGCGGATGGCTTGCGCGGGGAACTGAGCTGCGGAATGTCAATGCGCAAGTACACGAGCTGGCGCGCGGGCGGTGTGGCCGAGCGCTTGTACCGGCCCGCCGATATCGCCGACCTGCTGGTATTTCTGCGCGGCCTGCCTGCCGACGAGCCGCTGCATGCGGTGGGTCTGGGCAGCAACCTGCTGGTGCGCGACGGCGGCTTGCGCGGCACGGTGTTGCTGCTGCATGGTGCATTGAGCGAACTGCGCTTGGAGTCGGACGGCAGCATCTATGCCGAAGCCGGAGTGCCGGGCGCAAAGCTGGCGCGCTTCGCCGCGCTGCACGATCTGCGCGGCGCGGAATTTTTTGCCGGCATCCCCGGCACGGTCGGCGGCATGCTGGCGATGAATGCAGGCTGTTACGGCAGCGAGATTTGGGAAAAGGTGCTGCGCGTGCAGACGGTGGATCGGAGCGGCGCATTGCATGAACGAGCCTCATCGGATTACGAGATCGGGTATCGGCATATCGCGTTGCGAGAGAAGAGTGAAGGGCAAGATGGGAAGGGAGAAGGGATAAGTGATAAGGGTAAAACCTCGAAGCGCGGCGAAGTTACCCTTCCCCCTTCTCCCTTCTCTCTTCCCCAAGAATCCCTTCTCCACGAGGAATTTTTCGTCGCCGCATGGCTGAAGTTTGAAGCAGGCGACGGCGCAATCGCGCGGCAGGAAATCAAAGCGTTGCTCGGCAAGCGCATCGCCAGCCAGCCGCTGAATTTACCGAATGCCGGGTCGGTGTTCCGCAACCCGCCGGGCGATCATGCGGCGCGGCTGATCCAGCATTGCGGCCTGAAAGGCAGGCGCATCGGCGGCGCACAGGTGTCGGAGAAACATGCCAACTTCATCGTCAATACGGGCGGAGCGACGGCGGCGGATATCGAAAATTTGATCAATGAAGTGCGGGCAGCGGTGCGGCAACAGACCGGCATCGACCTGCACCCGGAAGTAAGAATTATTGGTGAACATGCGAATCATGGTTAAGAGCAACCCTTCCCCCTTCCCTCTTTCCCCTTACCGCTTCGGCAAGGTCGCAGTGTTGTTCGGCGGCAAATCCGCCGAACGCGAGGTGTCGCTGAAAAGTGGCGCGGCGGTGCTGGCTGCTTTGCAGCGCAGCGGCGTGGATGCGCACGCCTTTGACCCGGCGACACAGAGCTTGCAGGCTTTGCGCGACGAAGGTTATGAGCGCGCCTTTATCGCGCTGCACGGGCGCTTTGGCGAAGATGGCACGGTGCAGGGTGCGCTGGAACTGCTGGGCATTCCCTACACCGGAAGCGGCGTGCTGGCCTCCGCGCTGGGCATGGACAAGTGGCGCACCAAGCTGGTGTGGCAGGCGGCGAGCTTGCCGATACCAGCATATACATTGCTGGATGAACAAAGCGACTGGGATGCAGTGGTGCAGCAACTGGGTTTGCCGCTGTTCGTCAAACCGGCCAACGAAGGCTCCAGCGTCGGCATCAGCAAGGTGAAGACAGTCGGCGAATTGTATGGCGCTTATCAGGCAGCCGCGAAGCATGATTCACTCGTGCTGGCGGAAAGTTTCATCGGCGGCGGCGAATACACCGTGGCGATCTTGTGCGATGCGGCGAACGGCGGCGATGAGGCGTTACCGGTGATCAAGATCGAGCCGGCCAACGAGTTCTACGATTACGAGGCGAAATATTTGCGCAACGACACCCGCTACCTGTGCCCATGCGGCCTGGACGCGGCGCAGGAAGCCGAGATGCAGCGCTTGGCCAAACAGGCTTTCGCGCTGATCGGCGGACAGGGCTGGGGGCGGGTGGATTTTCTGGTGGACGAAGCGGGCAAAGCCTATCTGCTGGAGGTGAACACCTCGCCGGGGATGACCGACCACAGCCTGGTGCCGATGGCGGCGCGCCAGGCCGGTATCAGTTTCGAGCAACTGGTGATTCGCGTATTGGAGGGAGCTCATGTGGGATAACGCAACCCTGTTGCGCAACATCGCCAACGCGCTGCTGGCTTTCAGCGTGCTGGCGGCGCTATACGGGGCCGCTTATTACGTTGTGCATCTGCCGGGGCTGTTGCCGCTGCACAGCGTGCGCCTGAGTGTGGCGCCGCAGCGGGTGATTTCCGGGGATGTGTTGCAGGCGGTGCGCAGTGAGGTGAACGGCAATTTTTTTACCGTGGATATCGGGCGGCTAAGGCAGTTGCTGGAAAAGTTGCCGTGGGTGCGCAGCGTCGTTATCCGTCGCGAACTCCCCGACCGGCTGGAGGTGCATCTGGAAGAACACCAGGCGCTGGCGCGCTGGAACGGCGCGGCTTTGGTGAATACCCACGGCGAGGTGTTCAGCGCTTATACCGAGCAGGTATTGCCTGATTTTATGGGGCAGGCAGACGATTCGGGCGAGGTGGCGCAGCGCTACGGCGACTTCAGCCGGCAGCTCGCCGCACTTGATTTGCAGGTGGTGCAACTAGCCTTGTCGCCGCGTCATGCCTGGCAGCTACGCCTGAGTAACGGCACGGTGCTGGAGTTGGGGCGCGAGCAGATGCAGCAGCGCCTGGCGCGGTTCGTGACGGTATATCCCTACGGGCTGTCCATGCAGAAGGCAGCGGGCAGCGGGCAGCAGGCAGCGAGTGCGGCGGCCTACGTCGACCTGCGCTATCGCAACGGATTTGCCGTCAGGCGGATAGCGGAAGGCGAAAAACTGGGGAATGAAGGTTGAAGATATTGAAACTTGAGGATGTAAGAAAGTTGGCGGGAAACAGGCAGTTTTTTCTGTCCGTTGTCTTCCGCCTGCTGTCTTCTGAAGCGGAGCGCACGCGATGAGCAGAAACAAAGAGACCAAAAACCTGGTGGTCGGACTGGATATCGGCACCTCCAAGATCGTGGCCATCGTCGGCGAGGTCAAGCCGGATGGCATGCTGGAAGTGATCGGCATGGGCATGCACGAATCCGACGGCATGAGGAAAGGCATGGTGGTCAACATCGAAGCCACGGTGGGCTCGATCCAGCGCGCGCTGGAAGAGGCCGAGCTGATGGCCGATTGCAAAATCCATTACGTCCATACCGGCATCGCCGGCAGCCATATCCGCGGCATCAATTCGCGCGGCATGGTGAAAATAAAGGATAAAGAGGTTACGCCCGCCGACGTGCAAAGAGTGATCGAAACCGCCAGTTCGATCAGCTTGCCGGGCGACCAGAAGATTCTGCACATTCTCGAACAGGAGTTCAGTATCGACGGCCAGGGGGGCATCAAAAAACCGCTGGGCATGAGCGGCATGCGCCTGGATGTGGAGGTGCATATCGTCAGCGGCGCGGAGGCTGCGGTGCAGAACATCATGAAGTGCATTTTGCGCTGCGGGCTGGAGGTCAACGAATTGATCCTGCAACCGCTGGCATCGAGCAAGGCGATACTCGAAGAGGATGAAAAAGAACTCGGCGTGTGCATCGTCGACATCGGCGGCGGCACCACCGACATCGCGGTGTTTACCGGCGGCGCAATCCGCCACACCGCGGTGATCCCGATTGCCGGCGACCAGGTGACCAACGACATCGCGATGGCGTTGCGCACGCCGACACAGGATGCCGAAGACATCAAGATCAAGCATGGCTGCGCGCTGCGCCAGCTGGCCGATGGCGGGACGATCGAAGTGCCGGGCGTCGGCGAACGCGGCCCGCGCACGTTGTCGCGCCAGACGCTGGCCGAGGTGATCGAGCCGCGCATCGAAGAATTGTATTCGCTGGTGCAGCAGGAATTGCGCCGCAGCGGCTTCGAGGATTTGCTGTCGTCGGGCATCGTGATTACCGGCGGCAGCAGCGCCATGCAGGGCATGGTCGAGCTGGGCGAAGAGATTTTTCATAGACCGGTGCGCCTGGGTATCCCCAAATATGTCGGCGGGTTATCCGATGTGGTGAAAACGCCGCGCATGGCCACCGGTGTGGGGCTGTTGCTGTATGGCATGGAGCATTTTCAGCGCGGTGAAGAGGCGCGCAAGCAATCCACCTCGCTGGGCGATGTGTTGGAGAAAATGAAATCCTGGTTCCAGAAAAATTTTTAGCATGGGCCCGTTGAACACGGTAGTTGCGTGAACGGGAGTGTTTTTGTAGCGGCGGGCGGTAGGCGGGTTCGGGGTTGGTTTTTGTAATTACGACAAGGAGGCAATAATGGCATTCGAACTATTGGAAGCGGAAACACAGGAAGCGGTGATCAAGGTCATCGGGGTGGGCGGTTGCGGCGGTAATGCGGTCGATCACATGATCGAACAGGGCGTGCAGGGGGTCGAGTTCATCGTCATCAACACCGATGCGCAGGCGCTCAAGCGCAGCAAGGCGCGCACCCAATTGCAGATCGGCGCAAACATCACCAAGGGTCTGGGTGCCGGCGCCAAGCCTTCGGTCGGGCAGGCTGCGGCCGAGGAAGACCGCGAGCGCATCAAGGAGATGATCTGCGGCGCGAACATGGTGTTCATCACCGCCGGCATGGGCGGCGGCACCGGCACCGGCGCCGCGCCGATCGTCGCGCAAATCGCCCGCGAACTGGACATCCTCACCGTGGCGGTGGTCACCAAGCCGTTTACCTATGAAGGCAACCGGATGCGCTTCGCCAAGGCCGGTATCGAGGCGCTGCACGAGCATGTCGATTCGCTGATCATCGTACCGAATTCCAAGTTGATGGAAGTGCTGGGTGAAAGTATCACCGTGCCGGAAGCGTTCAAGGCTGCCAACGGCGTGTTGCAGGGCGCGGTGGCGGGTATCGCCGAAGTGATCAACGTGCCCGGCTTGATCAACGTCGACTTCGCGGATGTGAAAACCGTGATGTCGGAAAACGGCATGGCGATGATGGGCTCCGCGATCGCCTCGGGCCCCGACCGCGCGCGCCTTGCGGCAGAGGCAGCCATCGCCAGCCCGCTGCTGGAAGACGTGGATATGTCCGGCGCGCGCGGCGTGCTGGTGAATATCACCTCCTCGATTGGCCTGAAGCTGAAGGAGATCGACGATGTGATGAAGTGCGTCCAGTTCGCGGCAGAAGAAGCGACAGTGATCGTCGGTTCGGTGTTCGATGAAATCATGGGCGATGAATTGCGCGTGACCGTCGTGGCGACCGGCCTGGGTGCGCCGCGCATCGTCAAACAGAAACCGGAAGTGGTTTACCGGGGCGAAGAAACTTATCAGCGCACCGGCACGCACGACGAGCCGATTGCCAACAGCGGGGTGAATTACGACGTTCTGGACACGCCGGCCGTGATGCGCCGTGGCCGCAGGGAAACCATCGATGCGATGGAAAAATCCGGCATGGACACGCTGGACATCCCGTCATTTTTGCGCAAACAGGCGGATTAGGGCTCAAAGGAGATAAATTCAATTCCCCATCATGTAGAGCAATATCAAGGGCGGGTTCTACCCGCCGGATAAAAATGTCGGGCGAAGCCCGACCTGCGGCTATCTTTCGACAAGCTCAGGACAGGCTTGTCAGGGAGAGAGGCTAGCCTCCTCCACTGAAGTGGGGTAAGCAGGCAATCCGCGCAACGGATGCTCGCACAAGGGGAGGTTGGGATAACCAGCGACTTGGCCATCGCCTTTTGATGGCATAGTCGAATGGCTAGTTGTTTCACCAGGGGTTTGGGGTTCGGAGTAAAACGCGAAGCAACCCTACGGAATGTTTCATTGACAGGGATGGCACTGGCCATGCCCGTTAGAAACCCATGCAAACCAAATAGGTTGTGTCATCGGTCATATTGCCGTTTGCGGCCCCGCCACTTACTGTTCCCTGCGCAGTTGCTTGCATTGAACCCGTGGCAGAGTTGCCGTCGTCAAGAGTGATATCCAGTTGTTTGGCAAATTTTCCCGCAATGCCATCAGAGCAAATGACATACGAACCCCGCAGATTTGCAACCGGAGAATCGGCGGCGCTGGAATTGGTCATACCGATTTTTCCACCCGCCACGTTCACGGGAAGATAGTCTGCGGCGTTGGTATCTGTGGGGCCTGGGGCAAAACCGGCCAAGCGGACGTGCTGCCAGAAATTGAAAGTCTCCCCGGAAGCCGCGTTCCACTTGCCATTGATTATTCCCGAGCTATCGCCATTCGTGGTGGCGGCTACATGGCTGATTGCTTTGGGGTCGTCTCCCGGTAATGCCTTGAATTTGTCCTGGTAGCCGTAGATGAGCACCGGAATGTTCTTGAAATCGGTGGCCAGATTTTTTACTTTTGCGCTGTTGATCAACTCCTGCCCTTTCAACACACCGCCGAGCAGCAGGCCGATAATCACCAGCACGATAGCGATTTCGATCAAGGTAAAGCCGGATTGATTGCGTTTCATGGTGAGACCTTCCTGAAGAGATTTCGGATGGTGCATCGGGAGGGCAGCATAGGCTTGTGCGAGGGCAGGGTCAACAAAATCAATGAAAATCAATGGATAAACAAAGGCCGTCTGCCATCATGCTGCTTGGCGCAGCACTTCCGGGTTGCGTCTGGCGATGTCAATCAGCGTGCGTGCTGCGCCGGACGGTTGTTTACGGCCTTGTTCCCAACCCTGCAAGGTGCGCACCGATACGCCCAGAAGCGCGGCAAACTGTGATTGCGACAGGCCTGCATGAGCCCGTGCATCTGCTGCGGGTGTCAGCGGTACGCGGTGTGTGCGTGCCGCGCGCCCTGCCTTCATGTCACGCACGGCTTCCATCAAGTCATCCTGAAATTGTTGCATTTCCTTATCCATGGTCGACCATTCATGCACTTGCTTTCATGTTTTCTTTCACGGCTGTGCGCATTACAATCGGCAAGCTGTATGCCCTGAACTATTAACTTGGCGGCGGTACTCACACCAACGCGGCCTCTCTGGCGGCCTGTTCGATTACCTCGTCCGAGATCCCCTGTTTCTTCAATGCCTGCACCAGTTTGGCTGCCGGACCAAACGCATAATCAGCTTCATCGCGGCGCAATCCTTCACTAATGTAAGCCTTGAGCAAGCCTTGGTATCCGGAAAAACCCTTGTATGGTGCAATCGCCTTGAGGGAATCCACCACGTCTACCGGAATGCGCAACGTGATCGAAGTCATTGCCCGGTCTTTTGCCAGCCGTATTTTGAGAATGTCAGAAATCATGGTCTTTGCGCTCCTGAAAAGTGGCCTTGCGGGCCGAAATGATGCGGATAAACTCGCCGTGAACCTCGATATGCGCTACGAATAGTATGCGGCTTTGCTTGTCCAGCCCAATCACGGCGTCACGCGCTTCTTCGTTGCGGCTGGCATCCACCAAGTGGAACAGCGGATCAAAGAACACCTGCGCCGCTTGTTCGAACGTAACCCCGTCATGTTTACGGATATTGGCTTGCGCCTTGGCCGCATTCCATATAAATAAAGTGCCATTGAGTTCAAAACGGATATCCATGCATCGAATTCTGATGTCATGTATTTACTTTGTCAATACCTTCTAGCTTCTCACGCTAACTTCTCGCTCCTGATTCTTTCATGTTGCAAAAAAACCACACCCCGCGCATAAACCTTTGACAGTTTATCCCTTTAATCTATACAGTCCGCGTTAGTGGTAGCAGGGGGGTTTTTGCAATCACTTTGAGTTATGCACATTAAACCAATTTCTAAGAGGAAATACACAATGAAGAAAATCGTTCTCTCTCTGGCAAGCGTGTTGGCAGCAACCGCATTTGCCCCAGAAGCGTCCGCCGTTCCGGCGTTTGCCCGCCAAACCGGTATGGCTTGCACCGCTTGCCACGCGCAACACTTTCCGGTTTTGAACGGCTTCGGTCGCGCGTTCAAGGCTGGCGGCTACACCATGATGGGTTCGCAAGGCAAGGTAGAAGGCGAGCACCTGTCGATTCCTGATACGCTGAACGCTTCTATCGTGATGAAGATTCGTTACCAGGACGACAACACCGCCGGCCCAGTGGGTCCTAGCGATGCAACAGGGCAGACAGTGGGCGGTGGTCAATGGCAGTTCTTCGACGAATTCGCGCTGCTGTTCGGCGGTCGTGTAGCGGAAAACGTCGGCTTCCTGCTCGAAGCGCAGATGAATGCGACCGGGCCTCTGGCGGCTGGCTTCAAGATGCCGTTCGTGTTTGACATGGGCGCAGCCAAGCTGTCCGTGGTTCCATTCCAGACCGATGCGCTGGGTGTGTCATACGGCTATGAGCTGTCCAGCGGCGGTGTGCAGCGCGCCAATCGTTGGGCGGAACACCGCCGTGAAGTTTCCGCGATTCAGTACCTTGCCAATGATGGTGCCGGCAAGGGTGCGGCAACCGGTATCACGGTTGCGGCGCAAAACGACATGGGTTTCGTGACCCTGACCAAATGGGCTGCAACCCAAATGAATATATCCGGTGGTGCCGATATGGACAGCAGTTATGTCCGTATCGCGGCGACCCCGACCTTGGCTGGCTGGGCGACTGTGATTGGTCTGGGTAAGGTAAGCGGCGCGTCTTTTGCTGGAAGCTCAACTGGAACTAAAATGGACACGGATCAAACCTTCTTCGACCTCCAGGCACAGGGCGAGGTCGCCGGTAAGGAAATAGGCGTCTACTTCCAGCATGCCAAGGCACCCGCAGGCGATGGCGTGGTCAATGCGTACAACGGCAGTATTTGCGCGGTAGGCACGGCATGCAATCCAGACAAGAAGGCAACCACGATCGGCGTCGATTACAGCGTGATCCCGCATGTGTTGAGCATCGGTGCGGCCTATCGCGGCGCGGATAACGGTAAGGCTTCTAACGTCAACGGCGACGACGCATGGACCGTCACTGCAGTGTACGACCTGTACCAGAACGTAGCGCTACACGCGAACTACAGCTCGTACAGCGGCTCAGCACACAATGCTGCTGGCGCACAAAAGAACCTGCTGACCCTGATGCTGGAAGCGTCCTGGTAATCACAGGCTCGCGCAAGCTCGCGTAGGATGGGTCGAGCGCAAGCGAAACCCATCAAACAACAGCAAAGCAGCTGATGTAACGAACAGGGGAGACTTCGGTCTCCCCTGTTTTTTTGCGCTGCAATTGGCGGGTTCTTGTTATACTTTGGCCGTATCGTGTAAAGGAGATTGCCATGAAAGCATTATTTGTTCGCGCCGAATGGGATGATGAGGCTGAAGTGTGGGTTGCTACCAGCGATGATGTTCCCGGACTAGTTACCGAGGCGGAAACGGCAGAGGCCTTGCTCGCGAAATTGCGGGTGTTGATTCCCGATCTGTTGGAGGCCAATGGTTATCCGACTGGCGGCGAGGTGCCGTTCGAGTTGTTTTCTCGCCGTTTCGATATAGCATATCGACAGGCAGCGTGATGGCCGATTTCACGGCGCAATTGAAAGCGGTTCTGCGACAAGCTGGCTGCTGCTTTGAGAGGCAAGGAAAGGGTGATCACGAGATTTGGTTTAGCCCAATTACGGAGGTTCGCTTTCCGGTGGACAGCAAAATCAAATCCAGACATACCGCTAACGCGGTTCTCAAACAGGCGGGTTTGCCGAAGCAATTTTGATCGCATGTGGCCCGGGGGACGATAAGATAGAAAACCTCAGGTTCCCGTTTTGTCCGGTTTTGTAAACATGTGGAAACCCTTCTGAGGACATTAGGGGACACCGGTTAATTCCTGTCAAGTCCCCTGACCTTCAACCCACCGAGGGCGCAATAACCCGAAACCCCCGTCGCTCAAAAGGCTGCGGGGGTTTTACCGTTTACGGCTTCCCGCGCCGCCCCGCCTGCGCCGAATTTTTGTGAAGATGCCACACAGTTTACATGCATATTTGTATGTGTATAATGCCATCCATGCGCTACACATGGGACGATGCAAAACGCCAAACAAACCTGAAAAAGCACGGGCTTGATTTCGCTGATGCAGAGAAGGTATTTGCTAGTCCAATGGTGCTGTTCGAGGACAGCCGCGAGAATTACGACAAGCAGCGCATGATCGGCATCGGCCTTCTGGATATCCTCATCGTGCTGATCGTTCATGTCGAATCCGAGGAGGAAATCCGTATCATCTCCATGCGCAAGGCAGATAACTATGAAACCGATCTCTACTACAAAAATGCCGGCTACTACTGACGACGCCCCCAAACTGACACAGGGCGATTTCGAGAAAGCACGCTACCGTGTCGGCATGAAAGACGTAAGCCGTGCCGACTGGCAGGCTGCGGTGCGCGCCCGCGTTGGCAAGCAGCGCATCAATATCATGCTGGACGCGCCCATCGTCGAACACTTCAAGGCGTTGGCTGGCGACCGAGGCTATCAGACACTTATCAATGACACCCTGCGGCGCGTAATCGAAGCTGGCCATATTGAGGCCGATCTGCGCCGTGTGATCCGCGAGGAACTTCACGTCGGCTGATCGAATAATAGGGGAATAATAGGGGAGCAGAATAAGAGGGGACACGGTTTTTGTTATTTGAAACATAGCGGTAAAAAAACATGGGAAGGCCGCTTTGAATCTCAGGACAGGCTTCGGCCTCCCCTATTTTCTTATGTTCTGCTTGCAACGGTAGTTACTGTCAGTAACGATGCGGATCGTAATCCGATACTGAAACGCCGAGAGGTAAATATCATGAGCGCGTTAATATTCGACACGCATAAATTCATTAAGCGCCTGACGGAGGCTGGAATGCCGCTTGGCCAGGCAGAGGTGTTGGCTGAAGAGCAGACCAAGCTGATTGATGAACGGCTTGCCACAAAAGATGACCTGAAAATGATGGAACTGAGACTGACTATGAAAATGGGGGCGTTAATTACCGCAGGTATCGGGATTGTGGCAACGGTAACGAAGCTGTTGAATTAGCGCGCATGGATGGGTTGAGGTTTAACAGCCTGCCAAAGAACAGCAAAAGCAGTTGCAACACCAAGCAGGGGAGACTTCGGTCTCCCCTATTTTTTGCGCTTGCAACAACCACGTCTATCCGCAACAATACCCACATTCGTCGTTATCAGAGGAGCAAGCCATGCAAATCACGCTGGAGCAAATAGCCGAGGGCGCGCTCGCTTTGCCGAGCGAGGCGCGTGCGTTGTTGGCGGATCGTTTGGTGGAAAATCTTGATCCGGCAGAGGATGGTTACATTCGGCAGTTATGGGTTAAGGAAGCGCAGCGGCGCATTGCTCAGGTGCGTAGTGGAGCGGTGGCAACGATACCCGGTGAGGTTGCTTTTTCCCAAGTGCGCGCGGCAATCGTAAAGTGAATTACGAGTTTCATCCTGAAGCATAGTCTGAGTTTCAGGAATCTGCAGTTTTCTATGAGTCTCAGCAAATCGGTTTGGGTGCGCGCTTTATCTCGGCAGTGCAGTCTGCTGTTGATCATATCGTGGTAGCCCCTCAATCCTGCCGAGTGATGGAAGAAGATGTTCGCCGATTTCTGACCAAGGTTTTCCCTTATGCCGTGCTGTATACGATTGAGAGAGATTACATTCTGGTTGTGGCAGTGATGCACTGCCATCGTGAGCCGGGTTATTGGCATCACCGGATTCAGCCCGTGTAGCGAGGGTGCATGAATAATGATGCACCAAATAATAGTGGAACTCGGTTTTCTTGGTATTTGAAACGTAACGCAAACAAAACATGGTGAGGCTTCGCTCCCTGTTTCTTTGCGCTTGATTACTTTCTTTTTGCTACAATCCACACAGCTAACAGATGGGGTCGATCATGAGCGCCGTTACATTCGATACATTGAAATTCGTCAAAACGCTGGAGGCTAGCGGCATAGACGAAAAGCAGGCTGAAGCTATTGCGTTTGCTTACAGAGATGCCTCAACGGATCAAGAGCTGGTAATGAAAGTAGATTTGCAGTTGGAGTTGGGGCCCATCAAGTCGGAGCTGCATATGATGAAGTGGATGATTGGGCTTATCCTGGGCGGGGTCGTGGCATTGGTGTTGAAGTCCTTTTTCTGATAGCGACACATAAAAGGGGGTAAACAAAAATGGATAGCAGAAGCAGCGATGCTTCGGCAGATCAGGAGCTGGTAACAAAAAAGGATTTGCAGGTAGAGTTGGCTCCAATCAAGGTGATGCTGGGTGTTGTGATGGGCGGGATTATCGCCCTCATCATGAAGGCTTTTTTCTGAAAATTACCGAGGCACTAAAGTGTATGGCAAGGCTTTTCCCGAGGCGGTCGGCGACAAAACAGGACTTGGTAGAGCTGAAGCTGGATATGATCAAGTGGATGGTTGGCTTGGGGCTGGCGCAAATTGCATTGTTGGTCGGCATTTTGGCGAAGATAAATTAACCGGGTAATGAAAATAATAAGCACGCACCCTACGCACAATAATCCAGGGTTCGTGTAGGTTCTCATGGGCACCTCTAAAAATTCAGATTTCGTCATTCCCGCCCTTCGACAGGCTCTCAAGAAACAGCTTTTTATACCCATAATTTCAATTGGTTGCAAAGCATAGAAAATGGCAAAACAGCAACCCAAGAGCAAACCCCCTCCAACTCCCCCTTGTCAGGGGGAGAGCCAGTGCAGCTCCTCCCCTGAAGTGGGGTAAGCAGGCAATCCGCGCAGCGGATGCTCGCACAAGGGGAGGTTGGGAGGGGTTTGGTCTTGAGGTACATGCTGTTTCCTGCTCACGCCTTGCCTCGCGTATGCGGGGCTTACTTGGCTCATGACCAAACGGTACGTTTGTGATTTCTGCCTCCCTTGCCAAATTGGTAATGAAATGTGGCGCATCACTGCAACGCAAACCGCAGGAGGAAATGAGGTTATGGTGAGCAATGAACACGGGAAGAAATGATCCTTGTCCTTGCGGCAGCGGGAAAAAATACAAAAAATGTTGCCAGGGTAAAACCGAATCCGGGCGGCCTTCGCCCGCCGAGCTAAACCAGCTTGTCGCAATGTTCGGCGCCGGCCATCATGCGGAACTGGAAAGCCGGGCGCGCATGCTGCTTGAGCGCTATCCTGAGGCAGGGTTTGTCTGGAAGGTGCTGGGTGTCATGCTGCAGATGCAGGGTAGGGACAGTCTGCTTGCTTTGCGCAAGGCGGCGGAGCTTCTGCCGGAAGATCATGAGACACATTACAACTTGGGCAACACCCTGTTGTTGCTCAATCGCCTGAACGAAGCTGAGGCGAGTTATCGGCAGGCTCTGCGCATCAGGCCGGACGATGCCGACGCTTGTTTTAATCTGGGCAACGCCTTGTGGAAACAGGGGCGTCTCGACGAGGCGGCAGCCAGCTATCTGAAGGCGCTGAAAATCAGGCCAGACCACGTCGAAGTGTATGGCAATCTCGGTAACATTCTTCAGGAACTTGGCAGGCTCGACGAGGCCGAGGCCAGCTATCGGCGGGCGCTGCAACTCAAGCCGGGCTATGCTGTGGCACATTACAATTTAGGCAATCTTCTTCATGACCGAAACCGGCTTGGCGAGGCAGAGGCCAGTTACCGGCAGGCTCTCAAGATTAGCCCGGACAATGTGGATGCGCATACCAATCTCGGCAATCTCCTTCAAGAGCTGGATCGTCTGGAGGAGGCCGAAGCCAGCTTTCGGCAGGCGCTACAGATTAAACCTGACTACGCCGAAGCGCATGGCAACCTTGGGAAGTTGCTTCTGGACAGGGGGCGCATCGACGAGGCCGAGGCCAGCTTCCGGCAAGCGCTTCAGGTCAGGCCGGATGATCTGGTGGTGCGCTTGAGCCTTGCTTTGGCGAGAAAGGTGAAGGCTGGCGACGAAAACATGGCGGCGCTGATCGCGACCGAGCAGGCCACTCGGAACAGCGCAACGCCGTTGCCGGTTGAAGGGGCGATGTGTCTGCATTTCGCGCTGGGCAAGTGCTATGACGATATCGGTGTTCACGAAAAAGCCTTCCCGCATTTTCTCGAAGGCAACCGGTTGAAATTTGCCACGTCAGGTTTCAATCCGGGTCAGGCCGCGCAGCACTTCGCCTCGATCACGCAAAACTTCGACGCGGAGGCTCTAGGCAGGCTGCGTGGCGGCGGAGATTCTTCGCCTTTGCCGATTTTCATACTGGGCATGCCGCGCTCCGGCACCACACTGGTCGAGCAAATCGTTTCCAGTTATCCCGGCATTCATGGCGCTGGAGAATTGCCAGATATGAAGGCGATTATGCGGCGAAATATGGCGGGCTCTGCCTTTCAGGATAACTTGAGCTCTCTGGATCAGGCGCAGCTTGCCAGCTGGGGCGCGGAGTATGTTGCCGGGCTGCAACGCCGCGCACCGGCGGCTTTGCGCGTCACCGACAAAATGCCGGCAAATTTTCTTCTTGTCGGCCTGATACATCTGATGTTGCCCAACGCAAAAATAATTCATGTCAAGCGCAATCCGGCGGACACCTGTCTTTCCTGCTTTACTCAGCTGTTCAAGGATGGCCAGGAATTCAGCTACGATCTTGCTGAACTTGGGCGTTACTATGCCGGCTATGCGCGCCTTATGGCGCATTGGCGCAAAGTGTTGCCGGAAGGCGCTTTTCTCGATGTGCGGTATGAGGATGTTGTGGCGGATCAGGAGGCGCAGTCGCGGCGCATCATCGGCTATTGTGGATTGGAGTGGAACGATGCTTGTCTGGATTTTCACAGCAACGAACGCACGGTCAAAACTGCCAGCATGGCGCAGGTACGCCGGCCGATTTACCAGTCCTCCGTGGAGCGCTGGAGGTCGTATGAGAAATTCCTGGAGCCGCTTTTCAATGCGCTCGGCGACCTGGCTCCCGAGCGATAGCAGGAGCCGCAAGCGTTTTTTTGTTGCAAGGTATCGGGCACATTTTTGGGGTAAAATCACGGAAAATCATGGAGTAATCTGATGGATGTCGCAGAAAGCCCAATACTGGCCCGCATGAAGATCGCCAACCGCCTGCCCGCGCCAAAGGGGGTGGCGCTGGAGGTGATCAACCTGACGCAGCGCGAGGAAGTGTCCAATCACGATATCGTCCGGCTGATCGGCGTCGATCCGGCGCTGAGCGTGCGGGTCATCAAGGCAGCCAATGTGCTGCTCACCAATCCTTCCCGGCCAATTGCGACCATCGCCGATTCCGTCACGGTGCTAGGAGTGCATGCGCTGCGCCAACTGGTGCTGGGCATCGCGCTTATCGTGGATTATCGCCACGGACCTTGCAAGCAGTTTAACTACCCGCATTTTTGGGCGCATTCGCTGTTGACCGGTATCGCCGCGAAACATCTGGCGGCGCGCACACGGCTGGCTGTTTCGGAGGAATTTTTTGTGCTGGGGTTGCTGGGCAACATCGGGCAGCTTGCTTTGGCCACGGCGTATCCCGCAGAGTATGGCGAGATGCTCGAACAGGTGCGGGGCAAGGCGCTGGACGAACTGCGCCAGATGGAGCGCGACAAATTTGAGTGCGACCAGGCGGAGTTGAGCGAGGCGATACTCGCCGATATGCGCTTCCCCAAAATTTTTCAGACGCTGGCGCGTGATTTTCGCCAGCCCGATTCCAGCAAAATGGGCGAGGGCACGCGCGAGTGGCGGCTGCTACATATATTGCATGTTGCCTCGCTGTTGGCGGACGCGTGCCTGGCGAGCCCTGCCGAGCGCGGCGGGTTGGTGGCGAAGCTGAGGCTGTACGCCGCGCGCGTGGCGGTCGAGAAGGATCACCTGGTCGAGATAGGCGATGCCTGTGTGCATGACTGGCTGAAATGGCTGGAATTGTTGAATATGAAGATGGTGCATATCCCGCCGTTTGCGGAGCTGCTGAGCCAGTCGGAGACGGCGGATTCGTCGGTCGAGTTGTCGCAATGCGCCTATGCCAATCAGGCTGATTACAAAATGCGCGTGCTGGTGGTTGAGGAAGACCGCGCCATGCTGGTGTTGCTGGAGGCCATGCTGAAGGCGGCCGGCCATGAGGTGTTGACGGCGCGCAACGGCGTGGATGCGCTGGGGATTGTCGAGCGGCAGCGTCCGCAACTGGTGATTACCGGATGGACGTTGCCGGAGATGGATGGCATTGCGCTGTGCCGCAAATTGCGCGAAAGCCCGGAACGGTGCGATGTGTACGTGATCATTCTCACCGTGCAGGAAAGCGTGGACAGGCTGGTCGAGGCATTCGATGCGGGCGCGGACGATTATCTGGTCAAGCCGGTCGCGCAGAAGATTTTTTTCGCGCGCCTGCGCGCCGCGCAGAGGGTGGTGCGCTTGCAGGAGGAGCTGGCCTTCGACCGCGAGCAGTTGCTGCGTTTTTCCAAAGACCTGGCGGCATCCAACGAGCGTTTGCAGCGGCTGGCCCTGACCGATGCGCTGACCGAATTGCCCAACCGCCGCTTGGCGATGGAGCGTCTCGAGCAGGAGTGGGCAATGGCCAAGCGCGGCGACCGGACCTTGTCATGTTTGATGGTGGACGTCGATCACTTCAAGCCGATCAATGACAAATTCGGCCATCAGATAGGCGACGAAGTGCTGAAGATCATCGCCGATACCTTGCGCAAGTCGGCGCGCGCGCAGGATGTGGTATGCCGCTATGGCGGGGAAGAGTTTGTCGTGATTTGTCCGGATTCCGCCATCGATGCGGCGTATCAATGCGCCGAGAGGCTGCGCCTGGGCGTGGCGGCGCTGAAATTCAAAAATCAGGGGGTGGGTATCGGCCTGACGATCAGCGTCGGCGTGGCGCAGAAGAAAGAGAGCATCGCGTCGATAGATGAATTGCTGAACCGCGCTGATGAATGTTTGTATGCGGCAAAACAGGGCGGGCGGAACCGGACAGTTTGCGCAAAATAATCCGCAGAAAATCGCAATCACGATACTGAAAAGCTGCTGGCCACAATCGACCCTCCGCACTTATTCCAAGGCGGAGGGTTTGTTTTTGTAAGAGTAAATCTTACATGCCCCATGTTGGAGTGCTTACAAAAAATACGGCGGGTTTCCAATTTTTTCCTTGTGCGCTGCCTGTGATAATGCGACTGCTGAAATTCGATAGTCATGCATGATTATCGGATGCGCAGCCGGCCAAGAACATTATCCAGGGACATTATATTGGCACGCTACATTGGCACAAGGAGGCTATATGAGCACTATGCAATTGCAAGAAGGCATCCGCGACATCAATCTGACTTATTTGATGCTGGCGCAGCAAATGATCAAGGAGGATAAGCCGGCCGCAATTTTTCGTCTGGGCATCAGCCAGGATTTGGTGGATATCATTGCCGGGCTGACTCCTGCGCAGATTATCAAGATGGCGTCTTCCAACATGCTGCTGTGCCGCTTTCGCTTCGATGAAAATCTGCTGATCAATATGGTGACCGGTTACAGCAAGGATCGCATGATGTCGCAGGCGCACGCGGCGATTCTGATGTCGGCGCAACCCGTTGAAGAGCTGGTATAGCAAGGTGGTCGGCGTGACTGCCAGAACCGTAGCCGGCGAAGCCCAGCAGGTCAAGGTGGCAATTGACCTGATCGAGCTGGGCGCGCGTTTGCAGTTGTTGCAGGAAGAAACCTCGTTGAGTCGCGAGCGTTTGCTCAGGCTTTACAAGGAAATTAAAGGCGAGTCGCCGTCCAAGGGGATGCTGCCCTATTCGACCGACTGGTTCATGAGCTGGCAGCCGAATATTCACTCGTCGCTGTTCATGGATATTTACCGGTTTCTGGTGGTCAACGCCGGAATCGACGGCGTGCAGGCGCTGATTACCGCCTACCGTTTATACCTCGACCAGGTGCAGGGTATCGAAGACTCCGAGCCGGTGTTGAGCGTTACCCGTGCCTGGTTTCTGGTGCGCTTTTTCAAGGCGGGGATGATGCAGCTTTCCCCGTGCGGGGAGTGCGGCGGCTATTTCGTCGCCCATGCGAATGAGCTGTACGACAACTATGTGTGCGGCATCTGTCACCCTCCCGCGCGCGCCGGCAAAACCAAGGCGGCCAAACAGGCCTCGATAGCCGCCGCGCTAGCCGTTTGCTGATCGGGTCATGGCCGTGAAAGGCCGGCCCGGTTCTGCGCCATCTTGATCCCCGTCAAATAATTGCGCAAATGCGCATTCAACCGCTTCCAATCCTGCCGATTTAATCTAGAATGTATGCATGGCTTGGCTGGCGCATGTTTGCTGAGGCAATCCTTCAGAACTGAAGCCGGATCAACCGGAAAGATGGGCCGGTCGGACAGAATGTGAATGACGCAAATCTGCCTTGCCAATGCGAGCAAGGGATTCAAGGCGAACAATGGGTTTTCTGGATAAACGACAACAGGAAATGCGGGCATGTTGGTAATCATCGGCTATGTAATAGTATGTTTTTCGGTATTTGGCGGCTTTGCCATGGCCGGTGGTCACCTTGGTGCGCTATTTCAGCCGATTGAGCTGTTGATGATCGGCGGTGCGGCGGCGGGCGCTTTTCTGGTTGGCAATACCGGCAAGGCGATCAAGGCGACGCTCAGGAGTTTGCCGAAGACGCTGAAAGGGCCCAAATACAGCAAGGCGGACTATATGGACTTGATGGCCTTGTTGTACGAGCTGTTGAACAAGGTGCGCAAAGAGGGCTTGATGTCCATTGAGGGTGATGTGGAGTCGCCCGCGGAAAGCGCGCTTTTCGCCAAATACCCCAAAGTGGCTTCAGATCACCATGTGATCGAGTTTATGACCGACTATTTGCGCATCATGGTCAGCGGCAACCTGAACGCGATGGAAATCGAAAACCTGATGGATATCGAAATTGATACCCATCACCATGAAGAAATGGTGGCTTCCCATGCGATCGCCAAGCTGGGTGATGGGATGCCGGCTTTTGGCATTGTCGCGGCGGTGATGGGGGTGGTGCATACTATGGAGTCGGTCGGCATTCCGCCTGCCGAGCTGGGGATGCTAATCGCCCATGCGCTGGTAGGCACCTTTCTGGGCATCCTCTTGGCGTACGGGTTTGTCGGTCCGCTGGCCGCCCAACTGGAACAAAAAATTATGGAAGGCACCAAGATACTCAACGTCATCAAGGTGACGCTGTTGGCCAACCTTAACGGCTACGCGCCAGCGATGGCGGTCGAATTCGGCCGCAAGGTGCTGGATTCCACCGAGCGCCCGGGTTTTGCCGAACTGGAAGAACATGTCAAACAAAAACGCTAAACAGGGACGGGGTATCAGGAATCAGGTGTCAGTAGTATTGTTGCGGCTACGCCGCGCGCTTGACTTGATCTGCATCGTTCCGCACAGCGGCACACACCATCTGATCCCCGCACACTGATTCTGCTCTCCGACCATGTCCGACGACAAAAATAAAAAACCGATTGTCGTAAAGCGCGTCAAAAAAGTGGCGGGCATGGCGCACGGCGGCGCGTGGAAAATTGCCTATGCCGACTTCGTCACGGCGATGATGGCGTTCTTCCTGCTGATGTGGCTGCTCGGTTCGACCGCAAAGGGTGATCTGGAGGGGATCGCCGAGTACTTCAAAACGCCGCTTGCGGTGGCCTTGTCAGGTGGCACGACGGCGGGCGATACCACCAGCATCCTCAAGGGAGGCGGCCAGGATCTCACCCGGGCCGAAGGGCAAGTCAAGCGGGGTGAAACTCCGCCCGAAAGAAAAATCATCACCCTCAAAGATGCCAAGCAGGCGCTTGAGCGCATCCAGCGCAAGGAGGAAATCGAGAAACTCAAACAACTGAAAGCCAGCATCGAGAAAGCCATCGAGAGCAGCCCCAAGTTGCAGCAATTCAAGAAACAGATCCTGCTGGACATCACCAGCGAAGGGTTGCGTATTCAGATCGTGGACGAGAAGAACCGCCCGATGTTCCAGATCGGCAGCGCGGAGCTTGAGCCTTACACCCGGGAAATCCTGCATGAAATCGGCAAAATGCTGAATGAAGTGCCCAACAAATTGAGCATTTCCGGCCACACCGATGCAGCTCTTTATGGCGGGGGCGCCGGGGGGTACAGCAATTGGGAGTTGTCGGCAGACCGTGCCAATGCCTCGCGCCGCGAATTGATTGTGGGCGGCATGGCGGAAGAGAAAATTGTCCGTGTGGTGGGTTTGTCTTCAGCCGTGTTGTTCAAGAAAGATGAGCCGCTCAATCCGGTCAATCGCCGCATCAGCATGATCGTGATGAACAAGAAGGCGGAGGATGCGGCTAGTCGTGATGGCGGTACGGTCGGCGAGGAGCACGCCGAGGACGATGCGGAATCCAACGGAACTGGCACGCAAGAGGGGCAGGCAGGGGCGCAGCAAGACGCCAGCCCGCAAAATGCGGATGCGACGTCTGCACCACCGGCAACGCCTTAACATGAAACTCGCGCAGCGATTCGTTTGCATCCTCGCCCGCTTGCGGGAGAGGATTGAGGAGAGGGAAACGGACATGGCGAGTTTCATTATCAGGTGTGGTGCTCGCCATGTCCGTTAGCCTTAATCCCGCGAATTGGCGGGTGTTTATTTCGCTGTTCGGCTCAAGAAAGTTGATGTCGGCTGTATAGAGTGTCACTGTTAAGCGTGTAAATTTGATGTATGGGGGAAGCGATGTTGAACAACATGAAAATCAGCACCCGGTTAATAATCCTGTTGACCGTATTGCTGGCAGGGCTGGTGATCATCGGCGGGTTGGGGCTGTATGCGTCCGGCAAAACGAATGAGGCGTTGGAGTCTGCATTTGATGAAAAGCTGGTCCCTGTCATGCAACTGGGCTCCATCGCGCAGGCTAATCTGAACAATCGGATCGCTATCGCCAATGCAGTCATCCAGCCCGAAAATACGGCGAAATATATCAATGAAATAGCGGAGAACCGCGCGGTTATCGACAAGCAGTGGGCGGCTTTCATGACCTCGTTGACCGATGAGGAAGACAAGATACTTGCGGCTAAATTTGTCGAGGCGCGCAAGCGTTTTGTCGAGCAGGGCGTTGCCCCGGCCCTGGTTGCGATGCGCGCCAATGACACTGTCGAGCTCAGGCGGATTCGGGCGGAGCAGATTTCCCCTTTGTATGTTCAGCTTGACGAGTCGCTGGATGCTTTGATGGAAATGGAAAAACGCGATACCGAGAAGCTGCACGAGGAATCTGCCACGACCTACCAATCCATGCGCATGTTATCCATCGTGCTGATTCTGGCCGGCGCGGTATCGTGCGGTGCATTGGGATTTTCCATCATTCACGGCATTCATCGCTCGGTCGATGAGTTGCGCGGCGTGATGGTGAAAATGTCGGTGGACGGCAATCTGGGCGCACGCGCCAGGGTGTATGGGCAGGACGAAATCGGCGATGCAGCGACGGCATTCAACGGGCTGATCGACGGTTTTGCCAACATCATCCGCCAGGTGCTCGGCCATGCCGGTACGGTGTCCAGCACCGCCGAACAATTGCATGTCTCATCCTCGCAAATCGCGCAAAGCTCGCAGGTGCAGAGCGAGGCGGCCTCTTCAACGGCGGCGGCGGTGGAGCAGATCACGGCGAGCATCAGTTCGGTCGCCGCCAGCACCGGGGAGGTGCGCAAGTTGTCCGAAAAAAGTTTGAGCCAGACGCAACAGGGCAACCAGAATGTGACTGAAATGATCGGCGAAATCCATAGTGTGCAAGAGGCGGTCAATCAAATCGCCGGTTCGGTGAAGGAATTTGTCGACAGCACCCGTGCCATTGCCGGCATGACCCAGCAGGTGAAGGAAATCGCCGAGCAGACCAACCTGCTGGCCTTGAATGCGGCGATCGAGGCGGCGCGTGCCGGGGAGCAGGGGCGCGGTTTTGCGGTGGTGGCGGACGAAGTGCGCAAACTGGCGGAAAAGTCCGCGCAGTCGGCCAATGAAATCGACCGGGTGACCAACTCGCTGAACCAGAAATCCACGCACGTCGAAGAAACCGTGCAAGCGGGCTTGCGCTCGCTACAGATGACGCAGGAGCATATCGAACGGGTCTCGGTCGTGCTGACCGAGGCGGGTGAGTCGGTTACAAAAGCCAGCCACGGCGTGAACGACATCGCCACTTCGGTGGGCGAGCAGAGTCTGGCAAGCGCCGAGATCGCGGCTCATGTGGAGCAAATCGCACATATGTCGGAAGAGAACCATGCGGCAGTGGAATCGAATACCAGGGACATCGTGCGCCTGGAGCAGTTGGCCCATGAATTGCAGGCTGCGGTGAGCCGGTTCAAGGTGTAGGGGCGCGATTTAACCAGCCACTTACCTATCGTTTTTGATGGGTTAGTGGAATGGCTATGCAAAGCTATCGCGCCCTTTTTTGGTACGCAAATAGATTAGAGTGCGATAAATCGCGCCCCTGCAGATTGCGGATTGCAGGTTAAAAAATTTTCGGGGGAAAGCCGGTCATGCAAAACAAGAATGCCTACGTTTCACAAAAAGAAAAGCCATTTCCGGCGAACGGCGTGCTTGTCTCGAAAACTGACACCAAGGGCATCATCACCTACGCGAACGATGCGTTCGTGGAAATTTCCGGCTATTCGCGCGAAGAGCTGGTCGGCAAGAGCCACAACATCGTGCGTCACCCGGACATGCCGCCGTCGGCCTTCAAATGGCTGTGGGACACGCTGAAAGATGAGCGCCCATGGCGCGGCGTAGTCAAAAACCGCTGCAAAAATGGCGACTACTACTGGGTGCGAGCCACCGTCGCGCCGATTGTCGAAAACGGCAAAATTACCGGTTATGTCTCGGTACGCAAAGCCCCGACCCGCAACCAGATTGCCGAGGCGGACGCGCTGTATAAGGAGTTGAACCAGTCCGGCGCGCAGGTCGTGTCGAAATACGAGCGTTTCAAGTTCCAGAACTGGTCGCTGAAGGCCAAATTGCAGTTCATGATTCAATCCACGCTCATCGTGGTTCTGGCTACCGCACAATTTTTTGTTTCCGCAGACCTCCGGGAAGAGCCGAAAAAACTGGCGATTGAAAAGGGCACGCAGCTTGCCAATGAAATCATCGATAGCGCCAATATGCTGATGGTGGTCGGGCAATTCAGCGAGGCGGGCAACCGCAAACTGTTAATGCATAAGGCCAGTTCATCGGCCGGGGTCAAATCCGCGCAGATTGTGCGCACCAAGGCGGTGGTGGATTTGTATGGCCCCGGCCTGCCGGAAGAGCAGATCAAGGACGACGCGCAACGGCAGGTGATCGAAAGCAAGAAACAAAGTGTCACGTTCATGAGCGACGAGAGTGGTGCGACGGTTTTGCGGGTGATCACCCCCTATCTGGCGAGCAAGGATTTTCACGGCACCGACTGCACCGGATGTCATGCGACGCAGGAGGGCACGGTACTCGGCGCTTCGGATGTGGTGATCAACATGACATCGGACAGCGCCAGAGTCGAGCGCATGGAAATGATGATGCTGGGCGGACAGCTCGGGCTGCAAGTATTCCTGTTCTTCTTTATCGGCTACTGTGTCGACAGGTATGTGCGCCGCCCGGTTCGTGCCGTAAGAAACGAGTTCAGGAATATCATGGAAGGCAATCTCGATACCGAGTTGGATATTTCCATTCACGATGAAATGGGATCGCTGCTGTGTGAAATCCAGACCATGCAATGTTATTTGCGCACCATGGTGGACGAGATCGCCACGCCGGTCGGCCAGATGCAGCAGCGCATCGTGGACATGGACGCCAGGGTGTCCAGCGTGGCGGGCAATGCGGTTAACGAGCAGGATCATATCCAGCAGATTGCCAGCACCATGGAAGAATTCAGCCAGTCGATCGCCGAAGTGGCGAGCATGGCGGCGGATTCGCTCAACGATGCGCGAGCGATGCAGGAAGTCATCAACGCCAACGCCGACCGGATGCAAGGCCAGATCAACCCCGCCATGGGCAAGGCCATGGATACGTTGCAGTCTTCCAGCACGACGATTGCCGATCTCAGTTCGGCCATCCAGAAAATCGGCGTGATTGCGAATGCCATCAAGGATATCGCCGAGCAGACCAACCTGCTGGCGTTGAATGCGGCGATCGAAGCGGCGCGCGCCGGCGAGCAGGGGCGCGGTTTTGCGGTGGTGGCGGATGAGGTGCGTAAACTGGCGGAGCGCACCGCGACCAGCACCAAGGATATTGCCGGCACTATCGGCGAGATTAACGCCATCTCGGACGCTGCCGTAAGATCCATGCAGGGCGCGATAAACGATGTCGAAGCCGGGGTTACGCTGGTTCACCTGAACAGCGAAGGGCTTAAAAAAATCCGGGGCGCAATGGTCAAAGTGGACGAGCGCATGGAGCACATTGCCACCGCATCGAGAGAGCAGTCTGCGGCGAGCGAGAGCGTGGCTAACAGCCTGGAGCATGTCACCAGTCTGGTGGATCACAATACGCAATCTGCCAGGGATGCCAAGCTGGCTGCGGAAGAATTGGCCAGGTCGGCCAGTGATTTGAAAAAAGCCGGTTATCCGCTGACTAAATGCGCGATGGGGTAAGTAGAGGGCAGGGGTTGAGTGTGGTTGGTTTGTTGCGTGAGGGTAGCCGCGCACAACAAGGTATCGCGAAAGGATGAAAGGCAAATGCAAGGGCAGTCTTTGAAAATACCCGGGAAAATAACTGGGAAAATAACCGGGCAGGAATGGCAATGAAAAGATTGATTACGCCGACTTCTGTTGAGCGGGTGATGCGCGAGGACGATTTCATCGTTTCCATGACAGACCCGAAAGGCCGTATCAGCTATGGCAACCGGACTTTTATCGAATTCTCCGGCTACAGCGAGGCCGAGTTGCTCGGCTCACAGCACAACATCATCCGCCATCCTGATATGCCCCGAGCCGTGTTCAAGTTGCTGTGGGACAAGATCCAGATCAAAGAGGAATGTTTTGCCTATGTGAAAAACATGTCCAAGGATGGCGGATTCTATTGGGTGTTTACCAATGTCACCCCGAACCTGGACGTGAGCGGAAATATAACGGGCTATTTCTCGGTGCGGCGCAAGCCAAAGTTGAGCGGTATTCAGGCTGTTACCGGACTGTATGCCGCCATGCTGGAGGCGGAAAAAAAAGCCGGGCCGGCCAATGCGATAGCCGCTGCTACCGGGGTGTTGGTGGGTGTGTTGAAAGAAAAAGGACTCAGCTATGACGAACTCGTCCTTGCAATTTAAGTTTTCCGCGCTGCTCTGGTCGTTTTCTTTCGGGACGCTGGCCATCATCCTGACCAGCTTCTGGTTGCATGGAGTAGATTTTTTTATGCTGGGCTTCCTGGTGATCGGCGTGGCCGTGTCGGCTTGGGGGCAATGGCTGGCAAGACACTGGCTGGCACCGCTGGACAAGTTGAAGTTTGCCGTCGACCATGTTGCGCAGGGAGAATTTAACAGCCGGGTGACCGGCATCGCCGGATCGCGTGACGAGATCAGCATGTTGTGCTGGAGCGTGAACGATATGCTGGATCAGCTAAGTGTCATGTTTCGCGAACAGGAATCGAGCTTCAGCGCCAACCTGAAAGGCAACTTTTACCGCACCGCGTTAAGCGGCGGAATGCACGGCGAGCTCAAGAAAAATCTGATTAACCTGAATGTGTTGCTGAAGGAAATGGAAAAACAGAAAATTGGCGCCATGCGCACCCAATTGCTGTCGCGCGCGCATTCGCTCAATACCGATAATCTGCTGAAAAACCTGACTTCAAACCAGCAGGACATGAAGGTGATCTCGGACAACATGGACCAGTTGGCAAGCCTGTCCAGGCGCACCCGGGAAGATGCGGAGGAAAGCCGCGAATCGGTCAAGGAGGTGGTGCAAAAACTGACCGGCATCGTCGAGCGGGTAAACCACGCCAACGCTGCGATTGAGAATTTGAACGCGCGCAGCTCGGAAATCAACAAGGCGGTCGGACTGATTAACTCGATCGCCGACCAGACCAATCTGTTGGCCTTGAATGCGGCGATTGAAGCGGCGCGCGCAGGCGAGGCCGGGCGCGGCTTTGCGGTGGTGGCGGATGAAGTGCGCAAGCTGGCCGAGAACACCAAAAAAGCCTCGGAATCCATCGGCAGCGTCATGAAGATGCTGCAAAGCGAGGCGGCTAAAATGCTCGATGATTCGCAGGAGATGCATGCGATAACCCATTCTTCGCAGGGGGTCATCGGGCAGCTCGAGCAGAAATTCGGGCAGTTTTACGAGTCTGCCGTGACTACCCTGTCGGGGGCGCGTTGCGCGAAAGACCTCAGCTTTGCCTCGCTGGTCAAAGTGGATCACATTATTTACAAGCAGCGCGCCTATGCGTTGATTAACGACCCCGGCAACGGCGAGTTCAAGAACGCCGTGGACGTCGATCACCACGGCTGTCGCCTGGGTCATTGGTATGAGGGTGAAGGTAAAGAAGTATTCGGCAATTCGCCTTCATTCCGCTCTTTGCTGTCCCCGCACAGCAAGGTTCATGAAAGTATGCAGATCATGGTCAAGCAGCTGGATCAGGGCTGGGAGCGCAATCCCGCAGTGCAGGACAGTATCTGCGACGCGCTGGATGATGCCGAAAAGGCCAGTTTGGATTTGATGTGCATGATGGATCAAATTGTTGCGGACAAACATCCGCAAATGGGCAAGGCAGCATAATTGCGCGACATTTTAGTGTGGCAGGATTTTCATGCACGGGAATATTTCGCGTAAGATGCGCGGATGCGCTGATTTTGCAAGGTTTTTGATGTTTTGTACCGCAAGCACGATTCGGAGGCTTCCTTCCCTGAAGAGCGGAGGGGGTTAACAAGGAGAAAAAATGTCGGACCTATTGAAAAATATCGATGCCCGCACCAAACTGGCGGGAACCAACAAGCTGGAGATACTGATGTTCTCGCTCGGCCTGGATAACCGCACCGGGCGCGAGGAAACCTTCGGCATCAACGTGTTCAAGGTGCGCGAAGTGATGCGCATCCCGAAAATCACCCGCGCGCCGGAAATGCCACCGTCGGTGGAAGGGATGGTGAGTTTGCGCGGGGCATTGGTTCCGGTGGTTGATCTGGCCAAATACACCGGGATTCAAACCGATGAGAAGGCGGAGATCATGATAGTCACCGAGTACAATGGCCATACTCAGGGCTTTCTGGTCAAGGCGGTGGACAACATCCTGCGCCTGGATTGGGCGGCGATGCGCGTCCCTCCGGCGATGCTGGTAGCCGAATTGGGCGGGTTGGTCACGGCGATTACCGAATTGAAGGATGGCCGTCTGGTGATGATGCTGGATGTGGAAAAGGTACTTTCCGAAACCGGCCATTTCGATACGAACGAACTGATTTTCAAGGGCGTCAAACCGCTGGGCAAGGAGCGCACGGTGTTTTTTGCCGACGACTCTTCGGTGGCGCGCAACCAGATTAGCCGTACACTCGATGCGATGCAGGTCAAGCATATCTCGGCCATTAACGGTCGTCAGGCATGGGACGAGTTGTCGAGGATGGCGGATTATGCCGATGCCTCGCATACGCCGCTCAAGGATATCGTGCAGGTGATATTGACCGACGTGGAAATGCCCGAGATGGACGGTTATATGCTGACGCGCAAGATCAAGTCGGACAAGCGTTTTGCCGGGATTCCGGTGCTGATGCATTCGTCGTTGAGCAGCACATCCAACCAGCAGCTCGGCAAGACGGTCGGGGTGGATGAGTATGTGCCGAAATTTGAACCGCAGAAGTTGTCGCAGACCTTGGCGCGGTTGTTGGCTTGATAGGTTGCAGGGGCGCAATAAATTGCGCCCCTGCAAAAGCAGCAGATGTAGTGAGGGAGAGGAATATGACTTACACGGAAGACATGCTGGGTAACGAACAAGACGGCTTGCTGGATCATGTTGATGCGCGCACCAGTCTGGCGGGTACCAACAAGATGGAAATATTGTTGTTCAGCCTGGGCAGCAACGAGAAATTTGGCATCAATGTGTTCAAGGTCAAGGAGGTTTGCCAGGCCGGCAAGATTACACGCACACCGAACATGCCGGCCGGAGTGGACGGCATCGTGTCGTTGCGCGGGCATGTGATGCCGGTACTGAATATGGCAAATTTCATGGGCATCTACCCGGCTGAAAAATACCACACCATGATGGTGGCGGAATACAGCAATCACATCCTGGGCTTTCTGGTGAAAGATGTGGATCGCATCATCCGCGTGGATTGGGACAAAGTGCGCGCGACGGAAGGGATGCTTTCCGATAAGGGTGCGCTGATCACGGCGATTACCGAGTTGCCGGATGGTACGTTGATTTCGATTCTGGATGTGGAGCAGATTCTGGCGAACGCGTTTGGCGATGACGTCGTCGGGAATGTCGAGCGCGTGCAGTCGGAACATGATTTGTGTATTTTCTTTGCCGACGACTCGATGGTGGCGCGCAGAAAAATCGCCGAAGTGCTGGATAAAATGGGCATCAAGCATATTCAGGCAGCCAACGGCCTGGAGGCATGGGACAGGCTCAAGGCGATGGCGGATACGGCGCAGAGCACCGGGGCGAACCTGCACGACCAGATCCAGGTGATTCTGACCGATGCGGAAATGCCGGAAATGGATGGCTATGTGCTGACACAAAATATCAAGTCGGACCGCCGTTTCGACAGCATACCGGTAGTGATGCATTCTTCGCTGTCCTCCGATGCGAACCGCGCGATGGGGCGTCGCGTCGGAGTGGATCATTATGTGCCGAAATTCGATTCGATAATGTTGTCGTCGGTGCTGCGACCGTTGTTGACGTAAGGGAAGTTGAAGAGGGAAGTGAGAGGGGTGAAGGGTTAAACCCTTGAGCACCGCAGGTGCGCTCCCTCATTCCTTGAGCGCCAGAGGCGCGAACCCTTCACGGGTTATTTAGGAGCTTGATATGGGAATAGAAAACACAAGATTTTTGGTGGTGGATGATTTTTCCACAATGCGGCGCATCGTGCGCAACCTGCTCAAGGAGCTGGGCTTTACGAATGTCCAGGAAGCGGAAGACGGGGTGGATGCCTTGGCCAAATTGCGCGCGGATACATTTGATTTCGTGGTGTCCGACTGGAATATGCCCAACATGACGGGTATCGACCTGCTGCGGACGATCCGTGCGGATGAGAAACTCAAGCACCTGCCGGTGCTGATGGTGACGGCTGAGGCGAAGAAGGAAAATATCATCATGGCGGCACAGGCGGGCGCAAGCGGCTATGTGGTGAAGCCGTTCACGGCCGCTACGCTGGATGAAAAATTGAAGAAAATCTTTCAAAACTTCCCAAATTTACAAAAGTGAGTGATGCCATGACAAGTAATACTGCAAGTGGGGATTCCGATGATCTCGAAGCATTGTTCGACAGCATCGTGGCCGCCAATGTCAACGAAGCAGACCCCAATTGCGCGGCTGTCGGCAATGACCCCGAGACGGGCAAAGTGATCAACCAGATCGGGCACATGGCGCGGAAACTGCATGACACCTTGCGCGAACTGGGGCTGAACAAGGAAATCGAAAAGGCGGCAGCGTCGATTCCAGATGCGCGCGACCGCCTGAATTATGTCGCGACCCTGACGCAGCAGGCTGCGGAGAAGGTGCTGAATGCGACCGATGCGGCGCAGCCGATTCTGGAAAAAGTGGAAGTCGAATCGCACCGCCTGGCGGGGCAATGGCACTTGCTGTTCGAGAAAAAGCTGGACGTGGCGCAGTTCAAGGAACTCGTCATGCAAACCCAGGCTTTCCTTCATGAAGTGCCCAAGCAGACCAAGGCGACCAATGCCCATCTGATGGACATCATGATGGCGCAAGACTTCCAGGATCTGACCGGGCAAGTCATCAAGAAGATTATCGAAGTGACAAAACAGATGGAGCAGCAACTGGTGTCTCTGTTGCTGGAAAATGCGCCGCCTTCGGTCAAGGCAGAATTCGATGCGGGGCTGTTGAACGGCCCGGTCATCAATGCGGCGGGGCGATCTGATGTGGTGACCAACCAGGATCAGGTGGACGACTTGCTGGAAAGTTTAGGTTTCTGAGCATGGGGATTGTCTACAACAGCAGCCTAGCCCTTCCTCCCGCACCGGACGGCTCCGCCGCACCGTGTCGGAATGGCGACTTGTTGGAAAGTTTGGGGTTCTGAAGAATAGCGTAGGTCGGGCTTCAGCCCGACACGGCACCAGCGTCGGGCTGAAGCCCGACCTACTTGGGAGAATGAAATGAACGATTTTGCTGGCATGGAAGAGTTGTTGAGCGATTTTTTGCTGGAGGCGGGCGACATGTTGTCCGAAGTGGATAGCAAGCTGATGGATCTGGAAAAACGTCCCAATGACAGCAACCTGCTCAATGAAATATTTCGCGGCTTTCACACCATCAAGGGCGGCGCGGGGTTTCTCAACGCAACGGAACTGGTGACGCTGTGCCATCTCACCGAAAATTTGTTCGACAAATTGCGTAACCGCGAATTGACCCTGAGCGCCGAGCTCATGGACGTGATTTTTGCGGCGACTGCCGAGGTGCGCAGGATGTTTAGCTCGCTGCAGCAAAACTATCAGCCCAGTGCGGCTCCAGCGGATATTCTGGATAATCTGAAGGCGGCGTTGAGCGGCCAGGCGGTCAAGGCAAAAAAACAGCCCGCCAGCCCGGCTCCAAGCGCTGCGGCCAATGCCCAGATGGCAGGTGTCCAGATGTCAACAGGTGCACAGGTGTCGGGCGCGCAGGCGGATGGCGTGGATTGGGATGCCTTGTACAAGGCGCTGACAGGGGGCACCGATATCGTGGAAACGGTGGGCGCGACGCGCGATCCGGAAAAAATTGCCGATGCAATATCCGAAGAAGAATCTACCAAAAAGGCATTTGGCCGACGTACCAGCGATGCGCCGGGCGCCACGGTCGGGCGGCGCGATGGCGACGTCCCGGCCAAAGAGGCCAAGGAATCAACGATTCGCGTCGACACCGATCGTCTCGATCAGGTGCTCAATCTTTCCGGCGAAATCGGTCTGACCAAAAACCGCCTGACGCATTTGCGCTCCGACATTTTGCAGGGGCGCAACGATGCGGACGTTTTGCGTGATCTCGATCAATCTGTCACGCAACTGGATATGCTGGTGGTGAATTTGCAGAACGCGGTGATGAAGACGCGCATGCAGCCGATCGGGCGCCTGTTCAAAAAATACCCGCGCCTGGCGCGCGATCTGGCGCGGCAACTGGGCAAGGATGTGGAGCTGGTGCTGATCGGTGAAGAGACCGAAATGGACAAAACCATGATCGAGGATTTGAACGATCCTCTGGTGCATCTGGTGCGCAACGCGGTGGATCACGGCGTGGAAACCATCGAAGCGCGCATCGCCGCCGGCAAGCCGGAAAAAAGCCTGGTGGAGTTGAGCGCGCGCCAGGAAGGCGACCATATCCTGATTACCATTGCCGATGACGGGCGTGGCATGCGCCCCGAAGTGATCCGCAACAAGGCGATCGAAAAGGGGCTGATCACCAACGAGGTGGCGAACACGCTGGATGAAAAACAGTGCCTGGAATTGATTTTCCTGCCGGGCTTTTCCACCAAGGATGAAATCTCCAGTGTCTCCGGGCGCGGCGTCGGCATGGACGTGGTGAAAACCAATATCCAGAAATTGAATGGTGTTGTCGACATCCACTCCGAACCGGGCAAGGGAACCGTGCTGACCATTTCCTTGCCGCTCACGCTGGCGATTCTGCCGGTGCTGATTTTGCGCCTCGGCGATCAATCCTTTGCCGTACCGCTGTCGATGGTGCGGGAAATTCTGTCCATCACCCCCGATCAGTTGCAGCAAGTTTCCGGCAGGGCGACCATGGTGGTGCGCGGCGAAGTGCTGCCGGTGTTGTCGCTGGCGCAGTTGATCGGCTGGGAGCAGAGCGTCAATCCGGAAGTGGGCGTGCTGATGCAGTTTGGCAACAACAGTTTCATCCTGTCGGCGGACGGCTTTGCCGGGCACGACGATGTGGTGATCAAGTCGCTGGATACCTTCCGCCCCAAAGGCGTGGCGGGTGTGACCATGTCCAGCGAAGGTGACATCGTGCTGATTCTCGACATCAAAGAGCTGCTCAGCGACGTGCGCGGGCATTGACAGCAGGCAATGGTAGGTCGGGTTAGCGGCTTCATCGCGTAACCCGACATTGAGCGCCATTCTCTGAAAATTGTCGGGTTACGCTACGCTAACCCGACCTACGGATTACAGACGCAAAATTCAGGAGGAATCATGTTTGGCGGAAAATTAAGGCAGGAAAATTTTGCATTGCAAGACAGATTGACCCAGACCGAACGGGAAATTGCCGCATTGCGCGGCGATTTGTCCAGGCTGGAGAGCGAGCGCGACACGGTGCGCGCCGAGCTTGAAGGGGTTCAAACCGGGCAGCAGACTTCGGTGCGCCTGTTTACCAATATGCAGGGGTTCGGCGATTCTTTTATCGAACTGCAAAAATCCCAGGTTGCGGCGGCGCAGTCGTTGCGCGAGGAAAAAGATCACGCCATCGAAGCGGCCACTGTTTCGGCGAGCAACCGCGAAGCCGTGTTGCAGATTGCGCAGAGCCTGGAGGCGTTGTCCGGCGACACGATACGGACTTCGCAGAACGTGCAAAGCTTGACCGAGCGTGCGGCGCAGATCGGCAGCATCGTCCAGTTGATCAAGGAAATTGCCGACCAGACCAACCTGCTGGCGCTCAATGCGGCAATCGAGGCGGCGCGCGCCGGCGAACAGGGGCGGGGCTTTGCGGTGGTCGCGGACGAAGTGCGCAAATTGGCCGAGCGCACCGCCAAGGCGACCAGTGAAATCTCGACGATCGTGGTCGCCATCCAGGGAGAAACCAACCGCACCCGTGTGCAGATGGAAGGCTGGGCGGCAAAGTCGCAGGTGTTCAGCAAGGATGTCGCGGGCGTGATGGACAACATGAAGCACTTGCTGGAGCTGTCGCACCAGATGGAAGGCACAATTTCTGCGGCGGCGTTGCGCAGCTTTGTCGAAGTCGCCAAGATCGATCACATCATTTACAAGTTTGAAATATACAAGGTGTTCATGGGCATTTCGGATCGCGGTACGGACAGCTTCGCGCCGCATACCCAGTGTCGTCTGGGCAAATGGTACTTCGATGGCGAGGGCAAAGATTGCTATTCCAAACTTGACGGCTATGCCGCGATGGCGAACCCGCATCAGGCATTCCACCAACATGGCCGCGAGGCCGTCACGGCATACCGCTCCGCCGATCCGTTGCGCGGCATCGAACTGGTCGGACAGATGGAAGCGGACAGCATGGACGTGCTGGCCGCGCTGGAACGGGTTGCGGTGGCCGGGGAAGGTGACAGCAGCCTGTTGTGTCACTCGCCAGCTTAGTGAGACAGAAATCACAAATGTACCCGTGATGCGCATTGCCGCAGGAGCGGCTTTAGTGACGTAGCCCGGATGGAATGAAGTGGAATCCGGGAAGCAATCATAGCCACGGGCTTCACCCCCGCATTGCGCTGCGCTTCATGCGGGCTACGGGGCTGAGCCGCACCACCTTTTATAAATGGTATTTTGGTAATTTCCCGCTCCCTTGGTGGTACGCGGCACATCACGATACTTTGGAACATGGAAAGAACCGGCAATATATGACAAATCCCTCCCGACCTGCTTTAACCGGCGCATTAGTTAGCGGCATCTTGCTGGGCGGTCACGCGCTGTATTTTGGCGGAGTGGCCGCTGCTCTGGCGGATGCGCTGCTGTTCCTGGTCATCGTGTCCGTCTGGGGTTATCTGCTCAAACAAGCTGGCGGCGGCGACGGGCAGGCGGAATGTGCCGGGCTGTCGGCGCAGGGCGATACGCCCCTCATTCACGAAAGCAACTTGTTCCATGTGCAATTGGGCAAGGAACTCGCCAATCAGCTCACCTCGGCGCATACCGAACTTGGCAACACCCAGGCCATACTCAGCGATGCGATCTCGACACTGATCAACACTTTTACCACCATGGCGGAAGAGGTGCGCGCGCAGCAGGCCTTGACGCTGTTCATCACGGAGGGCGGCGAGGCTAACGAAGGCCAGAGCGCCAAACAAAAGTTCGAGCATTTCGTCCAGTCCACCTCCGATGCGATGAATGAATTTGTCGATTCCACCGTGCAGAACAGCAAGCGCGCGATGGAGCTGGTGGAAAAAATGGATGCCATCACCGGGCAGGTTTCCGGCATCCTCGGCATCCTCAACGAAGTGGAGAGCATCGCCAAGCAAACCAATCTGCTGGCGCTCAATGCGGCGATCGAAGCGGCGCGGGCGGGCGAAGCCGGGCGCGGGTTTGCCGTGGTGGCGGATGAAGTGCGCAATCTTTCGGAAAATACCAATAAATTCAGCAAACAGATACGTGCGCTGGTGGGCGATGTCAACAACTCTCTGGTCTCTGCGGAGCAATCCATCAATAGCCTGGCGGCAACCGACATGACTTTTGTGATGGAATCGAAACAGCGTGTTGAAACCATGATGGGTGATTTGACCGAGCTGAATACCACTATTGCCAGCAATGCCGTGGAGTTGAACCAGATCAATGCCAAGGTCGAGCGCAACGTGGCCGTGGCGGTTTCCACTTTGCAATTCCAGGATATGAGCTCGCAGTTGCTCGCGCATGCCCAGATGCGCCTGACCGCTTTGCAGGAAGTTGCCAGCGAGATGTGCAAGGGCGCGGACAGTCTCAATCGTGGCGAATATCTCGAGCAAATTTCCGCCTACAACCGCTTGTTGCATGAACATGTCGTATTGTTGGACGCGAAAAAATCCAATCCCGTCGCACAGGATAATTTTGCTACTGGCGACATCGAGCTGTTTTAACACGGGGCGCAAGCATTGTGCCTTTTGCCCTTGGAACCGGATACTCCACGAAACAACAATAATGTTGCCCCGCATCATGATTTCCACGCTGTATTTTTCAAGCATATGGTGTAATCTAGTAGCGTATTTTCAATAACCTGACGAGCGTAATCAAATGGCCAAGACCGTATTAACTGTTGACGATTCCGCCTCCATCCGTCAAATGGTGGCTTTTACCCTTAAATCTGCGGGCTATACCGTCATCGAGGCGGCCGATGGGCAGGAGGGGTTGGACAAGGCCAAGGCCAATGCGGTCAACCTGGTGCTGACCGACCAGAATATGCCCAAGATGGATGGCCTGACCCTGATCAAAGCGCTGCGCGGTTTGCCGCAATACAAGGCCACGCCGATCCTGATGCTGACCACCGAATCCAGCGATGCCATGAAGGCGCAAGGCAAGGCGTCGGGCGCGACCGGTTGGCTGGTCAAGCCGTTCGACCCGCAAAAGTTGCTGGAGGTCGTCAAAAAAGTGATCGGCTAGAACGTCGCTGTGCTGTGCCCACCCTGCCGGGCTCAGCCCGACCCGCATAGAGTTTTAGCCGGAATTTTTTACACATCACACTAGGGAAAAGCCAATGTCCATCGACATGAGCCAGTTTTATCAGGTGTTCTTTGAGGAGTCTGGCGAACACCTCGCGAACATGGAAAGCCTGCTGCTCGCGCTCGACCTGGATGAGCCCGACGCAGATCAGTTAAACGCTATTTTCCGCGCGGCTCACTCCATCAAGGGCGGCAGCGGCACCTTCGGTTTTAACGACATGACCGAAGTGACACACATCCTGGAAACCCTGCTGGATGGCATACGCAAGAGCGAAATCAAGATCACTGCCGACATGGTCGACGCCTTCCTGCAGGCGGGCGATGTGCTCAAAGGTTTGCTGGAGGCGCATCAGAATGGAACCATTGCCGATCCCGAGCCTTCGGTTGAAATCCGCGCCAGGCTGGCGCAATTGACCGCAGAAGGCGGCCATACCACGGGGGCCGCAGCGGCGACCGCTACCGGCGCTGTTCAGGAAACGGCAGCGGCGGCGCAACCCTCGGTGCAGCATATCTATCAGGTCAAATTCGACAAATCTCCTGCCATTTTTCCCGGTGAAGCCGAGCTCAATAACCTGTTGGAAGAGCTGGGTAATATCGGCAAGATTGAAAAACAGGAAATCGCCGAGCTATCGGTCACGTTATCGCTGACCACTTTTGCTGCCGAAGAAGATCTGCGCGAAACCTTCTCATATTTTCTACAGCCGGAGCAATTAACCATCACCTTGCTTGGCGACGCTGCGGCAGAGGCTGCCAGCCCTGCTGAAGACGATCTGGGTTACGGCTTTTTTGTCGAGCCGGAACAGCTTCAGGCGGCTGCCGAAGAGGCTCAGGGTTATGGCTTTTTCGTGGAGCCGGAGGCGCTCAAATCGGAAGTCGAGAATGCGCAGGGCTATGGTTTCTTCGTCGATGTGGAAAACAAGGCCGAATCGCCAGCACCCGGTACAACGGCGGCACAGCCGGCCGATGAGCCGCACCGCCGCGCCACCGACAAGGCGCCAACGGCTGCGGTTGCCGCAGCTGAAACCTCGATCCGCGTCAGCGTGGAAAAAGTCGACCAGATGATCAACCTGGTCGGCGAGCTGGTCATCACCCAGTCCATGCTGGCGGAGATGGCTTCCCATCTGGACCCGGTGGCGCACGAAAATCTGGTCAACGGGTTGGCGCAGCTCGAACGCAACTCGCGCGAATTGCAGGAATCCGTCATGTCGGTGCGCATGATGCCGATCAATTTTGTGTTCAGCCGCTTCCCGCGCCTGGTGCGCGATCTTGCCGGCAAGCTCGACAAGAAGGTGCAGCTCAAAATGATCGGCGAAGGCACCGAGCTGGACAAGGGGTTGATCGAAAAAATCAGCGACCCGATAACGCACTTGGTGCGCAACAGCTTGGATCACGGCATCGAAATGCCGGATGATCGCATCGCCAAGGGCAAAGACCCGCAAGGCACCATCACCCTGCGCGCCGCGCACCAGGGCGGAAACATCGTCATCCAGGTATCGGACGACGGCGCGGGGTTGAACCGCGAGCGGATACTCGCCAAAGCCAAGGAAAAAGGCATCCCCTTCAACGAAAATATCAGCGATGCCGATGTCTGGCTGATGATATTCGCCCCCGGCTTTTCCACCGCCGCCGTGGTCACGGATGTATCCGGGCGCGGCGTCGGCATGGACGTGGTCAAGAAGAATATCGAGGGCATCGGCGGGCGCGTCGAAATTTCCTCCAAGTTGGGAGAAGGCAGCACCGTTACCATCCGTTTGCCGTTGACCCTGGCGATACTGGATGGCCTGTCCATCGCGGTGGGCGACCAGCTTTACATCATCCCGCTCAGCTTCATCATCGAGTCGCTGCAACCCCAACCGGAAGACCTCAAGGAAATCAGCGGGCAGGGGCAGGTGTTGCATGTGCGCGGCGAATATCTGCCGGTCATTGCGTTACACCAGGTGTTCAATATCCAGCCCAAAGTCACCGACCCGGCAAAAGGTATTCTGGTGCTGCTGGAAGCGGAAGGCAAAAAAGTCGCGCTGTTTGTCGACGATCTGGTCAGCCAGCATCAGGTGGTGATCAAGAGCCTGGAAACCAATTATCGCAAAGTGGTGGGCGTATCGGGTGCCACGATCATGGGCGACGGACGGGTGGCGATGATTATGGACGTGGGTGCGCTGGTCAAGTTTGCCCAGGCGTAGGTGATTCGCAGGATGGGCAAAGCCTGTCCTGAGCCTGTCGAAGGACGCAGGCGTAGCGGTGGGATAGTGCAAGATGCCAACTATTTTGATGTTTTAGGCTGTGATGTTTTTTTGCCCCCTTTGAAAAAGGGGGGTAGGGGGGATTTGCAGCGGGTGGCGATAGAGCGACACCCTTTAAATCCCCCTCAGTCCCCCTTTTTCAAAGGGGGAGGCGAAGCACCCGGCTCGCCTGGCTTAGGATGGCGGTAGAAGTGGTGAAATGTACACGTTTCTACCCCCTCCCTAGCCATCCCCCTGCAAGGGGGAGGGGACAATACACAAGGGCTCGATCAATGAGAATTGCACAAGTGATTGCAAATAATGAGAATTGCACAAGTGATTGCAAATCCGGACTTGACGTTGTTGATAACCACCGATGATGGGCGAGTGGGACGGTTTGATGCGCGACCTTATTTGGGATACGAGGTATTTGAAGAGTTGAATGATGTGGCAGAGTTTATGAAGATTTCCAACGGTGGCTATTTTGTCGAATGGGAATGCGGTGCGGATATTTCTTCGGATACGATAGAGGCGCAAATGGCTCTCGACATGAGCTGCCAAGGAAAAGAGTTTTACGGGAAGAACGCTGTTAACCAATAACTGTAAAAAACAAAAGGGAGGGCACCATGCAAGCAAACGAAGCGCAGGCGGCAGGTGGCAATAGCCGCGAACTGTTAACTTTCACGCTGGGCAAAGAGGAATACGGCATCGACATCCTCAAGGTCCAGGAAATCCGCGGCTACGACGCGGTCACCACCATCGCCAACTCCCCGGAATTCATCAAGGGCGTGATCAATCTGCGCGGCATCATCGTGCCGATCATCGACATGCGCATCAAGTTCCATCTCGGCAACGTGACGTATAACGAGCTCACCGTGGTCATCATTCTCAACGTCGCGAACCGCGTGGTCGGCATCGTGGTGGACGGCGTGTCGGATGTAATCACGCTGACCGCCGAGCAACTGAAACCCGCGCCGGAATTCAGCTCGTCGCTGGACACCCAGTACATCACAGGCCTCGGCACCGTGGATGACCGCATGATCATCGTGATGGACATCGAAAGACTGATGACCAGCCGCGACATGGATCTGGTCGAAATGGCTGCGGCTTAAAATACGAAACGATAATTCAAGGAGGAATATCATGGCTGGCATGAAAGTAGGAACCCGTTTAGGGCTGGGCTTCGGCGCGGTGATTGCGCTGTTGATTATCGTCGCCATTCTCGGCATCACCAATATGCGCGGCATTCAAGCGGAACTCGACGACATCGTCAACGACGAATTCCCCAAGACGGTGCAGGCGAACAACATGATCGACGGCATCAACTCCATCGGTGTGTTCATGCGCGACTCCCTGCTGGTGACAGGCCAGGACAATGTCCAGAAAGAACTGTCCGGCATTGACGCAAAACGCAAATTCATCAAGGATAATTTGGAAAAGCTGCAAGCCTCGATCACTTCTGAAAAGGGCAAGGCCGCGTTGGGTAAGGTGATAGACATGCGCACCAAGTATGTCGGTTCCCAGGATGCCTTCATCAAATTGCAGAAGGAAGGCAAGCAGGCGGAAGCAAAAGCCTTGTTTATGGCGGAGACAATGGAGCTTCAGGATGTTTATATTGTAACCATAAACGAGTTGATCACGGTGCAAAGCGACCGGATGATCGAAATTGGCCAGGAAGCTGGTCAGCATGTAAAAACCGGGCTGATGATGATCATCATCATCTCGCTGATCGCGGTTCTGGTCGGCGTGATCGTCGCCATCATGATCGTGCGCAGCCTGATGAAACAACTGGGCGGCGAGCCGGATTACGCGGCGGATGCGGTCGGCAAAATCTCCGCAGGCGACCTGTCTGCGGAACTGGCGCTTAAACCGGGCGACACCAGCAGCCTGCTCTATTCGCTGAAAACCATGCAGGACAGCCTGCGCTCCATCGTCGCCGAGATCAAGAACATCGTCGAAGACGCCGCCATCCGGGGCGACTTCAGCACCAAGATGAAAATGGAAGGCAAGGCTGGCTACACCAAGGAACTGTCCGACCTGCTGAACCAGTTGAGCGACACCGTCGACGGAGCCCTCAAAGACACCGTCCGGGTTGCCACGGCTTTGGCCAACGGCGACCTGTCGCAAAAAGTCACCAAAGAGTATCCGGGTATGTTCGGGCAAACCAAGGAAGGCGTAAACGGCACCGTGGATTCCCTGACCAAGATCGTCGGCGAGATCAAGGCCATCGTCGAAGACGCGGCGGTGCGCGGCAGCTTCAGCACCAAGATGGACATGACCGGCAAACAGGGCTACGTCAAGGAACTGTCCGAGTTGCTC